>Ga0308160_10002688_pt1 | contig 20995 bp, 13 predicted proteins | sample PhyFR1_FD_201036 | JGI IMG/M metagenome (GOLD analysis project Ga0308160, IMG submission 201036) | Phyllosphere microbial communities from UC Gill Tract Community Farm, Albany, California, United States - DLSLF.R1 | ecosystem: Host-associated > Plants > Phyllosphere > Unclassified | place: USA...
CCGCCCCCTCGGCCTCGAAGGTGGCGAACGAAACCGACGGCCCGGCAACTCCGGTCCCGCCGGGCTGTTCGGCGGGAAGTTCCACTGCAGCGGCACGGAACGCCGCCAGCGAAGACAAGTCCACCGGCCGGACGCTCCAGTCCCGCACTTCCACACCGTCCAGCAGTGCCGGACCGGTCAGGCCCTTCGCCTCCCCGATCCGCGGCCCGTAGTTGACCCGGCCCTGGTCCTCCACGAGGACCTGCAGTATGCCGCCGCGAGGGAGGACGATGGAGCGCTCGCCGAGCTCCCGGCTTAGCGTCCCGAGGGGAAAGCCGTCCAGGAAGAACTGCGCGCGGTCGCGGATTTCGCTGAAGGTGAGGACGCCGCCGTCGTCCAGCGGCCGTTCGTAGAGGAAGAAGCCGCGGTACTGGCCGGTGGTTTCACTCGGCGGCACGGAACCGGGGACGGCCACGGCGGGGAAGGCCGCGGCGACATCCAGGAGCGGGGCACTCGACGTTACCGGCACAGCCGACGCTGGAACAGCCGCCCGGCGCTCCGGCACGTCCGCGGGAACCGGGAAGTGCTTGGCGATGACGTCCCGGAACGCGAAGTACTTCCCCGTGGGGTGGCCGTCCTCGGTGAGCGGCGCGTCGTAGTCGTAGGAGGTGATGGTGGGTTCGTAGATGCCTTTGTCGTTGGCACCGTTGGTGAAGCCGAAGTTGGTGCCGCCGTGGAACATGTAGATGTTCACCGACGCGCCGGCGGCCAGCAGGGCGTCGAGTTCCGCGGCCGAGGCGGCGGCATCGGTGGTGTGGTGGTGTGTGCCCCAGTTGTCGAACCAGCCGTTCCAGAATTCCGCGCACATCAGCGGCCCGTCCGGCTGCCGCTCCCGCAGGAAGGCCAGCCGCTCGTCCGCGCGTGAACCGAACGTGCCGGTCTTGTGCAGCCCGGGCAGCGAGCCGTCCTCGATCATGGTCCCGAAAGGCTGGTCGCAGGTGAACAGGGGAACCTCGACGCCTGCGCGCTTGGCCGCATCCACGAGGTGCTGCAGGTAGGCCTTGTCCGAGCCATAAGCGCCGTATTCGTTTTCGATCTGGAACAGGATCACCGGACCGCCGCGGGTGACCTGCCGCTCCACCACGATGGGCAGCAGCTGGTCCATGAACCCGTCCACGGCCGCCAGATAACCGGGCTCGCTGCTGCGCACGCCGATGCCGGGGTCGGTGAACAGCCACGCCGGGAGGCCGCCGTTGTCCCACTCCGCGCAGATATAGGGCCCGGGCCGGACGATCGCGTGCATGCCCTCGGCTGCCACCAGGTCCAGGAAGCGGCCCAGGTCCAGGCCGCCGCCGGTCCGGAAGCTGCCGGGCGTGGGGGAGTGCTCGTTCCACGGCACGTACGTCTCGATGGTGTTCAGGCCCATGAGGCGCGCCTTGCGGATCCGGTCCGCCCACAGGTCCGGGTGGACGCGGAAGTAGTGGATGGCGCCGGAGAGGATGCGGAACGGTTCTCCGTCCAGGAGGAAGTCGCGGCTGCCGATGGCAAAGGTATGCACGGTGGATCCCAAATCAGTTGGCGGTGCGGAGGGCGGCGGCGTAGGCGTAGGAGGTGTTGCTCCAGATGACGAAGAGCAGTGGTGCGGGTGCCAGGGCAATGCCGAGGACGGGCTGGAGGACGGCAGCGGAGGCGATGATGCCCAGCAGCACCAGGGCGGCGAGGCTGAGGTACCAGCGTTGGACGGTGAGGTAGAGGGCTGCCTTGAGCAGGTTCTTGAGGCCTGTTCCGGGCAGGAGGACGACGCCGGCGATCGCCATCACGGTCACGGTCACCGTTGCGGCGGCTGCGACGAGGATCACTGGCACCAGCAGGGCCGCCGCCGGCATCGGCTGGACGATCACCAGGTCCACGCCGAGGAACAGCAGGATGGCGACGGCTGCGAGCCCGAGCGCGGCGGTCTTTCGGAAGCTGCGGCGGTAACCGCGGAGGTAGGCGGCGACGGGTTTTACCGCGGCGCCGTCGTCGTGCAGGGCCTTGAAGGTGGTGAAGAGTCCGGCGAGGGAGGGCGGGATGGTGATGGTGAGGGCGAGGAAGAAGGGCCACGCGGCGGCGGGGTCTGCCACGAGGGCCAGGCACAGCACCAGCGGTGCGTTCGCGAGGGCCATCAGTACATTTCCGGCGAGGAAGGTGTAGATGAAGCCGAAGATGTTCCCGAAGGCCTCGAAGCCGGGGCTGGGGATCCGCCCGGCCAGGCCGCGTTGCCGGGGGTGTAGGCCTGTGTTCGGTGAGTGCCGGGTGGGGTGCTGTGCCACGGTGGTCATCCTTTCATGCCGCTCGTGGCGATGCCCTGGATGAAGTAGCGCTGGCCGATGAGGAAGATCGCGAGGATGGGGATCACCGAGATCACGGAGCCGGTCATGATCATGGCGTATTCGGCGTCGAACTGGCCCACGAAGGAGCGCAGGCCGAGTTGGACGGTCCAGAGCCGGTTGGAGGTGAGGTAGATGAACGGGCCCATGTAGTCGTTCCAGGTGTTCACGAAGGTCAGCAGGGCCAGGCTGGCAAGTGCGGGTTTGGACAGGGGGAGGATGACGCGGGCCCAGATGCCGTATTCGCTGAGGCCGTCGATGCGGGCGGCTTCGCAGAGTTCGTCCGGGATGGTCATGTAGTACTGGCGCATGAGGAACACGCCGAACGCGCCGAAGGCCTGGAGCAGGATGAGGGCGTTGAAGCTATTGGTGAGGCCAAGGTTCTGCATCATGATGTACTGCGGGACCATGTAGGCCTGCCAAGGCACGGCGATGGTGCCGATGTAAGCCAGGAACAGTACGTCGCGGCCGGGGAAGCGGACCTTGGAGAAGCCGTAGGCGGCCAGGGAACCGGTGAGGACCTGCAGGCAGGTGATGATCACGGCGAGGTAGAGGGAGTTCTGGAGGTAGCCCATCATGGGGATGCGGGTCCAGATGTCGGTGTAGTTGCTCCACACGAACTCGGTGGGGATCCATTGGATGGGGACGGTGAGGACCTGGTTGTTTTCCTTCAATGAGGAGGAGAGCATCCAGATGAACGGCACCATCAGCGCCGCCACGAGGACCACGAGGGCGGCGTAGATGACGAGGTCGGTGGTGCGTTTTTTCCGCTCGCGCGGGGAGCGGCGGCGTTCGGTGCTGCGGTCCTCCTCCGCATCGTTCGGGGGAAGCCCGGTTCCCAGGAGCCGGGACTCGGCCTTGAGGTCTTCGGCCATGTTGGTCATCAGCGTTCCCTCCGCTGTTGGATCTTGAATTGGAGCACGGTGACGGTCAGCACGATGAGGAACAGCACGAGGGAGATGGCCGAGGAGTAGCCGAATTTTCCTTCGCCGATGCCTTCCTGGTAGATGAGCTGGGACAGCACGGTGGTGGAGCGGCCGGGGCCGCCGTTGGTCATGACGACAATGAGGTCGAAGACTTTGAAGCTGGAGACGGTCAGCATGACGACGACGAAGAACGTGGTGGGGCGCAGGGAGGGGATGGTGACGTTCCAGAAGCGTTGCCAGGCGGAGGCGCCGTCGACTTCGGCGGCTTCGTAGAGTTCGGCGGGGATGGCCTGGAGGCCGGCGAGGTAGAGGACCATGTAGTAGCCCATGTCGCGCCAGACGCTGGTGATGATGACCGCGGGCAGGGCCCAGTCGGAGCTGGAGGTCCAGCCCGGCGGGTTGGCGATGCCGATGGTGGTGAGGAACTGGTTGATGGGGCCGTTGTCGGGGCTGAAGAGCATGTTCCAGACCACGGCCACTGCTACCAGTGAGGTGATGTACGGGAAGAAGATGGCGACGCGGAAGAAGCCGATGCCTTTGAGTTTGCGGTTCAGGAGCATCGCCAGGAGCAGGGCCAGGGCCATGGTGAGGGGGACATGGCCGATGGCGTAGACCACGGTGTTGCGCAGAGCGATCCAGAAGGAATCGGAGGCGAACATCCGCTGGAAGTTGGCCAGTCCCACCCACTTGGGGGCGGTGAAGGAGGTCCATTCCATGAAGGACAACGCGAACGCGGCCAGGACCGGGATGAGGGTGAAGGCCAGGAACCCCAGGAAGTTCGGCAGGATGAACGTCCAGCCAATCAGCGTGTTGCGGCGGGCCTGCTTCCGGTTGCCCCGGCTGTGGACAGCCGGGGCAACCGTCGAAGGAATAGTTTCAGTGCTCATGGCTGCCTGTTACTGGCCCAGGACTTCGCTTTTGACGCGCTTGCCCATCTCGGCAACCCCGTCGGACACCGAGCGCTCACCCACCATGATCAGATCGTGCTCCTGGTTGAGGACCTTGTCCGTGGCGGCAGACTTGTCACTGACCGGCATTTCCAGGGCAACCTTGTCCGGGGTGAAGGCCTTCTTGGACAGCTCGTCCGTGGGCATGCCGGCAAGCTTGAAGTACTCGGCGGTGATGGCGTCGTTCTGCAGGGCCGGCACAACGCCGATCTTCGAGATGGCCTTGGCGCCCTCCTCACCGGCGGCCCACTCGATGAACTTCTTGGCTGCGTCCGAGTGCGCGGCGTTCTTGTTGACGGCGAACGCAGTGGGCGAACCGAAAGTGGTGACCTTGCCGTCGTCGTTCTTCTGCGGCATCGGAGCCAGGCCCCAGTCCACGGTGGACTTGCCGTCCTTCTTGGCCTGCAGGATGCCGGCGATGTACCAGGTGCCCATGGGCATCATGGCTGCCTGGCCGGTCTCGAACATGGTGCGGTAGCTGGTCTTCTGGCTCTTTGCGGTGCCGAAGTCCAGGGTGGCACCGCTCTTCTGCAGGTCCAGGGCAGTGTTGTACTGGTCCTCGAAGAAGCCGTAGTCGCCGCTGTTCTGGTCAGCGTCATCCTGGGCGGCCGCGATGGCCTGCACCACGGAGCGCCAGATGTGGTGGTAGGTACCGTAGACCTTCTTGCCGCCGGCCTCGGTGGTGAGCTTCTTGGCCAGTGCGGTGTACTCGTCCCAGGTCAGGTCAGCGGGGTTCTCCACGCCTGCGGCCTTGAGCAGGTCCTTGTTGTAGTAGAGGAGCCAGAAGTCCTGCCGGTAGGGGGCGGCGTAGTACTTGCCGCCGATGTCGAAGGCGTCCAGGCCCGCGAGGTTGTCCTTGCCAACGGTGTCCACCACGCCGTTGATTTCCTGCAGCTGGCCGTTGTTGGCGTAACGGGCGTAGTCGATGACGTTCTTCATGGTGAGGACGTCGGTGGTGTCTCCACCGGCCAGCATGGTGGTGACCTTCTGCGGGTAGTCATCGGCGAGGATGTCCACGGGCTCGATGTCGATGTCCGGGTTGGCTGCTTCGTAGCTGTCGAAGAGGGCTTTGAACTCCGGGGTGCCTTCGTAGTTCCATACCGAAACGGTCAGGCGGGTCTTGCCTTCCTGGCCTTGGGGTTCGGCCGGTCCGGCGGCGCCGGCACAACCGGACAGGCCCAGGCCTGCGGTTACTGCCAGTGCGATGGCGGCGAGGGTGGTGCGCTTCATTGCGTGCTCCTTACTGGGTTTTTGGTCTGCCGCATCCGCGGCCGGGGTTGGTTCAGGCGCTCAGGGAGAGGTCTTCGGAGACCACCTGGGCTACGAGCTGTTCTCCGGTGAGGTACCGTTCGAGGTCATTCAGGGCGGCGTCGGACATCCGCCGGGTTTCGGTGCCCAGCGACCCGGCGATGTGGGGCGTGAGCACCACGTTGGGCAGGTCATAGAGGACAGAATCCTTCGGCAGCGGCTCGGGCTCGGTGACGTCCAGGAGTGCGTGGATCCGTCCGGTGGCGCACTCAGCCTCCAGGGCCCGGGTGTCCACCAGCGAGCCGCGGGCCGTGTTGATCAGGGTGGCGTGGTCCTTCATGGCCCGCAGTTCCGCTGCCCCGATCATGTGCCGGGTTTCCGGCAGCGCCGGGGCGTGGATGCTTACGACGTCGGACTCCCGCAGCAGTTCGGCCAGGTCCACCAGCCGGCCGCCGGCGGCGGCCACGGCGGCAGGATCGGCATGCGGATCGTGGACCAGGCAGGTGACGTCCTGAAGCTGCTGGACCAGGCGGACTACGCGGCGGCCGATGCGGGAGAACCCCACCACCCCGATCACGCGGCCGATGTTGCCCACCTCACCGCGCTCGGTGGCGTAGGACCAGTCCTCACGCCAGGTGCGGGCATCGTTGGCCAGCACCTGCGCCTTCTTCCCGGCCAGCACGATGGACGCGAACGTAAACTCGGCCACCGGAATGGCGTTCGCATCAGCGCCGTTGGTCACCAGGATGCCCCGATCCCACAACTCAGGCGTGACGAAACTGCGCACCGTACCGGCGCAATGGAATACCGCCCGCAGGTTCGGCATCCGCTCGAGCGCCGCAGCATCAAGCCGCGGCACGCCCCAACTGGTCAGCAGGACCTCAACGTCCGCGAGCCGGGCCGCCACAGCCGGATCCTCCAGCGAATCGGTCCACGGCTGCCCGCCCAGATCCACCAGCTCCGCCAACCGGTCCAACCGGGTGGAATCGAACTGGTCAGCAAAGGTTCCGCGGTTCATGACCAGCAGGGCCTTGGGTTTTGGCGACATCCGGGCCTCCCTTCTCTCATGTTCGTTTGCGTTCACAACCGCAATTCATGTCTTGCATCACATCTAACAATCAGTAGATACTCATGAACAAGACAGAACAACCAAGTTATTCAACATCGATCTAAAACGATCGTATTCGAACAAGTGAGCTGATGATGACGTCCCCTTCCGGTCCCCACACCACGCTGCCGGCATCCGCAGCGCCACTGGCCGCCGCCTGGGGACCCCACGCCTCCCAGCCGTCGCTCCTCCACCTGTTGGCCGGCGCGGCTGAGCGCATCAGTATCCCCGCAGCGGGCAGTAAAGCCTGGCCTGCCGCGGGGTTGAATTTGCCCGGGCCTGCGCTCGGGCAGGCACTGGAGGAACGGGGAACGCCGTGGCCCCAGCCCCTGGTGTCCCACTACGCCCGGTACTTCCGGGACGGAAACCGGACTGCCTACGAGGGACTGGTGGCCGCCCGCCAGCAGCGGCTGACCCGCGCCGTCGTCATGGCCCTGGCCAGTGATCCCGGCCGCCAGGGCGCGTACGGAAGCGATGCGGAAGCGTGGCTCGACGAGGTCATCGACGGCGCGTTCCTGCTCTGCGAACAGAGCTCGTGGAGCTGGGCAGCGCACGACGACGTCTTCCGCCGCACGGGCTGCGTTGTTCCGGACCTGGCTACACCGTACCTGGACCTCGGCGCCGGGGAGGTGGCCGCGCAGCTGGCATGGCTGGACCATGTCCTGGGCAGGCAGCTCGATGACCGGGCGCCGGGGCTGCGGCGGCGCATCCGCGGGGAGGTCACCCAACGCGTCATCCGGCCTTTCCTCGACCGGCTGGACTGGCACTGGCTTGGCCTGGACGGGGACGTCCACAACTGGAATCCCTGGATCCACTCCAACCTGATTGCGGCGGCGCTGTTCCTGGTGGATGACCCCGCCACCCAGGCGAAGGCGGTGGCCCGCTGCATCGAGGGGCTGGACCGTTTCCTCGCATCCATCCCGGCCGACGGTGCCATTGACGAGGGCTTTGCCTACTGGTGGAACGGCGCAGGGCGGGCGCTGGAGGGGCTGGCCCTGCTGGAACAGGCCACGGGCGGCGTGCTCGACGGCGGCCTTCCGGTGGTCCGCGAACTGGTCGCCTTCCCGCACCGCATGCACATCGGCGGCGCATGGTTCCTCAATGTGGCAGACGGTCCGGCGCGCGCTGCGGCTGCCCTCCCGTGGGACATGCTGCACCGCTGGGCAGTTCGGCTGGGCGATCCGGAGGCGGCCGCCCACGCCGCCGCCATGGCCACCGGGGCGCCGGATCCCGCCGCGGGGCTCGGCCGTGTCCTGCACGCGCTGCTCGAACTCCCGGAACCGGCTTCCACCGCCAATCCGGCCCTTCCTCCGCTCGTGGCCGCCACGTACCTGCCATCGGTCCAGATCATGGTGGCCCGGGAAACCGGGGGAACGGCGGATGGACTGCTCCTGGCCGCGAAGGGTGGCCACAACGGCGAGCACCACAACCACCGCGATGTCGGCTCGGCAGTGGTTGCCGTGGACGGGGTTCCCCTGCTGGTTGACGCCGGGCAGCCCACCTACACCGCCCAGACGTTCGGCCCGGACCGCTACGGCATCCGCGCGATGCAGAGCAACTGGCACAGCGTCCCGTCCCCGTTTGGCCTTGAACAGGGGACCGGCAGGGAGTTCGCGGCCGGCGTCCTCAGCGCCCCTACCCAGGAGCGGCCGCAGCTGGAGCTGGCCCTGGGAGCGGCGTACGGTTTCGAACCCCGGGCCTGGATCCGGACGGCGGAACTGCACCGGGCCCCCGGCCGCATCACCATCGCCGACCGCTGGGACCTTCCCGCGCCGGCCACCGGCGGAACGGCCGACGTCGACATCACTTTCCTCACGGCGGGAACCCTGAGCCTCGGACCGGAAGGGACGGCGACCGTGCGCCCGGACGGCATCCGGGCGGTTGGCACAGCAGCCCGGACCCCTCGGGGAGCTGCTTTGCGCTGGGACCCGGCAGCCGTCGTCGTCCTTGTGGACGAATGGCTGCTGGACGATCCGCTCCTCGCCGACGTGTGGGGACCACGGCTGACCAGGCTGCGTTTCCGCACGCCGGCCGCAACTGCACCATGCCCTGTTTTCCGCGCCGCCGGCGCATTCACCCTCACTGTGGAGGCAACACCATGAGCCCTGAGCAACCGACCGAACCCACCGGGAAGTCGTTGTTTTCGCTGCAGCGACGGGAACGGCTCATGGAGGACCTGCGGGCGCACGGTGCCATCACCGTCCGCGATATCGCGGCGAAGCTTGGCGTCAGCGAACTGACCATCCGCCGCGACGTGAACATCCTCGCGGATGAGGGCCTGGTGTCCCGCGTGCATGGCGGCGCCACGCTGCCCAGCCCGCTGGACCGCTCGGCAGCGGGCCGGGCCGCCCAGCACAGCTACTCCATCGGCATGGTGGTGCCGTCGCTGGACTACTACTGGCCGCAGGTCATCAGCGGGGCGCGGGCCGAGGCGGAAGAGCAGAACCTGCGGATCATGGTGCGCGGGTCCGCGTACGACGCCGCGGACAACCGCAGGCAGGTGCAGGCCCTGCTGGACACCCAGAACATCGACGGCCTGATCGTGGCGCCGGACATGGGCGGCCACCACGGGCATGAACTGCTCCGCTGGCTGAACGCCCTGCCCATCCCGGTGGTGCTCGCCGAACGGCGTGCGCCGGCCGAGATTCCCGCGCACCGCCTCGAATGGGTGGCCACGGACCACGCGTTTGGTGCCGGCATGGCCGTGCGGCACCTGTGGCAGGAAGGCCACCGGCGGATCGGCTGCCTGACCGATTCGTCCAGCCCCACCAGCCCGCACGTGGTCCGGGGCTGGCAGCAGGCCCTGGCCGCACTGAAGATTCCGGTGGAGGACTCTGTCCACGAGGACTCCGCCAGGCAGGACCCCGCCAAGCACGGCAACGGTGGCCGGGCCAGCCACTTCGACCAAGTGCTGGAACTGTGCACCAAGACCGGCACCACGGCAATGCTGGTGCATTCGGACACCCAGGCGGTGGCATTCGTGCAGCACTGCGTGGACCGCGGGCTCACCGTTCCGGGGGACATCGCGATCGTGGGATACGACGACGAGGTGGCCTACCTGGCCGAGCCCGCCATCTCCGCCGTGCGGCCGCCCAAACAGTACGTGGGCAAGGTGGCGGTCCAGCTTATGGCCGCCCGGCTGGCCGAAGGCAGGATGCGTCCAGTGCACCGGATCGAGCTGAACCCGGACCTGATCCTGCGTGAATCCTCCATCGGGGCTCCACGGGTTCCGGCTGCCGGCGTACTGCAGGACTCCCTGTGAGCGCCGCGCCCCTGGCCATGCCCCCGCTGGACTTCCGTATCTCGCCGTATACCGGCCTCACCCGGGGCCACTGGTGCGCGTACGCCGACTACCTGCTGCGGTCAGCGCACCGCCATGCCACGGAAGACCACGCCAACCTGTACCTGCCGGGAGCCACCAGCGCCTACGGCCGGAAAAGCGATTCGCTGGAGGCCTTTGCCCGGACCTTCCTGCTGGCCTCGTTCCGGATCGCAGGTGATCCGGAGGGCACCGCGTGGCTGGCCGACTGGTACGCAAAGGGCCTCGACGCCGGAACCAACCCCGCGAACCCTGACCGCTGGCCCACCCCGGGCGAACTGGACCAGGCCAAGGTGGAGGCAGCATCGCTGGCCGTGGGTCTGGCACTGACCCGGGGCGTCCTGTGGGACCGGCTGCCGCAGCGCGTCAAGGAACAGCTGGTGGCCTGGTTTGAGACCGTGATCGGCAGGCGTACCCGCCCATCAACTGGGTGTGGTTCCAGATCGTCGTCGAAAAGTTCCTTGCGGGCGTGGGCGGACGATACTCCGATGCGGACATCGACGCCGGGCTGGCCATCCACGATTCCCTGTACCGCGGCCACGGTTGGTTTGCGGACGGCCAGGAGCGCGCCTACGACCACTACGTGGGCTGGGCGTTCCAGGTCTATCCCCAGCTGCTGCAGCTGATGGCGCCGGAGGACCCCCGGGTGAAGGCCCGTGCTGCACTCGACGGCGAACGGCTGGCCGATTTCCTGGACGACGCCGTCCACCTGGTGGGGGCTGACGGCGCCCCGCTGGTCCAGGGCCGCAGCCTGATTTACCGTTTCGCGGCGGCAGCGCCGTTTTGGGCGGGACAGTTCGCGGGTCACACCCGGTTGACGCCCGGTGTGACCCGGCGGGCGGCCTCCGGCATCCTGAAGTACTTCCTGGACCGGGGCGCCCATAACGCCGACGGGCTGCTGACCATCGGCTTCCACTCCGAGTTCCCGGGCATGAAACAGTCCTATTCCGGAGCGGGGTCCCCCTACTGGGCCGCCAAGGGAATGATGGGCCTCGCCCTGCCCGCCGACCATCCGGTGTGGACGGCCGTCGAGGAGCCGCTGCCGGTGGAATCCGGTGACACCCAGCGGTTCATCGCGGCTCCGGGCTGGCAGGTGGACGGAACCGTCTCGGACGGTGTGGTGCGGATCCGCAACCACGGCACCGACCATGCCAACGCCGGCGTCCGGGTAGCCGATTCCCCGCTCTACGCACGGCTGGGCTACTCCACCGCCACCTTCCCGGACCTTGCCGCGGAATCAGTGGACAACGCCGTCGCCTTCGCCGATGCGGATGGCCGGCTGACGCACCGGACCGGATTCGAGTTCCTTGGCCATTTCAGGCAGGACGGGGTGCAGGTGGGGGCCTCGCGCTTCACCGCGCACTGGATCGATGTTGATCCCGACGGCGGCCCGGACCACGGCAGCGGCGCTGCGGGAACTGCCACGCCGGGGCCGGAGGTGTTGGTGGCATCTGTGACACGCGGCGCCGTGGAGCTGCGGCTGGTGCGTGTCCGCAACGCGGCTCGCAGCCGCGCCCGGTTGCGGATTGGCGGCTGGCCGGCTGATACCGCGGCCGGCCTGGCCAGTGAGGTCTTGCCCGTTGAGTGGGGCGGGGTCCTTGACGACGCCGGCACCTGGCACCGCGAGGCGCCGCACCCGGTGGGGGAGCACCTGGCCATCCCCTGGATTGGCACCGCCGGTGCGGTGGCCGACGGGGACTATGCCGCCGTCGTCGTGCTCTCAGGATCAGGCCCCCTCGCCGAAGCGTGCGGGGCGCGCTTCGGAGCCAACGGCCGGTTCGCCTTCGCGGACGGCGCCACGATCGACGTTGATTCGGTGTTCGCGCAGCTCAATCCCGCGTAGGAACCACTGGTACCCCCTTCAACAACCTCTTTGCGTTGTCGAGTACTCACGAGTAGCACAGTAGTCCGTTAGGTAGTTAAGACGAGTACCCGCTACTGGTGCCTGCCAGGTGTCCAACTGATTAATTGGGGCTGTCACTACTTGACTGGCGGGGACCCGGTCAGGGTGGCAGTTGGTGCGTCAGGGCCCCCGAAGTCCGTTCACCGATGCCCGCCTCACTGGGGTGCCGGACGGCCGGGCATCACGACGTCTACCAGCAGAGGGGGCCGCGGGGTGAGCTCAAGGACCTGGCCGCAGATTGGCGGCAGGACCACCGGAGAGGACCTCGTCCGCGCCCTGGACGAAGCCCGCGCCGGGGTACTCATCACAGGAGCCTCAGGGAGCGGCAAAAGCTACCTCACCAGCCTCCTGACCAAGGAAATCCGTGATGACGCCTACATTGTGGTGCTCCGTGCCAGTGCCGGCCTCACCGCAAGCCCGTACGGCGCGCTGAACGTATTGCTGCGGGACCTGGATTCCCAATTCCTGTCCCACCCGGCGCTCGTGTTGTCTGCCTTAACCACCCTGCTTGCCGAACGGGCCGAGGGCAAACCGGTGTACCTGGTGATTGAGAACGCGGCGGACGTGGACGAGCTCGCCGGAGTGGTCATTTCCCAACTTGCCCGCAACGGAACGGCCGGCCTGATCCTGACCTGCTCCGATCCGCAGCGGCTGGGCAGCGAACTCGCCCGGCTCTGCACAGACGGATATCTAGCACGGATCGAGCTCGGGCCGCTGCCCCTGCCCGAAGCCGTCACCTGGCTTGAAGCAAGCCTCGGCGGCCGGATTTCAGCATCCGCAGCCCACGAATTCTGGACCGCGAGCGGCGGGAACCCGCACTACCTGAAAATGCTTGCCGGGGAGTTGGTTGAGTCGGGCTCCCTCGCGGTGCGCGACGGAGTGTGGGTCCTGACTGCCACGGACAGGCCCCATGGGCCCGCCATTACCGACCTGGTGGTAACCCGGCTGGGCAGGCTGGGGCCCGGAGAACGCATGGCCGTGGAGATCGTGTCCCTGGCCGGGACCGTGCCGCTGGAGGCGCTGCTGGCCATCGCGCTGCCTGACGATGTCGACTCGCTTGAGAGGCGCGGAATCCTGGTGGTGGACCATTCGCTGCCGAGGATGGTCGGCGTGCAGAACCAGCTGCTGCGCGATGTCATCCGCGCCAACATCCCCACCGGCCGCAGCAGCGATCTCCGGCGGCGGTTCTGCGAAGCAGTGGACCCTGCGCTGATGCATCCTGCCCTCACCGCGGCCCTCGCCGGGTGGGCCCTGGAATGTGGTGTTCCGCTCTCCGAAAGAGATGCCCTGCAGGCGGCCCGAATCGCCAATACCCGGGCTGACCATCCGCTGGCGCTTCGTCTGGTCCGTTCCATTCCGGGTCATTACCTCAGTGCAACGGCGGTCGCTGAGGAGTCGTCCGCACTGGCGGCGCTCGGGGCTGTCAACGAAGCGCGAAACGTCCTCCGGCAATATCGCGACAAAATCGGCGAAAGTGCGGACGGCGATGGTCCGGGCCCGCTGCCCCCCGAAGAAGACGTGCGGTTCCAGCTGGCGGAGGCCGCGGTGCTGCAGTCCGATCCGGAGACCATGGACCAGGCAGTGGAACATCTCCGGCATGCCCGGAAGGCATTGGACGGAGAACTGCTGAAGGCAGACCTGGCCGGACGCTCGCCCCTGGGGAGCGGTGACGGTTCGGGTGGTGAAACCGTGCGGTTCCTCCACGAAGAGCTGGTGCTCGCCGAAGCCCGGAGTGCGGGGCTCCTGGGCCGCTATGGCGAGGCCGCCGCCCAGCTGGAAGGTGCCCTTCAGGACTTCGAAACCCACGGACCGGACTTCCGCTTCACGGCCGGGAGCTTGCTGTGCGAGGCCTGGGCGCTGACCGGGCGCCAATCTGAAGCAGCTGATCTTGCCGGCCAGCTGCTCGCCGACAGCCGGAATCCCATGGTGTCCGCTGCAGCGGCATGGGCGGCCGCGGGCCGGTTGCGTTTCGCGCTCCTGCTGGCGGGCTGCTGGGAAGACGCGGCCTCCATGCAGCAGCCGCACTGGGACTCGCCGCTGCCCGCAGGCCAGCCGCTCCCCGCGTGCTTCGACTTGGCCCTGGCTGTCTTGCGGTGTTTTCAGGGCAGGGCACACGAGGGCCTGGAGGCCCTGGTTCCGCTGATCGGGCAGCTGCGCGTGCGGGACGACGAGGGCCTCCTCGGCGCTGCCACCAGGGCGGCGGCTTACGCCTCAGCCCTGCAGGGCGAGCCGGAGCAAGCCGGGAAATGCCCTGCCGGCAAACGGCCCGGGCCTGCGCGGCCCGGACGGCCGCTGGAGTTCGTCACGGCGTTTTTCACCATCCTCGCCGCGGACAGCCCCGACAGGCCCCAAGCTGCCATCGACCTACTGATGCGGCTGGCAGATGACGAGCATGCCGCCGGTAATTACGGCCTTGAGGTGATCGCCCTGAGCACGGCCGTCCGGTTGGGACGGACGGCCGCGGCTCCCCGGCTGCTTGAGACAGCGTTGAGGTGCGACGGCGACTTCGCCGGATTGTGCGCAGCCTACGCGAATGCGGTGCTCGCCCATGACGTGGCCCAGCAGGTGGCCGTGGCCCAGCTCGCCCAGGACCTGCAGCACGACCGGTTCGCCTTCGACGTTGCGGAGGCGGTAATCCGCCGTGCACATGCTTTGGAGGACCGCGCCCTGCTCCTGCAGGCCCGGCGCATCGCGGAAACCTGCCGGCACCGGATGCGCGCCCCGGAGGACACCGCCCAGCAGGAAGACCGCATCACCGCGCGGGAGTTGGAGATCGCCACCCTCGCGGCCAGGGGCCAGAGCAACAAGGCCATAGCCGCCAGGCTGCACCTGTCGGTACGGACGGTGGAGGGACACCTCTACCAGATCTACGGAAAATTGAAAATCGTGGAACGCTCGGAGCTGCCGTTTGCCCTGGGCCTCGCTGAGGGGAACCAGCAATGACCGAGGTACTGGCAAACGAAACGCTCGTCGGGCGCTCGGGCATCCTGGCCGCTGTTGCGGATTGCCTGCTGGACCGTAACGGGCCCGGCGTCCTCCTGCTGGGTGATGCCGGGCTTGGCAAGACTGCTCTGGTCAACGCGGTGATCCAGGAACTGGGCCACCGCGTGCGGCCCTTCCGGGTGTTCGCCGGGGCCACGCTGGCCGGGGTCCCGTTCGCCGCGCTGGCACCGTTGATCACCTCGCTGACGCCTGGCCAGATCACCGAGCCGCTGTCCGTGCTGAAGGCAGTGACCGCCGCCCTGAATCCAGCCAGGGAACGGGAATCGGTGCCTGCCGTCCTGGTGGTGGAGGACGCCCAGCACCTCGACGAGGGCAGCGTCGCCGTCCTGGCCCAGCTCACAGCAGCCGAAGTGGCCAAGGTGGTCTTCATCTGCCGCCCCCATCCGGCGCCGCCCGGCGAAATCTTTTCGATGTGGTCCGAAGGATTGCTGGACCGCTTCGACCTGCAGCCCCTGAACGGACAGGACGTCGACCAGCTGTGCGCCCAGGTGCTGGGCGCCCCCGTGGTGCCCAGTGCGGGCGCAGTGCTCCGTAGGGCATCCGGTGGCAACCCGATGTTCCTGCTTGAACTCATTGGCAATGCCAGGTCCACCGGCCAACTGGTCAGCCGGAACGGAGCCTGGATGCTGACCTCTGAGCTGCGCGGCAGCAGCCTGCGGCTCCTGGACCTGGTCCGGAACCAGATCGTCCACCTGGACCACCTGCAGCGTGAAGCCCTGGACACCGTCGCCCTGGCCGAACCCCTGCCTCTGGACGTGCTGCGGCAGGCGAGCGACCACTACGCCGTGGACGAATTGCAGGAGATGCGGCTGATCACCATCGATTCCGATGCCGGGCAGCATGTCCGGCTGGCCCAGCCGCTGGTGGGCGAAGTACTCCGGCAGATTGTGCCGGCCGCCCGCAGCCTGCGGATCCGCCAGCACATCCTGCAGCTCCTCGAAAGCCGCCCGCAGACCATGGACGGCCTGCTCCGTTACGTGTCCTGGGGGCTCGAGGCCGGTGCCAGGATTCCGGACAGCGAAATCCTGGAGGCCGCGCAGCTGGCCAACCGGCTCTTCATCCCCAGCTACGTCGAACGCGTAGCGGGTGCCATCAAAGACCCGGCACTCAAGCTCGCAGCCCGCGTGGAGGTGGCCCGCGCCAAGTGGTACCGCGGGGATATCCGCGGAACGGCATGGGAAATAGGCGGAATCGTTGAGAGGACCAACGATCCTGCCACCCTGCGGCAGGTGTCCATGCTTGCGGCGCAACTCGCCAGGCGCCAGGGGGCCGGACCCAACGCGGTAAAGCAGGCGGCGTACGAATGGGAGGCCGCCCTGGCCCGGATCGCCGAATCCGCCAGGGGAATCGACGCCCAAGAGCTCGAACTGGGACGCCTGGGGAACCGGCTGCTGGTCCTGGAGGGAATGCAGGCGGAGGGCCGCCACGTGGAAACGGAGCGAGAGCTGCGGCAGATCTGGCAACGGAGCGGGGACGGGGAAACGCGGCTGCTCGCAGGAACCCTGCTGGCTGAGTCCATGGCCGTCACCGGCAAACCCCTATCGGCGATCCAGGTCCTGGCCGACGTCAAGGACATCCTCGATGCTGCGGGCCACTGGGGCCTGCAACACACAGGTTTTTTCATGCGCCGCTACATCCTGGCCCTGCTGCACGCCGGCGAGTTCGCTGTCCTGGAGGAGTACCTCCGGGACCATGTGTCCCTGGCGCCCAACTCGCTGATCTACGACGGCGGCGCGCTGCATTTCAGCGCTGGCAGCGTGGACCTGCGCCGCGGCAACCTGGGGGCGGCGCTGCCGTGCCTTCGCCAGGCGGTGAGCATGCTTCGGGTGTCGGACCTGCAAAGCGATCTGCCCGACGCCGTCGCTGCCGCCGCCTACGCTGCATCCCTGCTGAAATTCCGGGAGGTCGCTTCCTCCTACACGCTGGAGCATGAGGCGCTGGCCAGGGACGGGATGGAATCATCCCTGTTGGGCCGTGCCCACGCCGCCATGGCCAAAGTCCAGCAAGTCGGGCTGCGCCCCACGTTGTCCCGGCTGATGTCGCTCGCGGATACCGCGGCAGCCAACGGGGCGGTGGGGCCGGAAATCGATATCCTCGTCCTGGTCCTGCGGGCGGGGGACCTCTCCGTGGTGCGCCGCCTGAAGTCGTTGGCTGAGACCAGCGAAGGCCGCACAGCCGAGTTCGCCGTCAGCTACAGCCAGGCCCTGGACACCAAGGATGCCGCCGGGCTCATCGCCCTGAGCGAATCCGCCGCCAGGGAGGGCCTGGACCTCGCAGCAGCGGACTACGCGGGCCACGCGCTCAGGATCCTCGAAAGCCGGGGGGACAAGTCCCGCCAGCTTGAAGCGCAGCGGCTCCTTAAACGGCGCACCGCGGCCCTGGGCAAGGCGCCGGCGGCCACAAGGCAGGGCATGCCGGACCTTTCAAAGCTGACGCGTCGCGAACAGGAGATCGTGGCCCTGGTGCAGACGGGTTCGAGCAACAGGGACATCGCGCTCAGCCTCGGGCTCTCCCTCCGGACGGTGGAAGGCCACCTGTACCGGATGTTCGCCAAGCTCGGAATCAGCGACCGCGAAAAGCTGATCAGCGGCGATCACGGCGGCGAGCAGACCGTCTAACCATCCTTCTTCGTTAACCAGCGCCTGCTGCGGCGCTGGTTTTCGGTGTTGCCTCCGCGGAATTCCGGGCAATCCAAGGGCGAGTGCCCCTCCGAGTACCAATGCGAGTGGTGGGCCGCCACAAGCCACGTAGTCTCACCGCCGGGTGCGGCGGGCGGGGTCAAAGACGGGTACACCACACTCGCGCCGGGCCAAGGACTTGATTAATACCCTCGTCTTGTTGGCAACCGCCAGCACGAGGGGAAGTGGGCCTCGACATGAAGCGCAGGAAGATTTCCTTTGCGGGGGACAGCCTGATGGCAGTCCGGCCGGAAGGCAGCTCCGATGCGACAGGTCTCCCGCCCTTGGCGGGGACCCCCCAAAACGGACCGGCGGTGAAGGGCGACGTGCCCCCGGAGACCCGGGCACACGCCTTCTCGCCGCCGACTTTTATTCACACTGGAGACAAAATGCACCGGGAGGTCGACTGACCATGGCACCGAACACGAAGGTAAAAGCCCTCAAGAAACAGGTCGCCGTTGAATCCCATTCCCTGCCGGCTGAGGCAGTGGAATGGACTGAGGGCACCGCGGCGAGGGCAATTCCCGCCCAGGACCAGGTGTTCACTTTCGACGTCGCAATCGTCGGCCTGGGATACGTGGGACTGCCCACCGCCCTGGCCATCAATGCCTCCGGGCGGCGGGTCCTCGGGCTCGACGTCTCGGAGCGGCGGCTGGCGGTGATCCGTGAACAGCAGGCGGACCTGCTGGACTCGGACAAGGAGCGGCTGAAGACAGCGCTGCTGGACCCCTCGTTCATGCTGACCAGCGACCTCTCGCTGCTGGCCCACGCTGCGGCCGTTGTGGTCTGCGTTCCCACTCCGGTGGACGAGTACCTTGTTCCCGACCTCGGCATCCTGCGCGCAGCGTGCGCCTCAGTCGTGGAATACGCGGTGCCGGGGCAGCTGCTGATGCTGACGTCAACCACGTATGTGGGCACAACACGTGACCTGCTGGCGATGCCCCTCGCGGCGAAGGGACTCATCCCGGGACGCGACGTGTACGTGGCCTTCTCGCCGGAACGCATCAATCCCGGCGTCGACTCCTTCTCCCACGAAGATGTGCCACGGGTGGTGGGCGGTGTCACCACAGCCTGCGGTGAGGCAGCGGAACGGCTGCTCAGCGCCAGCACCAAGCTGGTCCATGTGGTCCCGTCCGCCGACGCCGCGGAAATGACCAAGCTCGTGGAGAACACGTTCCGGGCCGTCAACATTGCCCTGGCCAACGAGTTTGCCCAGATCTGCCACGAACTGGACATGGAAGTGATGGACGTGATCAACGCGGCCGCCACCAAACCGTATGGGTTCATGCCGTTCACCCCCGGACCGGGAGTCGGCGGGCACTGCATTCCCTGCGACCCGCACTACCTCCTGTGGCAGTTGCGCAAGGCCCGCGTGACGGCGCCCGTGATCGAGCAGGCAATGATCGGGATTGCCGGCAGGCCGCACCAGGTAGTGGAAAAGGCGCGGCGGATCCTCTCCGAGCGGAACCACGGCCTGGCGGGCTCGCGGGTGATGGTAGTGGGCGTGGCCTACAAGCCCGACGTCGAGGACCTCCGTGAATCCCCGGCCCTCGAGATCATCGCCGAGCTCATCGCGGACGGCGCCGAGGTGGCTTACTCGGATCCCTGGTGCCTCACCGCGCCCGACGGCAGGGGCGGCACGCTCATCTCCAATCCCGCTCCCCAACTGTGGGAAGCGGACCTCGTCATCCTGCACACCAGGCACAGCCAGACGGACCTTGACTGGCTGGAGAACGCCGCGGCAGTGCTGGACACCACCTACCGGCTGCCCAAGGCAGACAACGTCACCAGGCTCTGACCACATCACTCCATTTGGAAGCAGGAAGCATGAGAACAGCAATTACCGGCGGTGCCGGATTCATCGGGAGCCACCTTGTGGAGCACCTCCTGGCAGCGGGGGACGAGGTAATTGTCCTGGATGACCTGTCCACCGGCCGGCTTGAGAACCTCAAGGGCGTCATCGGGCACCGCAAGTTCCGTTTCATCGAAGGCAGCATCCTTGACCGGGCTGCCGTGGACAAAGCCGTCGCGGGGGCGGACCGGGTGTTCCACCTGGCCGCCGCGGTAGGCGTCAACCTGATCGTTGACCACCCGTTGGAAAGCCTGCGCACCAACATCCACGGCACGGAAGTGGTCCTGGACTCCGTCCTTGAAGCCGGAGCCAGCCTCCTGCTGGCATCCACCAGCGAGATCTACGGCAAGAACACCTCGGACAGCCTTTCCGAGGAATCGGACCGGATCCTGGGCTCGGCCCTGAAATCGCGCTGGACGTACGCGGCGGCCAAGGGCATCGACGAAGCCTTCGCCCATGCTTACTGGCGGCAGTTCGGGCTGCGGGTGGCGATCGTCCGGCTCTTCAACACCGTTGGTCCACGACAGACGGGACGCTACGGAATGGTGGTGCCGCGCCTGGTACGCCAGGCGCTCGCGGGCGAACCTCTGACGGTATACGGGGACGGGCACCAGACACGCTGCTTCTCCTATGTGGGCGACATCGTGCCCGCCATTACGCGGATCTCCGAGGACGAGCGCGCGTACGGTAACGCCTACAACCTGGGTGGCAACCACGAAATCTCCATCCTCGCCCTCGCGGAGCGGATCGTGGAACTTGTGGGAAGCGACAGCCCCATCACCCTGGTGCCCTACGAGCAGGCCTACTCCGAAGGGTACGAGGACATGCGCCGGCGGGTACCGGACAACACCAAGGCCTTTGGCCTGGTGGGCTTCGACCCGAAGACCACGGTGGACCAGATCATCACCAACGTCGCCGCGGACAACCGGGCGGCGAACACGGTGGACGCTTCACGGTGGAAGGTTATTCTCGCCTCCTGATGGCCTGAAGTCCGGTTATCCGGTATTCCAGTGGCCGGGCAGGGATAATTTCCCGGCCCGGCCATTGGGCTGCAAATTTCCGGAAATGCCGTAAATGTCCGGAAAGCTATGAATTGGCTGTCAAAGTGCGCATTTCCCTCGCCTATGCCACCGGATATCAAGGAAAATAAAGTGGCAAGGCATACGAAGGAGCTTGGGTTGAAAAGAGCGGCAGCGCTGAATTATCGGCTTGTACCAGGGGGATCGCGCACGCCCCGAATTCGGCATAACAAGCCCCCTGCCCCTCCGGCCGGAGGAAGTTCCTCCGGAGAGGGCGGTTATCCGTGGCACACCAACATCGTGGCCACCACCTTTTGGGTGGGCGAACTTTTCGATCCCAGCGCTGACGACGGCAGCCAAGTCATGTCCACCTACGACTCCGGCTGGATGCGGAACTACGGCGGCTGCGACGGGGTGATGAAATCAGGTGCCTGCGAGACCGAACAGCGGACCGAAGCCAACCGCTACATGCCCACCGGCATGACACCCAAGGAAAACCCCTTCTACCTCGACCTGCCCTACGACGACGTCAACGACAGCAAAGCGTTCGCGGAACGGGCCAGTGTCATTCCCTGGGCCGCGGATTCTGCATATGCGGGCCGTGAGCAGGACAGATCATTCAGTTACATGAAGAACCAATGGGT
>Ga0308160_10002689_pt1 | contig 20990 bp, 16 predicted proteins | sample PhyFR1_FD_201036 | JGI IMG/M metagenome (GOLD analysis project Ga0308160, IMG submission 201036) | Phyllosphere microbial communities from UC Gill Tract Community Farm, Albany, California, United States - DLSLF.R1 | ecosystem: Host-associated > Plants > Phyllosphere > Unclassified | place: USA...
TCCGTGCGGATCCGGGTGCAGGCGTTCGCCGTGAACCCGACCGACACGGGGGTGCGTGCCGGGCAGCGGGACAGCTCGCAGGCCTCGCCGCCGTACGTGCCGGGGATGGACGCCGCCGGCGTCATCGACGAGGTCGGGCCCGACGTCACCGGATGGCAGGTCGGCGACGAGGTCATGGCGATGGCGCTGCCGCTCAGCGCCCACGGTGGCGCCTACGTGCAGGAGCTCGTCGCGCCGGTGGGGTCGTTCACGCGGATCCCTCGTGGGACGTCTCTTCCGCTCGCCTCCACGGTGCCGATGAACGGGCTGACGGCGTTGCAGATCCTGTCGCACGCCTCGCTCGCGCCGGGGCAGACGCTCGCCGTGACCGGGGCCGCTGGGCTGCTCGGGAACTACGTGGTGCAGCTGGCGAAAGCCGCCGGGCTGACCGTGATCGCGGATGCTGCTCCGGCGGACGAAGCACTCGTGCGGTCGCTCGGGCCGGACCACGTGGTGCCGCGAGGAGCTTCCTTCGCCTCCGCTGTCCGAGAGCTCGTGCCGGACGGGGTGGATGCGCTCGCCGATGCTGCCGTGCAGCGCGACGAGGTCGTGGATGCCGTTCGCGACGGGGGAGTGTTCTTCGACGTGCGGGGGTGGCAGGGCAATGGGGCTCGGGGGATCGAGTTCGTGCAGGTGATGGTGTTCTCGGAGTACCGGTCGTTCGACAAGCTCGAGCAGCTGCGGCACGCGGTGGAGAGTGGGACGTTGACGCCGCGGGTGGCGGAGGTGCTGCCGGCTGTGCGGGCTGTGGAGGCGCATGAGCGGTTGGAGGCTGGGGGGACGCGGGGGCGGTTCGTGCTCACTTGGTGAGGTGACGTCGGTGTGACGGACGGGAGGCGCGGTGCCGAGTGGTGCCGCGCCTTCCGTCGTTGATTCAGTTCAATCCGGCCGCAGACTGGCTGCACTCCGCGCCCGGCCTCGTACTCCCAGCGCTTACCGAGTGCGTCCGTGAAGGACATCGACACGAGGGTCCGCTTCTCCGCCACGGTGAAGGGCGCTTTCCGTGAGCACTCCGAACCAGCTCAGAGCAGCTCGATAACAGCGCCTAAGCGCGGATCTGGTTGGGACGCTTCCTTGGATGGATCCACTCGAAGGAGGACTCCCAGGGAGGGCGGACCTTCGCGCTGAACTCGACTTCGTCGATGCCGTTCATGACGGCTCTCGCGCGGACGTTGTAGACGACGGCATCGGACGAGTTGCGGATGACGAGGACGTTCGTCCACTTCGCCCGATCTACGCTGTCCAAACGCCTTAAGCTAGCCGTCACGCCGTGACACCGTCGCCGTGACACCGTCACAGCCCGAGTCGACCGCGTAGCCCGCCACTCCTTCGCGAGCAGCTCATCCTGGCCTACTACCTCTGTGAACCGGACCGTGTCGCCCGGCTTGGGCCCTCCGCCCATTGAGGAAGCGACACCCGTGATCCATTGCTGGCCCTGAACCGTATCGACGCGGATAGCCATGAAGCCCGTCGACGACCTCTCCGTCCGGCTGATCACGCCTTCGACGTAGTCGGGGTCCTCCCATGCGGCCTCAACTTCCCAGTGCGGTTCACATCGCAGACGGCGTCGGCAGAACCTGCATCCCGCGGGGTCGGGAAAGGCAGCTGACGGCTGCTTCCGCGCCGCCTGTACCTGTTCAAGCAACCCGTCGATGTCCCGCTCGGAGAAGTCGATGTGCACGGCGCCGTGCCGGAGGCTGAATGCGACGAGCGCGCCAGGAAGGTGGTTCGCCTCCTGACGGAACAGGTGAGCATGAACGAGCAGTTGCGTCCGCACGCGCTCGGTTTAGCTGTCCGCTCCCGTTTTCAGGTCGATGACCGCGCCGCCATCCTCACTGTAAACGACGATGTCGGCTTGGCCGTAAATCAGCTGAGCACTGTCCCGCAAGAAGACCTCGGAGCGCGGGCTACCTCCGGCGGGCTGGAGGAGCGCACCAAGCTCGGCACCGCGCGACCGCAGTCGCGACCGAGTCATCACCAAATCACGAAGCCCCTCGCGTCAAGTCCCCACCGCGCCGCTTCCATGTCCCAGCAGTCCTGAAGAGCTCGCCCAGGCTCGTCCCGCAGCCACGCCTCGATCTCGATCCATGCGTTCACCGCGAAGTGAGCGAGAGTTCCGCCGTCCCCGGGCGGTGATAGCGGAACGGGGTCAGGCGCTGAGATGAAGGAAGCGGACGCGGGGCAGTGCAGTAGACGTGCCGCCGACGTTGCGGACAACCACGCTGTGCCCGGGGTCACTGGGCCGCCTGCGCCGCAGCGGCGATGAGCTGAAGGACGCGTCGTGGGTCGCGATCAATCGTGAACGAGTCGACGAACACGACACCATTACAGTCCTGAGTTGCTTCGATGTCGGCCGCAACCTCCGCCAGGCGCTCGGACATCACATCGGCGTCGGACCCCTCGAACGGGTGGCGAAGGACTACCCCGAATTTGCCGTACTGCGGTGTATCGATCACGGCCGCAGACGCGTCCAGGTAGTCGAGGACTGTCGCGCCGAACGACTCCGCCCACCGGATCAGCGCTTTCGCTTCGTCCACACGGTCAACGTGAAGTTCGCCGTTGCGAAGCACCCCGAAGAGGTCCCTTGCCAGGCGCCAGTCCAGCAGTGCGTGGTATGCCATGTTTCCGTAGTCGCGCAAGCACCGGTAGCACGACGAGTTGCACGTCTGCGGGTGGTCGCGGCTCTCCAGCTCGCCGAGGTACCCCTCTACTGCTTCCAGGAACTGTGGGAGGAACTGTTCGGAGCCAAGGTGCGTGCTGAAGCCTGCGCCGTTATCGAGCGTGTCCGCGAGGAACGCCTGAACGGTCGGCTCCCCGGTCGCAGTCACGCCAGAGTAGATGCCCGCATTCAGCTCGAGGGGCTGGATGTCCAACTTTGTCGCAGCCACCGTCCTCAGCAAGAACGCGAGCGAGTACCAGCCAGCGCGGCGGCCTTCGGTGACATCGGGCGCCGAATTGGGCTGGCGGATACCCGATACGAGGTTGAGCCGTACTCCCCGGCTCCGGTCAGTCGGGGCGACAGAACCGATGAACAGGAAATCGGTGTGCTGCACGGCGCCGAGAGCAACGTGCTCGACGTCGCCTGAAGCGAAAGAGGCGGGAATTAGATCCTGCTCAACGGCCTGCACCGAAACATATCCCCCCCAGTTGGCGGCGCCTGCAGTGGCGTGTTTGAAAGCGAACAGGTGCCCGCCGTTGTCGTTGATGACATACCGCTCGGCCGGTCCTGCCAATACCAGCGCTCGACCAAATGCCGACTTGGCAAGTTTCTTCGGATCGGCCATGGCACGAGCGGCCATCGCCCGCGGTGACCACGAGAAGTTCCCATCGAAGTCAGTGGCGAATCCGCTACGGAATCCGAGTGGTTCCCGGAGAGGAATCTCACTGAAATGAGCAGGCCCCGCACCGCATCGTGGGCATGTGTCAGTGTCGTCGCCGAGACGCTCATCACCGAGGTATGAGCAGGTGCGGCAGATGAAGAGCGCAGTCGCGTTCCCCAGCGGTCCGGGAACCGGCTCCGGTGCACCAGCGCCCGCGGGCTTGAAGTCGGTGATGCCGACGACCGGATAGACCTTGCCATCTCGGACGACCTCGCTGAGCGGCGCAAACGCACTGACCGCCATGCTGAGGTCGCGGTCAATCACGCCCTTCGGCGGCCACGGATTCGACGAGAGCGGACGGCGTAGGTATAGGTAACGCACGGACGTCGGGAAGCCGAACATCGGCAGCAAACCGGCTTCCGCAAGCAGTTGGCTCAGGTCATCGTGCTTCGGTGTTGATACCGCGGACGCGATGTCGGCAACCAGCGTGCTGAGAACGGCGGCTGCCCGTTCCGCAGCTGTTTCGTGGAATGACGTGCTCGAGCTAAGCGCGGTGGCGAGATCAACCACGGCCTCTCGATTGTTCTCAATCCACGTCTCGAGCCGCGGCCGGATGGTCATGTCCCAATCGCCGGTCTTGCCGAACTCTCCATGCACGTTCGAGGATAGGTCGTCTCCGTCGGCGGCCGAGAGATAGTCCGCCGATGCGAGCCGCAATATCTCGCTGCGCAGGGAGCGGGCGAAGAGCTCAGGTCGGTTCAGAGTGAGATATGGCCTTGGTGTGGGCTCGTTTGTGATGCGGTCGGGACGATCGAAGTAGTACTCGTCGTGGCTCCGGCCTCGGCAGACGGTCAGCGCGATCGCAACTGGAGAGCCTCGTCGGCCCGCACGCCCCACACGCTGCTGGTAGTTGAACCTCGTCGGCGGCATGTTGCCCAGTACTACGGCCGAGAGCGACCCAATATCGACACCCGCCTCCATGGTGGTCGTGACGGAGAGCAGGTCGACGGCGTCTGTCTTCTCGTTTTCGTCTCCTTCCAGGAACACACCCTGGAACCGGGCCTGCCGATTCTGCGCGTCGACCCGGTCGGTCTGACCGGTCAGTTCGGCTGTGTTCAGCCTGAACCGTCCGTCGTTTCTCATCGCCTTCCACGCGTAGTAATCCGTTTCGTTGACGACATCGCTCGACGCCGCCGGAAGCTTCCGTGCGCATTTTGTACAATACCCGTTCCCAGTCGTTAGGTGCTGACGACGGCACTTCTCGCACGTCCACGCACGGCCGTCGCTGAGGCGAATGGATACCTTTGACGGGTCGATCAGGTAGTCGACAACCGCGTTTCCGAAGCGACTCAGCGCATCGTGACGCAGTGCGTCCGCGTCCCCCTGCGTCTCGTCAGCGACCTTCTTCCAGAACTTGCGAAGTCGCGGGGTGGGTGCGCTGCGGACGTTGCGAATCCTGTTGAATCGTCGCTGGTCCGCGAGTATGCGAAGGGCAGCCCTCGCCTCCGCATTGCTGCTGGTGCCCGGCGCGTCCGCGGGGGCGACGTCATCCGCGAGGGTGAGCCAGCCGAGACCGGTGGTCTCGAAGTCGCGGCCGCCGCCGGCATACAAGCCCTCCAAAATCTCACTCTCAAGGGAGGCGTTGATGTCCTCGATGAGTGACTGCCCGCCGGTGGAGAGGCCGCTGCGCGGCACGACCGGCTTAACGTTCCAGTTGAAGAGCGACGACCAGTTGTCTCCGCCACGCTCCTGCAGGCTTGCGTGGGGGCCACCGGGGTTCATGCCCAAGTCGAGCAAGTCAAGGGAGACGTGCGCCGAAAGTTCGCTAAGGGTGAGAGCGTTCGACAGGCCAGCGATAAGGGCTGGCGCAGCAGCTGGGTCAGCGCCTGGCACTCGTTCCCAGATGTCCCTAAGGGCGTTGAAACTGCCCGAGTCTCGCTCGCGCAGCCGGGCGACTGCTTCCCACCGTTCCGGGGTCCTCAAGCCCTCCGCAAGGCACTCGCGGGCGAGTCTGACATCGGAAGCGGGGTCGCGAGTCTCCTTCAGCCGCAGGTACATAAGCTGGCGAAGGAGGTCCTGGTAGTGCCTTAGCCCGAGGCCTGCCGACAGCTTCGCCGCGTCCTGACGGCTGTCGGTGAAGACGATGAGCTTGCGTTCCCGTTCACTCAGGTCGTTGGCGAGCTCGGTCGTCAAGACCTGGTTGATCTTCTCAAAACCGGTGCGCATGGCCCGTATCGGCGAGCGCTGCGTTCGCGGGTCCGTCGGCTTGAGGCGCTCGGGCCCTGCGTACTGCTGCTCCCAGTCGTCGCCGCAGGCGGGACACTGCGTCGGGAAGGGGCTCACCGTCGCCATCTCACGCTTGAGTTCTCCAGTGCGGCTGTTCCGTGCCACCTTCGCGTGGAAGCTCCACCCCGTGTGACCGTTCGCGTCGTTCTTCAATTCCCCGGAGGCTGGGTTCAGTGTGCTCGGGCGGAACGAATATTCGACGGCCCGCCCATCGCGTGTCCAGCTCGGCACGTCGAGGGCGTCGAGATCCTTCTCGGCGCGTGGCCAATAGACGATGTAGTTGTCGGCGGTGCGCTGAAGGCTGACCTGGTCGGGAAGCTTCGCCAGCTCCGGGACATCAGCGAGGAGCATCGTCTTCACACCCGGCTGCTGAGGATCGCCCTCCGGCGCGAAACCGCCGAGGAAGACATCGCCGCAGTTCTGGCAGTACAGGAGCTCGAGGACGCGCGCCCCGCACTCGCAGCGCGTTGCGGGCTCCGCGTGGAGCTTCCCGATGGTGCGGCCGGGAGTCGGGTCCGTTACTGCCGAGCATGCGGGGTCCGAGCAGGCCCACATGCCGACGACGTTGCGGAAGAAGAGGTGAGCGCGAAGCTTGGGGTCGGACTCCTCCGGCTCAGCCGCAAGACCCTCGAGGACTCGCGCAACAGCGGCACGGGACACTTCAGGATCGGCATCGGGGAATATTGCGGACGCGACGTCTCCGAGAGGTTTGGCTGCCCCGGTGTCAGCGTGGAGCGCGGTCCTCAGAGATTCGACCACTCCGGCTGCGCGCGCCTCCGCCGCCGCCGCCCCTGCAGGAAGTGCGGCGAGCGCGGCCGGATCTTTCGACGACGCCGGATTCCTGGAGGAGGGAATTTTGTTTGTGCCCTCGATGAACTCGAATGTGCCCGGCTTGGCGTCGAAAAACTGGTGAAGGTAGTCCTGGTCTCGGTGGGCGTCGAGCGAGGCCGACGCAGCCAGCACGCGGAACTGCTCGGGGTTCTCGTCGAGCCCGAGGCGACGCTTGAGGCGCCGGAGAAGGTAGGCGACTTCGCTCCCCGCGGTGCCACGATACGTGTGGAGCTCATCGACGACGAGGGTGAAGCGATTCGTCGGATTGTCCAGCCATCTGCGAGTGGACTCAAAGAAGTGCGTGTCGCGGTCACGGAGCAGCATCACGTTGAGCATCGAATAGTTAGTGATGAGGATGTCTGGCGGGGAGTCCGCCATGTCCCATCGCGAGCGCATCTCCGCGCCATCCAGACGGGGTACGAAGTATTGTAGGTTGTCGTCTCCGAGCTGGCCCGCAAGCTCACGCGCGCGGTCGCCGCGCGCTTCGGTGGCTTGGAGATATTTTGCGAGCTCCCGCACCCTCAGGCCATTTGTGCGCGATCCGGTTACAGGGGTTGCCCCGGTGTAGCGGCCGAAGTAAAAGCGGTGCCCGTTCCGGTGCTCATCTAGCCAAGCGCGGACATCATCGCTGTCGAGCGCACGTCGGAGACGAATAAGCTGATCGTCTACGAGAGCGTTCATCGGGTAGAGGACGATGGCGCGAACGGCGGCCCGCCCAGAGTCGGACTGCCGCTGGGTGACGAATGAAGGATTCGTGCTGTCCCACCATCGCGATCCGTGACCCGACGAGCCATCCCACGTACGGGACTCGTCCAGCAGCGACGACATCAGCGGGAGCATGAACGACTCGGTCTTGCCTGATCCGGTGCCGGCAGTGATGACCATGTTCTTACCGCTGGTCACGCCAGCAGTCAGCGCCGCTTCCTGGTGGCCGTGGAGGCCGGGCACGCCCTTGAGGAGACCGCGCGACGAGAAGTCGGCCAGCTCGGGCGCCGCCCCTGCAGCGAGCATTGACTCCGCGAGCGAGCGACCAGTGCCGTTGTATTCGGGACGTAGTTCGAGCAGGGGCTCACGAAATACGCCGCCATCGCGGTCGAGCAACGTCTGACGTTCGGCCTGAAGGCTCGAATCGGACAGCCCGAACGGGGTGTTGTAGTAGTTGAAGTACGCCTCGCGCAGGTGCTCGAAGGTCTTTACGGCGTCGAGGTGACGCGGAGCAGGAGCGTTCATGTGGCGGCTGGCCTTTCTTCGACGACCAGCGACTGGCCGAGGGAGGTACACACGTGCGCCGCGATGGCGTGGGGCACGTTTTCGTAGATCGCGGTGGTAGCGGCGGTTCCGAATTTCGGCGGGAGGCCGGTGCAGAGGACGAGCGCACGGCTGTGCAACGGAGGAAGCGGAGCCCCCCAATCCACGAAGAGCGTGCCGGTGCCCGCGGTGTCCCTGTCGCCGTCCGGGCGCCATCGCAGCGCCGACTCCTGCTGACGGGCAAGCTCCGCGAAGGTACCGGTAGACAGGTCGCACGCAAACCATTCGCCATCGCGGCGTGTGATGTGCCTGGTCCTGCCGTTGACCTGCTCGGAGTACAGGCCATCAGGCGGGTGGACCTGGGCGGCATTGACGATTTCCCAGTCCCGCGGATGCAACGCCGCCAGGCGCTTGAGCTGGGCACCGTAGGCAGGCGGCCCCGTCGGCACGTGCGGGCGGGCAATCGGAAGTGCGCGTGCAATACGTTCAGCCGAATGACCTGCAAGAGTCATCCCGGCCGCTCCCGCCACATCGACAAGGTCCGATTCGCGCGTGAAAGTCACATAGAAAGTGGTGGGCAGCGGCACCTCGCCGACGGGGGGTTCGCGCCGCGCCGGAGGAAGCCAACCGCAGAAGTCGTCGAGCGTACGCATCATCCGGGGTCGGCGAGCGCCCGCGATGACCGCGAGCCCGCCTGCCGAGGGGAGCCGGATGAGTGCTGGCGGTCCGACCGACCAACGCCCCCTCTCCCAGTCGACTTCGCAGTGACCGAGAGACGAGAGGTCACGGAGCCAGCGACCACTGGTGTAGGAACGCGGCTCAATGTTCGCCGTGCGGGCAATCCAGTCGATGCGCGCACGGACATCGGCAGTCGTCCCCGCACCGACCTCACTCATCCAACGCAAAAGAAGGTCGCCAATGGATTCATTCATGGGCAAGTCCCAGCTGTATCCGCCAAAGCGCCGACCCTGAAGGCTCGGAGGTCCGCCTCCACGTGGCGAGGACATCGAACGAAGCCCGAACATCTTGCGGGTCGCCAGGGCCGAGCCGACTCAGGTGCCAGCTCGTTCCGCTTCGCTGCGCGAGCCACTGTGTGGCCTTCGGCGCTGGGGCCTCGAAGTATTGCGACGTGAACGCGAAGCCAGCTGCGTTCGTGAAGACCGGTGGGGTCGGTTCGGCGACGGGCAGTGCCGTGCCGCCGTCCAGCAAGAGCCAGGTCTCGTCACGCCCGCGGCGCCCCATCACCGAAGTGGCTGCGAATGTCCCGCTGACGACGGCGCCTATCACGTTGAAAGCGCCGGTCGCCGCTGACAGATTTCCGTCGTCGTCCCAGCCAAGTGTGGCCGTACCCTTCGGCGTCGCAGCAACCACCGACTCCTCAAGGAGCGTGAATGTCAGCCTTTGCGCGTCCGCGATAACCTCCGTCGAGCCCTCGGGGCTCGGGAAGCGCCTCAACTCAAATGGGAAGCCGTTCGAAGTGACGACTTCCTCCTTACCGCCGAGCGCGAGGAGGACCAGTTTGGGTTCCTCGTCGGTAGGTAGCAAAAGATCCGGCTCGCCACCCAATAAATAATGGCTGGGTGCGAACTCACGGTCAAGCGGCAGACCACGGACGAACCGCGCGCGCGGGGTGAGCGTGGGTGCGACGCCGAGCGCCCGCAGCCTGGGCTCGTCGCTGAGTGCTCTCTGGAGCGCTGTGTCGTTGGTGAACCGGACACCCTCGTACAGGACGAACCCGGAGAGTAGTGGCCTAGCCCCCTGCTTTCTCAATACCCACCCCTTTGCGGCAGCAGCAGTGAGCACACGCGAGACGGCTGCCGACTCGGCCGCCGTCACAGCAATCAGATGTGTTTCGAACGGGGTAATGCCCGTTGTCGAGGACCATCCGCCAGTGTCGGCGTCGCGAGCGAAGACGAGCACCTCCGCTTTCGAGAACTCTGCGGCGTACGCAGCCCCCCGCAGGCGAAAACCACGCGTTACTAGGTCGGAGCTCACATCCGGGGCGTTATCGGAAACGTAGTATTTCGAGGGTGGCATACGGACAAGGGAAACGGGGGCATCCGCTGCGAGCAAGCCGTCGAGGAGGATGGGTTCGGACGCTCCTTCCAGAACCGCAAACAACCATGCGGTCGTCCACTCGTCAAGGTCGATACCCAGCCGGATAGCGATTCGCCCGCGGCCGTCTTTCGTAACGACCCGCCCGTCCCACGCAGCCGCGCATGCCAGTACGACGGCAGCAATGAGCCCCTTGATTTCGGCGCTGCCGAGGGCGGCCATGAAAGTGTCCCCGAGGCGATTCGAACTGGCCGACGTCCAGACCTCCAGTGCGCGCAGCATGGAGTTCTCGTCCGGAAGGCCCGCCTCGCGGATGCGAAGCGCAGCAAAGAACCGCGTCAGCTCAGCTCGGTCACTCCTGGTGAGCAGGGCCTGCGACTGCGGGTACCCGATTCGCGTCAGCCTTTCGTGGGTGCGGATGGTCGACACGCCGACGCGGCCGTCCTGTTCGCCAATCCACTCGTCGAGGGTGCACCACATGTCAACGACGTCCAGGAACGCACTCCCGTCAACCTCGGCCTTCAGCTGCGCCACGCGCATACCACTGGCTCCTGGCTCAATCGACTCTGCAAGACGCCGGTAGAAGTTCGTCGAGAGCGCCTGCCCGTCAGAGCGCATCCGAGTCGCTGCAAGTACGGTAATCGCCAGCACCGGGAGCACGGGTGGCGGCGACGCACGGTCGTCGAGCTTCCACAGTCGTCGCTCCGTCGCGATCCGGCTGAAGTATTCCCCTGGAGTGGGCGAGCTCGCATCCCGGACCGCCTGTGCAAGGTCGGCGGCCGGGTCGTCCATCCCTGGCGCAATCTTGCGGAGCACGTCTTCGTCGATGAACACCACAAGAGGACCGTTTTGCGGAGTGAAGAACTCAGCAGCGAGCGCTCTCTGCCACCACCAGTAGCGGTCATTGATCATAGGTCGCCCTCCCAAGACACACCATACAGATGGCCAGACGGCGAACGCTATACACAAGACCATGCGGCGAACGCTCTGGCGCACTATGCACCGAAAGCTTCGGCCACGAGTCTGCCGCTCGGGTTCTAGATCATTGAACGGCTCGTCGCTGCAGAGGAGTGAGCTCTCCCTGTCGTTAGGCCACCAGCGCTTCTGAGCCAATCACTCCGGCATCCCCGACGCCGACGTACCCCTGCCGAACAACCTCTTCGTCAGAGATTGGCGACAACTAGAGTCGCCGGGGCAGAGGTGTGGGTATCGAGCCGCAGCTTGCCGTGTGGGATAAGTCGCCGGCCTCGCGGTTTTACGCGGCTGCGACCAACACCGGAGCTCAGAAGAAAAGTCTCGACGCTTCGTCCGGCACGCTTCTCGCCGTCTGCCCAACACGATCGAAGCTGGGCGCCACCGGCCCCCAGCGGGGCTATGGAGCACATTCATGCCAACACCGACCCCACCGACTTCGCCCAGGCTGGTGCTGCGTCCGACGGCCTGCCAGGCGGCCCCACCTCCCCACGTGAGAAAACACCTGAGACGATGCTGTGCGGGCGACAAACAGTCGCTAACGACGCCGATGGTCGATCGAGCGCTCGTGACGACGACGGTCTGCGGTTTCCATCAAGCCAACGGTCTGGTAGACATTTCAGTGTGTCAAACGAACTTCTCTACCCGGACGAGGCGAAGGCGCCCTCTGGGGACTACTGGTGGAATCTGCAAACATGGCCGGATCAACCTACGCGCAGGTTCGGGTCAGAGCGGAGGCTCGCTGCCTGGATGCGGTTCCATGTGGGCCTCGGCGGCGAATTCACCCTCGGGGAGGCGAGAATCGCGCTCGGGGACGGCGTGGTACGGAACGCTTCGGAGCATTTCAACAGGCGCCTTCGAAAGCTTCGCGAGGATGGGTGGGTGCTGGACACGACGAAGGACGATGGTAGCGTTCCGATAGGTCACTACCGTGTCAAAGCCCTTGGGTGGGATCCATCTCAGGGAAGACGCTCGTCGAAGACGAAAGTTTCCGATGGAGTGCGTCGCAGGGTTTTCGACAGGGATGGCCGACGATGCGTGATTTGTGGCATCGGATCGCGCGAGCCGTATTCAGACGGAACAGGTCGAGTTGCGCGTATTACTGTCGGACACCGCGTGCCGAACAATCGGCGTGGTAGCGCTGAGGACCTCGATAATCTGCAGACGGAGTGCACTCGGTGTAATGAGAGCGTTCGAGACCAAATTCGCGATCCAGAAGCCCTCTCCAACGTCCTCCCTGACCTGCGAAAGCTCAAACGAGCTGATGCGAAGCGCCTCTCCGCTTGGCTCGCGGTGGGCTATCGCCAGCGCGACGACATCGATCGCCTATTCGATCGGTACAGAGACCTGAGTGAGTCTGAACGAGCCGACTTCGGTAACGTGCTCCAGAAGAAAGTTCTTGGTTCCTGAGGTCGCTGCGTTTCTTCCGAGTTTAGATTCTTCCAGGTTTAAATCAAAGCGACGATATAGTCTAGTTTTTGAGATGCGTGAGCAGCGGGGCAGCCTCGACGGGGTCTGACGGCTCTGCCCTTCGCCAAAACGACCCGTCGATCGTTGCGGCCAAGGGGTGTTGCCAGTCCGTTGAGACGACTCGAACGCTCACAAACTCGCCGGGTCCCGGCACATCAACGCCGAGTTCCCTAGCGATTTGTTGGTGACTGGAAAAGTCACCTCCAAGGATAATGAATCCCTCGTTTCGCAGGCTGCTGCGCGCGCCACCGTTGTAACGGACGCGTTTCATGTAGTCATCTTGCTGCGCGACCGTTGCTACTGTGTTCCGGCCAATCCGCCGGTCGGTGACTCGGCGGAAGAGGGTGTTGATTCGCTTCTGGCCGGAGGGGTGACAGAAGATGGCTTCGATCGTTTCCTGATCAAGGTCGAGTAGTACATTTGGAGGAAGCGGAGCGCCCCACTGAATCCATCGAATGGACTGGCGGCCCTCGAGACTGAGCCCGGTTTTGAGGTCTCTGTTCTTGCCGGGGCGAAGAAGTTCGGGTCGTGCGCGAACGACCCCGAGTGCCCATTCGGATTGAGTATCGCTTGCCGTGCACACGAGCAAGAGCTCGTTGATACATTCCGGGGGCAGCATCCAGCCGCCGATCTGGAACGAGTATTTGCAGTCGATCTCGTGGTCGGATATCCGATAGTCGAGTTTTAATCCGTCTGAAATGACGTCGCTCAGTACTCTTCGAAGATTGATTTCGAAGAGCGTGCCGAAGTGCGTTTTTTCTGTCTTGAAGAGTTGGTCCCACCGATACCGACCAGTGCGCTGACCGTCATAGAGCTGGTCGAATGTATCGCGAAGTACCTGTGCCACCCGGCTTCCGTTCGGATCTGCCATCCGTAGGGAGTCCAGCACGGCTTCGAGGGCCATGTCGGCAGCATGGTTCTCGGCCATCTGTCTGGCCGCCAACTAGCTGACCTTGGAGCGGTTGCTCGTAAGGAATGCGTGGCGTTGGTGGTCGTCCTGCCCCACGAATCCACGGAACTCCCCGAGCCGGTAGGACAGGATGCCCTTGACGGTTCTCGAGTCCAGGTGAAAATCGTTTTCAAGTACTTTGAGTTGCTGGTCTAGCTTCGATCCAGGATTCCGTTGTCCTCTTAGCAAGTGCAGGAGGTCATCGGCGGTAACGAAGTCGGTTGTCTCGCTCAATACGCGATAGACGGGGTCGTGGACTGTTGAAACAAGTGAGGGCACAGGATGTGTGGACCCTTCATGTCGGAGTGCTCTGGCTATAGCCAGGCCGAGGGCTTCGGCGACCGGCGGGGGGAACGCGTTTCCGATCTGACGATACTGCGACGTTTTGCGCCCACTGAAGGTCCAGCCAAACGAATCCTGCCAGCCCTGAAGTTTTGCTACCATTTCTACGGTCAGTCGGGGCATCTTCTCGGCGGGATGGGGGGCGTCTGGTCCTGGCGCGTCGTCCGCTACGCCCTTGCCATCGACGTAGAGATCGGCCCACGCCCGCTTCGCGCGGGTTGGACCTAGATCCGCGCCTCCGTGCTTCTTGCTGCCGCCCACAAGAGTCGGGCCAACCCCGTCAGCCATCGCGGCCCACTCGTCGGCATAGGGCCAACCATTTGCGGCCATCAAGTCCCGAAGCGCCGCGCCCACCGTCACGCGCTCAGTTGCCGGCGTCGGCCACTCGAAGTACGCGGCATCTTCCGGCGCCATCGCTACGAGGACGAAGCGTGGTCGGAGCTGCGCAACGCCGAAATCGGCGGCATGAAGCAGGCGCCAATCGGCGACGTATCCAAATTCTGCGAGTCTATCCAGGACGCGCTGCCGATAGGCCGCAAATCGCGAGGAGGCAAGACCTCGAACATTCTCAAGCAGCAAAGCGCGAGGCTTGACCACCCCGACTTGCTCGACCGCCCAAGCAAACAGGTCTCGTTCGTCGGCCGAACCGAGTTGTTTTCCCGCGATGGAGAACGGAGGGCAGGGCACGCCGCCAGCAAGCAAGTCGATACCTTGGTACGCCGACGGATCCCAAACGGAGGGGTCCGCAACGTCTCCTTCTGCGACAGGCCAGTCTGTGTTCATCCGGAGTGTCGCTGCTGCGTTGGCGTCGAGTTCGATTGCTAGCTCGTGAGCGAAGCCCGCGCGATGAAGACCGATGGCCTGTCCGCCCGCGCCTGCACAGATCTCAACAGCACGGAGTGTGCTCAAGCTCGGGTCTCCTTCGATGGTGATGGTGATGGTCGGCGAGGATCGTCCTGAGCGATGATCTCAAGAGGACGGGCCGAAGATTGGGAAGCGGCGCCGTGTCGGTGACTGGCGCCGAGGGGCAGACAAGACCGTCGGCGGGCAGATCCCGGAACTTGAGTGCGATCCGACGCACCGACACGGCGCCGGAGCTGCTTCTTAGATCGCGACTGCACAGGGCTGGTCTCCGGTTCCGGAAGGACTACAGGCTCGACGTTCCGAGTCGGCGCGTGCGCGCTGACGTCGTCTTCACGCGGCCTCGGGTGGCGGTCTTCGTGGATGGGTGCTTCTGGAATGTGTGTCCGCTGCACGGTAGCCAACCCAAGACCAACACGAGCTACTTGGGCGCGAAGCTTCGGCGCAATCGAGAACGGGATCGTGAGGTCAACACCGCGCTCGTTGCGGCTGGATGGGTGGTCGTTCGCATCTGGGAACACGTGTCCGTGACCGAGGCGGTAGCCGAAGTGAAGCACGTCCTCGAGCATAGGGACAGACCTCCGACAGTCGGACGTCTCGTGGTCATCGGCTGACGTGATCAGGTCGCTCGTGCCGCGATCAACCGCCACATCTCCAGCTCACGTTCGACCCGGTCGGCTGTCTCGGACCAGTCGTCGTGCTCCCACGCTCTCACCACCCGCCAGCCTTCCGCCCGAAGAATTCCATCGTTGCGAGCATCGCGCTGTCGGTTCGCCGTCAACTTTCGGTGCCAGAGGTCGGCGTTCGCCTTCGGTAAGTGGGTGTGCTCCTCGCAGAAGTGCCAAAAGCACCCGTCGACGAAGACAGCGATCCGTGCACGTGGAAACACGAGGTCGGGTCGAACGCGGCACCGACTGCTCACGGGCCGCTCGACGGAGAACCGTTGCCCTCGGCGGTGCAGCTCACGACGCAGGGCGAGTTCGGGCGCTGTGTCTCGCCGACCGAAGCGGCCCATGTGCCGCCGACGAGCGTCGTCTGCTTCCCAGGTCTCCATGCTCCGATCCTCGCCTGACGCCCGTTCGGGCGAGGATCCGAGCGATGGTCTGTGAACGGATCGGCGGTGGATCGCGATGTGGAGGAACGGGCGATCAGCGCGAGGTAGCCGCGGTCGCTCCGACCGACTCGACCGTCACGTCGAGCGGGGCGTGCGGAGCCACGGGGTCCCCGGACGGCACTGACGACTGCGCCTCGAGAGCGCAACGCCCACCCGTACCCGGACGACCCGTTGAGGAGCAAGATGAGTGACAGGTCCGAGGCCCCGATGGCGATCGCCCCGACGGAGTGGCCGAGCTGGTCGAACAGCCCGACGACACCGCCACCGAACGCCCCGCCGATGCACGCGGGGATGAACGGCCGACCCAGGGGGAGCGTCACACCGTAGATCAGGGGCTCGCCGACACAGAGGAACCCAGCCGGCAGCGCACCGCGGATGGTCCGCACCAGGGAGGCGTTCGAGCGGAACCGCACCCACAGCGCGATGCACGCACCGATCTGCCCGGCACCACCCATCGCCAGGACGGGCAGCAGCACGGTCCACCCGGTCTGGTCGATCAGGGTGGTGTGGATGGGGATGAGCCCCTGGTGCATGCCGGTCGACATTCACACGGTCACAGCCAGGGTCTCGCCGAACACGGTCACGTTCGCGACACCGAGGCTAGGACGGCGAGCATCCGGTCGATGGCGTCTGACGTTGTCACTCGAGCCAGGGGCGGAACTACGCGTGTTGATCGCCGTAGCGCTCCCGCAGCTCTTCGAGAACCACGGTCTCGAGTCTGTGGACGGAGCCGTCGATCTCCGCGGTCTTCACCGCCACGTCGATGAGATCTGCGAGATCACCGGTCTCTTCGTCGAGGCGTCGCCAGACGTCTTCGACATCAAGGTCGATGACGTTCGCGAACTGGTCATCGGTCAGATCGTGCTGATCGTGCAGCTGCTCGACCAGCTTCCGCATGAATAGGGCTTCGTCGTCGGTGATCTTCCCGTCCGCGAGCACCGTCATCCACGCGACCCACAACATCGAACGAGGGTGGTCACTCTTGGAGACGGCTGTGGTCGCTGTCTCGTCAACGCGGGCGTCGTTTCGGAACACTGCGCGAGCGTGCTTGCCGGCGACGACGGTGGAGTAGTAGTTGATCGCTACCGACAACGGGACGCCGACTACCGGGATCCCGATCTTGATGACGTTCCGTTGCAGGAGGAACTTCCCGACCACGGGGAGCCCGCGAGCTGCCGCGAGCACGCCCTTCGAGTAGAAGGCCTTGATCAGCGGTCGGACCAGCGCGGGGACCGCCTTGACGACGCCCTCGCTCACAGCCTGTGCTCCGCGGATGGTGAAGGCGACCCGGATCAGCTTCCACAGATCATCCGGGTCGTCGACATCGATCGGGACCCTGTAGAGGACCGCGATGTCGTAGGCGAGGTGCAACTGCAGGCGTGTGATGTACGCGACGTCGACGAGCAAGGTGACGCCCGCCGCCGGAAGCGTCAACGGTGAAGCGCCGCCCAACGTGCCGAGCGTGGCGACCATGGCGGCGGTGTAGGCGCCGGCCGAGAGACCACCTTCGATCGCCGCGTAGCGAGCCGCCATCTTGATCCGCTGATCGACGATCGCGTCTGCGGGGACGCCCTTGTACCGCTCCTGGAAGTAGGCCGCATCCACTTTCTGCGTGTACGCGCCCAGTGCGTTGCTCAAGAGCTTCGAAAACCAGGTCCCCGACTTGATGTCGTCCCCGGTGAGGCTCCTGACGAAGTCCCTGAGTTCCTCACGCTCGTGCTCGACCGCGGCGCGCTCTGCTTCTGTGGCGTCGGTCTGGGCGGACTTCGTCATCGCGGTCTCCTGCGGAGGGTCGGGTTGGGACGGGGCCCTCCTCGGCAATACTGACGCATGCTCGTCCTCGAGGGGAACTGGATCAGCGTGTGGAGTCCGGCTTGCCCTCGATAAGAGTCATGTCTCTCGCTGGTCCGACGGGCGTTGCTGGGACGATCGCAGCGCATCTGTCGAGCTCGATCTCGACCAGGTGTGCAGCCTCCTCGGGATCGTCGTGTTCCCAGATGCGCAGTACCCGCCAGCTCTCAGAGACCAGGATCGCTTCGTTCGACGCATCGCGCTGACGGTTGGCCAGCAACTTCCGGCGCCAGAGGTTGGCGTTGGCCTTCGGGAGGTGGGTGTGCTCCTCGCAGTAGTGCCAGAAGCACCCATCGATGAACACTGCGACCCTGCCCGAGGGAACACGAGGTCAGGCCGTACCCGACAGCGTGCGCTCACTCGCCGGTCGAGGAAGAATTCGACGCCCACGTCGGTGCAGTTCGCGGCGTACAGCGAGCTCGGGCGCGGTATCGCGGCGAGTAGATTGGGCCATGTGTCGTCGCCGCGCGTCATCCGCTTCCCACTGCTCCATTGCCGGAATCCTCGTGGAAGGTCGGTAACTCGTGGGGCGGGCGCGAGGATCAGTGGAACCAGAGTCAGCCGAGGACGATTGTGAGGGACCGATCTCGCAACGCCGGCGAGGGGACGGTGAGTGTTCCGAGCACGGCCACGCGGTCGTCGGCGGGCGGGCCCCGCGACGAGATCGCCACCTCCCCGCAGTACCTCCCGGCCGACGCCAACTGCACGGTAACCGACCCCGCCGGCCTCGGCTGCCCACCGACCTCGGGCAACGGCAGCCCGGCGAACCGTTCCCGCGAGTGCTCCAGGCGAATAAAGGCTTCGGCAGCGTCGGGCCGGTTTCGATCGGGGATCGCCAGCGCCTCGATGACCGCAGGATGCACGCCCTGCGCCGAAGTGCCGTCGAGCACGACGACGTTATCGCGGACAAACGATTCCGGCCGCGCCTGCGAGTGATCGGCCACCGCTGAATCCCCGATGTACAAGTCGTCCCCACCGGCGACGAGCGCCACGGCCTGGAACGATGGCGGCATGGTCCGGTGCTCCTCGACGGTCGACAGCCCCTCGCCGGGTGGTCCACGCCGCCCGGAGTCGCCTGTGATGAACGCCCCGACGCGCTAACCAAAGGAGCGAGTGAAAGCAACGGACGCCGCGACCGAGGACAATGCCAGCCCGATCCATTCCCGCGGGTAGAAGTTGTAGATCAGCTCGACGTCGAGGTCAGTGAACTGCGCAAGGTCGGCGGCTCGCAACGTGCTCGCGTCGAGGGCGATCGGCAGGCCGGCAGCGATCGAGAGAATCTCAGGCACCGAGAACCCGAAATCGATCCGCACCCGCGCCAACCCGATCGACTGCAGGAACTCCCACGGTAAATCGCCGAGCAGCCGAGCGGTGTTGGGAGAGACGTCGGCCACGACCGCCAGCCCCGCGGATGTAGCAGCCGACACGATCGCGGTCGCCGCGGCTCGGGCGCCGACGGGGGAGTCCTCCGGGATGTGCCACGAGATGAACGCGAGCGTCGCACCCGCCTCCGCTGCGGCCGCGAAGGTCGGACCCGCTCGCGGATCATGCGCCAGGTACGCGCTCGCGCCCAACCGCATCAGCGCGAAGCGCCCGCCCGAGCGGAACCGGCAGCGGCACCGGCAGCAGGAGGCGCATCGGTCGCGCCAGCCGGCACGGCCGACGACACCAGGTCGAGCGGCGCCCCGGGAGCGGACTGCGCCTCGAGGTCGGCTCGCACCGAGTCGGACACCCCGAACAACAACGTCGCCACGAACCCCACGACGTATGCCACCACGAGCCCGGACCCGTACCCGAGCAGCGCCCACCCGTACCCGGACGACCCGTTCAGCAGCGGGATGAGCGACAGGTCCGAGGCACCGATGGCGATCGCCCCGACCGAGTGCCCGAGCTGGTCGAACAGCCCGACGACGCCACCGCCGAACGCTCCACCGATGCACGCGGTGATGAACGGCCGACCGAGGGGGAGCGTCACGCCGTAGATCAAGGGCTCCCCGACACCGAGGAACCCGGCCGGCAGCGCACCCCGGATGGTCCGCACCAGCGAGGCATTCGAACGGAATCGCACCCACAGCGCGATGCACGCACCGATCTGCCCGGCACCACCCATCGCCAGCACTGGCAACAGCACGGTCCACCCGGTCTGGTCGATCAGGGTGGTGTGGATCGGGATGAGCCCCTGGTGCATGCCGGTCATGACGAGCGGCAGGAACAGGCCTCCGAGCACGAAGCCGGCGAAGGCTCCACCGTTGGCGAGCAGCCAGGTCGCAGCAGTACCGATCGCGACCGAGACGACACCGGCGACGGACATCAGGACGCCGAGGGTGATCGAGCCGGCGACCAGGACGGTGACGGTCGGCACGACGATGAGCGCGATGACGTCGGGCGTGACTCGACGCATGAAGCGCTCGACGTATGCGGCGAGGATGCCGCCGGCCAGCGCACCGAGCACACCGCCCTGCCCGGGGGCCAGGGTCTCGCCGAACACGGTGACGTTCGCGACACCGGCCGCGACGATGATGCCGCCGACGGCACCGCCGAGGATGGGCGTTCCGCCGAACTCCTTCGCGGCGTTCATCCCGACGAACACGGCGAGCAGCGACAGGAACCCGGACGAGAGCACGCCGAGGAACGGCGTCACCCCGGGCACCCACCCCAGGTTCGTCAGGATGCCGTTGATCCCGGCGATCAGCCCGCAGGCGATTAGCGCGGGGATGAGCGGGATGAAGATCGCGGAGATCTTCCGGATCGCGCGCATGGTGCGGCCGTCGGAACGGGACCGCGCGGTCGCCTTGATGGACGCACCGCGAGCAGCGAGCTCCTCGGGGGACGCACCAGACCCACCAGCCGCAGCCGGCGGGGCGGCCGCGCGCAGGGCCTCCAGGTCGTCGGCCACGCGGTCGACGAGACCCGGGCCGAGCACGATCTGCAGGTTCGAGCCGGCCGCGATGGCGGCCATGACGCCGTCGGTGGCCTTGAGGTCCTCGAGCGCGACGGAGGAGTCGGACACGACCTCGACCCGCAGGCGGGTCATGCAGTTCTCGACGTCGGCGATGTTCGCGGAACCGCCGACGGCGTCGAGGATCTGCTGGGCGAGTTGCTGGGCATCGGGCATGGGGTGCTCCTCGGGGGAAAGGAAACGGAAAAGGGGAACGAGCTCTACAGCACGGCGCGCAACGAGCCAGCAGCAGCATCGAGGCGCTCGCGGGCATCGGCAGCCGAGGTGCCGGTCAGGATCACGGCGATGGCGGTCTTGACCTCGCCGTCCGAGGCATCGAGTGCCGCCTGGACCTCGGCCGAAGGAGCGCCGGTGACGTCCTGCACGAGCGAGAACGCCCGGGCGACGAGCTTCGCGTTCGTCGCCCGCACGTCGACCATGCGGTTGCCGTACGTCTTGTGACTGCGCACCATCGCGAGCGTGGTGAGCATGTTGAGGACGAGCTTCTGCGCGGTGCCCGCCTTCAGGCGGGTCGAGCCGGCGATGAACTCGGGGCCGACGACGACGTCGATGGCGATGTCAGCCTTCCGCCCCGCGGCCGAGTCGGGGTTGCACGCGACGGAGACCGACAGGGCGGAGCGGCGCCGGGCCTCCAGGATGGCTGCGATGACGTAGGGCGTCCTGCCGGACGCGCTGATCCCGACGACCACGTCG
>Ga0308160_10002690_pt1 | contig 20989 bp, 18 predicted proteins | sample PhyFR1_FD_201036 | JGI IMG/M metagenome (GOLD analysis project Ga0308160, IMG submission 201036) | Phyllosphere microbial communities from UC Gill Tract Community Farm, Albany, California, United States - DLSLF.R1 | ecosystem: Host-associated > Plants > Phyllosphere > Unclassified | place: USA...
CAGAGTCATAACCGCGGTACTCCAGCCGGCGAAGCCCCTCAAGGACCACATCCAAAGCACTGTGACCACTAACGGCGCCGTCAACAGAACGGCCTACATACCCCACGATTCCACACATAAGGACGACAGTACAGCTAACCAGTTTGAAGTGAGATAGCCCAGAGAAGATAGAAACAAAACTCGCGCAGAGGTTCTACTATGAAGAGAGAACCTAAGCTGGACTGCAATAAGCTCAGGGTATGGACTTTGCAGAAATCTATCGCAACACGCTCGGCGCATCCCCCCTGATGCCGAATGGGATTCGAGTCAAATATCTCAGGTTATGCGGTCTTGATCTTGGCATAGGTACAGCCGTTGCTTCTGGAGCCACATTCAAAGGGTCCCGAGTCATCACCGGCACCGGATGTTTTCTGAACCATGGAGTATATGTTGACAGAGGTCAGCTAACTTTAGGCGACAACGTTTACGTGGGGCCCCGAGTTGTATTTGCTTCCAGAAATCACGAGTTGGGCGATTCGAACCAACGAGCCGGCGTCAACGTGGACGAACCCATTACGGTTGGCTCTGGCGTATGGATCGGCGCTGGCGTCATAATCCTCGGTAATGTCAATATCGCGCGTGGCTGCGTCATAGCCGCTGGTGCAGTCGTGACCAAAGACACCCAGCCGAACGGCGTGTATGCAGGGGTGCCAGCTACGAAGATCAGGGCGTTGGACTAGCTGTTGCAACTTCTCAGCCACATAATCTTCTCGTCGCAACGACCCGATCCGGCCTACGTTAAAACCCAGAGCCAGGAAGCTTCCAGCCCGTTGATGCCTTGTCAGGGAGGGCTGAAGCGGACAGTTACACTTGGAGAAGGGCACGTGCGCCGAATAGCGGCGACGAGTAGACATCAAATATCAGGGGGACGTTCGCTTGGAATTGCGCGACTATCTACGGATGGCACGCCGGAATTGGATGCTTATCGTAGCGGCAGCACTGGCCGGACTGCTGGCAGGAGGAGCGACCTCAGTCCTCACGGCGCCCACTTATACTTCCGAAGCCCAGCTCTTTGTCTCCATCCAAAACTCTGGCTCTGTGCAGGAACTGCAACAAGGGAACACGTTCAGTCAGGCTCGCGTGCAGTCTTACGTCAAGACGGTCTCCACTCCCGCAGTACTGCAACCAGCCATCGACGCTTTGGGGATAGGTGAAAGTCCTGCCGAGCTCGCCAAGCATGTGAAGGCATCCGCCGACCTCAACACAGTGCTCATCAGCATCACAGCTTCTGACAAATCACCTGTTCAGGCCGCCGCCATAGCGCAGGCAGTGGCGAACAGCCTGATCAGTACGGTTGATTCCCTAGAGAAACCTAAAACCGGCGGCTCTTCCCCAGTCGGGTTATCCATAATCACGCCCGCCGTCGCCCCTGGAGCACCGTCCGCCCCCAATACAAGAAATAACTTGCTCATTGGTCTCCTTCTTGGGCTCGGTTTAGGGGTAGGTCTTAGCATCGTTCGAGCAATGCTTGATAATCGGATACGCGGCGAGGCAGATCTACGTGAAGTCACAGAGGCACCGCTGTTGGGAGGAATAGCCTACGACCAAGAGGCGACCAAGCGGCCGCTTCTGACGCAGGCAGCATTCCAGAGTCCACGGGCTGAGTCATTTCGACAGCTGCGAACAAATCTCCAGTTCGCTAATATCTCCCGTCAGGCTAGAACCATACTCGTCACTTCGTCGCTCCCCGGCGAGGGTAAGAGCACCACGGCAACCAACCTTGCCATCTCCTTGGCTGAGGCCGGACAAAGCGTCTGCCTGATCGATGCAGACCTTCGACGTCCCATGGTCAATGAATATCTTGGTCTTGACCGTGAGGCTGGGCTCACCACGGCCTTGGTCGGCAGCGCCACGGTTGATGACCTTCTCCAGCCGTGGGGTGAAGATAACCTCTTCGTCTTGACCTCTGGACGAGTTCCGCCAAATCCAAGTGAGCTCCTCGGTTCCTCTGAAATGGGCACCTTGATACAGGGGCTGGAAGAGGTATTTGATGTTGTTGTAGTGGACGCGCCGCCCCTGCTGCCGGTGACTGATGCGGCTGTCCTTGCTCAACACGTTGGAGGTGTCGTGCTGGTCGTCAGCGTCCAGACCTCACGCCAAGCAGAGTTGGAAAAATCACTCGGTGCACTGGAAATGGTGAAGGCAAATCTTTTCGGAATTGTGCTCAACAGGCTACCGATCAAGGGCCCTGACGCGTACTCGTACGGCTACTACACTAAAGATGGCGAATCTCCGAATCCTCGCAAGCAAAACAATTCGGAGTCAATAGGTAACTTCTCAGCGCCTGACGAATCTAGGTCACCGCGTACATTTCCACTTTCGGGTGTAAAGGAATAGCCCAGGCTTCGAGCAGCACCAGCACAATTAAGCGGTAGCCTGGGTCCGGGTAGATTACGGTCGAGCCTTCTGCTCGATTTAATCCAGCCACGGGTGATTTGTTCTTGATCTCGTCAATTGCAGGTTTAGGGAATTTCCACCATATCTGCGGGGTCAAGTATCACCGGGCCGAACAATGAAACGCAGGGCGTATCGCGGGTGCAAAGTCTAATAGCGGTGCGATCCGTGACGCGGGCCACACTCCGGCCCGCGTGACGGATCGCCCCTGGTCAAGCTCTCGCTCGTTTTACTAGACTTCGATGACGTCAACTGCGCCCAGGAAGATATTCAAAACTGGGAGAATCCAGTAAGCGACTCATAGGCTCCCCCACCGCAATCTACATGCGGTGAAGGGACTCGAATGGCCGGTCACTACGGCGGAGCCACAGGCGATGCTGAGACCGACAGCTCGCTTGTCTATACAGTTGCGTTCCCATACTGGCCACCGTGACAATGCAAAAATTAGGCCACTTCGCGGGCTATGGCGTCTAGTAGTCGCCGAAAACATTGAACTTACGGAGTTCGTTGGCCGAGATGAAAAGGCCATCAAAAAGCCTGGGCAACGCTCACGGTCTCACTCTAGTTAGTCGATGAGCAGTGTAGGTATTCTAAGGCCTACCGAATTGTTGGATTCAGCCGTCGTTCGGGGACTCTTTGCCGGCACCGCCGGTTGGTCTGAGGTCCGGGGACATCAAGGTGGTAGCTCCCATCCCAAATCAGAGGCCGCCCGCTATCTAAGCCCGGTCTCCGAGTTGGAAAGGATTGGATCGCAGACCTCGTGCAGGCCGGGCGTAGCGCTATCGCCTCGGCAGCCGAACTCAATCAGCGCCCACGTGTAAATCCTCCGATGGCAGGACCCTTAGGAGCACCTGAATGGACTGGCCTCACCTTCGACAGAACCATGAATCGTTGCAACGACCTGAACTCAGCCGGTTGAATTCTCAACAGACTGTTCCAAACGGATTGGAAGCCGCATCGGGGTTGCATCTGCCCGAGATGGAGCCGATGAGGCGTACGGAGGCGCGGTTGGTGATCCCTAGGAGCACAATAGCCATGCCCCGGCTGACTCCCCCTAACCAGATGCCTTCGATTTCGGGGATGGCCGCCGGTGCCGGCAAAGCGCGGACGTCGCCGGCGCTTGCGATGAGGTTCTTATTAACGCCAACCGAAAATGGGGCCAGTTTTGCCAACTGAAAACAGGGCCACGGGTTGCTGTTCTATTGTGCCTGAAGCTGGGTTCTTGTCTTGTTCCGGAGCCGGTAGCTGCTGCCGGTGAGGTTCAGGACTTCCGCGTGGTGCACGATCCTGTCGATCATCGCCGAGGCCACTGTCGCGTCGCTGAACACCTCGCCCCACCTGCTGAAGGCCAGATTGCTGGTGAGCACCAGGGAGGCGTGTTCATAACGGGACGAGACGAGCTGGAAGAACAGATTGGCCGAGTCTTGGTCGAACGGGATGTAGCCGACTTCGTCAACGATGAGGAGCTTGTAGCGGCGCAGGTTGGCCAGTTACACAGAATCCGTTTCACCACGAACCACGGAGAGCCAGTTACCACGGGTTCCACCGGAGACCGCCCCGCTCCCGTCCGGCCCCGCGATACTACTACGTCCAGACAGATCCAGAGACTAATCGGTCCACCCGAATGTTTGTGACACCATTCGGCCACCGCTGACACGTGGTCAACCAAATGCCAATACCGCACCCACGTCGAATGCCAGCGAGCACCGCCAGACGTGCCGAACGTAGCGCCGGAGCAGCGCAGAGTTTGAGACACCACGAACCAAAGATCAAGGTTGCTTCACGGAAAAAAGCAAAAGTCTAGACGCGAAGACCGCATCTGCCTCCGCTGACAACCACTGCACATCGGATACTCAACCCTACGGGCTGATTCCAGTAGTTGGGGAATATTGTCACCGGCTGAAGCGCTTCATGTGGCCAGAAGTTGATAAGCGGTGGCGACCTCGACTGGCGACTTGCCGGGAAAGCACCATCAGCGCGACAGTCAGAACTCCGTAGGCCAGGGCCTCTGCAAGCAGCGCCCCTCTCGCGCCGGCCAAAAGCGCGCCCACTGGCCCTAGACCAAAACCAATAAGGGTGACACCTATGCGGACAGCCGTCGCACGCCAGGTAACCCCTTGTACGCGAAGAAACACAGTAGGGATGACTGAAAGGCCTGCAAAGAAGCGGTTTGCCGCTGCTGCTCCAAGCATCAATGTCATTGCAGGCCAAGTAGCCCCGAAAAAGCGACTGCCTGCATCAACGGGAAGTGAGACCAGTCCTACGTATGTCGTGCCAACGGTTGCCAAGACTAGCCCGCCAAGGATCGACGTCGTATGCCAGAACGGACCGAACTTACGAATATTTGATTCCCGAAGGTCTCGAAGAACAATCGTTCTAAGGAAATTAATTACAATGCTTGTCAAGCCAAAAATTGATAAGACAGATCGATATGCGGCCAACTCAGCGCCGCTGACGACGAAGTTCAGGATAAGAGTAATCGAATAACCCAAAACAGCACCGAGAACCGCCTCCGAAACTAATGCTGAATTCAGTCGCCAGTGACGGCGGATCCATAAGAAGCACCCTCGGAAATGGGGGATAACTCCTAACGTGAGCGCACTGAGGATGCTGACCATACTGGCGACAACACCCAGAGAGGCTAGCATTTCGAAACTGTTTCCGCCCAAGAACCCAGCACCATATATTGCCGCACACGTGAGCAGTGCGTACATCGAATCAGATATGATCAGTCCGACAGTACTTCCCCGAGCTAACGCAACGAATCTCGTTCCATCCTGGACAAGAAGCCCGAACTGCGCAATTGCTAAAGACCAAAAGAACCAAGATTGCGCACCCGCAAAAATGCCAGCGGCGCTTATCAGGATAGCCAGCATCAAAGCAATACCCACGGAGACGGCGAATGAATTTAATATCTCTTCTTCAGAAAAATCACTGCGCGTGGAACGAACTAGCAGCGTTTCTCCGCTTACAGATCGGACGATGCTTTGTATGAGTACAGCCGTCGACAATCCAAGTACAAACGAACCGAGGTTCTCCGCATCACCAAACTGAGCGGCAAGAATTAGAAACAAAAGGCTTGCGAGGCTAAGTATCCCCTGATCAAGAAAGCCGAGACCATATCTCAGAACTTTCAAGATGACGACCGATCAAGTCGGTTCATTGGCACAAGAAGGCGAAGCATTATCGCAGCGTAGATTAGGATCACCGCTGTGTTCCAAAAGACGGACCGACCCCAGAAGCACATCAGTCCGAAAGCCAGAAACGGCAGTACAGGGTGAACCTTCCTAAGAAGAGCAGCTAACAAAAATATGCCCACGTAGGCAGCCGAAAAGACGAGAACTCGAGAAACGAGGTCTGAATCATAAGCATCAGCCCACGGGTTCCCGGCGACGCCGACATTAGTGAACTTCTGGTCTGCAAAAGATTCAGCATAGAGGTGCACGGGGAATGGCCGCAAAGGACCAGGGAGGAGAAGTGCCCACTGATTGACCATTGGGGTTGCTCCGAGACTCTCAACAGTGAAGAGTCCCAGGACTAAAGGAAGAAAAGAACTAGTAGGCAGAATCCATTCGTTGAAGCCAACCAGGTCGTTACTGGACCACAGCGTTGGAAGCCACACGAAGCCTGCTATGCCTGTCGCTCCACCAATGAAGACAAGGGCCTTAGATCTAGTACTCTTCAAAGCGAAAAAGACTGCAAAGAGGGCCGCGAGCATCAATACACTGAAGTAATTACGTGAGCCTGCGACGAGACTTGGTCCCCAAAATATGGCCAGAGCAACCAGTGATCTTCCGCGGAACTGCCTTATCCCTATTGCTATGAGGAGGAGGAGCATGCCCAATACTAACGCTAGGACGATTCCGAATGGGCCGTTCCCGACCCAAAACTCGTCACGGTACGTATGCCGTCCGCTGCTTAGCACCGCGCTGAGATTACTTGCTACAAAAAAAGCATCATGAAGGCCTACGCCGAGAGCCGCGATGAAGATAATCGTAAAACTTCTACGTAAACTGAAAATTCCAGAAATACCGAGGGAAACAAATTCGCGCCACCCGCTACGGGCGGCCCGCTGGAAGAACTGCGCAACTCCAAGCAGTAGGCTTGCACCAAATGCAACGAATAGAGTCAGCGTTTGCTCTTGCGCAACGAGCTCATAGCTGGACAGAGGCGGCCTAGGAAAAAACGTTATACCATTTAACGCGCCTATGTAAGCTCCAAGCGCGTAGGGATAACACAAAAGTGTGGCGACTGCCACAGCGCGCGCATTGGGAATGAGAGCCGCAATCAGCACAGTTACTAGGGGTGCAAGAACCATACCTAACACTGGGTCCTGGCCCCATAGCCAAAACGAAAGTATTAGTATGCAAAGGCCGATCAAACTAGTTATGGGGCCAGCATATGATACACGCAGAGTTGGCCTACTCGAGGTTCTTATCGAGGCAGAAATCATAGGAGCCGGCCCAGCAGACCTTCAACTCTACCTAACAGGATCTGCCAATTGTCCCGGGCGGCCTGTCTTCCATTCACAGAATGTACGACGAGTCGTGCTGCGGATTTGATGATCAGTTTCACGCATCCGAGAGTGGAGTAGTTGCGCGCGTAGACTCTGCCTGTTCCCCGGGCATATTTTCTTAATCTTGACCTTCTGGCATCAGGATCCAGCTCCGCCGCCTTTCCTTCTACCAACTCATACTCGGGAAGAAATCGGGTCTTCATTCCTGCTGCGATACCACGTAGTAGAAGATCTGTCCCCTCCCCAGACTGCCAGGGCGAACTGGCCCCGAGTCCCAGCTTCTCGTCATAAAGTCCGACTTGAGTCAGATAACTGGGCGTGAAAAAGTAGCATGCCTCGATCGAAGACTGCCATACGTTGCGCTCAGATATTTCGACGGCCGTCGCCGGGAATGCGATTCGCGCTCCCCCGTGGCTGCCTTCGGAAGTCAGCCGTCCGCTGCCGGCCATAACGCCGTCTTGAATGGCGTCAGTTATGGAGTTGCTAGCGTCGCTGGCTAGCCAGACATCGTCGTCGGGAACCAGGACCACGTCGTATCTATCATTCAAATGGAGTAGGCCCGCATTCCTTGCCCTCGCGAGGCCAGGAGACGATCTGATTACTTCCAAGCAGTTGGACAAAGGGCCTCTGTAGGCCTTTAGTAGCTCAAGCGCTTCCAGATTGTCGCTCTGATCCACGATTACGATTTGGCTGAATTCAAAACGCTGTTCTTCAAGGGATAGAAGCAGACGAAGCAGACTCTCGTTAGGCCGCAAGCTGGGAACAACGACAGAGGCTCGGAGGCGTCGCACGTCCGTCGATAACGTATCAGTCAAGACAGATCAGCCTTTCTTGACCCACTATCGATAGGGTTAGGTTGTAGCGAAGCGAGCACCCTATCGCGCCCTTCCTTCAACTTGCCTGCAGAATTTGCAACACATTTATCGTATTTACGACGGGCTTCAGAATTGTTGGCTAGCGCGCGGACTTTGAGTTCTACCTCTTCAACGTCAAAATCATGGACATTGTGAACGTAGTCTTCGAGCCCTAGATCCTCGAATGCACCGAAACCTTTTCTTTCGTAGGCCAGATGAATGACGTAGTGGCCTGCTGCGATGGCCATAAGAGCAGCATGTAATCTCATGGCCACGACAATCCGTGCCGACGTTGGTCGACCCATCAGCTCATCGAAACTACAAATTTCGACCGGTCTCAAGGAAGCTACAGCTGCCGTATCATCGTTGCCCGCAACTGAACTTTGAATATATCCGTCGAACTGCAAAAGCTTGTTCGCAAGATCACGAGCACCAACCGGGACTCCACCGCGATGTTCGCGAACACTCACAACTGGAACAAGACCTGGGTCATAGGCCAATGAACTCCGTTGCATCCCGAGAATGGCGAGATCAGGCGCTCGTTGGACGCTGATTTCGGGAAACTCTCCCAAACTCCGATCGTCCCGGACCCAAACGCGATCCAACTTCCTGAGTGCGGTGCCTAGCGGCAGCCGGAAGCCGAAACGCGCAGGCCCGACGCTTTGCGGGAGATAGACAGTAGGTGTGGAACTGAGTGCCGCGGCAAGTAGTTGCGGCCCCATAACGAGCACTGTCTTCAGGCATTCTGTAGGCGTCCCAAAGCGCAAGTAGCCTCCACCCACTCCGACAACAAGGTCATAATTGTTAAACTTGGAACCAAGCAGTTCAAGATATGCCCGCGAGAATCCCCGAAAGGACGGCTTGGAGCGAAAGGTTCGCAGCCCTGTGTAGTTAAAGGAGTCGGGGTAAGAGGTTACGAGGTCGACATCTGCATCTCCTCCGTACACTTCCCGAATCAGTTCCAAAGATTCATCTACGAGAAGCCCATCACCTCGATTAGCTGCGCTGTAACCGTGCAATACCAGAATTCTTTTGGTTGTCACTTCGCTACTCTCCTGTACGCTGCGGCATGCTGCCGTACGCTTTCATCCCAAGAAAAACTTGCGGCCCACTCGGCGCCAGCGCTCGGCGACCTCTGCAGCCATGCCGGGTCGTTCAGCGCATCCTTGATACCCGTCGCGATTGCTTCCCGGTCTGTTCCCTCAAGAATCCATGCAGGCCCGGCTACCTCCTTTAGGGAACCTCGATCCGTCGTAATAACTGGTGCCCCAGCTGCCATTGCCTCCAGAACAGGAAACCCGAACCCTTCGTAGAGGCTCGGAAAGACAAAGGCATCGCAGAGCTTCATCAAGGCCGCACGATCCTCATCTGAGACAAAACCCAGGTACACCACTCTTTTTGCTCTGCCTATTGCTTCCATGGAATCCGTAAAATTCCAAGCCGGCTTACCAGCAATGACGAGCATTGGAAGAGATTCGTCATCCTCCACTGCCCGAATTAATTCGATTATATTTTTCCGAGGTTCGATGTTTCCGACATACAAGATAAAGTTACTCGGAAGTGAAGCTGCCACATGATCTGAAACTGCATTAGGCGCCTCAAACGATTGCGACGATATGCCATGCGGTATTACCGATATCGCGGACCTCTCGATTTCGAATATCTCTGCAATGTCATCAGCACTAGATTGCGAGACGGTGATGACATGATCGCAGAATCTGATAGCAGCCCCGACCCTTGACCGCCAAATGTATTCTTGTCGCTGATTTCGAGCAGTGGAGATCCACCGACTCGCGACTCCGTGCACGGTTACAATGGAAGGAACTCTCGGCCTGAATAGTGGACCCGTATCAGCCACAAAATGCAGAACTGAATCTGAAAGGGGCCTCATCGATTGGAGGCTCTCTAGCACCATTGTGTGCACCGGATTCCGCCCGGCACGCATCACGTCTACAGTGAAGCCGTGGGCCGGGAGCCTGCTGGCGAGCTCTCTCGCGTACGTAGTGTTTCCACCGACGTTCTTGTCCAGTATTCGACTGGGCATTAGAACTTTCATGCGCTTTCTACCTCGGAGGAAGCGTACAGCCCCATCCACGCCCTTCCTTGATCAGCCTCGGTCCTAGCCTCGAGAAGATGACTAGATTGGTTCAAAAGGAACTGCTGGAATCCAGGTTCCACTTCTGCGCGTTCTAGGGCATCAACCACATCCGCCGCTGTGGCAACTTGATATATAGGTGAGCCGTCGAGAGCATCAATCGCCCGCGCGACAATTGGTAAACCTCTTGCGGCAGCGTCGAGAACACTAATCGGGAACCCCTCGTAGGAGGCCGAGTGAACGTAGTAATCTCCAGCATCAAGTTCGGCGAGCAGGTCGGGGCCCTGCTTCCAGCCCGCCACCTCCACGCCACAATCTAGGAGGGTCGAACGGAGATCATCATCTCCGTCCCCAACCCAACGGAACACCCACCCCGACAGAACTGGGCTCCTGCCAGCAAGCTTTGCTATCTCGGCAAAGAACAGCGGGTCTTTCTGACGACAAATTCGACCCACCATAACGACTCGTCGAGAACCATCTTCAGGGACGGCGGAGGTAGTTGAACGTGTGCTCAAATTGCAGCTTGGCACGTTGGGTACATAAAGACAGTCCACGGCGGAGTTCAGTTCCTGCGATAGTCTCGCCTCGTGCGGGGAAAGAACGACGGTGGTGTCGGACCGTGCACTGAGAAGTCTCTCTGCAGACCTGAAAATCCATCTCTTCAATGGTGTCAGGGAGGCGTCATCAAATTTGTAGCAGTGAGGCTGGTAGATGACTGGTGCTTCGATCGGTAGCAATCGACCGTAGGCGCCAGCCCAACTCGAATGAAGGTGTACGTAGTCTGGCTGAAGTACCGCCACCCTGCGCCGTACCTCAAGCGTTCGACGGACAATGTCCCCAGTCCTGAACCTTGTTACTTCCTTAACTGAGGCAGAATATGTGGTGTCCTCGCCGTCCAAGAGCAGGAAATGCTCATGTTCTGGCGTTAGGTCGATGACTTTACGTATGGCACTGCTCACGCCACCGTCATAACACTCTGTTACATGCAATATTTTGGCCATGTCCCCCACGAGAGCCCCAGACTCTCGATCCTTGTTCAATTTATCAGTGGTTTGCTCGTTAGTTTTCCGCTAGCCGCACGGCAAGACCCTAGGGGTCCCCGCGATGCTGTTCCAGACGCCGACATCCATAGGCCGGAGCCCCTCCGAAAGTTTTAGTCGCGTCAGACCTCAATGAGATATGAACACCCTCGGGACATTCTAGCTTTCTCTTACGCCCTTCCTAACCGTGCCCGAGAGCAAACTTGGTAGCATACGTGCCTGCACGCATAGGCTTGGAGTGACGTAAACATCAGCTTCGCCGTTAGATCTGGGCACCGACTAGGGCTCTGTTGGGCTAACATCTCATGGGGTGCCACGAGTGCGGCGCCGTTGACGGAAAGGGCCATTTTTTGGGGGACAACGACTGGCGTTCGCGCCACTCTCGAAGGCTTCGGGTCGTCGACGCTTTCGTAGTTGCATGGGCCGTGGCCGGTGCATACATGGTGCGATTTGGGTTTGAGAGAGATATCACTGCCCAATCCCAAGAGTCGGCGTACCTCTTACTCTCTCTAGGCTTGGTCGTATGCTGGTGGCTCATGCTGGGCGCCTGGAACAGCCGTCAAAGTCGCATGTTGGGGTCTGGATCCGACGAATATAAAAGAGTCGCCGCTGCGTCTCTATGGCTTTTCGGATTTGTGGCGATTTTTTCGTACGTTTTTCGGGTTGATACTGCCCGTGGTTTTGTCGGCATTGCCCTCCCTGTTGGGCTCGCCGGGCTGCTGTTGGCACGATGGCTGCTTCGCCAACATTTGAGTGTGGATCGATGGAGAGGGCAAAGTATGTCCAAACTCCTACTGCTGGGGGGACCTAGCGCGGTTGCGCATCTTGCGTCCTCTCTAGTGCGCGCTAAAGATGCAGGCTACCTGCCGGTCGCCGTCTACACCCCCGGCGGTCCTGGTTTCGCAAATAAAATCGAGCCCGAGTCACAGCTTCCTCTTCTGGGCACAAGTCATGACATGCACTCGATACTTTCTGCTATAGAGGAGTGCGGCGCTGACGCCGTTGCTGTGTCAGCAGGTGTGCAGCTTCATCCGCAGACAATCCGCCATCTTGGGTGGGAACTTGCATCTCGCAACGTCGGACTAATTATGGCACCGGCACTGACAGATATCGCCGGTCCCCGAATCCATACTCAACAAGTGTCAGGTCTCCCCCTCATTCACGTGACCACTCCGACGTTAGAGGGAGGTCAGCGGGTAGCCAAGAGACTCTTCGATATCGTCTTCTCCAGCGGTTGCATCATTGTCCTGCTACCGCTCATGGCAATTTTAAGTTGTGTGGTCAAGCTCGATAGTCCGGGACCGATCCTCTTCCGGCAAGAACGTATCGGAATTGAAGGTCGTTCTTTCAGAATGCTTAAGTTCCGATCCATGGTTGTTGACGCCGAAGGGCAGCTAAGTTCCTTGGCTGCCCTGAACGAAGGGTCTGGCGTCTTGTTCAAGCTCAAGAATGATCCTCGCGTCACCCGCGTGGGGCGTGTACTTAGGAAGTACAGCCTGGATGAACTGCCCCAGCTGTTCAATATCCTGAACGGCTCTATGAGTGTGGTGGGCCCTCGGCCGCCATTGCCTGCAGAGGTCGAGAACTATGAGCATGATGTCCGGCGCAGGTTACTGGTAAAGCCCGGCCTCACAGGCCTCTGGCAGGTAAGCGGCCGATCAAATCTTTCGTGGCAAGATTCGGTGCGTCTCGATCTGTACTACGTGGAAAACTGGTCATTGGCCGGCGACCTAGTGATTATTCTACGTACAGTGCGTGCTGTATTCCGAAGCTCAGGAGCATACTAATCAGTTTGATGCCAACCAGGCGGACTAAATGAAAGCGGCATCAATGACTATTGCTCAAAAAAGACAGAAACGTACCCGCCGCCTGTATGCTGCCCTCTTTGGCGTAGCGCTAATAGGCTTGGTACTGGCGGTTTTAGCTTGGTTGGGATTCCAAGCAAAAACCATCCGTGACAACTTAGAAAGCGCCTTGAATATGGCCGCGTCGCTTCCGGGTGACGCGGCGGGCGGCGATTCAACGCTAACCGTGAACACAGTCGATTCCATCTCATCGCACACGACTGCAGCCCGGCAGGCGGCTAATGATCCGCTGTGGCTGCTTAGCTCTTCAATTCCTGGACTGGGTGAAAACTTCTCAACGGTCACCGAACTAGCAACTGCTGCTGACGACGTTGCTCAGTTGGCGGCAAAACCTCTGGCGTCGGTCTACGCGTCCCTTGATTGGCAAGCGCTGACGCCCGGGAAAGGTGAAGCGCTTCCCTCTTTGTTGGCCGCGCGACCGCAGGTTGTAAGTGCAGCTCACGCCGTGCGCCAGTCCGGGAACCGACTGTCCGAGATTGACGATCAAAATCTTTTTCCAGAAGTAGCCGCTCCCCTTCGTGAGGCACGAGGCAAACTTTCCATTCTTCGGGACGAATTAGACGTCGCGGAAAGTGTCGTCACATTGGCACCCGAAATGTTGGGTAAAAACGGTACAAGAAACTATCTTCTGCTTATCCAAAACAATGCAGAGTCGCGCGCATCCGGCGGAATCCCAGGCGCGCTGGCAGTACTCACCGTTAGCGACGGAAAGCTCACCTTGGGAGCCCAGGAGAGTGCGGCAAGTATAGGGGCCACGTCACCTCCTGTTCAAACAGATCCAGCACAAGTGAGCATCTACTCCAGTCGTCTCGGCAAGTACATGCAGGACGTGAATCTCACTCCAGATTTCCCGACTGCGGCTTCTACAGCGCAAGCCATGTGGGAGAGGAAGACGGGGCAGCGAGTAGACGGTGTCATTTCCATCGACCCCGTCGTCCTTAGTTACATAATTCAGTCAACGGGACCAGTTGCGGTCAGCGGACCCGAACTGGCAGTGGTGCAAATGGCGGGCCTGCCAGCCCAACTGACAGGCAACAACGTTGTGCCCACGTTGCTGTCAAATGTGTATTCACAGATACAGCAGCCAAAGATGCAGGATGTCTACTTTGCAAGCGTGGCCAAGGAGGTTTTTGCCGCCATATCCAGCGGAAGAGGCGACGCCAAGGGGCTAATTGCTGCCATTACCCGCGGGACAAACGAGGGCAGGGTCCTCCTCTGGTCTGCACGCACCGCCGAGCAGTCGATTCTTACGAAGTATACTGTCAGCGGATCCATCTCTGGCCCCAGTGTTCTGCCAGCTCAGTTTGGCGTGTACTTCAATGATGGAACGGGCGCCAAAATGGACTACTACGTGAAGCGCACAGTTCAGCTCGTCAAGGATTGCCCCGCTGAGGGCTATGAGCAGACGAGGGTCCGTGTTACCAGCACAAACACGGCACCTGCCGACGCTGGAGTTACCCTGCCGGCTTACGTTACCGGCGGAGGGCTTTATGGGGTCGCCCCGGGTTCCGTCCAGACAAATGTCGTTGCCTACGGACCAGCCCTGGCGCAAATCGAATCTGCAATGATGAACGGCCAGAAGATCCCGTTCGCGCCTTACCTCCACGCAACCAGGCCTGTTGGGGTCGTGGCCCAACAACTCGCGCCGGGCGAGAGCGAGACGGTAGAGTTCACGTTCGGGAAGATAGTCCAGCACACAGAACCTAACGTAGTTGTCACGCCTTCTGTTCAGCCCGTAAAGGACGTTATCCTTCCAACGGAAAACGCGTCCTGCTACTCAGGGAAGTGACGAGGGCGTTAACACTATGTAAACCGACTGGATTGAGGTTGGTGACAGTCTTGGTCAGATGATATCTTCTTTGTGGGATATCTATCCGTAGGTCTGCACTCGGTCTCGTGCGGAGGGGGCTTTCCCCACATCGGGTATCAAAACTTATACGTCTCCGGGGGGACACACATGAAGAAAACACTCACAGCACTCGCTATTGCAGGCTCCATTGCACTCGTCGGATCGGCACCTGCCACGGCGGCCACCTACCCGGCGCTGCCGCCTGCAGCCAGCGTCTCTGACGGCACTGTCGCCCCGGGTGAAACTTTCACCTTCACCGGCCAGGGCTTCCTCGCCGGTGAGACTGTGACCATCACAATCACGGTCGTTACCGGTGGTGCAGCAAATGCTGGCGGGACAGCAGTTTCGGCTAAGATTCCTGTCTTCCAGGCACCCCAGACGCTTACGACAACCGCTGACGCTCAGGGAAAGATTTCGGTCCCGCTGGCTTTGAATGAAGCCGGTACTTACTCCATTACTGCTACTGGCAACACCTCTGGCGTAACGGTTGGCCCTGTCACGGTGACTGTCGCTGCTTCGCTGGCAAACACTGGCGGCAACGCCGCCGGCGCTCCCTTGGCCAACACTGGATCTGGCGCTGGTTTGGCCAACACCGGTGCAGACGCCGGACTGGTCCTCTGGACTTTGGTTGGCGCCGGCGCGCTGGCAGCCGGTGCAACATCCGTCGTGGTGGTTCGCCGCCGTGCAAAGGCCAGGCTGCTGCATAACCACAGCTTCTAAAGCTCCGCCAAGGAAGGTGGGTGGTCCTCCACAGGAGAACCACCCACCTTTCCGTTTAAGTTCTTCTCAGTTGCTTTCGGCCTCACGTCGAGCGAGCCGGTCCGTTGACGTTTGCCAATAGCAAATTAATCGGGAGGCACTGGAGACGACAATTTGAGGCTAATTTGAACGTCTTTTGTGATCAACGCTTTTGGAGGATCATCCTCCTCGCCATGTTCGTCCCTCTGGCCTTCGTCGCGTTCTGGCCAACACCAGTGGATCAACCGATCGGCGGACAGCTTGCCACTTTTCTCGACTGTGTGCATCGGCACGGCGTACCCCCCTGGGTTGACTACACGTTTATTGAAGCCTTTGCCAACGTTCTGCTTTTTGTACCTTTGGGATTTGCAGCGTTGCTAGCGTTCCCGAAAAGGGCTTGGTGGCAAATCGGAGCATTTGGATTGCTAGTTTCCGGCTGCATTGAGCTGGGGCAGCTCCTGTTTCTTCACGATCGGTTTGCGAGCCCCGAGGACGTCATGACAAACGCGTCAGGGGCTGTCATCGGGGCGCTGCTGGGCGTCCTTGCAACAGAGAAGAGAAGGCCTACCATCTCTCGGGCGGTAGGCCTTCCAATGCGCTAATCGCTGATTTAGCCGACGAAACCCTTCATCCACGTCTTAAGGTCCTCACCGAATTCGACACGCTCGGACGCCAGCGTTATGACGGCCTTAAGGTAGCTCAATTTGTCGCCGGTATCGAAGCGACGGCCTTTGAAGACCACTCCATAAACACCGGAGCCTTCGCCCTCGCCGGATGCCAGGGTCTGCAGGGCATCTGTCAGCTGGATCTCGTTTCCGCGGCCGGGGGCAGTATTCTCCAGCACTTCGAAAACGGAAGGGTGTAGCACGTAGCGACCGATGACGGCCAAGTTCGAAGGGGCATCTGCAACGGCGGGCTTTTCAACCAAGCTGTTGACGCGAACATAGTCCTCGCCCTCGACGGTCGTAATGTCCGCACAGCCGTAGGCGCTGATCTGCGAAGGGTCCACCTCAATCAAGGCAATCACAGAACCGCCGGTCTTTTGTTGCACCTCAATCATGGTGCTCAGCAGGTCCTCCGCCTCATCAATGAGGTCGTCACCCAGCAGCACGGCGAACGGCTCGTTCCCTACGTGTTGCTTACCGCAGAGCACAGCGTGGCCCAGACCCATTGCTTCGCCTTGACGGACGTAATGGATGGGACCCAGTTCCGAGGCAGCCTGGATCGATGCAAGTCGGTCTTTGTCGCCCTTCTGTTCAAGAAGGCGCTCCAGGCCCGGTGCGCGATCAAAATGGTCTTCCAAGGCACGCTTACTGCGGCCGGTAATCATCAAGACATCGCCGAGCCCGGATTTAATGGCCTCCTCCACGACGTACTGGATGGCCGGACGGTCAACCACCGGCAACATTTCCTTCGGCATCGCCTTGGTGGCCGGCAGGAAGCGAGTTCCCAATCCGGCAGCAGGAATGACGGCTTTAGTAACAGCTCTCCCCATAGTCATAGCTGAACTTTATAAATTCTCTGCCCATAAAGACAATCGCAAGAACAACTTTCGACAGGCCCTACAGGCGGGATGGATTCACGCACGGTAGCGTTTTAGGTTTCGTGCGATCCTCGGGACAGAACAGAGAAACCGTGTCCATCGGGCAACATGCTGAAGCAGCTGACCCTTCCTTGACATATCCGCGTGGATATTCCGGCTGAGAAGTGCATGTCTACTCGGAAAAACTGCGCGCCGGAGAATCGCTGGTATGTCGTACCAACGTGCTTGGAATAGTGCGATGATCCGTGCGCTCCCGGGTTCCTGTGCCAGAAGACGGTTACGCCATTCCAGCGAGGGCTCCGGCCAAGCCGGTGCTGTGTGCTCGGCCAAGTGCCCTTCAAGGAGGGGGCGCATCGCCGCCAAACTCCCCGTTGCCGCGGACAGCTCCTGAATCGACAGCGCCAAAGACTGCTGAGACACGGCATCTGAAAGAAAGCCGAGCTCACGCCGACATGCCGGCAGCTGCGGTGAGCGAAGCGCGTGCAGGCCCAATAACAGTATCCCCAACGGCTTGCCTGGCACCTGGATGTCCTGGCCCGCCAGGACAAAGCGCTTGGTGTTTTTCCACATAACCTCAAAGCATTCCTGGGTAGCAGCTTCCATTCCCGGAAAGCGGTAGTGGACATCGATGCAGCATGGCCATTGGCCGTGGTCGAGCGTGATCGAATGCTTGGGGAACGTCTTGCTGTCCGGATCAACGGGACGCTCGCGCCACCCCCTGTCCTGCAGGGCTTCCACCAGAACTTCCAGGTCTTGTGGAGCCACAAAGACATCCACATCAGCAGACGTCTTCGGGGGGCGCAGCCCTTGGAGCACGCTCACCGGGCCCTTGATAAAGAAGGCCCTGATCCCCAATTCAGAAGCAATTCGAGCTACGAGGGCGTGCCCCAAGAGGACTCCCTCCGAAACACTCAATTCAGCATTGTCGTATGAGCTTTCCATCGTGCACCTAGACTCTCGCCCTGCGGCCACTCAACGCTGCCTCGAGAGAACTCTGGCCAGCGGTGTCTTGCAATGGACCGACCTGAGGTGCAGGACTAACAGGGAAATTCTCCGAAACTGCCGTGTACGTGCCGTAGTAGGAATAGGAGTCCTTCCCACGGGTGGGTACGTAGTTGAGGACCGCTCCGAGGACTCGGCCCTTCACCTTTTCCAAGTTTCCCATGGACTGTGCCAGCTGGTCCTGCGTGGTCCTTCCTGTCCGGATTACCACTATGGCACCGTCCGCGGCACGGCTTAGGACGGCAGCATCCGTCACTGGGAGTAGGGGCGGAGCGTCGATCAGAACGGTGGCATTCTCTGCCAAGGATTTGAGCATGCTCTTCATGGCCTTAGAGCCCAGCAGCTCGCTCGGGTTGGGCGGGATGCGTCCCGATCCCAGAACTTTCAGGTTCGGCAAGGCACTCCAGGCCTGGAGGACATCGTCCAGCTCGGCCGTGCCCGCCAGGACATCGGTGACCCCGGCTCCCGGAACCAGGTTGAATACGTCCACCAGCGTAGGACGGCGGAGGTCGCCGTCGACCACCACCACGTTCTCCCCGGCAGCGGCCATGGTGACGGCCAGGTTGGCGGTGACGGTGGATTTCCCTTCGGACTGCACCGAACTCGTGACCACAATGATCCGCGGCGGCTGATCGACGTCCAAGAAGCTGATGTTGGTCCGCAGTTCCCGGAGAGCCTCGGCCATGGCTCCCCCGGCATCGTGGACCTGGGCCGAAATGCCGGTATCCAGAACCGTGCTTTTTCCATCTAAGCGATGGTCCAGGGGAAGGGTACCGATGGCAGGAATAGCGAAAACCTGCTCAATCTCGGCCGCGGAACGGATACGCCGGTCAAGATGGCGGCGGATCACCGCATACGCCACACCAAGAGCCAACCCCACCAACGCCCCGAGTGCGAGGTTGAACTTCGTGTTCGGCGAGGTGGGACCAGCGGGGAGGACTGCCTTGCCCAACGGAAGCACGCGGACGGCTGTTGCCGTGGCACCTTCCGGGGTCCCGGCGTCGGACGTGGCACCGCTGCTCTCTATCGGTGCGGTCTCTATGGCCTCCACCTGTGCGGCGAGCCCATTCACCCAGGCATCCGCCAAGCGCTGGGCCGTGGCCGGGTCTGTCGATGCAGCTGTAACGCGAATTTCTGCCGTGTCCAGCGGGACCTTAACGCTGATGCTGCCAAGCAGAGCGTCAGCGGTCGTATTTAAGTCCAGGGCTGCGATGACCCGGTCGGCGACAAGACGGGACTTGGCCACCGACTCGTAGTTCTTCACCTTGGCTTTCGCTAGGCTGTCGCCAGCGAGGGACAAGCTGACATTGTCCGAACCCGGCGTCACTACGATGCCGCTGGAATCGGACGAGTAAACCTTTGGCTGAAGCACAGTCCAGCCCATGGCCAACAAGGTGGCCAGTAGCGCGAAACTGATGATCCCTTTCCAGTACGTCCGAATGACCTTGAGGTAGTCCCTCAGGTCCAGGCCAGCAGGCGCTTCCGCGGGATCTGCCGTGGTGCTCATAGTGGTTCCTTCCCACTCAAGATGTTTGTTGCCGTCCCTGCTTGGGGACATGATGCTGCACGGGTACTGCCGGATTAGCTGCGGCCCTGCTCAAGAACGCCTTCGGCGACAAGTAGCTCCACGGCCTGTTCAACGGCGACGCGGTAGCCTTCCGGCGTGCCGTGCACCCCGGCGACCTTCGCGGCCAGTTGATGGCGGGTGAGGGGCTCGTCAGCGGCTTCCCAGGTGGCTGGCCCGATGCCGGCAAGGTGGACAATGCCAGCATCCAACATGACAAGCAGTTCGCTGCCTATCGCGATGGCATCCTTCGCCGGTGTCCGCTGGATGTAGCCCTCCGGGACCTCCCCCGGTTCCGCACTCCCACTGTCGCGTGGTTCCCATCCTGGTTCTTGCTGGCGCTGGACTTGGAACAGCGGTGCCAATGCTGCAGGCAAGTCAGCGGCCTCGGAATACGTCACCTGCCGCACTCCCCCTACACTGTCGATAATCCGGCAGAGCGACTGCAGCGGCTGCTCGATCTCTCCCTGGGACGACGAGTCCGGGATGAGGGCTACGAGCGCTTCCGTGAGCTGAACCCTCTCCAGAACCGGAGGGGTTCTGCCCTCACCCGATACGCGGTTCAACAGCACGATGGACTGGAGGGTTGCCTTAGCCGGTGACGGCCGCAACCCAAGCTCGTCCGGCCCCACCTGTTTCTTGGGAAGGCCTGGCCCTTGCTTCACTGACAGTGGCTTGGGATAGGGCACCAGCGTTCTGTCCGGCCGAATGGCCACCGTCTCGTCAGTGACATAACCGTAAGTGCTGGCCAGCACGGAAGCCGCCGTGGTCTTGCCCGTTCCGGACTTGGCCACTAGCGCCACCGTCGCGCCCGTAGCCGGATCGGCCACCCCGCATGCGTGGAGCATGGTCAGGCGGCCGGCGTTGGCCAGGATCGCAGCCACCGTGAGGCGGGAAGTCAGGTTCTCGGCAAGCTCGTCGAAGGATGACGCCCCGAGCTCTAACCCCTCTGTCGCCTGATCCCCTGACTGGTACGTCACGGCAGCTGTGTACGGCGCGGACGGGGCCGGCGGCGACGGGACTGCAGCCTCCGGTACCTGCTCGCTTGCACAACGGGCCCAGGCCGCCCGCATGTTTAGTTGTTGCTCCCCCGAGACACCGCTGCCCCACCGAACGGCGAAGTTGATACCCAAAATCTGCAGATGTAGCAGATCAATGCTGCTTGGCGGCGCTGCTTCTTGTTGTGGCTGCACCGATACGAGAACATCCCCCATGACTCCCCCGGACCTGAGTTACGCCGCAGAAACGGCCGTGGCTGGCTCAATCAGGCGACGGGCCTCGAGGCTAGCCAGAAAGAGTTCGACTTGAGCCTGCATCTGCCCCAGCTCGTCCTCGAAAGTGGCCTCCAGCTCGGCCAGTATGTCCTGCTCTGAACGGTGCCCATCAATGAGTTCCCAGATCACGGCCGCAGGGCCTTCCAGGACCACAGGCTGATTCTCGTCGAGGTGAAGAAGAGCGACCCGGCTCCTGCGTTGTGTTTGGACTTCTGC
>Ga0308160_10002692_pt1 | contig 20977 bp, 19 predicted proteins | sample PhyFR1_FD_201036 | JGI IMG/M metagenome (GOLD analysis project Ga0308160, IMG submission 201036) | Phyllosphere microbial communities from UC Gill Tract Community Farm, Albany, California, United States - DLSLF.R1 | ecosystem: Host-associated > Plants > Phyllosphere > Unclassified | place: USA...
CGGCAAACGGTAGTTCCAGGAGGCCCGGGCGTTCTCCGCGGACGGCAGCACGGCCGGGTCGCGGTGGAAGACGGTGTGGTTCACGGAATACGGCATGCCGCCCAGCGCTTCCTTCTCCTCCGGGGTGGCGTCGGCGAGGAACCCGAGGGCCTGGGCCGGATGGGTGGCAATCACGACAGCGTCAAAGTCTTCCAGCGTGTCTCCGGCCGCGAGCTCCACACCCGAGTCGTGGCGCCGGATGGCGGTAACAGGAGTGTTGAGCCGAACGTCCGGCAGCGTCGCGGCCAACTTTTCCACGTACCGCGCAGATCCACCCGTGACCGTCCGCCACTGCGGCGAGCCCTTGAGGCCGAGCAATCCGTGGTGGCCGAGGAAGGTGAACAGGTAGCGGGCAGGATAGTTCAGTGCGGTGGTCGGATCGCATGACCACACCGCGCTGACCACGGGCGTCATGAAGTGGGAGATGAAGTACTGGCTGAAGTTTTCGCGGGCCAGGAACTCTCCGAGCGTGGGTTCAGGGGTCTGTGGTTCGCCGCTCACGGCCGAGGCCGGGGCAGTCTTCAGCAGGGCGCGGGCCCTGCTGTAGAACCGGGTGACTTCCAGCAGCATCAGCAGGTAGCGTCCGCGCAGCAGGCTGGAGGGGCGGGCAATGAGGCCGCGGGCTCCGTCACGGGCCCCCGCGTACTCCAGGCCGCAGCCGTCGCAGCGGATGGACATGCTCATCTCGGAGTCCTGGGTTTCGACGCCGAGCTCGGCAAACAGCCTCAGGAGAGTGGGATAGGTGCGTTCGTTATGGACAATGAACCCCGTATCCACACCCATCAGGGAGCCGTCCGGCTGGGGCATGTCGTGGGTGTGGGCATGCCCGCCCAGGCGGGAATCGGCCTCGAACAACGTAACGTCGTCCTGCCGGTTGAGGACATAGGCGGCGGTCAGGCCTGCCACTCCGCTGCCGATCACGGCAACGCGCCGCCTCTCGCCCCCACTCGCTGCTGGGTTAGGTGACAATCCATGCTCCTCTGCTGAACATCTGCCGCTGGCCGGCTATACAAACGGCAATTCGGCGCCGGTCCTGCAGCGGATGGGCGGATTGCCGCCTCTTTTTGTCCAACCCTACGGGCAAGGCACTCGGAGTACTGTTGGCAGGTGGTCAATCCGGTACACCTGAAGACTCTGATGGAGGTCACCCGCCTGGGCTCGTTCGCGGCCGCGGCGGCAACCCTGGGTTACACGGCGTCGGCGGTGTCCCAGCAGATGTCTGCCCTGGAGCGGGATACGGGCACCATCCTGTTCCAGCGTTCGGCGCGCAGCGTGGTGCCCACGGAGGCCGCAGTCGTCATGACCAGGCACGCGGCCAAGGTGCTCACCGACATCGAGGCCCTGATGGCCGCCGCGTCCAAAACCCAGGATGCCTCCAGCCAGGAACTCCGGCTGGGCATCTTCCCCAGCCTCGCCACTTACGTCCTCCCCCGGATCCTGAAGAATCCGGCCTGGAAGAACCTCGGCATCGACCTCCGCGTTTCGGTGGCCGAACCGGGACAGACCATCCAGGGGCTGCGCGCGGGAGGAGACCTGGACCTCGCCGTGGTCTTCCAGGTGGGGCAGACAGGGGTGGCGTGGCCGGCCACCATTAACAGGCAGTGGATTGGCGACGACGATTTCCGGGTGGTCCTTCCGCGCGACTGGGGATTCCGGCCGGACGCCGGGGTGGCAGCCGAACACCTGTCCGAGATGCCGTGGATCATGCACCATCCGGGCACCAGCGACGCCATGGTGATCGAACGGCTGTTTGCCGGCTGCAACCTCCACCCACGCGTTGTGGCGCACAGCGACGATTTCCACGCCAGCCTGGAAATGGCGGCTGCCGGATTGGGTGCAGCGCTGGTCCCCGAACTGGCGCTGCGGAACAAGCCCGCCGGCGTCGTGGTGCTCGACGTCCCCGAAATCCGGCTTGCGCGCAACGTTTTCGCGCTCCTGATCAATGACCGGAAAACGGCCAGGGTGCAGCTTTTTGTCGACCTGCTGGCCGAGACCCTGGCCGGAATGCGCACCGCGGTGAATTAGGCCTGAACGCTGGAATGCGCTGCGCTTCGGGGCTATGTTGAATCTATGAACAAGGTAGCCAGCCAGCATTTTGGCGAGATTGAGCTCAATCACGGCAGCGACCACCTCTTCGCCGCCAAGCATGAGCTGCGTGGCCACCCGCTCAAGATCGACCTTAATGTCACCGCCCATGACCACTTCGATGAAGCGGCCCTGCGCAAGGTGGACTACCGGCTCCGCTTCCTGCCCGAACTTGTTGATGAAGTGCGCGAGATGATCGCCGAGGAACTCGACCAGGAAGGCACCAGCCCGCAGGAGTACCTGCATTTCCACTGCAACGCCCTCAAGGATGAGCACCTGCAGAAGGTGTTTGGCGTGGAGGAACGCAGCCAGCTCACCAATGATGTCTTCCTCAAGGCCCTGAAGCTGGGCCACCTCGCCATCTACCCCGGGCAGCCCGAGCGCTACTTTGTCCTGGACTTCACGCTGGGCGAGCACTTTACGGACGAGGTGCTGGTTGCCTCCGCCGACGAGGACGGCGTGGTAGACGACGAAATCGTCTGGGAATCCTGAGCTGAAATGCACGACGCCGGCTGGTCACCCAGGTGACCAGCCGGCGTCGTCCCGCTTCTCAAGGTCCGGCGCGCCGGGCGCACCGGACCTTGAACCTCTGCGGGCTCCCTTAGCCCTGTTGCGTTACTTGGCGCCTTCGAGGAGTTCCGCGCGGACGGCCTGCGTTGCCTTGACCAGGTTGCGCAGCGACTCTTCGGTTTCGGCGTAGCCGCGGGTCTTCAGGCCGCAGTCAGGGTTGACCCAGAGCTGGCGGGACGGGACGTGCTTGACGGCGGTGGACAGCAGCTCGGTGACTTCCGCTTCACCCGGAACGCGCGGCGAGTGGATGTCGTAGACGCCCGGTCCAACGCCGCGGCCGAAGCCGTGGGATTCAAGGTCGTGCACTACCTCCATGCGGGAGCGGGCGGCCTCGATGGAGGTGACATCTGCGTCCAGGCCGTCGATCGCGTCGATGATCACACCGAACTCCGAGTAGCAGAGGTGGGTGTGGATCTGGGTTGCGTCGGCTGCACCGGCGGTGGCCAGTCGGAAGGAGTCAACGGACCACTTGAGGTAGTCGGCGTGGTCTGCCTTGCGCAGGGGCAGAAGCTCGCGCAGTGCGGGCTCGTCCACCTGGATGATCCTGATGCCTGCGGCCTCGAGATCGGCGATCTCGTCGCGAAGGGCCAGCCCCACCTGGTTGGCGGTTTCACCCAGCGGCTGGTCGTCCCGGACGAAGGACCAGGCAAGGATGGTGACCGGACCGGTGAGCATACCCTTCATCGGCTTGCTGGTGAGGGACTGTGCGTACTCTGCCCAGGCCACCGTGATGGGGGCGCTGCGGGTGACGTCGCCCCACAGGATGGAAGGCCGGGTGCAACGCGAGCCGTAGGACTGGACCCAGCCGTGGACGGTGACGTCGAAGCCTTCGAGGTTCTCTGCGAAGTACTGGACCATGTCGTTGCGCTCGGGCTCGCCGTGCACCAGGACGTCGTAGCCAAGCTCTTCCTGCAGGTCCACGACACGCTTGATCTCGTCCTTCATGAGCTTCTCATACTGCCCGTTGGTGAGATCGCCCTTGTTTTTGCGGGCACGGGCCGAACGGATTTCGGACGTCTGCGGGAACGAACCGATGGTGGTGGTGGGCAGCGGCGGCAGGCTCAGGGCCTCTTCCTGGGCGGCTTCACGGACGGAGTACTCCGAACGGGTGAAGTCAGCTGCGGTCAGCCCTTCGGTGCGGGCACGGACGTCCTGGCGGCGGACGCCTTCCGCGGTGGCCCTGGAGGCGATCACGGCGGAGGCCTCGTCGATGGCTGCCTGGGCAGAAGCGGGGTCCGCCAGGTAGGAGGCGAGAGTCTTGACTTCGACGGCCTTCTGGTCGGAGAAGGCCAGCCAGCTGCGCAACTGGTCGGACAGCTGGGTTTCCTCGGCGACGTCGTGCGGAACGTGTTGGGTGGAGGTGGACGTGGACACTGCAAGGCTGCCGGCGGCGGCCTTCAGCTCATCCAGCTTTGCAGCGGAAGCGGCGAGGTCGTTGCGCCAGATGTTGTGGCCGTCAACGACGCCGGCAACCAGGGTTTTGTTGCCCAGAGCGGCGAGTGCAGCCGCGGAGGGAACCGCACCCTTGAAGACGTCAATGTGCAGGGCGTCGATGTTGGTGGCGGCAAGCGTACCGAGCTGGCCGTCCAGGGAGCCGTAAGGCGTGGAGACCAGGATCTGCGGCCGGTTGGCAGCCGATGAAAGGACGTCGTAGGCCCGGGCCACGGCTGCCTCGATGCCGGCTGCAGGCGTGTCCTGGTCCACCACCAGGGCGGGCTCGTCGAGCTGGACCCAGCCGGCGCCGGCGGCTGCAAGCTTCTCAAGCAGCTGGGCGTAGACCGGCAGGATGTCCTCAAGGCGGGACAGCGGCGCAAACCCGGCGGGAGCGTCGTCGGAAGCCTTGGACAGCAGCAGGTACGTGACCGGACCAACGATGTAGGGGCGGGTCTCGATGCCGTTCGAAAGGGCGAACGCGAATTCTTCAACTATGCGGTTGGATGCCAGGGCGAACTTGGTTTCGGGACCGATTTCCGGGACGAGGTAGTGGTAGTTGGTGTCGAACCACTTGGTCATTTCCAGCGGCTGCTGTTCCTTGTTGCCGCGGGCAAGGGTGAAGTAGCCGTCGATGTCCAGCTGACCCTCAGCGTTCAGGAGGTTGCCGAAACGTGCAGGAACGGCGCCCAGGTGTGCGGTGGCGTCAAGCACCTGGTCGTAGAAGGAGAACGTGCCGGGAACGGCTGCGGCTTCGGTCAGTCCGAGCTCCTGAAGCCGCCTGGCTGTGGTCAGCTGGATGTCCTTGGCGGCTGCGTCCAGTGCTGACGCGTCGATCTTGCCGGCCCAGTACGCTTCGACGGCCTTCTTCAGCTCGCGGCGGCGGCCGATACGCGGGTAGCCGAGGAGGGAAGCGGCGGGGAACGGAATGCGGGCGGTGTTCTGTTCAGTCATGGGAGATTCCTAAGAATGGGATACAGGCCTCTGTGGGCTTGTATCTGCGGGCATGGCAAATAGCGCTCGGCGTGGACGCAGGGCGAATGGTGCTGTGCTGGGTGTATTTGGGGCTGGTGGTGCCGAGGCAGGTGGTGCTGTCAGGAAGCGCTGCGAAGCGGCTCAGCTGGCGAGCTGGCCCCGGTTGGCGATGCTGCGGCTGCCGGAGCGGGTCTGGCGCGGAAGGGCCAGCTTGTCCAGCACCTCCAGCGCGCTCTGGTGCTCATTGAACGTGTAGAGGTGGATTCCGGGGGCGCCGGCATCTAAAGCGGCGTTGGCCAGGTCCACGGTGGCATCGACGCCCACGTGGAGGCGCTCGATGTCCGTATCGGCCGCGGCCAGCCGCTCCATGAGTTCCGCCGAAGGTTCCACGCCTGCGAGTTCACCCAGGCGCTTGACGCGGCGAAGGCTTGTGAACGGCATGACGCCCGGGATGATCGGGATGGTCACCCCGGCACGGCGTGCCCGGGTAAGGAGGTCCGAGTACTGCGAGGAGTGGAAGAACACCTGGGTGATGGCGAAGTCCGCGCCGGAGCGCTGCTTGGCCAGCAAAACCTCGACGTCGTGTTCCTCGCTGGGTGACTCCGGGTGGCGGGTGGGATACGCCGCCACGCCCACCGCAATCTTGCCGGCGCACAGCAGGGCCGATCGGCGCTGCTCCACACGGCGGATCAGGTCGATCAGGTCCTGGGCGTAGCGGAGGGAGCCGTTCACTGGCTGGCTTGCGTCGTTGGGAAGGTCACCGCGGAGGGCGAGGATCCCGCGGACACCGGTATCCAGCAGCTGGCCGATGATGCCGGCGAGCTGCTCCGGCGTGTTCCCCACGCAGGTGAGGTGCGCCAGCGGCCGGAGGGTGGTTTCCAGGAGGAGCCGGTCGATCAGCTCGATGGCAGTGTCCCGGTTGGACCCGCTGGCACCGTAGGTGACGGAGACGTAGTCCGGTTCCGTGGTTTCCAGTTCCCGGATGGTGGTCCACAGCGTTTCGGCAGCGGCCGGCGAACGGGGCGGAAACAGTTCATAGGACAGCGCCACCGGGGCGGCGTCTGAGAGGTTTGGATGTGTGTCAATAAGGCTTGGTGGTGACATTTGCGTCCTTGGCTTTGGGCCATTGGAGCTCCCTGCGGATAGGGCTGCAGGAAGCCGGCAATGAATTTGAGTTTGGGGAACACGGAAGAACTCCACAGGGACGCAGCCGCGACTGTTACGCCTGTCTTGAAGTTGTCCGTGAGCAAATGTCAGGCCCACATGGGGGCACCCACACCCTCCAAACGGAGGATCGCTGACACGTTACCGGGGTAACTTGTCTATGACTCTATGAGCGGGCCGGCATGTCATTCAAGTCGGCTCCGAATTAAGACGCAGTTTTACGCCCGGTTTCGATGCGCTGGTGAAGATTATTCGCTCCGGCTACCCACTGGGTCCGACCGCAGGGCTACCAGGGCCTGTCCGGGCCCTGGTTGTACCCGGTGTCGTTGAGGTAGTCCTCCCGTTCCCGTCCCGTGTTGCGTTCGCGCTGGGACTGCCGTGCGCTCTCCTCGAGCTGTTCCAGCTGGCTTTGCTGCGGAGAGTCCGCCTCTTCTTCAGCCGGGCCCGCATCTTCAGGGGGCTGCTGTGCAGCGTCACCGTCCTTGCCGGCAGCCTCCAGCTTCCCGGCCAGGCGTCCGCTGGCCTCGTCCAGCCGCTCCCCCACGGAGCCATCACGTGTGTCCGGGGGGCCGGTAAAGCAGCCTTCGGGGGCCGCCTCGACAACTGCCAGCGCGTCGGAGAACAACGCCGCGGCCGACGCCGGATCCTTCCCGCGCAGCTTGTCATCGCCCAGGCGTTCGGTCGCCAGCACGAGGTTCACCCTGATGACGCAGGCATCGGCAGACCCGGCGGCGGCTCCGGGAACCAGGTCCAGGGCTTCGGCGAAGCGTTGCCGGGCGGCGTCGAAGTTCCCGCCGAGGACTTCGGCGTCCCCGGCGGCAAACGGGGCCTTGTGTGGCTCAGGAACATTGAGGGGCTGCAGCCATCCGGCGGCGCCGGCGGCAGCACGGGCGTCCCTGGCGTCGAATGCCGTGGCTGCCTGGCTGCCAAGGACGCCCAGGCTCAGGAGCTTGGCCGCGATGCCGAGTACCAGGATGACCGGCGCGGCCGAGCCCACCAGCAGCAGGCGCCGCTTTCGCAGCCGCTCAGTTCTCTGCTCAGGTCCCTGCCGTTGGTCCGTCCCGTTGTCCCGGCTCCCGTGTGTCGCTTCCGTGCTGTGGCGCAGAGGCCCGTTGGGCGGCAATGGTTTGGTGGCGCTCATGGGACGCGTTCCCCCCGTTCGGCTGCCCTGGCCGGGGCGGAGGACGCTGCACGGGGCAGTTCCCGGTACCGGCGGATGATCATCACAGCATCCGGGAGGGCAAGCGCGAAGGCTCCCGCCGCGAACAGCCAGTACAGCTCCGTCCGGCCTTCCAGGGAATCGCCGCTGCGCTCGAGGCTGCCCGGGCGGGCCTCCTGCATCATGGGACCAACGGGGTCTCCGGCTTGCCGGTGCACGTACGGTAGGCCCAGTTGCCCGGCAACATCCTGCAGCCGCGGCTCATCGATGCGGGAGAGGGCGTCCGCCCCGCCACCGTCACGCACGTAGGGCCCGTCCGCGCTTTCACCCGGATCACCGGAGTTTTCCTTCATGCGGGCGCCCGCGGCCGTGCCGTATCCCAGTACCGCTCCCCCCGCCACCAGGCTGCCATCCAGGTTTAAGCGTTCCGGCTCCTTGCCGCTGGTCTGCTCGCCGTCGCCCAGGTAGTACACCAGCCGAGGGCGCTCCGGGTGGCTCTGACGCGCGGCGTCGAGACGCTCGGAAAGGACCTGGCGGGCAGCCGTGATGCTGCTGCCCTTGGCGAAGGCGGTTACCTGCGGCTCCAGGACGGTGACCATGGTCTGCAGTGCCAGGGTGTCGGTGGTCAGCGGCATCCGGACGAAGGCTTTCGTGTCGAAGGTAATCAGCGAGAACCGTGCTCCGGGCAGTTCCTTGGCGATGGCCATGATGTCCTGCCGGACACCATCCATCCGAGGGGCTGAGGTCCCGTAGTCTTCAGCCACCATGCTGGTGGTGGTGTCCACCACGAAGAACACGTTCAGGTCCGTCGTGGCTGCCTGCGAGGTGCCGCCCGGCAGGGCGGGGCGGCACAGTGCCGCCACCAGGAACACTGCCAGCACGCAGCGGCGCAGCCAGGCGCGATGCCCCGTCAGCCGGGTCCGGGTCATAGCCGCAACCTCCACAGCGCGGCGCCGAGCGTTATCCCGGACAGGACGGCCACTCCCAGCGGAACGACCGGCTGGTCCGAGACCACCGCCCTCGGGGCGCCTTTGAGGGCCGTGGCCTCCGTTTGCTGCACAGCGGCAACGATTCCCGGCACCGCCCCGGGATTGTCCAGTGCGTAGTAAGAGCCGCCCGTGGATTCCGCAGCCGTGCGAAGCTGCGCACCCGGCTGCCCGGCGTCTGAACCGTAGTCGAGGTCCCCCGGGTTCAGTGCGTACACGCGAACTGTCCTGTCCTTGGCCAGCGCGGCCGCCTGCGGAAGCGTCAGGATCGGATTGCCGGATACATAGTTGTCAGTGGCAAGCACCACCGACCGGGAGCGCTTCGCTGCGGAGCCGTCCGGGCCCGCGACACTGCCCTGGGTACGGGGGAACCCGCTGAGGCAGGAGGCCAGCCCGTCGCCGATGAGCGAGGAACCGCGTCCGCCCCAGGTGCCGTCCAGGAAACCGGAGCTTCCCGGCTTTCCGTCGAAGGCGTCGCGTGCCAGCAGCAGCTGGTCACGGGCATAGTCGTAGTCGTCCGTCAGCGGGAAGACCTGGCTTCCGGTGCTGTCGAAGATGGTCAGGCCGATCCGTTCACCGTCGAATTCCCGGGCCAGTTCGGCGAAGACTTCCACCACGGCAGCGTCGGCGCTGCTCATCGAGCCCGAAACGTCCAGGCACAGCATGATGTCCCGGTTTCGCTGCTCCGGCACCGTGGTGGTGAGCTGGACGGGGCGCGCCGCTGCAACAGCGGCCGACGCCAGCAACGCGGCGCAGGCGAGCCCGGCCACGGCAAGCCACCGGCGGTGGCGGCGCAGGGCGTCCTGGTATTCGGGCAGCATGGTGAGGCGGTCGCTGTGGGCGGCAGGCCGGCGTCGGACGTCTGCCTGCCGGTGGCGCAGGGCGATCCAGGCTGCTGCCGCAGCCGCCAATGCCGCTGCGGGGAGCAGCCACCAGAACATCAGCTCCATGCCCGCACCGTCTCCCGGGCCGTGGCCGCGGTGGCCGATACGGGCGGCAGCGGCTCCGGACCGAATTCTCCCGGGTAGATGGCGCCGACGGCGGCGGCGGCCGCGGGCAGGGGATGCCGTTCCAGGTCTGCGTGCGTCATCCGCGGGGCGTCAACTCCTGAGGCGTCCCGGACGAAGCGGCGCAGCAGGTGGCTGATGTTTTGATGGGCCGCGCGGGCATCCGTGGTTCCGGCGGCGGCGTCCTGCTCGGCGTCGTTAATACGCTGGATATAGGCGGCCTTGAGGGCGGCGAGGTCGGTCAGCTGGGCGGGCCGCCGGTTTTCCAGGGCGACCCGTGGCGGGCGGGTGGAGGCGAAAGCGAAGACGTACCAGGCTGCCACGAGCGCTATCAGGGCCAAGCCGGCCCACATCCATGCCGGGCTGTACTGGAGGGGGCCGAAAAAGGCGGGCTCATCCTGCACGGCGGTGCCTTTCCAGGAGCGCGAAGAGCGCGCTGACCACGTCCTGGCTGCCGTCCACGGTCCCCTCCGTAATGCCGGCCCGCCGCAGCATGGCGTTGCGGGTTGCATCCCGTTCGGCCGTGGCATCGGCGTAGGCGGCGGCAATGTCCGCGGTGGCGGCAAGGTGGATCGGGAGGACAGCGGAGTCGCGGACGCTGAAGTACCCGGCACCGTCGCCGGGCCCGGTTCCGGAGGGCACCAGATCCGCGTCCCGGATAGTGAGCCAGAGGATTTCGTGCTGGGCCCGGAGCCTGCGGAGGAGCTGTTCCAGGGCGGGGGACGCCGGGATTTCGTCCGCGACGACGAAGAGGAGGTTGCGTCCTTTGACGGTACGCGCCACGTGGTCCAGCTGGTCCTCGATCCTGCTGGGCGCAGCGTTCAGGCCCGCGCGGGAATCGACGTGCCGGAGGAGCCGTTCCAGGTGGGCTTCGCCGGCCTTCGCGGGGAGGGCTCCGGTGCCGGAAGAGTCACCGCTGACCAGCCCCACCACGTCGCCGTGCCGGTACGCCAGGTATCCGGCCACACCCAGGGCCATGACGGCGATGTCCTTCTTAGCCTCGCCTGACCGCGAGACAGCTGCCATGTTCCGCCCGGTGTCTGTAACCAGGATGACCGTTTGCCTCCGGACCGCGACGTAGCGGCGGATCAGCGGCGATCCGTGCCGGGCCGAGGCTTTCCAGTCGATATCGCGGACTTCGTCGCCGGGGACGTAGGCGCGCAGGTCATCAAAGTCGAGGCTGCGTCCGCGGAAGACTGAACCGTACTCGCCGTCGAGCATTCCCCGGGCTTTGCGGTGGGCGAAGATGGCCATCTTCGATTTCACCCTGTGCAGGAGGCTGGTCATCCCGGCGGCCTCAGGGGGTTTGGACGGCGGCGACGACGGCGTCGATCACCGTTTCGACCGGCACCTGCTCCGCGACGGCGTCAAAGTTGAGGATGATCCGGTGGCGCAGCACCCGGTGCGCCAAAACCTTGACGTCCTCCGGAATAACATGGTCGCGGCCGTGCAGGAGGGCCACGGCCCGGGCGGCCTGGCTGAAGGCGATACTGGCACGGGGGCTGGCGCCGAACTCGATGAAGTCCGCCAGCCGCCGCTCAATGTACTGGCCAGCGTTGCGGGTGACGAACACCAGACCCACGATGTAGTTGACGATCGAGGGGTCGAGGTAGATGCGCCGGACCAGGTCCTGCGCAGCCCTGACCGCGTCCAGCGATACGGCGGCGGCCGGCACCTGCTCCGGGCTGAAAACCCCGGCGTCAATGCGCCTGATGATTTCGGCCTCTTCTGCCGGCGATGGATAGTCCAGCACGTCCTTGAGCATGAAGCGGTCCATCTGGGCTTCGGGCAGCTGGTAGGTGCCCTCCTGCTCAATGGGGTTTTGTGTGGCGAGCACCAGGAACGGGGACGGCAGTTTATAGTCCTGCCCGCCGATGGACGTCTGCCGCTCCTGCATGGCTTCGAGCATGGCGCTCTGGGTTTTTGCGCTGGAGCGGTTGATCTCGTCCAGCAGCACGATATTGGCGTGGACCGGGCCAAGCTGCGTGACGAAGGTGCCCTTGGCGGCGTCGTAGATCTGCGTTCCCACGATGTCGCTGGGCAGGAGGTCCGGGGTGCACTGAATGCGGCGGAATCCGGCGCTGACCGCCTCCGCCACAGTTTGGGCTGCCGTGGTTTTGGCCAGCCCGGGGACGCTTTCGAGCAGGACGTGGCCGCCGGTCAGCAGGCCCACCAGCAGGGATTCGCGGAGCCTGGCCTGGCCCACCACCTTGGCCTCGAAGCTGCGTGAAATGCCGGCCACCACCTGCTGCGCCCGGGCCAGTTCGGCCGGTTCGATTCTCGCGGACGCGCTGGTTTGAAGCACTGGATTCCCCCTGGTGGCTGATCGTGGCGCGGCGGGCCTGCCGGCCGCGCTCCGCCAGCAATCCTATCCACATCCGGTGCGCCGCGTCCCGGAAAGCCGGCCCCGATGGGGACCTCTCCCCATCGGGGGCACGCAGGTCTATCCTTTTGCCATGAGCGAGCTTCCAGCCAGTTACAAGGAATTTCTTTCCGACAAAAGCGCGCTGTTCATCAGCACAGTAAAGCCTGTCCTGCAGCAGTCGGCAGCGGACAAGCTCCACGGCGTCCGGGTCACTTACAACCCCGGATCCACCGGCCACCAGGCGCATGTGGATGACACGCTGCCGTTTGGTGTGGTTTTCGAAGACATCGACTGAACCGGCGGGACGCGGCTCCCCTAGCTCTCCAGCAGGAGCCGCTGCGCCCGGGGCGCCAGGGTGTGTTCGAGGACGAGAGACGCTGCCCCGATGGCACCCACGTCCTCGCCCACGCCGGTACCCACCACCTCGATGGGGTGGATGAGCCGGGCTGCACTGTGTGCTTCAAGCAGCGCCGGTACCTTGGCCAGGAACCGGTCCGCCATGCCGCTCCAGAAGGGGCCGCCGAACACCACCCGTTCCACGTCCAGCGTGTTGGTCACCACGGAAATGGCGCGGGCAACCAGCGTGGCGGATTTGTCGATGATGGCCATGGCGCGTTCGTCGCCGGCGTCGGCAAGTTCGCACAGCCTCGCGAAGCTCTGCTGGACCTCCGCGCCGCTGTTGCCGGGCCGGGAGCCGTTCAGGATGCCCGCGGCCTCCGCTTCAGCCACCAGGACCTGCGGGATGCAGGACGATTTCACACAGCCGCGCAGCCCGCAATCGCACGGGGGTCCATCCGGGTCCACCATGATGTGGCCGATTTCTCCGGCATTGCCGGATGTGCCGCGGATGACTTCGTCGTTGAGGACAATGCCGCAGCCGATGCCGGTGCCCATGTACATGAACACGAAGCTGCCGGCGCCGCTTGGGCCGCCGGCCCAGGTTTCCGCCACGGCGGCGCTGGTGACATCCTTGTCCACCAGGACGGAGTATCCGGTGGCCTCGGACAGGGCGTTGCGCAACTCCACCCGGTCCCACCCCGGAAGCAGCGGCGGGTCCACCACCGTTCCATTATCCAGGTCGATGGGGCCGGGCGCAGCCACGCCGAGTCCGGCGATCCGGTCCCGGTCGACGCCGGATTCCTCCACTACCCGGGCAACCTGGGCTGCGATGGTGGCAATGACGGCTGAAGGATCGTTGCCGCCTGGAGTGTCGATCCGCGCGTGCTGGACGACTGATCCCACCAGGTCCATGACGACGAAGGTGGTCACGGCGGGGTCGAGGTGGACGCCGACGGCATACATGCCCTTGGGGTTGAGGCGGAGGATGGTCCGGGGCTTACCCGGGCCGCTGCCTTCCTTCCCTGCTTCGACAATCAGGTTCTGGTCCAGCAGGCGGCGGGAGATGTTGGAGATGGTCTGCGGGGACAATCCCACGATCTGGGCAAGTTCAACCCGGCTGAGCCCGCCCGAGGTCCGGCGGATGGCGTCAAGGATGACTGTGAGGTTGAAATCCCCCATCCGTGGCAGGTTGGTTCCGCGCCTCGGTGAGGATTGGCGGATTTCAGACACGGTTACCCCTAAACGTCTTGGGCCACGTAGTTGTGGTGCTGCTTGAATCGTACGTTACGCGTGGGCACAGACACATAGCCGGGTTGGCTGCCCGGCGTGGCGACGGTCCGTGGCTATCCGGCGGACCTTCGGACACTGCGCGTGACAGTGAATTTGGGGTTGTTTCCCTCCACGGTGGTGGGCCCTACCTCCCGTTCCAGTGCAGGAAGGTAGGGCAGGTGCCTGTTGTAGACGGTCCAGAGTTCACCGCCGGGAGCAAGGACCCTGCCGGCCGCTTCAATCAGCTTCAGGCCCGCTCCCGCGTGGACCCCTGCGCCTACGTGGAACGGCGGATTCAGCAGGACCAGGTCGGCGCTGGCGTCGGCCATGGTGCCCAGGGCATCATCCTGTAGCGCGCTGATCCGCCCGTCGAGCCCGTTTGCCCGGGCGGTGGCAAGTGCTGAGGCAACAGCCGCGGCCGACTGGTCCGTGGCGGTCACCTGCGCCTCCGGGTATTTCCTGGCGTACATGGCGGCGAGGATTCCCGTCCCGCAGCCGAGATCCACCGCGTGCCGGGCCGGTTTCATGGCCGGAAGGAAGGTCAGCAGGAACCGGGTGCCGATGTCCAGTTTGGGACCGGCGAACACGGCTCCATGGGCTGCGACGTCCAGGCCGAGTTCCCCGAGGTGCACGACGACGGGAAAGGGCGCGGGCGGCTGGCCCGCCTTCGCGTGGGAAGCCACGATGACGCGGGACTTTTGCCGGGCGAGCTGGGGCTGGACCGAGTCGAAGTGCCGTTCGAGGACGCCGTTCATGCCGAGCGACATGTGTTTCACCCGTCCGCCGGCGAGCAACAGGACGCCGGGCGCCGCATGGCGGGCAACCGCGGCAGCCACTTCATCCAGCTCGGCCAGGGTTTTCGGCAACTGCAGCAGCACCGCCTCCGCCCCGGACAGGAGTTCGGCGCCGAGCGGCAACTGGCGGAACTCCGGCACCCGGACGCTGCCGGCGTCGTCCGTCTCCTGCGCCGCCTGCCATGCGAGGGCATTTTGCTGCAGCGCGCGTTCTCCCGTGACCAGGTCCTGGTGCACGCGCAGCGTGCCCGGCGCCAGCAGATCCAGGGCGCCCAGCGTGAGGGCGCCGTAGCGGTCGCCGATGACGGCGACTGCGCTGCCGGGGCGCACCGAAGCTGCGGCAGTTTCCAGGAGCAGCCTGTCCGTGGCATCCCATGCCTGCAGGTTGGGCGCCTCCACGTCAGGGCACCGCCGAAGGATCCCGAAGATCCGGTCAATACTGTCTGTTACCACGTGTTCCCTGCCGTTGTTCGTTCGCTGCGGGGTGTCCTCCACCCGCGACCTGGTCGGGGTCCATGCCCCGGGTTCAGCCCCAAGGTACCGGCTCCGCGGCCGGCGCCAGTCCGGGGAGCTTGAGGATGTCCGCCACTGCCGCCCGGCCGGCCCGGTTGGCGCCGATGGTCGACGACGACGGGCCGTAGCCCACCAGGTGGACGCGCGGCTCGGCTGCCACCCGGGTGCCGTCCATGGCGATTCCGCCGCCCGGACCGCGAAGGTGCAGCGGAGCCAGATGCTCCAGCTCTGCCCGGAACCCGGTGGCCCACAGGATGACGTCCGCCGCAAGGAATCCGCCGTCGGCCAGCCGGACGCCGCCGGGCTCGATGGCGGTGAACATGGGTTGCCTGTCGAGGGCGCCGCGGGCCGCCGCGGCCCGGAGCGCAGGAGTCCGGATCAGCCCGGTCACCGAGACCACGCTCTGCGGCGGCAGGCCCTTCCGGACCCGCTCCTCGACGAGTGCGACGGCGTCGTGCCCGGCACGGGCGTCAAATTCGTCGTCGCGCCAGACAGGCTCGCGGCGGGTGAACCAACTGGTGGACGTGACCTGGGAGATTTCGTCCAGGAGGCCAACAGCCGAGATGCCGCCGCCCACGACGATGACACGCTTTCCAACGAATTCGATGGCGGAGACGTAATCCGCGACGTGCAACTGCCTGCCTCGAAAGCTGTTCCGCCCCGGGTAGATGGGCCAGAACGGCCTGGTCCAGGTGCCCGTGGCATTGATGAGTGCGTATGCGGTCCAGTCCCCGCGGGACGTGCCCACGCGAAGCCGGCCGGCCGGGTCATTGTCTTCGCGGCTGACCGAAGTCACCTTGACCGGCCTCCGCACCGTCAGCCCCAGCTCCTGTTCGTAGTCGCCGAAGTAGCGGGTGAGGAACTCGGAACTGGGTTCGCGGGGATCCACAGCGGGCTTGGCGATGCCCGGTAAATCGCTGATTCCGTTGACGGTGCCCATACGGAGGCTCTTCCAGCGGTGGCGCCATGCGCCGCCGGGCCCGGCCTCGGCGTCGAACATCTCGTATGCAAGCCCCCTGCGCTGCAGGTGGAAGGCGGCGGATAGTCCGGCCTGCCCCGCACCGATCACCACGACATCGGTTTGGGCAGCAATCACTCCCCCATGATAGCCGGGCGGGACGTCCGGGCCTTAGGGTTGGCCCATAGAGGCCCGGCCAGCGATACCGGAGGACGATGATGGCAGGAACAACACGCAGCACGGCGGACGGCGACAGGGGCAGCGCGGCCAGGCTGGCCAAGGCTTTGGCCATTGTTCTTGGCACGGCTGACGTGCCCTTGCGTCTGAAAGCCTGGGACGGTTCCGAAGCTGGCCCCCAGGACGCTCCCGTGCTGGAATTCCGGTCGCGTCGGGCGCTGCGGCGGATCCTGTGGTCACCGGGCCAGCTGGGACTCAGCCGGGCGTATGTGGCCGGGGAGCTCGACGCACCGGGCGACATTTTCGCCGCTTTCACGGCCCTGAGTTCGGCGGGCAAGTTTGCCGAGCCGGGACCGTTCCGCCGGCCGACCGTTGCTGAACTGTGGACGCTCGCGGCCACGGCCGTTCGGCTCGGCGCTGTGGGGTCCAACCCGGCGCCTCCGCCCGAAGAGGCCCGCGTCGCCCGCAAAGGCCGGGTGCACTCCCGCCACCGTGACGCCGCAGCCATCTCCCACCATTACGACGTCGGCAACGACTTTTACGCCCTGGTCCTGGGCAGCTCGATGGTCTACTCCTGCGCCGTCTGGCCGGATGAATCTGGTGGAACCGGAAAGGGCAGCACCGGCGGCAACCGGGCCGGCGTGGACGGGCTCGACACCGCACAGGAAGCCAAGTTGGATTTGGTGTGCCGAAAGCTTGGGCTGCAGCCCGGGATGCGCGTGCTGGATGTGGGCTGCGGCTGGGGCAGTTTTGCCCTGCACGCAGCTGGAAGGTACGGCGTCACCGTGCTGGGAGTGACGTTGTCTTCGGAGCAGGCAAACCTGGCCCGCAAGCGGGCGGCCGAGGCGGGGCTGACCGATAAGGTGGAGATCCGGGTCCAGGATTACCGGGACGTGGCGGACGGGCCGTTTGACGCGATCAGCTCCATCGGGATGTCCGAGCATGTGGGGCGCGAGCAAACGCCCGGCTACGCCGCCTCCCTGTATTCACTGCTCCGCCCCGGCGGCAGGCTCCTGAACCATGCGATTTCCTGGAATGCCGGACCCACCGACCCGGATCCCGATTCGTTCATTCCCCGCTACGTGTTTCCTGATGGGGAGATGATCAGCCTGGGTGAAATGGTGGTGGCGCTTGAGGGAGCGGGGTTTGAGGTACTCGATGTTGAAGCATTGCGGCAGCACTACGCCCTGACGCTGCGTGCGTGGGTGCGTCGGCTGGAAGAAAACTGGGACCGGGCCGTTGCCCTGACCAGCGTTGGCCGCGCCCGGATCTGGCGGCTGTACATGGCGTCGAGTGCCATTGGCTTTGAGAATGGCCTGACCGGGGTGAATCAGGTCCTGGTGCAACGCCCCGGCGGCGCCGAGCCTCCGCTTCGCCGCACGGCGTGGATGTGATCCCACTGCCGGAAACGAGAAAGGGAACCATCACAGGTGATGGTTCCCTTTTCATTCCGTGGAGCTGAGGGGACTCGAACCCCTGACCCCCTGCATGCCATGCAGGTGCGCTACCAGCTGCGCCACAGCCCCGGAACTTCGCTGTTCCGGTCGGTTTCCCCGGAGCAACCTGACCAGCTTAATGCACTTTCCCCGCAGCACCAAATCGCACCTGCGAGCGGGCTGCCGCAGCGCACGGCGGCTGCCCGCGGCCTCTCCGCCAGGACCTCCGGACGCCCCACCGGTCCTGCGGCGCACAAAAAAATCCGCCGGAATCATGATGATTCCGGCGGATTGTCCGGTGGAGCTGAGGGGACTCGAACCCCTGACCCCCTGCATGCCATGCAGGTGCGCTACCAGCTGCGCCACAGCCCCGAACTGCTGCCGCTCCTTGGAGCTTTTTTCGGGTTTCCCCGAAGCAACTCCAATATCTTAGATCAGCGGTTCCAAGAATTCCAAATCGGGAATACTCCACGGAGCGGCGCGGGTTTATTCGCTTTCCGACGTGGCTGCGGCGGCGTCTTCCAGCTGCAGGTCCACCACCGGGCAGTCCTTCCAGAGCCGCTCGAGCGCGTAGAAGACCCGGTCCTCTTCGTGCTGGACGTGGATGACGATGTCGGAGTAGTCCAGGAGGACCCAGCGGCCGCCGGAACGGCCTTCGCGGCGGACAGGCCGCAGGTCCTGTTTGGCAAGTTCTTCCTCGATGCCGTCCACGATCGCGTTGACCTGACGCTCGCTGGGGGCCGATGCGATGAGGAAGACGTCGGCCAGTGCCAGGCGTTCACTCACGTCCAGGGCAACAATGTCGTGGGCAAGCTTGTCCGCGGCAGCCTTGGCGGCGTCGCGGGCAATGGTGATGGATGTATCTGATGCAGTCACGGGACTCCTCGTTGATGGAAAAACAGGGTGCGGCAGGTCAGGGGGTCATGCCGCTGATGATTAGGACGACGCCGGACACCAGGGCCACGACGCCGAAGGCCAGGATGCAGAACTGTAGGATGCGGTTGCGCCTCGCGCGGCCCAGGCCGGCGGTGGCTGCATCCAACGGTTCCAGCCCGTAGGCCGAGCTGGCGGGAACCCGCGGAACGTCTTCGAAGGTCGCTTGGCTGTCCGGGAAGACAACAGGCTTGGGCCGGGTGGCGGCCTTGGCTGCCGCTTCGGCCCGTGCAATGACCTGCGAACGGCCGGACACCGGCTCAGCCGCGCGGCCGGTCCTGCCGGCCGGCTTCTTTTTGCCTCCGCCGGCTGCGGGAACCCTGGTTCCCGGCCGGGTGGTGACCGGAACATGGGACGTTGCCGGCGGCTTCATGACGGGCCGGTCCACGCCGGGAACCTGGACGAATTCCAGCGGCGTGACCATGGCCAGGTTGTTCGTAGTGGATGGGCCCGGCCGGTCCTTGGGCGGGTTCGCCTTTGGCTGGTTTGCCTTTGGCCCGGAACCCGCGGGCGAAGCTGGCTTGGGTGTGGCAATCCCGAAGTGCGCGGCCTTGGGCTGCCCCGGCTTCGATGGCGCGTCCACGGCCTGGTTGTCGCCGGGGGCTGCAGCGCCGCCGGCCTGCTCAGCGAGTTTCTGCCGGGCCATCGCGCGCCGGTTCAGCACTGCTGCACGTTCCGCCAGGGCGATCTGCTCGGCAAGGATTTCGGGATCCACCGCCTCCGGATCCATGGAGGCGATGTGCTCCATCTTGGCGATCTGGTTCTTGGCCTGCTCGGCAATCAGGGAACGGGCAGCCAGCGCCTGTTCAACAGTCATCCCTGCAGGGCCGGAAGGAGCGCCGGCGGCCTTCTGGGCAGGACGTCCGGACGGCGCATCCGGAGCCGCCTTGCCTTCTCCCCCGGCGGACGGTGCAGCTTTACTGTCGACGTCGGGTCCGGGCCGGGCCGGCGTCCTGGACGGGACAGCAGGCGGCGTGGCGGCGGGAGGAACGATCGGGTTGGCCGCCGTGAGGGCCTGCTCCTTCAGCTGCTGCAGGCGAAGCTGGCGGCGGGTGGGAGGACCGCCAGCGGCCAGCTGGCCTTCCTTTTCCTCCAGGTCCTTGATGGTGCGCAGTGCTGCCCTGTCCCGGGCACGGATTTGCGATGACCGTTGTGTGTGGGCCTGCGCCGCGCTGGGCTGGTCCACGGGCTGCTGGTCCTGGTCAGGAGCAGCGGAAGGCTTCGCCGCAGCAGGTTTGACGGGCGCAGGCGCCGCGGCGGCCACGGGTGTTTGGGGCTTCCCACCTGTCCCCGCTTGTGCGGCGGGCGACGGTTTTGTGGCAGGCGAAAGCTGCTCCTTACCCGTGGGTTCAGCCGACTCTTGGGCGGCGTCCCGCGCCTTCCGGAGTTCCCGGCGGCTGCGGATGGGGGGCTGTTCCTGGCTCATAAAGAACTCATTCAGTGCTGGCTCGTTCGCGTGCTTCGGAAGATTGATCGTCCCCGGCTGCCGGGGCGTACAGGCCATACTTCGCGATGTACTGCACCACACCATCAGGCACCAGGTACCAAACGGGATCGTTTCCCGCTACCCGGGTGCGGCAGTCTGTGGAAGAGATGGCCATGGCCGGCACTTCGAGGAGGCTGACGTCGTCGCGCCCCATGCCGTCAAGGACGTGGCCCGGACGGGTGACTCCAACGAAATGGGCCAGGGACCACAGTTCGTCGATGTCCTTCCAGGACAGGATCTGCGCCAGGGCGTCGGCACCGGTGATGAAGAACAGGTCCGCGTCCGGCCGCTGCGCGCGGAGGTCGCGCAGCGTGTCGATGGTGTACGTGGGACCGGGACGGTCCACATCCACCCGGCTTACCGTAAACCTCGGATTGGAGGCTGTGGCGATAACTGTCATGAGGTAGCGGTGTTCCGGCTCGGTAACCCGTTTGTGGGACTTCTGCCATGGCTGTCCGGTAGGGACAAAAACAACCTCGTCCAGGTCGAATTCTGCAGCCACCTCACTGGCGGCAACAAGGTGGCCGTGATGGATGGGATCGAATGTCCCGCCCATCACGCCCAGCCGAATCCGGCCCTTGTCACTGCTCCGGCGCAAAGTGCGGGAAATGTTAGTGGCCCTGCCCGTGATCGTGCTTGTTCGGGTGCTGGCGGTGCGGGTCCGCGTGCTCCTCCGTGGCGGTGTGGCGGTTGCCCAGGTTGTTGTAGGACAAGGTGATGAACATCATGACCAGGAGGATCGCAAACATGACGATGCCGAAGACCCACGGCTCAGCCCACAGCGGGGCGAGTTCCTCGTGTTCTGCTTCGCCTGCTGCGGCGATGGTCGTGGCGATCTGCTGGAACAGCATGTTCTCCCCTAGGTTCAAGTATTTTGGGGCAGCGGACTTTTCCGCTGCTTTTTGGCGTCTGGTCTATGTTACCGCGTTGCTACCCGCGGACCTGGCCTTCACCCTGGACGATCCACTTGGTGGTGGTGAGCTCGGTGAGCCCCATGGGCCCGCGGGCGTGCAGCTTCTGGGTGGAAATGCCCACTTCGGCGCCGAGCCCGAGCTCCCCGCCATCGGTAAAACGGGTGGAAGCGTTGACGATCACGGCAGCGGAGTCCACCTCGGCGATGAACCGTTCAGCGTTGGCGAGGTCGTTGGTCAGGATGGCCTCCGTGTGGCCCGTGGACCACTTGCGGATATGGCGGACGGCTTCGTCCAGGCTGTCCACCATGGCCACGGCGAGGTCAAGGTCCATGTACTCCGTGCCCCAGTCCTCGTCCGTGGCGGCGTCGGCAGCTACC
>Ga0308160_10002693_pt1 | contig 20973 bp, 21 predicted proteins | sample PhyFR1_FD_201036 | JGI IMG/M metagenome (GOLD analysis project Ga0308160, IMG submission 201036) | Phyllosphere microbial communities from UC Gill Tract Community Farm, Albany, California, United States - DLSLF.R1 | ecosystem: Host-associated > Plants > Phyllosphere > Unclassified | place: USA...
AACCTGCTCCACGACTGCCAGCTTAAAGGACAGAGAGTAATCCCGCTGAGTGCGTTTAACATACTGTTTCATCACATTCTCCTCAAAACCAGTGGAAAATGTGTCAACGCTATTCAGGACGGGACAGAGACGAAAAAAAAGAGCGAATTCTCGCTCTTTTTTATTTTGTGCAGGCAGCTTAGTTACTGGTGTCCAGCGCCGGGAAGCTCTTGACCAGATCATCAATGGCTTTCATCTGCACCAGGAAAGGCTCCAGCTTATCCAGTGGCAGCGCCGACGGGCCATCACACTTCGCACTGTTCGGTTCCGGGTGGGCTTCGATAAACAAGCCTGCAATCCCCACAGCCATACCGGCACGGGCCAGTTCGGCCACCTGAGCACGGCGACCACCAGAGGCGGCACCGAAGGGATCGCGGGTTTGCAGCGCGTGCGTTACGTCGAAAATGACCGGCGAGTTCTGAGTCACGTTCTTCATTACGTTAAAGCCCAGCATATCCACAACCAGGTTGTCATAGCCAAAGTTACTGCCGCGATCGCACAGAATCACTTTGTCATTTCCGCCTTCGGCAAACTTATCGACGATGTTGCCCATCTGGCTCGGGCTGACAAACTGTGGCTTCTTCACGTTAATGACCGCACCGGTTTTCGCCATCGCCTCAACCAAATCGGTCTGACGCGCCAGGAAGGCTGGCAGCTGAATCACATCAACCACATCAGCAACGGGCTGCGCCTGCGCTGCTTCATGAACGTCCGTGATGATTTTCACGCCAAACGCCTGCTTCAGCGCCTGGAAAATCTTCATGCCCTCTTCCAGGCCAGGACCACGGTAAGAGTGAATAGAGGAACGGTTAGCTTTGTCAAAAGACGCTTTGAACACGTAAGGAATGCCGAGTTTGTCGGTCACTTTTACATAGTGCTCGCAGATGCGCATGGCGAGATCGTAGGATTCCAGCACGTTCATGCCGCCGAAGAGAACAAATGGCAGATCGTTTGCGACCTTGATATCACCGATACTGACGACTTTCTGTGTCATGCCCTTTCCTTATCTGGGGTGACGCTTAATGCAGCGTCACGCGTTTTTGTTCGATTGCGTGAATCTGAACTTTGATCATCTCGCTGACCGGGTCTTCAGGACACTGTTCAACGAAGTAGGTTAAGTCATTTAACGCGATATGCTCGCACTCAAGCTGAGCGTAAATTAAACCACGGTCGCGAATCTCATAGGGATCATCTGGATCAATCCGCAGTAACACCTGGCTGACGTTTAGCGCCAGTTCCATCTGCTTCTCTTCCATCAGCGCCGCTTTCAGCGTATCCAGCATCTTGCGCATGACGCTCTCGGTTTTGGCTTCGTCCAGATCGTCATCATACAGACGCGCCAGCGGACTGATATTGCCTTTTAGCCACACTTCCAGCGTGTGCGTGTCCAGCGTGTCCCCGTTAAAGGGATTAATCAGCCATTTATCCCCGTCGAGCCAGTCGGCACGCAGAATCAACTGGGTCGGGAAAATAACCGGCATCAGGGGCAATTCGAGTTCAGCCGCGATATGCAGCAAAATCACGCCCAGCGACACAGCCGTGCCCTGACGGGTTTTCAGGACCTTATCCAGCCAGAGTGCATCTGACAGGTTATAAACCCCGCTGGCACCGCCAAATTTCCACTGTTTGTAAAACAGCTCCAGCAGCTTTTCGAGCTTTAAATCGGCATCCTGTTCCTGACTGACGTAGTCACGGGCTTCCGCTACTAACGCAGCTAACTGTGCTTCAACCGACAGCGCCGGAAAGTCAGTGCGGATGGCCATCGTGGCACCAATCACTGCCTCACACAGCGGCGTCTCACTGTAATCAAGTTGTTCGGTGGAGCTCATACTATCCCCAGTAACGGCATTTTACTCAGTGCCAGCTTAATGATCGTCACCAGCGCAATCAATGCCACGATAAAGGCGATCCAGCGGGTGCGGTCAGAACGAGGGCGGCGACTTAATGCCACCGACCCAAGGGCAATATAGATAATAACGCCTAACAGCTTCTCAGTCAGCCAGCTTCCCTGAGGCGAAAACGGATAGAAATGGGTGATCATCACCAGCGATGCGCCGCTCAGGAGCAACAGCGTGTCATTAATATGGGGAAGAATGCGCACCCAGCGCTGTTGCAGCATGGCAGAGCCCACGCGTTGCCAGTAAAAACGCAGCAAAAACAGTGAAATGGTGACTGCCACGGTCAGCAGGTGCAGATTCTTAATTAGCGGATAGTAAGCAAACATCGTTCATCCATGTTGTTCTTCAGTATTCAGTCGCGCACTTAAGCCGGACCGGAGGCTGCCTGCCCAAACGTGATCCGGGGATGACCGCCATAATCCTTCGCCGTCGCCACGGACAGATAATGGTGCTGCTGCATCAGCTGACGCACGGCTTCATCCTGTTGCCAGCCGTGCTCAAGCAGCAGCCAACCGCCAGGCTGCAGCCAGTTGATCGCCTGCTCAATTAGCAGCCGTAAATCCGCCATGCCCGACTCGTCCGCCACCAGGGCGCTGCGCGGTTCGAAGCGCACATCGCCCTCGTTAAGATGACGATCGTTGGCGTCGATATAGGGAGGATTACTGACGATCAGGTCGAAGCGGGCAGGCGCTAGCTGCGCAAACCAGTGGCTGTGTAAAAAAGTGGCGTTAGGGATGGCCAGATAGTCGGCATTGCGTTTTGCCAGTTCTACCGCCGCAGGAATGCGATCGATGCCAATAATGTCACAATCCGGACGTTCACTGGCGATCGCCAGGGCAATCGCCCCGCTTCCGGTGCCAAGATCCAGCACCCGCGAAGGTGACGCGGGCAGATGCGCCAGCGCCTGTTCCACCAGTATTTCCGTGTCGGGCCGTGGGATCAGCGTGGCGTCGTTCACCTTTAGCGGCAGCGACCAGAACTCCCGTTCGCCCACCAGATGGGCAATGGGTTCGCCCCGGGCGCGACGCGACAGCAGAACCTCTAGCTGTTGCAACTGGGCATCCGTGAGCAGGGTTTCATCAAAGGCCACCAGCCAGCTGCGGGACTTGCCGGTGACAAACCCCAGCAGGATCTCGGCGTCTCGTTTCGGACTGTCGCCCCCGCATAAGGTGGCGACCGCCTGCTTGAGCCAGTGACGGATATCCATTAATCCTGACCGGCCAACGCTGCCAGTTGGTCAGCCTGATATTCCTGCACGATAGGCTCAATCAGACTGTCCAGCTTGCCTTCCATGATTTCGTCCAGACGGTAGATCGTCAGGTTGATACGATGGTCGGTTACGCGGCCCTGGGGGAAGTTGTAGGTGCGAATACGGTCGGAACGATCGCCGCTGCCGAGCAGATTACGGCGCGTGCTGGCTTCGACTTCGTGACGTTTTGCCATTTCAGCCGCATGAATACGTGCGCCCAGTACGGACAAGGCTTTGGCTTTGTTTTTATGCTGGGAACGTTCGTCCTGGCACTCCACCACGATACCGGTTGGCAGGTGGGTAATTCGAATCGCGGAGTCGGTGGTGTTAACGTGCTGACCACCGGCACCTGAGGAGCGGAAGGTGTCGATTTTTAAATCGGACGGATTGATTTCCGGCAGCTCGGCTTCCGGCAGTTCTGGCATCACCGCCACCGTACAGGCGGAGGTGTGGATACGGCCCTGGGATTCGGTTTCCGGTACACGCTGAACACGGTGTCCGCCTGACTCAAACTTCAGCCGACCATAGGCACCGTCGCCCATCACGCGGGCGATCACTTCTTTGTAGCCGCCGTGTTCGCCCTCATTGGCACTGACGATTTCTACCCGCCAGCGACGTGCTTCGGCGTAACGGCTGTACATGCGGAATAAATCACCGGCAAAGATGGCTGCTTCATCGCCGCCGGTACCGGCGCGCACTTCCACAAAGCAGTCGCGCTCATCGTCGGGATCTTTCGGCAGCAGTAACAGCTGCAGTTGTTGCTCCAGCAATTCGCTTTTTTCGCGCGCTTCCAGCAGCTCTTCCTGCGCCATATCGCGCATCTCTGGATCGTCGAGCAACATTTTAGCGGTTTCGATATCTTGCTGGTTCTGCTGCCAGTCGCGGAAACAGCGCGTGACATCGGTCAACTGAGCATATTCCCGCGACAAAGCACGAAAGCGGTCCTGATCGGCAATCACGCCGGCATCGCCCAGCATCGCTTCCACTTCTTCGTGGCGCTCCTGCAGCGCTTCCAGTTTAGCAACAATAGAGGTTTTCATTTAACTGTGGGATTCCCGTAACAGATGACGACAGCAGTGTGCCTAATCGAGACCCAGGCTGTCGCGTAAAATCTGCAGGCGTTCGCTATCGCCGTCGCGGGCGGCCTGCTGAAGAGATTTGGTTGGTGCATGAATTAAACGATTGGTCAGCTTATGGGCCAGTTCCTGCATCACTTTTTGCGGGTCGGCACCCTGCTGCAGCGCCTGTAGCGCACGGCCTTCCAGCTCTGCGCGAATATCCTCTGCCTGAGAGCGGTACTCGCGAATGGTGTTGACCGCGCCTTGCGAACGCAGCCATGCCATAAAATCACTGCATTCCTGCACGACGATGCTTTCTGCCTGCACCGCAGCGGCTTTGCGCTGGGCGAGGTTTTGCTCAATGATGGCCTGCAGGTCATCGACGCTGTAGAGATAGGCGTTGGCTAACTTGCCCACTTCCGGCTCCACGTCGCGTGGAACCGCAATATCGACCAGCAGCATCGGCTGATTACGGCGCGCTTTCAGCGCACGTTCCATCATCCCTTTACCAATAATAGGTAACGGGCTGGAGGTAGAGGTAATCACAATATCGGCGTCGGCCAGACGGGAATCGATATCGGCCAGACTGATCACTTCGGCGCCCACTTCATTCGCCAGCACTTCCGCCCGCTCACGGGTACGGTTCGCGATGATCAGCTTTTTCACCTGATGCTGGCTCAGATGACGGGCCACCAGCTCAATGGTTTCTCCCGCGCCAACCAGCAATACGTTTACCGTGGACAGCGATTCAAAGATTTGACGCGCCAGCGTACAGGCGGCAAAAGCTACAGACACGGCGTTCGCGCCAATATCCGTTTCGGTACGGACGCGTTTGGCAACGGAGAACGTTTTCTGGAACATGCGTTCCAGCTCGCTGCTAAGCGCATGGCCGCGCTGAGAGTCGGCAAAGGCTTTTTTCACCTGCCCCAGAATCTGAGGCTCACCTAACACCAGGGAGTCCAGCCCGCTGGCAACGCGCATCAGGTGGCTCACCGCCTCATTATCCTGATGCCAGTACAGGCTGTTACGCACATCCGCTTCATCAAGCTGATGATATTCGCACAGCCAGCGCACCAGACGCTCCTGAAGATCGACCTGTTGCTCTACACTCAGGTACAGCTCGGTTCGGTTACAGGTGGAGAGCACGACGCCACTCTGCACCATAGGCTGAGATAACAGGCTGTTTAAGGCCTGCTCCAGCGACTCCGGCCCGAACGCAACGCGTTCGCGCAGAGCAATGGGTGCAGTTTTGTGATTGATTCCGAGTGCGAGCAGCGTCATAGCGTTTTAGTTGGGTTGTCCCAATAAATGTCAGGTTTTTGTGAAGCGCATTCTACAAGATGCAGCAGATCAAGAAAAGCCATACAAAGGCTATGACTGTAATAAGATTAAGCCGATCATAGCGTTTTTGCCGTATAACAGCATTGACGGTTAAAACGCGGATGGTTAGCGTTACCTGTTATCAATTAAAAATGTGTCCGAGGAGATGACCACCTGATGCTGACTTCTACACGCAACCTGTTGCGCCTTTTACCCCTTGCCAGCGTTCTGCTGGCTGCCTGTAGCATCAATAAACCACAAGGCCCTGGCCCAAGCGTCACCGCGCCACAGTGGCAACAGCATCAGCAAGCCGTCAGCCACGTCACGCAGTATCAGACGCGCGGCGCGTTCGCCTATCTGTCGGATAAACAGAAAGTTTATGCCCGCTTTAACTGGCAGCAGACCGCAGCCGATCGCTATCGCCTGCTGTTAACGAACCCATTAGGCAGCACCGAGCTTCAGCTGGATGCTCAGGGTTCGGTGGTGCAGATTGTGGACAATAAAGGCAAACGTTATGTCAGCAACGATGCGCAGAAGATGATCTCGCAGCTGACCGGTATGGATATCCCGCTGACCAACCTGCGCCAGTGGATGATGGGCCTGCCGGGCGATGCGACCGATTATCAGCTCAACGAGCAGTATCAGCTGCGCAGTCTGAACTATAAGCATGACGGCCAGAACTGGCAGGTGACCATTGCTGACTATGACAACAAGGTCAACCCACCGCTGCCCGCCAGCCTGGAATTAAAAGAAGGCGATCAACGTATTAAATTACGCATGGATAACTGGACGCTGAAATGATCACCACCTGGCCTGCTCCGGCAAAACTGAATCTTTTTTTGTACATCACCGGGCGTCGGCCAGATGGTTACCATAATCTGCAAACCCTGTTTCAGTTTCTGGATTATGGCGACAGCCTGGACATCACGCCCGACCAGAGCGACGACATCAGGTTGCTGACGCCGGTGCCAGGCGTGCCGGATGCGCAGAATTTGATTGTGCGTGCGGCCGAAATGCTCAAGGCGGCGGCGCGCGAAAACGGCAGCCTGCCTGCCCGGGCCGGTGCGCGCATTGCCATTGAAAAGCGTCTCCCCATGGGCGGCGGACTCGGCGGCGGCTCATCCAACGCCGCTACCGTACTGGTGGCGCTGAACCACCTGTGGCAAACGGGTTTTTCACCCGAGGCGCTGGCGCAAATGGGCGTGAAACTGGGTGCCGACGTGCCGGTTTTTGTGAAAGGCTATGCCGCCTTTGCCGAAGGCGTCGGTGAGGTGCTTTCTCCAGCATTGCCTGCGGAAAAATGGTATCTTGTTGCACATCCAGGCGTTAGCGTGGCAACACCGCTGGTCTTTAATGACCCGGCGCTCACCCGTGACACGCCCGTGCGCACTTTATCGGCACTTTTACAGGCTCCGTTCATCAATGATTGCGAATCAGTAGTAAGAAAACGTTTTCGTGAGGTTGATGAGCTTGTTTCATGGCTGCTAGAATACGCGCCGTCGCGCCTGACGGGTACAGGTGCTTGTGTGTTTGCTGAATTCGACACCGAGCATGCTGCTCGCCAGGTGCTGGAGCTTGCCCCACCATGGGTGCGCGGTTTTGTAGCCCGAGGCCTTAACGTCTCGCCGTTACAGCGCACTCTGCAAGGCGATTAGCGATAGCGTGACTGTGTCACCCCGTTCCAGACACAGCACGTTTCGCACTCACATACCCGTGTGAACGTTCACGACAGTATTCGCCGGTTACTGTCATGACGTTCATTCTCTGGACGCAAAGCCTGAGGTTCTTCTCGTGCCTGATATGAAGCTTTTTGCTGGTAACGCCACCCCGGAACTAGCACAACGTATTGCCAACCGCCTTTACACCAGCCTGGGAGACGCCGCCGTTGGTCGTTTCAGTGATGGCGAAGTAAGCGTACAGATTAATGAAAATGTACGCGGTGGTGATATTTTCATCATCCAGTCCACCTGTGCTCCCACCAATGATAATTTGATGGAACTGGTCGTGATGGTCGACGCGCTGCGTCGTGCTTCAGCTGGTCGTATTACCGCTGTTATCCCCTACTTTGGCTATGCCCGTCAGGACCGCCGCGTGCGTTCTGCCCGTGTACCTATCACGGCCAAAGTGGTGGCTGACTTCCTTTCCAGCGTTGGTGTTGACCGTGTTCTGACGGTTGACCTGCACGCGGAGCAAATCCAGGGCTTCTTCGACGTCCCGGTTGATAACGTATTCGGCAGCCCGATTCTGCTGGAAGATATGTTACAGATCGGTCTGGAAAACCCGATTGTTGTGTCTCCGGACATTGGCGGCGTGGTGCGCGCCCGCGCCATTGCCAAACTGCTCAACGACACCGATATGGCGATTATTGATAAGCGTCGCCCACGGGCGAACGTTTCTCAGGTGATGCATATCATTGGTGACGTTGCTGGCCGTGACTGTGTGCTGGTCGACGACATGATCGACACCGGCGGCACACTGTGCAAAGCCGCGGAAGCGTTAAAAGAGCGCGGTGCCAAGCGCGTCTTCGCTTACGCTACGCATCCTATCTTCTCTGGCAATGCGGTGGAAAACCTGCGTAAATCTGTGATCGATCAGGTTATCGTATGTGACACCATTCCGTTATCTGAAGAGATGAAGTCGCTGCCAAACGTACGTACCCTGACCCTGTCAGGTATGCTGGCCGAAGCCATTCGCCGCATCAGTAACGAAGAGTCCATTTCGGCAATGTTCGAACATTAATCTTCGCAGGCCGGGCATCATGCCCGGCCTTTTCTTTTTCCCTCGCCGTTCCCCTCCGACAAAGCTGCTTGATTTACAGAAATTTTCGTTATGAGTCACCTCTGTTATTGTCACGCTCACTACGAAAAACTCTTTCGCTAAAATTATGTTATCTGGCCTTTTGCCTTTTTACGTTGAGTGGTAATTTGCCCGCACTTTTTATTGCGATCTCCGTCCACTATGAACCTCGACGTCTTTACGTTATTTATTTGCGAACTCTACGTACTGGGGTTTATGAGTCTGATTATGGTCTTTGCCTGGGTCGGTTCACACTATGACCGTATTCTGGGCTATGTCTGTGCCGCCATCGTGCTAACGCTGATCGCCTTTTTCCTCAGTAGCCTGCGCAGTCAGGGATACCATTTCTTGCCGGTGGCCGTGAGCAATGTGCTGGTCATGCTGGCTTACGGCGGATTACTCAGCGCCTTTCGGACATTTTGCGGCAAATCACCGGGGATGGCTGGCCTGGCTGGGGCGGCCTTGTGGTCACTGCTCTGCCTGATCCCGGCCTTCTATGACAGCTTATCCCTGCGTGTTCTGGTGCTCTGCCTGCTCTGTATCGCTTACACCGCTACATTCATTTACTTACTCTGGCTGGCACGCCGCGATATGGATGCCACCTTCTGGCCTGCACAATTATTGCTCTGGACCCATCTGATTTTTCATGTCGCCCGCTTATTTCTGGATAACGCCCGTCCGATTGGATTACAGGGGGCGATCAGCGGTTCTGATTTTTCGGTCTATGTGATTATCGAATCGATGCTCTTTGTGATTGGCTTTACCGTGATCATTCTGGCGATGGTGAATGAACGCACGCGTAATGCATTAAAAAATGCCTCACTTCACGATCCGCTGACCAATATCTGGAATCGTCGTGCGCTGTTTTCCGGCGCGGATAATATGACCCGGCAGTGCCTGAAACAAAATAAGGCACTAACGGTCGTCTTATTCGATCTTGATCATTTCAAAGGGATTAATGATCGCTACGGGCATCAGCAAGGGGATCAGGTATTAATTGATTTTTGTCACAGGGTTTCAGGGATGTTGCCACAGGAAGGTCACTTTGCCCGACTGGGCGGTGAGGAGTTTGCCGCGCTGCTGCCCTTACCTTTTGAGCCGGCCAGAGACTGGTGCGAAGCGGTGCGCCATACCGTTCAGCTTTCGCGTCCTCGTCAGATCGACTATTCGGTCAGTATTGGTTTTGCCACCGCCGATGAGCGTTATATTGATTTTGGCGAGCTGATGGCTCTGGCGGATAAAGCACTTTACCGCGCCAAAGCCAAAGGCAGAAACCGAACAGAACCTTATCGGGTTATGTCAGAAAATCTAATGTGACGAATGATGGGTTCGGCGGCAGCGTTTATCGCCGTAATGACGGACCCAGTAATAGCGATCTTCGACTTTTTCACGACCGCTGATACAGGCACCCACCAGCCACAGTAGCGCGCCAAAGAAAATGCCGAACATTGCACTTTGAGCCAGTATCTGCGGCAGATTAAGCGACGGCAGTTGGTTAACAATCGAAAAACCGACGCCGAGAATCATGGTCATTAAACCTATGACCATCAGGGCATTACCTGCCATGCGTGAGTGATGACGTTTCATCTTTCACCTCCTGTGTGTGCGGTCGGATGAGCGCACACAATGTTAAACTGCTGATAGTGTAGGCAATGCCGTCAGGCTAATTTGTGAACTTAATCACATAAAGACCAGATGATTTGTGACCAACACGTTATTCCAGCTTATTGATTTAGATGAAAAATAATTAATCACTGACACTAATAAATTCTCTGGCACAGTCTTTGTGATCCACGTCCCGGCACAGTAAACTATCGCCCTTTGGTTATAACAGCAGGATATTCCTTGTGAGCAGCATAAAACTGATTGTGGGCCTGGCAAATCCCGGCGCTGAATATGCCGCCACGCGCCATAACGCGGGTGCCTGGTATCTGGATTTGCTGGCTGAGCGTCACAATCAGTCGTTAAAAGAAGAAGCCAAATTTTATGGCTACACCGCACGACTGGCTTTAGCCGGTGAAGACGTGCGCTTGCTGGTCCCGACCACCTTTATGAACCTGAGTGGCAAAGCCGTGGCGGCCATGGCGACCTTCTATCGCATTGCGCCCGAGGAAATTTTAGTGGCCCATGATGAACTCGATCTGCCACCGGGCATTGCGAAATTCAAACAAGGCGGCGGTCATGGCGGTCACAACGGCCTGAAAGACATCATCAGCAAGCTCGGCAACAACAACAACTTTCATCGCCTGCGCATTGGCATCGGCCATCCTGGCGATCGAAATAAAGTGACCGGTTTTGTGTTGGGCAAGCCCCCGGCCAGCGAGCAAAAACTGATTGACGATGCCATTGATGAGGCCGCGCGCTGCACCGAACTGTGGCTAAAAGAAGATCGCATCAAGGCAATGAACCGCCTGCATGCCTTTAAGCCTGTCTAATCGCCCAGATTGTCGCGAATCTGTGTATAATGCGCGAAAATTATCTTACGTTTCCGGTGGAGCCTGCCTAATGGCTCTGCCCATCCAGCTATAAAGGGTACTAAACCATGGGATTCAAATGCGGTATCGTGGGCCTGCCAAATGTCGGTAAATCCACTCTTTTCAACGCGCTGACGAAAGCGGGTATTGAAGCGGCTAACTTCCCCTTCTGCACAATTGAACCCAACACTGGCGTCGTCCCTATGCCAGACCTGCGTCTGGATCAGCTGTCTGAGATCGTTAAGCCGCAGCGTGTCGTACCGACCACCATGGAATTCGTTGATATTGCCGGTCTGGTGAAAGGCGCATCCAAAGGTGAAGGTCTGGGCAACCAGTTCCTGACCAACATCCGTGAGACCGAAGCGATTGGTCACGTGGTGCGCTGCTTTGAGAACGACAATATTATTCACGTAAATAATAAGGTCGATCCGGCGGATGATATTGAGACCATCAATACCGAGCTGGCGCTGGCAGATCTGGATACCTGTGAACGTGCTTTACAGCGCGTACAGAAAAAAGCCAAAGGCGGCGACAAAGACGCCAAGGCTGAACAGGCTGCACTGGAAAAATGCCTGCCGCATTTAGAAAACGCCGGTATGCTGCGTGCGCTGGATCTGACGGAAGAAGACAAAGCCGCCCTGCGCTACCTGAGCTTCCTGACGCTGAAGCCGACCATGTATATCGCCAACGTCAACGAAGACGGTTTTGAGAACAACCCGTACCTGGATAAAGTGCGCGAAATCGCCGAGAAAGAAGGGTCGGTGGTCGTGCCGGTTTGTGCCGCCGTGGAGTCCGACATCGCCGAGCTGGAAGATGAAGATCGCGATGAGTTTATGGCCGAGCTGGGCATTGAAGAGCCAGGTCTGAACCGCGTGATTCGCGCCGGTTATTCCCTGCTGAACCTGCAAACCTATTTCACCGCTGGCGTGAAAGAAGTTCGCGCATGGACTATCCCTGTCGGTGCCACCGCGCCGCAGGCGGCCGGTAAAATCCACACCGACTTCGAGAAAGGCTTTATTCGCGCGCAGACTATCGCATTTGAAGACTTTATTGCCTATAAGGGCGAGCAAGGTGCGAAAGAAGCTGGAAAAATGCGCTCAGAAGGGAAAGAGTACATTGTTAAAGATGGCGACGTGATGAACTTTTTGTTTAACGTCTAAATCGCCCTTATTACCTTATGAGGTTTTATTGAATCTCATAAACATCGCGAATCCTCTTAAATCCACGCCGTTGCGTGGATTTTTCATTTCATAAGATCTCAATTCATCTCGTAACAGCGCATTCAAAAAAGCGTACATGGATGAGTACAACATTCTTCCATCACATTTTGCGTGGGTCCAATAACGGCATAAGAAATAAACAAGGCCCCGCTATGCTCACTGATACGCAATGCCGCATTGCAAAGCCGAAAGTAAAACGCTATTGGCTCAATGAAATTAACGGCCTCCACTTTGAAGTGAAACCCAATGGCAAAAAGGCATGGCGCTATCGGTTTAAACTAAACGGTAAATCAGGCATGTTTGGGGTGAGTGAGTATCCGACGGTCAAAAATGCCGAAGCGCGGGAGAAATGCGAGTAAGCGCGTAAGCAAGTCGCAGATGGAGTTAGCCTGACACAGGCTCGTCAGTTAGATAAGATCCGCAAGGTCAATGACGCTTCTAACACCTTTGAGCTGATCGCCAAAGAGTGGTTGCAGATGAAAGACTGGGCCGAAATCACCAAAACGCGGCGATTAGATATGCTTAAGCGTGTGGTTTTCCCCGCAATCGGTAAGCTCGCTGTCAGAGAGATAACTCCACATCACATTCTAAAAATTCTAAAGGAAACAGCTAAACGCGGCGCTCCGACTGTTGCCTCTGAAGCACGACGTACTATTTCCTCGGTTTTTGAGTTGGCAGTAGCGACACTTAGAGCTGATAGTGATCCTGTCTGGCCAGTACGTAAGGCGATTCCGGCAAACAAAACTCAGCATAAACAGGCATTGAATCCTCAGCAAATCGGGAAGCTATTAAGCTGTTTTGACAACAGTCGCGGCTCATACCAGGTGAATTACTGCATGTGGTTAATGTGGTGGACGCTAGCGCGTCCAGCCGAAGCCACCGAAGCCGCATGGGCCGAATTCGATCTTGATAACGCATTATGGATCATTCCGGCAGCGCGCATGAAAGCTCGTAAGGAACATGTTATTCCCCTTCCCTTGTATCTAACCATACGTGGTGATTAGCTACCACCACTGAAGCTGAGTGAGCCGGTCCCTTCCCTGAGGACGGTTTTAAATACCGATCCTGCTTAGCAGCACATGGCCCTCCGCTTCACCTTTCACGCCAGCACTTCAGGTTGAACGGTTACCGGGAGCACGACTCCGTATGTACAAGGCGAACAGGCGTGACGGTCTATGTGAGAGGAGAGATATCATGTTTCCAGTCGGTATTGACGTCAGCAAAGACACGCTTGACCTCTGCATGCTTTATGACGGCATCAAAGGCCGCGTTAAGACACGTAATATAAAAAATGATCGCAGTGCGGTTGAGAACATCAGCCGCTGGCTGAGACTTCAGCACTGTGGACCGGAAGATGTTCATGTGGTGATGGAGGCCACCGGTGTCTATCACGAGCGGCTGGCCACTGCCCTGCACGATGCGGGTTTTTATTTGTCTCTGGCCAACCCTCACCGCAGCCGGGAGTTTGCCCGTGGCATGGGGATTATGACCAAAACGGACAAAGTGGATGCTTATATGCTCGCCTGTTACGCGCTGCTGAAAAAACCGCACCGCTGGGAGCCGCCCGCAGCGGATATCAGGCATCTCAGCGCACTTCTGCGTCGGCGGGATGTAATACTCGCTGACGCCGTGCGGGAGGAAAACAGGCTTGAAAAATATCAGTCTACCGACACGCCTGCAGACGTCATCAGTTCATGCATCAGGATGGCTCAACTGTTACGCGAAGAGGTAAAAAATATCGAACGGCAGATAAAGGCGCATATTAAGGCCAGTCCTGACCTTAATCGAGATTATGCGCTGCTTACGTCTATTAAATCTGTCGGGCCCCAACTGGGGATGCACATGCTGGTTGTGCTCCGCAGCCATCACTTTGAATCAGCAGACCAGGCGGCGGCTTTTCTTGGCGTGGTGCCTGTCGAGAAGCGTTCCGGTACCTCGGTCCGGGGACGTCCACGCATGTCTAAAATCGGCCCGCCTCAGCTGAGAGCCAAACTTTACATGTCAGCTCTGTGCGGAAAGATTCATAACAAACGTATGCGTAACATTTACGAGGAAATGTGCCTGCGGGGAAAACCCAAGATGGTGGCCATTGGTGCACTGATGCGAAAACTGGTTCACTGGTGTTATGGCGTCCTGAAGACGGGAACGGCTTTTTGTGACGGAGGCCCGCGTGCTGCGCTGAATTCCTGACTCAGGTTGAGTTGACACTTTACCGACTGAAGCGCTCATGAGGGTAACTGGGCGTAGTCCGCTATGAGCGAGAAGCGGACGTTGCGAACGGCATTCTGCGTGAATTAATAGGGAGCAGGTCAGCGTGGCCGCCTTATCTTTGATATAGCGCAATTATAGATTCACATGGCTTTCTCAGGATACTTTTGATCCCGTGAGAGCCATTCCGCTAACTATAGCTAAAATGATTAACTCCTTGTTATACCTATCAGAAAAATTTTTAGTAATGTCCGATTTTTACACAAGGCGGATGGTCGGCGCTGACGGTCAACTATTAGCGAATAGCGGACATTGCAGCAGAACTAAGAACAGTTTAGTGTAGTAGTGAAATATTAAGGTAAAATGTGGTAATGCCTGTGCAGCCTGATAAAAACCAATTAAAGAAAATTGATCCATTCTCAACCCCTTTGGAAATATGGGATGAAAGAGAGCCTACAAATGAAGAGGTTGATTATTTAATATCGAAAGGGGAATGGAGACCATTTATTAAAATAAAATCAAAATTAAATTCAGTGCTGAAGTCTGCATATGATGCGGCAAAGCTAATTGCTGCTAACAAAGATGAAGTTAGTATAGATCATCATGTTATCAGCTACCTTAATAAAAACACCGAATACAATAAATGGCGTAGCTTTATGCCTTACCCAACACCTGAGCCACTAATTTATTATCAAGAAGATTATCCTCCAGAAGATTTCGAAGCTATAAACTCTTTAGTTTCAAAGTATGGCATATTGATTCCAGAAGGTCAGGTTTTATTTCATGGAGGGGCATGGCCTTTAGATAAATTAGGTGAAATGATGGAGTCATTCTTGACAGATCGTGTATTATCAACATCATTTTGCCCGAGGATTGCTTTAAATAATGGCGAATGGATGGGTAAGGCATTTGATGCTGGCCGAATCGACATTATGGTTATTACTATAAAAAACAAGAATAAGAAAGCCTTTGTTTTTTCATTAGACGAGGGGGCTAATAGTCATGAGATGGAAGTGCTTTTTGAACGAGGTGTCCAGCTAAATCTTATTGGTAGCTCAACGATTAACATGAAATTCAAATCCTGCAAATCGACAAGTGCATCGAGTGTTAATTGTAAATTCATCGTCGCTAATGTTCTTCATGTTGAAATGATGTAGCGCTTAAATTTTAGCTGGTTATGTTAAAAAACTGCATGAATTATCTGTCTCCATTTGGCACGAAGCGGACTGACACGTAAGTCGATGTCCGCTAAGATCCCAACGGACATTGCTAACGCTCTATCGTGTGAATTATAAGGGAGCAGGCCAAGGCAAAGAATGGGGGTATTTTTCGATGTTTAGCGTATTATAAATCTGCATAGCATCACGTTGAGGGTGTTACTCCACTTGTTGACACCAACCCTAACTCCGCAGGCTGATTCATAAATTAGTAATCTGCGTGTTTCACACTTTTCAAAAATGCTTTCATATTTTCATTAGGTTGCTCAATTTCGAGGTTACTTCCATATCGCTCTTGTAATTTTGGCCATAACTTTCTTAATAACCCTCCCCTGCGATAAAATGGATGTATCCAAACGGTAGATAGATACGGGGAATTTGCATTTGAATTGTTTATTGTGACTAGGCCAACTAAACATTGTCGATTACCACTCTTATCAATTGATGGTATTTCTTCGATGAATGGATACGCGATTACATTAATCCAACCGTGATAGGTTGTATCCCATGACATTCCGTCATGACATTCCTTTGACTGATAGCGGCGTAAAGCTACACACGCTAGCTTCTGCCAATCTGGAGAATTAATTGTGATCTCTTCATCATATAAAGCGCCTACTGGAGCGGGTATTGGTCTGATTAATCTAGATTGGCATTCATTATAGAACTTCATGTCTGCCTCAGAAACGTTGTGTACGTTGGTTTTCTCCATATGGGCGCCATTCAAAAATAGCTCTGATAGTAGTGTGTCTACGCTGTACTCTTTATTGATTACTGTCGGCTTAGAGTTTTTCTTATTAAGGCCGCGAGTAACGGTTTTTTGAACAATGTTAACAACATGGAATAATCCGTCGGGGAGGCTAGCGAACCACGATGGAGCATCTGACCAGAATAGTATGCCTTTTGTACTTCTTAAGAGTTTAATTAAGTTAATACAGGCTTCTTCACTAGTCCTTCCGTCAATGTGAAGTACGCTAGGATTAAAGTAGCCTTTCTCTATGTCGGGGAATGCAGTTTCGCAAAATTTCTGTACATAATCTAGTACCTGGCGCCTACAGAAGTCATCATAACTGGTAACAACTAAGGGGATATCCTCATTATTATTAAGATTATCAATCATGCAATCTATAGCGAGACTTACTGCTTTGCGTATCGCTTCAGTTGAATCTAACGACTCTAAGAAATTAGTCTTTCGTGTGCGAATATCCATGTATGACCTGCGTTATTAAAATTCGAGAATGAACGGTTTGTTACCTGATTGTAAGATGTAAATTTTATCCGTTGCTACATTTAAACTGTTATAGAGCGCAATTGCCAGGTTCGACGCATCATCAATCAGCTTTTCAAGAATATGGTCCGTGATCACTACGAGATTTCCTTGTTTATCTTTTCCACCACGATGCACTAAGTGATTTCGATTGAGGGTTGCCAATTCAATAGCTTCTATCGGACAGTCTTTTTGTACTTTTATATCGAATGTAGCTTCATAGCGGTCGATTACCTTTTTAGTGCTATGCCAGCTTGCACTGATCAAGTGTTCCTTAATTGACCTAATGAGCTCCCCCCTGATTTTCTCGATGGGTTCACCCTTGAAAGGTAATGCAGCAATATCTTTGCTTACTTTAAATTCAGTCTTACCTTTTTCTATACAATTTGCTATGTAAAGATCATCTTTCTCTATAGAGTTAATGAATAGTTCAACATAAAGTGTTTCCAAAGCTGTAATAACATTCGTGTAGAGCAAGCTAAGCAAATGATCTTTTTGCTGTTGTTCAGTTTTATCTTTTGCAAGCTTTTTAATTTTGTCAATGTTGTCAATGAATTTTGAATATGGGTTATCTGAAGAAGTTACAGCATCATAGATATCATCGCTGTACCAATCATCTAAATTATTTGAATTTCCAGACCAGTCAAAACATTGTGTTTGTAAGTCGTCTACTAATTCCTCGATATACTCAGTCTTGACATATTGTTCGAAGATTGCTTGTAGTTCTTCGCTCGCATCATACGGCCCGCCATATATGTAAGCATAGCCACCTTCTCTACTTTCATATGGACAAGCATTTGCTGGATGTTCAAAGTTTTCAAAGAACCAGTTTTTCATTACTTCGAGTTGATCTTTTTTGCTTATGTATTTTAAAGATTTTAGTGGAACCTTCTTTCCATTAACTTCGAAAACAATTTTCACGATGTAACGCCTCCTTGCTTGAATAGTGCAACGATTGTACCACAGCAATATACAGGGTATGACCAGTCGCCTTTAAACTAACATACTAGGTGCAAGCAATGTCCGCTTCTGGCACGAAGCGGACGCGCGCGGCAGGTCCGCTATGAGCTGTGAGTTAAATGGTTAGACGTTAGCATCGACTTACACAGGTCTAACCCAATGCGGCAGCTTTATATTTGTAAGATGCTCTTCCTCAACGACAAACGCCAGGCTGTAACGAGCTCGGGTAATGGCCACGTACAGCTTGTTTCTAGATTCCTCCGTTTTATCTTTATCGAACACGCTAAGGTCGCCACCCAGATACTTGAGATGTTTCTCCGGTGAAATAATCAGTACGCGGTCAAAACCGAGACCTTTACAGGAGCCGAAGGTGTGACAGGTGAGACCTGGTGGCAAATAGTCTTTTCCCATGGGCGATGACCATCGCAAAACTTGAGGTTTGAACATATCGAGATAATCGTTCACCTGAGATGGTTTGATGAGAAAACCACCGCAGTGATGGACCATCTCAGATGGAATTTCTCCCACAGCTGATTGCGTTTGTTCATAAATACCGGGATGAATGGTATCCGAGAGATCGCAGATTTGCTGGATACATCTTCGATTCTTCGCCAGCGAGAACGGACTAAAATTGAGGTCTTTGAAGTATTGAATTTTTTGCTCAGGTGTTTCCGGTGCCTTATGGCCGAACGTGGTCGTGTAAATAGTTTGACGAAAATCGCCTACACAGCAAATAGAGTCATGCATTGCCTTACTGAGTGCTTTGATAACGTCAAAATCCCATCCAACCAAATCCTGAACCTCATCGAAAAAGATCCTCTGATAAATATCTTTCAATCTGTTAGCAGGGGCATTCTTTGTTGAAGCGGAGATTCTTGTTGCCAGCTTAGCCAGCAGTCCAGTGTAAGCTTTGGTTTTGCACGGCGTCAGATAATGAAGAGGATTCAGCACTCCATTAATTTTTTCCCCTCTTTTGGGATACCATTTCCTCGTACCTGGTATCAGGTGAGGGTTATGCTCGGTGAACATTGTAGAAGTGATTCGATCTGGAAACATGGCCGTTTGATAAGGTCTCACTAAGTCTTCCAGGTAAAATGAAAACAGGCCTTTCACAACAAAATCATCGCTGTGTTTGCCGTACAATTCCACAAAGCGAGAACGGAGCTCTGCCTGGTTGTTCATGGTGTATGTGACGACTAATACGCGTCCACCCGCCTTTAAGACTTCAATGGCATCCTCAATGACTTTTTGGGTTTTTCCTGATCCTGCACCGGCAATCCAGAATTCGTTAGGCAAAGTCGAACACCTCATCGAGGAAAGGTGGATACCTGAAATTCAGGGTGCCATCGAACAGCTTGATAGCTGAATCGACCTTGCGGGCGCCCTTACCGTTTCCCTGGACGCTTCGGAACCAGTCGATCAGAAAGTCGCGTCGCTTATCTAAGTCGACTACTTTATCGTAGAGATTAAACGTCTGTGTCGATAACACCTCTTTGGCGAAAGCGTCCAGCGTAACCAAATCGGTGGCATTGGCATATATCATAGCGGGTTCAAGCGAAAACTCCTCATTTTTGGCAGAGGAAATAAGTTTGATATTGGGATAGGCTGCATAATCGACACGCACTTTCACGACGTTTTCATCATAGTCGCCATCGTTATCTCTGAGGACGTTTATCCGGGTACCAATTTCCATACCTACGGAGATGAACGTATCAAACCCGACTCCGCGCACGACGATGATGTCAATACCATCCTGCTCTGGCAGACGGTTGTGCTTGCGGTGGTAAATTTTTTTGAGTACTAACTCGTCTGACGGCCCCTCCACAAGGATGACTTTGTGCGACAGTGCCACGCGCAATGTGTCATAGCCCGGTAAGCGCTTTAAGGTTTTGACCACTGCAGGGGCAAGCTTATGCAGACGTTTGTATCCCGACTGAACCAGGCAGATTTTATCAATGCTCAGCTTGTTGAGCACATACGAGCTATGAGTGGTAAGGAAGAGTTGTTTGTCGCCCCGCTGATTTTCAATGTAGTGAACCAGCTTATTGAGATTAGTGTGAGAAAGATGATTTTCGGGCTCCTCCATCATCACCAAATCGATATCCTTCGACTTGTTCTGAATCGCGAGCTTGATCTGCACATTACTCTGCTCACCCTTGCCAATGAACTGGAAAGGGACATCATCTACTTCAAGTTGAAGGCTGGTCTGAATAGATCCCGCAGGTAAAGTGCTTGCGGCAATGGATAGCTTTTTTTCTGTGATCAAGTGCTCCGTATCCAGACCGGTGTTGACTGTCCTGACCTCACCTGAGTTGTTAAAAACCTGCTGATTCTCACGATAATTGAGGGTCAGTCTAACCAGTTCCTCTTTCTTTAAAGCGGTATTCAGTATGGTAGAGATGTACTGATTCTTACCCAGAGTGGGGTGGATACGAGTTGGGTCGATGTATAACGCCCTGAATTTCTTCGCTACGGCTTTAATAGGATTCCATCCGAAATCCAGCCATTCCAGCTTGTAGAATTCGATCGGGATACTCGTTATGTGTGGGTTTGTCAGTAAATGGTCGGCGTAAACGTCCTTGAGCGTGTCATCAAAGCGCACTAGCACCATGATCCCTTGAGCATCGGCTTTAAGGAAATTATTTGTACCCCGGTATTCAGGCACCCCCTCAATGAAAGCCTCTATCGTCAAGACAGGCAGGTGCGTGGCCGATTTATCAGAAGCCAAAAAAAGCTGCACAGCGTCCTTATTAAAAATGTCTGGCGTAAACTCGTTGTTGAAGGGGCGGCCCCGATAGTTGTAATTCAGTACGATTTCCAAGGCTTCCAGAATAGTACTTTTACCGGCGTTGTTATCACCTACAAAGATATTTACGTCATCGTTGAACTCAAAATGTTCATCTTTGAATTTCTTGAAATTGGTAAGCTTAATCGATTTAACGTGCACTCTAAGTCCCTCATGATACTTTCAAATAATACTCCTCAGAGACATTAACTCGCCGATATACCTGTGTCCACACGCAGGCTCGTTGTTCTCTTAAACCCTGCAGGCACTGCAGTGGTCGACATAAATAGGCCAATATATGAGAGCTATTCTTGGACAACTGAAAGTCTGCTTTTGGCACAGAGCGGACATACTGACTGAGCTGGAGGTCCGCTATGAGCGAAGAGCTGACATTGCTAACAGCGTTACATGTGATCCAGCGGGGGGCAGGTCACGGAAAACAGGCTTACCGTACAATAATTTTCGATCTCCAAACTGCCCCC
>Ga0308160_10002694_pt1 | contig 20969 bp, 16 predicted proteins | sample PhyFR1_FD_201036 | JGI IMG/M metagenome (GOLD analysis project Ga0308160, IMG submission 201036) | Phyllosphere microbial communities from UC Gill Tract Community Farm, Albany, California, United States - DLSLF.R1 | ecosystem: Host-associated > Plants > Phyllosphere > Unclassified | place: USA...
GCCGCCGCCACCGCCGGCGCCGCCGGCCGGCATCTTCCCGGCCTCCTTCCCGGCGCTGCGCGGCCAGATGGCGATGCCTGTGCATGGCGAGATCGCGGCCCGTTTCGGCGGCGGCCGCGGCGACGGCCCGAGCTGGAAGGGGCTGTTCATCAAGGCCGCCGAAGGCGCCGAGGTCAAGGTAGTGGCCGGCGGCCGGGTGGTATTCGCCGAATGGCTGCGCGGTTTCGGCAACCTGATCATCGTCGATCATGGTGGCCAGTACATGAGCATCTATGGCAATAACCAGTCGCTTCTGAAGCGGCCGGGCGATGCGGTCAGGGCCGGCGAGGTCATTGCCAGTGCAGGCAATAGCGGCGGCAACGAACAATCGGGTTTATACTTTGAAATGCGGCATCAGGGCCGCGCCTTCGATCCTCTCGGTTGGGTAACTTCCAGGTGACACATGAGCAGCAAATTCAAGAACTTCGGTCTTATTGGTCTGGGCATGCTTGCCGGCGTCGTCGGCTCGATGCAATTCGACGCGCTGGCGCAGAAGAATGCCGGCGCCCCGCTGCCGGTCGATGAACTGCGCCAGCTGGCCGACGTGTTCGGCCTGATCAAGTCCGATTATGTCGAGAATGTCGAAGACAAGAAGCTTTTGACCGAGGCCATTTCCGGCATGGTGGCGTCGCTCGACCCGCATTCGGCCTACCTGGACAAGAAAGCCTTCAAGGAACTGCGCGAAGGCACCCAGGGCAAGTTCGTCGGCCTCGGCATCGAGGTCGGCATGGAAGACGGCTATGTGAAGGTCATCTCGCCGATCGAGGATTCGCCCGCCTACAAGGCCGGACTGAAAGCCGGCGACCTGATCACCCGGCTTGACAGCACGCCGGTCAAGGGCATGACGCTGGACGAGGCCGTCAAGCGCATGCGCGGCGAGCCCAACACCAAGATCACGCTGACGGTGGCGCGCAAGGAAGAAGACAAGCCGGTGCTGATCACCATCGTGCGCCAGGAAATCCGGGTGCAGAGCGTCAAGTCCAAGCTGATCGAACCCGGTTACGCCTGGGTGCGGGTATCGCAGTTCCAGGAACCGACGGTGGAGGACATGGCCAAGAAGATCAGCGCCCTGTACGCCCAGGACCCGAACATCAAGGGCCTGGTGCTGGACCTGCGCAACGATCCGGGCGGCGTGCTGCCGGGCGCGATCGGCGTCTCCGCCGCCTTCCTGCCCAAGGACGTGGCGATCGTCTCGACCAATGGCCAGCTGCCGGACTCCAAGGCCACCTTCTATGCCCGGCGCGAGTTCTACGGCACCCGCTCGCTGAGCGATCCGCTGTCGAAACTGCCGGATGCGGTGAAGAACGTGAAGATGGTGGTGCTGGTCAACTCCGGTTCGGCATCGGCGTCCGAGATCGTGGCCGGCGCACTGCAGGACTACAAGCGCGCCACCATCATGGGCAGCCAGACCTTTGGCAAGGGCTCGGTGCAGACCATCCGCCAGCTCTCCGCCGACACCGCGGTCAAGCTCACCACCGCCCGCTACTACACCCCCAACGGCCGCTCGATCCAGGCCCGCGGCATCGTGCCCGACCTGATGGTCGACGAAACCCCGGAAGGCGATGGCTTAAACAGCCTGCGCCTGCGCGAAGCCGACCTGACCAAGCATCTGCTGAACGACAAGGACAAGGAAGCCGAGGTGCGCAACAAGGTCGATGAGCTGGAGGAGGAACAGCGCCTGGCAGCGCTGGACAAGAAGCGCAAGCCGCTGGAGTTCGGCAGCAAGGACGACTTCCAGCTGGCGCAGGCGCTCAACCACCTGAAGGGCCTGCCGGTGCAGGTCGCCAAGGCAAAGGTCGTGGAGAACAAGAAGGAACCCAGCATCAACGACCCGGACGAGCCGAAGAAGAACGACGGCAAGAAGTAATCTCCGCAGCAATCCCACAGGCCGCAGCGATGCGGCCTTGTTTTTTCAGGCCTGCCCCATCCATGAACGACCAACAACTGCTGCGCTATTCCCGCCATATCCTGCTCGACCCGATCGGCATCGAGGGCCAGGAAAAACTGCTGGCCGGGCACGCGCTGGTGATCGGCGCCGGCGGGCTGGGCTCGCCCGCCGCTTTCTATCTCGCCTCGGCCGGCGTCGGCCGCATCACGCTGGTCGACAACGACACGGTGGACCTGACCAATCTGCAGCGGCAGATTTTGCATACCACCGACCGGGTTGGCCAGCCGAAGGCGCAGTCCGGCAGGCTGACCCTGGCGGGCATCAATCCCGAAGTGGAAGTGCTTGCCCTGACCGAGCGGCTGGAAGGCGAGCGCCTGCGCGCGCTGACGGCCGAAGCCGACGTGGTGCTGGACTGCAGCGACAATTTCGCCACCCGCCATGCGGTCAATGCCGCCTGTGTCGCGGCCGGCGTGCCGCTGGTGTCGGGTGCGGCGATCCGCTTCGACGGCCAGATCTCGGTCTTCGACAGCAGCCGCCCGGACGCGCCCTGCTATGCCTGCCTGTTCCCGCCCGACCAGGAATTCGAGGAAGTCCAGTGCGCCACCATGGGCGTGTTCGCGCCGCTGGTGGGCATCATCGGCACCATGCAGGCCGCCGAGGCGCTGAAGCTCCTGGCCGGCCTGGGCGAGCCCCTGGCCGGTCGCCTGCTGCTGCTCGACGCGATGGCCATGGAATGGACCAGCATACGGATATCACGCAATCCGGCCTGCCCGGTGTGCGGCGAACGTCATTCCGGCTCCCCCGCATAGAATCAGACCCATCAAATATTGCAAGAATTTAACGCGCTGCCCTATTGCGCGAACTAAAGGAATGTCCATTTTTACAATAACGTTCCTCTGAAACCTTGCTGCATCTTTTATAATGCCCATGACTATTGCCTTATGGCATGCATGTCATGCCTCCCTCCCTGGCCTCAATGGCACATGCACTTACAAGGAACCGCTATGCGAAATGAAACCAGCCGTCTGGGCGACATCATCATTGAACACCAGGAAAAACTGCTGGAAGGCTGGCTGGCTTCACTGATTTCCCGCATCGGCCGCCGCGATGCGCATGCCGAAACCGAACTTCGCCAGCAGGCCAGCCGCTTCCTCAGCCTGGTCGGCACGACGCTGAGGAACGCCGGCAGCGCCGACATCGACTCCAGCGCGTGGCAGGAGGCGCGTCAACTGCTGGGCGACATCTCGGCCAACCGGGTGCGCCAGGGCTACAGCTCGATCGAAACCGCCAACTTCGTGTTTTCGCTGAAGGAGCCGCTGACCTCCTACCTGCAGACCGAAATGTCGGGCGACCCGGCCACGCTGGTGACTGAAATCATGGCGACCAATTCGCTGTTCGACAAGCTGGGCCTGTTTACTGTCGAGTCGTACCAGAAATCCCGCGAGCAGGTCATCATGCGCCAGCAGCAGGAGCTGCTGGAACTGTCGACGCCGGTCGTGCAGTTGTGGAAAGACGTGCTGGCGCTGCCGCTGATCGGCACCCTGGACAGCGCCCGCACCCAGGTGGTGATGGAAAGCCTGCTGCAAAAAATCGTCGACACAGGCGCCTCGATCGCCATCATCGACATCACCGGCGTGCCGACCGTCGACACCCTGGTGGCGCAGCACCTGCTGAAAACCGTGGCGGCAGCGCGGCTCATGGGTGCGGACTGCATCATCAGCGGCATCCGCCCGCAAATTGCCCAGACCATCGTCCACCTGGGCGTGAACCTGGAAGACGTGATCACCAAGGCCACCCTGGCCGACGCTTTCCTGGTGGCGCTGCAGCGCGCCGGTTCCGTCATTGTCCAGAAAGACCGCTGAGGTTCGCATGGAGCGTATCCCAATATTGAAAATGGGCCAGTTGCTGCTGGTCACCATCCAGGTCGACATGCATGACCGTCTGGCAATGACGCTGCAGGACGACCTGACCACCCGTATTGTGAAAGATCGTGCCAAGGGCGTGCTGATCGATATCTCCGCGCTCGATCTGGTAGATTCTTTTATCGGCCGGATGATCAACAACATTGCTGCAATGGCGAAAATTCTGGATGCGGACACGGTACTGGTCGGCATGCAGCCCGCAGTGGCCATCACCCTGGTCGAACTGGGCCTGACACTGGAAGGCGTGAAGACCGCCCTGAATGTCGAACGCGGCATGACCATGTTGAAACTGGGCAGTTTTTCATGAGGCTGACTGCATGCCGGATTCGGGCCTGCAGCCTGCACGAAAGGTAACGTCTTGATTGGCAACGACATCGATGTGAAGGTGGTTCCGCTGCGCGCGGACGAAGACGTGGTGCGCATGCGCCAGACCTTGCGCGAGTGCCTGGTGTCCATCGGTTTTTCCCTGATCGAGCAGACCAAGATGATCACCGCGGCCAGCGAACTCGGGCGCAACACGCTGCGCTACGGCGGCGGCGGCGAGGCGCATATCGAGAAAGTGACCGACGGCGGCCGGCGCGGCGTCATCCTCAGCTTCATCGACCAGGGGCCCGGCATCGCGGACGTGAACCTGGCGCTGACGGATGGCTACACCACCGGCAACGGCATGGGCCTGGGACTGGGCGGCGCGCGCCGCCTGGCCGACGATTTCGAACTGATTACAGCGCCCGGCCAGGGCACGACGGTACGCATCGCGAAGTGGAAGCTGTTTTGAACTCCCTGGCACCCCAGACCATCCACCCGGTCACCGAGAGCAGCGGCATCGCCGCCGTGCGGCGCGCCGGCAATACCCTGGCCGGCACGCTCGGCTTCAATGAAACCGTGGCCGGGAAGGCAGCCCTGGTGATCACCGAGGCCGCCACCAACATTCTGAAGCATGCCGGCAGCGGCGACATCCTGCTGCGGCCTTTGGCGCGCGACGGCACGCTGGGCATGGAGATCCTGGCCATCGACAAGGGGCCGGGCTTCGCCAACCTGGACCTGGCCATGCGCGACGGCATGTCCACCGCCGGCAGTTATGGCGTGGGCCTGGGCGCCATGCAGCGGGTGGCGGATGAATTCGACCTCTACACCGACCGCAATCACGGCACCGTGCTGCGCATGGCGGTCTGGGCTGCTGCTCCGCCGTCGACGCCATGGACGGTGGGCGCCGTCTGCCTGCCCCTGCCCAGCGAGCATGTCTGCGGCGACGCCTGGGGCGCTGCCTGCAAGAATACCGAGCTGTTGCTGATGGTGGCCGACGGCCTCGGCCACGGCCCGGAGGCGGCCCGCGCTTCCCAGGCGGCGGTGGCCCTGGTGGATGCGCAGGCGACGTTCGTGCCGGAAGCACTGCTGCAGCGCGCTCACGCCGCCCTGCACGGCACGCGCGGCGCCGCGCTGGCGGTGGCCTGCCTGAATCCGGCCGAAGGCAGCCTGCGCTTCGCCGGCATCGGCAACATCAGCGTCTCGCTGCATGCGGCAGGGACCTCCCGGCACCTGGTGTCGCACAATGGCATCGTGGGCAGCAATATGCGCAAGGTGCAGGAATTCCGGATGGACTTCGGCGACGACGACATCCTGATCATGCACAGCGACGGCCTGGCCACCCGCTGGGACCTGGAACGCTATCCCGGCCTCCTGCGGCATCATCCTTCCCTGATCGCCGCGGTGCTGTACCGCGACCACGCCCGCCATCGCGACGATGTCAGCGTGGTGGTGGCGCACAGGAACCGGGAGTAGCCGCAGATGACCAAGCGCATCCTCACCGTGGGCATCCAGGCCGAGTTCGATGTGGTGGCCTGCCGGCAGCGCGCCCGCCAGATCGCGGCGCTGTGCGGCTTTGGCATGCAGGACCAGGCGCGCATTGCCACCGCGGTGTCGGAAATCGCGCGCAATGTATTCAACTATGCCGCGCCGGGCCGCGTGGAATTCCTGATCGAGGGCGAAACCGCGCCGCAGGTGCTGAACATCCGCATCGAAGACCATGGCCGCGGCATCGCCGATCTCGACGCCATCCTGGCGGGACAGTACAAGTCGCCGACCGGCATGGGCATGGGCCTGTTGGGCGCGCAGCGGCTGATGGACCGCTTCACGGTCGACACCGGCCCCGGCGGGACGCTGGTGGAATTGAAGAAGCTCTTTCCGGCGCAGGCGCGGCTGCTCACGCCGGCGCTGATCGGCGACATCGGCGCGCGCCTGGCGGCATTGCCGGCTGAAGCCACGCTGACCGAGGTGCAGCAGCAGAACCGCGAACTGCTGTCCACGCTGGCCGAACTCAAGGCGAGACAGGAAGAACTGCTGCAGCTCACGCGCGAGCTGGAAGACACCAATCGCGGCGTGGTGGCGCTGTATGCCGAACTGGATGAAAAGGCCGGCCACCTGCGCCGCGCAGACGAGATGAAGTCGCGCTTCTTGTCCAACATGAGCCATGAATTCCGCACGCCGCTCAGTTCGATCCGGGCGCTGTCGAAGCTGCTGCTGGACCGGGTCGACGGCGAACTCACGACCGAGCAGGAAAAGCAGGTCACCTTCATCCTGCGCGGCGCGGAAGACCTGTCGGAACTGGTCAATGACCTGCTCGACCTGGCCAAGATCGAAGCCGGCAAGATCGACATCCGTCCCGGCAAATTCGAGGTGGCCGAGTTGTTTTCGGCGCTGCGCGGCATGCTGCGCCCGCTGCTGGTCAGCGAGTCCGTGCGGCTGGAATTCGACGAGCCGGTCGGCGTGCCGGCCCTGTACACCGACGAGGCCAAGCTGTCGCAGATCCTGCGCAATTTCATTTCCAACGCGCTGAAGTTCACCGACGCCGGCGAAGTCCGGATTAGCGCCGTTGCCATGCCGTCGGAGCAGTCGGTACGGCTGTCGGTCCGCGATACGGGCGTGGGCATCCCCAAGGAAAGCCAGCAGCTGGTGTTCGAGGAATTCACCCAGGTCGAGAACCGCCTGCAGAAGCGGGTCAAGGGCACCGGCCTGGGGCTGCCGCTATGCCGCAAACTGGCCGCGCTGCTGGGCGGGCGGGTCGAACTGCAAAGCACGCTGGGCGAAGGGTCGACCTTTTCGGTGGTGCTGCCGCTGCATTATGCGGCGCTGCCGGAGCCGGCCGCGTCGCCGGTGGACGCCGCCGGCAGCCAGGCTGGAATGACCGACGGGCGGCGCCCGGTGCTGGTGGTGGAAGATGACGAATCCACCCGCCTGCTGTACGAGCGCTTCCTGCATGGCTCGGCATTCCGGCCGGTGCATGCGGCAAGCGTCCGGGAAGCCGAGGAGCAGTGGCTGGCGCAGGAGCCGGCGGCGGTGCTGCTGGATGTGAGCCTGAAGGGCGAAGAAACCTGGCGCTGGCTGGCCGATATCAAGAGCGACCAGCGCCGCGCGCGGGTGCCGGTGGTGCTGGCCACCGAGACCGACGACAAGCGCAAGGGCCTGGCGCTGGGCGCCGATGCCTATTACATCAAGCCATTGTCACGACTGGAACTGCTGTCCACGCTGGACTACCTGACCGGCGCTGGCACGCAGACAAACAAGGAGAGTCCGTTGTGAGGCGGCCGGCTTTATGAGTGCAAGCATGCATGAACCCCTGGTGCTGAATGTCGACGACAACGACGGCGCCCGCTATGCCAAGACGCGCATCCTGACGCGCGCCGGGCTGAAGGTGATCGAGGCCGCCAGCGGCGGCGAAGCCCTGCAGATGGCCAACGAGCATCATCCCGACCTGGTGCTGCTGGACATGAAGCTGCCCGACATCCATGGCATGGAGGTATGCCGCATGCTCAAGCAGGATGGGTCCACCAGCTCGATCCTGGTGCTGCAGACCTCGGCGTCCTACCTGTCCAGCGCCGACAAGATCCGCGCCCTGGACGGCGGCGCCGACAACTACCTGTTCGAGCCGATCGAGCCGGAGGAACTGGTGGCCAATGTGCGGGCGCTGCTGCGCCTGGGCCGGGTGGAGCGGCAGCTGCGCGACGCCGACCGCCAGAAGGACGAATTCCTGGCCACGCTCGCGCATGAGCTGCGCAATCCGCTGGGCCCGATCCGCAATGCGGTGGAGCTGCTGCGCCAGCTCGGCAACGACGCGCCGCAGCAGCAGGAGCAGGCGCGCCAGACCATCATCCGCCAGACCAACCACCTGGTGCGCCTGGTCGACGACCTGCTGGATGTCTCGCGCATCAACCAGGGCAAGATCACCCTGCGGCGCGAACCGACCGAACTGGCCGCCTTCATCGGCACCGCGCTGGAAACCGTGCAGCCGATCATGGCGTCGCGCCAGCATGCGCTGTCGGTCACCCTGCCGCCGCAGAGCGTGACGCTGCATGGCGACAATGTGCGGCTGGCGCAGATCATCGGCAACCTGCTGCACAATGCCGCCAAATTCACGCCGGTGGGCGGCCAGGTCACGCTGAGCGCCGCGCTCGAAGGCGACATGCTGGTGATACGCATCACCGACAACGGCATCGGCATTGCGCCGGACAATGCGGCGCGCATCTTCGACCTGTTCGCCCAGGCCCAGCATGTGGCCGACCGGGTCCAGGACGGCCTGGGCATCGGCCTGTCGCTGGTACGCAAGCTGGTCGAGCTGCACGGCGGCACGGTGACCGTCAGCAGCCGGGGCGAAGGACAGGGCAGCACCTTCGAGGTCAGGTTGCCGGTGATGGCAAGCGCCCCGCTGCCGGCGCCGGCAGCGGCGGCCGCCGTTGCCGGCGCCCTGCATGGCTACCGCATCCTGGTGGTGGACGACAGCGCCGACTCCGCCGCCATGCTGTGCGCGCTGCTGGAGATCAATGGCCACACGGTTGCCACCAGCAATACCGGCACGGACGCCATCGCCACCGCGGCCAGCTTCCGGCCCGACATCGTTTTCCTGGACATCGGCCTGCCCGACATGACCGGCTATGAAGTGGCGGCGACGCTGCGCGGCATGCCCGAAACAGCCAAGGCAACGCTGGTGGCGCTGACCGGTTACGGCCAGCAGAAGGACAAGAAGGATGCGATGGCAGCCGGCTTCGACCATCACCTGGTCAAGCCGATCAATTTCGATGCGCTGATGGCGCTGACCTCGCGCAAGCCCTCGGCCTGAGTCGGGCCTGGCCGGACCGCGGCCGCAGGGGTTGAACCTGCGCCGGCGCCGGCACTCCAAACGGCAAGCCCGTTTCCCTTTCCGAATGTATGCCCACGCTGTCCCGTCTCGTCGGCCGCCTCGCGCTCGCCTTGCTGCTGCTGTTGCTGCTGTTCCTGGCGGAGGCGCCGCTGAAGATGGCCTGGTACGCCGCCCGGCTGGCCGCGATGCCGGCGCCGCAGTCGCTGGCCATGCCGGTCGATGGCGTGCACCGCACCGCGCTGCGCGACAACTGGCATGCGCCGCGCGACGGCGGCGCCCGGCGCCATGAGGGCCTGGACATCTTCGCGCCGCGCGGCCGCCCGGTACGGGCCACGACCGAAGGCATCGTGCTGGATGTGGGCAACAACCGTCTCGGCGGACAGGTGGTATGGGTGCTGGGGCCAGGTGGGCAGCGGCATTACTATGCCCATCTCGACCGCTTCTCCGACGTGCGCCGCGGACAGCGGGTGGCCAGCGGCAATGTGCTGGGTTATGTCGGCACCACCGGCAACGCGCGCGGCACGCCGCCGCATCTGCATTACGGCATCTATACCAATGCCGGCGCCATCAACCCCTATCCCCTGCTGGCACGGGATGCACGGACAAGAGCGTCGGCCCATGCTTCAGCCGGCTGAGGCATGGGTCAGCGCGGCGGGGCTGGCGGCATGAAATGCATATCGGCCCTTGCCGCTGCTCTTGGCCGTATACATTGCCAGGTCAGCATTGCGCAGCAGGGAAGCGGCACAGGTGCCGTCCTGCGGATACAGGCTGATGCCGATCGAGGCCCGGGTCTGGCAGCATCCGCAGTCGTTCAACATGAAGTCCTCCGCCAGGGCGATGATAATGCGGCGGGCAATCTGGACGATCTCGGCATGATCGGCCTGGGCCAGGACGATGACGAATTCATCGCCGCCAAGGCGTGCCAGCCTGTCTTTCGTCCGAACCGCCGCGGCCAGACGGCCGGCAGCTGCCACCAGCAGCGCGTCCCCGGCATCATGGCCGAAGGTGTCGTTGACCGATTTGAAGTTGTCGAGGTCGATGAACAGTACAGCCAGACCGGAAGCGGTGGCAGCGGCCGACTCAATTGCACGGGGCAAAAAACTCGTGAGCCAGAGACGGTTGGGCAAACCAGTCAGCGCATCCACATGGGCCATTTTCATCAGGTTGTCGTGATCCGCCCTGGTTTGCGAAATATCGCGCAGCAGGATGACCAGGCCGGCGTCGGCACGCAGCAGGCGCCTATGCAGGCAGACGCGCTTGCCGTCACGCAGGGTTTCCAGTTCTTCCTCGTGCGATCCGGCGGCCATCGCGTGATGGCATGCCAGGATCAGGCCGGCAATCCATTCGCTGCCGCGCAGGCCGCTCAGCCGCCTGCCCAGCAGGTCCCGACTGGCCAGACCGGCGTGCCCGGCGCCGCGCTCATTGCAGTCCTGAATGATGAAATCGGTGACATGGCTGTCGTGGTCCTGCAGCGGACGCAGGATAAGCAAACCTTCCTGGTCGGCGTCCATGGCTTTCAGGCAGGCCCCACATACTTGCTCGGCATGCCGCCTGCGTTTGTCCAGACCCATCGCCAGCACCATGCCGGCCAGTCCCAGACCGAACAGCAGCATGTTGGCAATGAACAGATGCTGATGCACCAGTTTCCGGTAGCTGGCCAGCGTCGCCGACGCAGGCGGGCCTGTCATGCCAGGCAGATTGCTGCTTTCCAGTCCTGCCCTGATCGTCGCATCGGCGTCGCCTAGTGCTGCGTGGTCGATGTCCCACCACTGCAGACTGAGCCAGAGGGCCAGCGCAGCCAGGGCGCATGCCAGCGGCCAACCCAGGGTCGCCATGACCAAGCCCGGTGAGTGTCGGGAGCTGACGCGTTGACCGCTGGCGTGATAACCGGCAGGGCGGATAAAAGAAACAAAGGAACGTTTCCGGGGAAAAGGCATGGTTAGTCCTTGATCACACTTCAGGCATCCACAGTTTGGGAACGGGACACGCCCTTTAATCGCACGAAAAATCGACTTCCAGGAAAATATTTCCCTACACGACTTATTGTTCATAAGCAATAAACGGTGATATAGAGAATGGCAATTTTGATAGCCATGCTATATATTTCTGAAGAGAAATTATCTTGCGATAGCGTCGATGAGTCAGCATCCCTTTCCTGAAAACAGCCGTGAGCATGCCAGCCAGAGCCAGCGTTCGCGCATTGGCGCCCCGCCGGCAAAGAGAGAAGGGACAGCGCATCAGGACCGTGGAAATGCTGACGAACAGGCCAATGGGGCGCTGCTTCAGGCGGCGCAGCGCGTGCGCGAGTCGCGGCAGCAATTGCATGACCTGATTGCACTTGCACCTTCGGCTTACTTCCTGGCCAATCGTGATGGGGTACTGCTGGAAGCCAACCCGGCGTTGTGCGCCATCAGCGGTTATGCCCAGGCCGATCTGACCGGCCGCAACCTGACCTGGCTGCTTCCCGAAGGCCCGCGCACGCCAGGCGACTTCGTTGCCATGCTGCCCGGCATCCGTACCTTGCGCCACCGCGATGGTCATGCAATTCCGGTGCGCCTTTATGCCAGCGTGAGTCGCGATGCCAGCGGCGCGCCAGACAGGATGAACTGTTTTTTGAGCCAGACCGACACTGGTCTGCAGCAGAACCGCGCGCAGGAACTGGCCTTGCATGATGCGCTGACCGGCCTGCCCGACCGCACACTGCTCAATCAACGGCTGCAGCAACTGCTGGAACAGGCCCACGGCGAGCCGGTCGCGCTGATGTTCCTCGACCTCGACCAGTTCCGCAAGGTCAACGAGGCGCTGGGACATGAAGCGGGCGACCAGCTGCTGCGCCAGGTGGCGCTGCGTCTACGGGCCATGCTGCCGGCAGATGGCATCGTCGCCCGTCTGGGGGGCGATGAATTTGTCGTGGCGGCGCGCTGCCCCGCGGGCGCCTCCGACGCCGCGGCCACCGCCGGCCGCCTGCTGGCGGCGCTGGCGGCGCCCTTCAGCGTGGGCGAAGGGGAAGCCAACATCAGTGCGTCGATCGGCGTGGCGATGCATCCGGCCGATGCCGCCACCCGCGAAACGCTGTTCCGGCATGCCGACGCCGCGCTGCACCGCGCCAAGGCAGGCGGCCGCAACAACTGGCGCTTTTTCGAAGCCGAGGTCAATGCCAGGGCGCGCGCCAGGATGCTGATGGAACAGGCGCTGCACCGGGCGCTGGAGCGCGGCGAGTTCGAACTGCACTACCAGCCGCGCCTCGACCTGCGCAGCATGGCGGTGACCGGCATGGAAGCCCTGCTGCGCTGGAATCATCCCCACCTGGGCCGGATTGCGCCGCAGGACTTCATCCCGGTGGCGCAGCAGCTCGAGCTGATGGACGACATCGGCCATTGGGCTATGCGGGAAGCCTGCCTGCAGGGCGGCCGCCTGCAACGCCAGTTCGGCCGCGCGCTGCGGGTGTCGGTGAACCTGTCGGCACGGGAGCTGGGTCATCCGGCACTGGGCGAACGGCTGGGCGCGGCGCTGGAAGCTGCCGGACTGGCCCCGCAGCTGCTGGAACTGGAACTGGCCGAAACCGCGCTGACCGACGACCTCGGCGCGGCGGCACGGCGCCTCGGCGCATTGAAGGCCCATGGCGTGCGGATCGCCGTCGACCACTTCGGCGCGGGCGGCGGCGCCCTCGCCTGCATCCAGCACCTGCCGGTCGATACCGTCAAGCTCGACCCGACACAGGACAGCGCGAGGCCGGGTTTCCTGAAAGCGCTGGTCACGCTGGCGCATGCGCTGGACATCCGCGTCACCGCCACGGCCATCGAAACCGCGGCATTGCGCGACCGGATGCGCGACGCCGGCTGTGACGACGGCCAGGGCTATCTGCTGGCGGGGCCGCTGTCCCTGGCGGAATTCCAGCTGTTTCTGGCCCGCCTGCCGGCGTAGGGCGACGTCACCCGATCCGGCGCGTGCTAGAGCGCGCCGGATCAGGCGGTTTCAGCCAGCCGGACCAGGTTGCGCCCGGCATGCTTGGCCTCGTACAGCGCGGCATCGGCACGCCCGAGCAGCGTGGAGAACGGCTCTTCCGGCGCCAGGGTGGCCACGCCGATGCTCACGGTATAGGCCGTCAGCGGCAAGGCGCCCGGCGCCGGCTGTTCCAGCAATTGCCGCAGGCGCTGCGCCACCTGCATCGCCGCCGCCGCGCCGGAATACGGCAGCAGCAGCGCGAATTCCTCGCCGCCCAGGCGGGCGAAGCAGTCGATGTCGCGCACCATCGACCCGGTGCGCCGCACCAGATCGACCAGCACCCGGTCGCCTTCGGCATGGCCCTGGCTGTCGTTGATCTGCTTGAAGCGGTCCACGTCCAGCACCAGCAGCGAGACCGGATGAGAATGACGCCGGGCCCGCCGCAGCTCATGGTCGGCCATCTGGAACAGGGCGCGCCGGGTCCAGGCGCCGGTCAGGTAATCGCGGTTGGCGCGGTCATCCGCCTCGGCCAGCAAGCGGTCATGCACCATCATCACCGCTCCCATGGTCAGCAGCGGCAGCACCAGGGTGCCGACCGACAGGAATACCAGATTCCAGGTCGTAGCCTGGTAGAAGGCGGTCTGCATGTCGGGCTGCAGCGCATACATCAGGCCCCGGCCCAGGTGCGCCACCGCCAGCAGCAATGCCACCCCGGCAGTGAAATAAAAGGGATAGCGCGCCCGCGCCTGCGACAACGAGCGCAGCACGGTGACGCCGATGGCAGCGCACACCAGGCCGTGGAACAGGGAAACCACCACGGTGCGCATCGCAATCGCGTCAAACACGTAATGAAAGAAAGCGACGCCGGCGACCGTGGCCAGCCAGCCGGCGGCCAGCAGGCGATACGGCGCCGTCTGGCCAAAGAACTTCCTGAAGCCGACATGGATTGCCGCAATCGACAGCGCCAGCAGGCCATTCGCGCCTTCGATCGTCAGCAAACCGGGCAGCACGCCGCGCCCGGCATACAGCAGCAGCGCCACGAATGCCAGCACGTTGGCCGCGCGCCATGCGTGCAGGCCGGGCATGCTGCTGCGCGCCAGCGATCCCAGCACAAAGAGCATCACTACGCATAGCGCAGCCGTGATCAGCAGAAGCGTAACTGGACTCAGCATGGAATCAATTCAGGGTGAAACGCCAAAGACGGCAGGACCAGGAACAATCTTAAGAGTGAGAAATATTGCATTCAGACAATTATATGGGTAGAACGCCATAATTCTCACCGCACGTTATTTTTTCTTGTAGACGGCCCTACGTCCGGGAAGAAAACGTCATTGCTTGAACAGACGCAAGAGAAGTGCAAATTGACAACTTAAGTTGTTAAAAAAGAAATGGCGGAGTCCGCAGGAAGACAAACAGTGATGGCAAGCCTGTCGATCCGGCTCTCTACGCACGAGCCATTGTGTCCATTACCGCACTTCTCAATTAAGAATAATTATCATTACGGTGCTACACTTCTATCTCCGCGACGCCCCTTCCTTTCAGCCGATGTCAGCCATTCAACAAGCCGCCATGCCCTCTTTCCTTCCACAGGCTGCCAGCCAGCCCCTGTCGCTGCTGCGCAAGGGCGCGCGCGCCGTGGTCGCCGGCATGGCCGAAGCTGCCGGCGACGAGGAACGCGCGGTCCAGCTGCGCTTGCGCGAACTGGGCTTCGTGCCCGGCGAGACCGTGCGCGTCGTGGCGGTGTCGTTTCCCGGCGCCGATCCGATCGCGGTGCGCGTGGGCGCCACCACGTTCGCGCTGCGCCGCTTCGAGGCGGCAATGGTCCACGTTATTCCTTCGTAATTACCGTCCATGAATGCCATCCGGCCCCTGCGCCTTGCCCTGGTGGGCAATCCCAACTGCGGCAAGACCGCACTGTTCAACCGCTTGACCGGCGCGCGCCAGAAAGTGGCCAACTATGCGGGCGTGACCGTCGAGCGCAAGGAAGGCCAGTTCGTCTCCGCCGCCGGACGGGCCTACCAGGTCACCGACCTGCCCGGCGCCTACAGCCTCAAACCAATGACGCCCGACGAAGCCATCACCCGCGAGGTGCTGCTGGGCGCCCGCGCCGACGAGGCCGCGCCCGACCTGGTGGTGCTGGTGGTGGACGCCACCCGGCTGCGGCTGAACCTGCGCCTGGTGCTGGAAGTGCTGCGCCTGAAGCGACCCACCGTGCTGGCGGTCAACATGATGGACGTGGCCAGGAAGCGCGGCATGCAGATCGATATCGCCGCGCTGCAGCGCGAACTGGGCATACCAGTCATCGAAACCGTGGCCGTGCAGCCGGGCGGCGCCAGCGCGCTGCTGGCGCAGCTCGACCAGATCGCCGCCGACCATGCCGGCCTGCCGCCGCCCCAGGCCGGCGCGGCTGGTCCGGACGGCGACGCCGCCACGGTGGAAGACACCCAGGCCCGCGTCAGGCGCATCCTGGAAGCGGCGATCGCCAACCCCGGCCGCGAGAACGTGCCCGGCGAGCGCATCGATGCGGTGGTGCTGCATCCGGTGGCGGGCTACGTGATCCTGGCCGTCGTGCTGTTCCTGATCTTCCAGGCGGTGTTTTCCTGGTCGCAGTGGCCGATGGAGGTGATCAAGGATGGCGTCGACGGCCTGGGCGCGCTGGTGCGCGACGCGATGCCCGAGGGCCTGCTGCGCAGCCTGCTGGTGGACGGCATCCTGTCCGGCGTGGGCAGCGTGCTGGTGTTCCTGCCGCAGATCCTGATCCTGTTCCTGTTCATCCTGGCGCTGGAGGATTCCGGCTACCTGCCGCGCGCGGCCTTCCTGCTCGACCGCCTGATGGGCAGCGTCGGCCTTTCGGGCCGCGCCTTCATTCCGCTGCTGTCGAGCTTTGCCTGCGCGGTGCCGGGCATCATGGCCACCCGCACCATACAGAACCCGCGCGACCGCCTGGCCACCATCATGATCGCGCCGCTGATGACCTGCTCGGCGCGGCTGCCGGTGTATGCGCTGATCATCGGCGCCTTCATTCCCGAGCGCTCGGTCGGCATCTTCAACCTGCAGGGCCTGGTGCTGTTCGGCCTGTACGTGCTGGGCATCGTCTCGGCGATGGCGGTGGCCTGGGTCTTCAAGCGCACCCTGGGCAACAAGGGTGCGCATGCGCTGATGCTGGAGCTGCCCGACTATCACTGGCCCAACCTGCGCAACCTGGCCATCGGCCTGTGGGAGCGGGCCCGCATCTTCGTCAGCCGGGTCGGCACCATCATCCTGGCGCTGATGGTGCTGCTGTGGTTCCTTTCCAGCTTTCCGGCGCCGCCGGCCGGCGCCACCGGTCCGGCCATCCAGTACAGCCTGGCCGGGCAGCTGGGCCAGTGGCTGCAGCTTGTCTTTGCGCCCGTCGGCTTCAACTGGCAGATTGCGATTGCGCTGATTCCTGGCCTGGCCGCGCGTGAAGTGGCGGTCGGCGCGCTGGGCACCGTGTATGCGCTGTCGGCCACCGGCGACGCCCTGGCCACCACGCTGACGCCGATGATCTCGGCAACCTGGACCCTGCCGACCGCGCTGTCGCTGCTGGCCTGGTACGTGTTTGCGCCGCAATGCATTTCCACCCTGTCCATCGTGCGCCGCGAGACCAACTCCTGGAAGCCGGTGCTGGCGATGGCAGGCTACATGTTTGCGCTGGCCTATCTGGCGGCATTCGCCACTTTCCAGATCAGCCGCGCCCTGCTGGGAGGATGACCATGCTGCAGAACCTGATCGTCGCACTGATCGTGATCTGGGCCGTGTGGGTGGCGGCAAGCCGCCTGCTGCCGCGGCCGCTGCGCGCCGCGCTGCGCAGGCACGCCGCGCGCCTGGCCGGCGCCGTTGGCCTGGCACGGCTGGCGCACAGGCTGGCCACGCCAGCCAGCAGCGCCGGCGCCTGCGGCGGCTGCGACAGTTGCGGCGACAAGCCAGCGGCCGCGCCGGCGAAGGATGGCGTGGTCGGGGGTATCGGCGTGGAGGCCTTGCGCAGGACCATACGGCGTTGAAGCGAGGGCTGGTCGGAAATCAGCCGGCAGTAGTGCCGGTCAGCCGCAGGGTTCATCCGTCACAAGTCGCTGCATCACCAACGGGCGCGAGGCTGCGGCAGCGACAAGAGAAGCAAGCTGCGTGAAGCCACAGGCAAGCGCACGCTGCATGAATGGCCTTGTACTGAGGGTTGAAACGCGGCGCCATCCCTTCCGAGGATGGCGCCTGCAAGCTCAGTTTTTCTTGACGGGTGGCCGGACAGCCGCGCTCAGTGCCCCGATCGCGGCACGCCCTTCTTCTCGCTTGCCGGGCGGCAGGAAAGCCAGTTCCTGAGTGCGGCGTTTTTTGTTCTGCATAAGGATTGGATGGATTGACAAGGATAAATGGGAGTGATCGGGATAACCGGAATTATGATCCTGTTGAAGATCCAGATCACTCAGCGTGCCGTTGACCTTCAACGTTTCCATCAGGAGCTCTTTGTCAATATTCTCAACCTCGATTGCATAAAGATTAAGCGTTTCAAGCGTCCGGTTCGCATGGAGCGCTTTCAACAGCGCGTCAAAGGCGACGTTACCAATCGAGTTCTTGTGAAGATCAAGGTGGCGCAATGTGTCATTAACCTTTAGCGCCTCTGCCAACGATACTCCGCCGGCATTACCTATCTCGTTCGATCCGAGGCTTAGCTTGGCAAGCTTCCCATTGACCCGCAACGCTTCCGATATCTCGGCCCCACCAGCATCATCAATGCGATTCTGTTCAAGAACAAGCTTCGTCAGGGATTTGTTTGTCTTCAGTGCATTTGACAGCCTTTTCACTCCAGCCAGACTGATTTGGTTTCGCGAAAGATCAAGCATGGTGAGTGCGCCATTGATCTCGAGCGCCTCTGACAGGGCGACGATGCCAGTATTACCAATGGCGTTCGAGCACAGATTGAGCTTTGAAAGGGCGGTGTTGACCTTGAGCGCAGTTGCCAGCGATTTCATGCCGCCGTCGTCAATTTTATTGCTTGAAAGGTTGAGCTTGATTAGTCCCCTGTTGAACGTCAGCGCCGCCGCCAGGACGTGAATGTTATCAATCCCGTTATCTGCCAGATCAAGCGTCGCAAGCATGCTGTTGACCTTGAGGGCTTTCGATAGAAAGACGACGCCACCGCTACCGATCATGTTTTTTGAAAGATCAAGTTTAGTCAGTGTCTTGTTGACCAGTAGCGCAGTTGACAGCGATCTTGCGCCATTGCCACTAATTTTGTTCGATGAAAGATCGAGCTCGATTAACCCTTTGTTGTGCGCCAGAGCCGCCGACAGAGAGCGAACGCCATGGTCACTCAGGTTGTTGTTGTCGAGATAAAGCGTGGCAAGCACGTGATTGGCCTTGAGTACCTCCGAAAGAAGGACGATACCTTCATCATTGATGCGGTTATTCTTGAGACAAAGCGTGGAAATCGTGCGGTTGGTTTTGAGATACTCAGACAACCAGGACATGCCAGCAATACCAATGCCGGCATTTCCAACATCAAGTGTGGAAATCGTGTTGTTGAACTTCAGCGCCTCCGCGAGCCAAGCCATGTCCGAATGCGGCGTGAAGTGAAAGGAGTAAAAACGCAGCGTGACGATCCCTCTGTTGACCTTCAGCGCCTCCGCCAGCGCGAGCTTGCTGATGTCATCGACCTCGGTATGTGTGACGGACAATTGGGAAATCGTGTTGTTGACCTTGAGTGCCCCTGACAGCGAGGTCATAACAGCAGCACTGATTTTGTAAATTGCAAGGTCAAGATCGGTAATCGTGGTGTTGACCTGCAGCGCCTCCGACAGCGTGGCCATGGCAGCATCACTCATTTTTTCACCCTCGATTTTCAGCCTGGCAACCGAGCGATTGACCTTCAGCGCATTCCACAGCAAGGCTATGCTGGCGTCACTGATGCCGGAAGGACCTGAATTAACTTTGACAATCATCGGATCAGGCATTACTGACAACTCGTATTCGCTGGCATCAGCATCGTCATGAGAATTAAAGAAAACACTGAGCGCGGCAATCGTGCAATTCGGGCTTGCCAGCACCACGGCAAGCTCCTCAATCCTTACGTCATCCGGACTGCACCACAGCTCCAATTCGCCATTCAGGAAGCTCCCCGCAAGCGGCAATAGTGGTGAATCGTTTGCCTTCATGCTCGTCGCAGACGAAGCGCTTTGCGAACTTTCAGGCAAGGACAAGACTTCCCTGTCAGTAGCACCCGGGTTTCCGCTGAACGCCGCCCCACGCATACTCGATGAGCCCGCCGCGACATAGCTTGGCATGGTGCCGGATATCGTTGTAGCGGCCGTTGGAATGCTGCTTGTTGTAGTCGTTGCGTTGGCTAACATCGTGGGCGCAGTCATCCGGCAACCTGGAACCGGTGGCTGCGCCTGCACCGGCAATCTGCACAGCCCCTGCAAGCGCCTCGCCAGTTCCTCATGCCGCCGGCTTGATGCATGGTCGTATGCGCTCATGCCACGCCGGTCGATTATTTGTGGATTGGCTCCGTTTTGCAGTAGCAGGTCCACCAGGGCACTGTCGCCGCACCGCGCGGCAATGGTTAGAGGCAGTTTGCCGTCGGCCGTAATGCCATTCACATGCACACCGTAAAAAATAAGCAGCTCAACTGTCGTACGGTGACCGCCGCGCGTAGCTGCAGCCAGCGGTGTGCTCGCGCTGTAATCCGGCTGCTGGCTATCGCTCGCATTCACGTCGACGGTGCCGGAAGTGAGCAGTTGAATGATCGTGTCATTGTCGCCGTTGCGGGCGGCCCGCAACAGTTGCTGCTGCGGCGTTTCAGTACGCAGCCAAGGCATGCCGGGCATATTGCCTGCACTTGCAACATTAAGCTGTGAATGCGGCGGCGTAGCGCCGGCTGCGCTGCTGCCAGTGAAAGCGAAGGGTTGCATAGGATTTGGCTCCGGGGTGGAAAGCGAGCCGCATGCTTGCTGCCCGACTTGATTGATAAAGCAACTTGGTAACAGGAGTAAGAGCGAGGTGCCGGCGACACGCTGACTTGCGCCAGCGTGGGTGCGCAATCCGCCAGGCAAGCGGAATGATGTGTCAATGCCGGCAACGTACGGCGCCTGCTACGGCTGCGAAAGTTACGGCGGCAAGACCGCGACTGCGCCGGCAAGGGATGGCGTGGTTGGTGGCATTGGCGTGGAAGCGTTACGCAGAACGGTATGGCGCCAAGCGGGATCCCTGTCAGGAACAAGCCGGCAGGCAGTGCCGGCTTGCTGGCGTGCTTCTTCAACTGCAAGCAGCCGCTACGCCGACAGCCATGGGCGCTGTGCAGGCTTGCCGCGGCGATGAGGAAAGCAGGCGGGGCCAGTCACAGGCAGGCGCGCTGCGCAGCTTTCCTAGCCGACGGCATTGCTTGCGGGTGCCAGTTCGCAGGCGCATGAACATGCTTGTACCAAGCGCTGAAACGCAGGCGCGACCGCGCCGATGATGCTGCCTGCGCTCAGTTATTCTTTCCGGGTGGCTGTATCGCCGCCTGCAACGCCCTGATCGTGGCGCGGCCCTCCTCTCGCCTGCCGGGCGGCAGGAAAGCCAGTTCCTGCGTGATGGCATGCATGACCTGCCTGGGATAAGCGAGGCCGCTGGCCAACTCCAGGGACAGGCCGGCATCAGGCAATGCGCTGCGGACTTTCGTGTTTTCCAGAAGGATTTGACGGATCGATCTGCCCAGAGGGGAGTCATCGAAACGATGATCCTGCCGGAGATCAAATCGATCGAGCGTGCGATTGACCGTCAAGGCATTCAGCACCGCATCTTCATCGATCAGCCTGATCTTGTTATAGGCAATATCAAGATTTTCAAGCCTACGGTTGACCTTGAGCGTTTCCAGCAGAGCGACAAGCGCGGCGTCGTCAAGCTCGTTGCCGAAAAGGTGAAGGCTGGCCAGTGCGGCATTGGCCTGCAGCGCTTCCGACAGCAATATCCCGCCTACGCTGCCAATGCGGTTGCTCTTGAGCGAGAGCGTGGCAAGGGTGCTGTTGACCTGCAGCGCCTGCGACAGCGCGGC
>Ga0308160_10002695_pt1 | contig 20951 bp, 12 predicted proteins | sample PhyFR1_FD_201036 | JGI IMG/M metagenome (GOLD analysis project Ga0308160, IMG submission 201036) | Phyllosphere microbial communities from UC Gill Tract Community Farm, Albany, California, United States - DLSLF.R1 | ecosystem: Host-associated > Plants > Phyllosphere > Unclassified | place: USA...
CCCACGCCTGGAGCTTGTCCTCCCAGGTCTCCTCGACGGCCTCGTCGACGAAGCCGATGTGGCGGACGATCTCGAGACGCTCGGTCAGCGGGACGATGGGCTCGATGCGCTTGCGGGTGCGCAGCAGTTCGTCCGAGACGACCCCGGCGATGAGGTAGTCGCACGCGCTCTTGGCGTGACGGAGGATGTTCAGGTGCCCGACGTGGAAGAGGTCGAAGGCGCCTGCCGCGTAGCCGACGCGTCCCGGTCGTGCTGCTGCGTGCTGATCGCTCATCCGAACGCTCCCCGTATGTGTGTTTCCCTGACGTCTCCGGCGCGTTCATTGAGCCTAGTCCGAGCGTATGAGGGTCATCACCGCTTGCCGAGTCCACTTTCAGGTGCCACCCGAGGAGGGGCCGATGCCTGGCAGCGTCAGGCCGGGCCCAATAAGCTGCCTCCCGAGAGGACTCCTTCCGGAGGCCTCCGCAGCGGACACGGGCGGATCGCTCGGAACGGGGTACCACGGTGACCGAGCTCGAGGGTGAACAGACGGCAGACACGAACGTGCCGAAGACCCGTCGTCGGACCACGCTGATCGTCGTGTCGGCGGTCGTGGTCGTCGCGCTGCTCGTCGTGGCGTTCCTCGTCTTCCGTCCGGCGACGACGACCGATGCGGGCGGCGCGACCGGGACGGCGGTCCCCACCTCGTCCACCAGCGCCGGAGCCACGACGCCTGGAGCGACCGGCTCGTCGACCGGCGCACCGGTGGAACCGGGTGGACGGCCCACGCAGACGCCGATCGCCTTCGACGACGACGCCGAGCCGCTCCCCGGCGTCACGGTCGCGATCACCGGGCTCGAGGCCGTCGACGGCGAGGCGACCGGCGTGGGGGAGATATCCGGGCCCGCCGTGCGGGTGTCGGTCGAGTTCGTGAACGGCTCCGACGCCGAGGTCGACCTTCGCACCGTGCAGGTCACGGCCGACTCCGGCCCGGACCGGACCGCGAGTTCCGAGCTGAGCGGTCCCGGCGTCGTGGCCTTCCCGGCCCGGCTCGCTGCCGGGGACCGTGCGACAGCGGTCTACGTGTTCGCCGTGCCGGCCGACCAGCGCGAGTCGTTCCGGGTGTTCGTCGACTCGGTCGTGACCGCACCGGTGGTGCTGTTCGAAGGCGCAGCGCCGTCCGCCTGATCGTCTCAAGCGAGACGAGGTCGGCGACGGTGGCCGATGGCGACCTGAGGGGGTGATCCGCGGGGCAACAGCGGGGGGCAAAATCACCCATGTTCGAGGGATACTGGCGCGTCAGCGGCGCTGATAGCATCCGATCGCGCCACTGCACCCGAAGCCGTGTCGTGCATCTCTCTCACCGTTACCGGTCGCCTGCTCGGCGACTGATGGGGGCACCCGATCATGACCCGTTCTCTCTTCTCGAAGGCTGCCGTCGCGGCCGTGGCGCTCGCCGCGGTCCTGACGGGCGCGCTCGTCGCCACGCCTGCGTACGCCGACACCGCGCCGGTCGATCCGACCAGTCCGGCCTCGCCGACCACGGTCAGCGCCGACGCGCTCCCGACCGTCCAGGTGGACGGTGTGGTCTGGCAGCAGATCGTCGTCGGCGACACCGTCTACGCGGTGGGAGACTTCTCCACGGCCCGTCCGGCGGGTGCCGCCCCCGGCACGAACACGGTGACGCGGAACAACATCCTCGCGTACAAGCTCTCGACCGGCGAGCTCATCCAGGGCTTCGCTCCGAGCCTCACCGGCGGCGAGGCGGTCAGCGTCGCGGCATCCCCCGACGGCTCGCGGATCTACGTCGGCGGTTCGTTCACCGCGGTGAACGGCGCGACGGTGTGGCGGATCGCCGCGCTCAACCCGACCACCGGCGCGCTCATCACCTCCTTCCTCCCGAAGCCGGCCTCGACGGTGCGCGCGATCGCCGCGACGAACAGCACCGTCTACTTCGGCGGACTCTTCACCTCGGTCGGGACCGACCAGCGCCTCCGCCTCGCGGCGGCCAGCGCCTCCAACGGCGCGGTCCTCCCATGGGCACCGGCGGCGGACGGCGGGCGGGTGAACGCGATCGTCCTGTCACCCGACGGCTCGAAGGCGGTCGTCGGCGGCCAGTTCACGTCGGTCAACGGTTCGAACAACCCGGGGTACGGTGTCGCGGCCGTGAACCTCACCGACGGTGCGCTGCTGCCGTTCGGTGCGAACGCCAAGGTGCGCAACGGCGGCACCCAGGCCGGGATCACGAGCCTCACCTCCGACGGCGACAGCGTCTACGGCACCGGCTACGTCTTCGGTTCCGGTGGCAACCTCGAGAACAGCTTCCGCGCTTCATGGGACGGCGGGGCGCTCCAGTGGGTCGCAGACTGCCACGGTGACACGTACAGTGCCGCGGTCGTCGGAGACGTCGTGTACACCGCGGGCCACGCACACTACTGCGGCAACATCGGTGGGTTCCCGCAGACCGACCCCTGGTCGTTCTACCGCGGGATCGCCTTCAGCAAGGCGGCCACCGGGACGGCGACCCCCGACATCTACGGCTACCCGAGCTGGGGCGGTCAGGCTTCGCCGACGCTCCTCAACTGGTTCCCGAACCTCGACACCGGCACCAAGACCGGTCAGAACCAGGGCCCATGGTCCGTCGCTGGTAACACGCAGTACGTCGTGATGGGCGGCGAGTTCAAGAACGTGAACGGATCCGGTCAGCAGGGTCTCGTCCGGTTCGCGGTGTCGTCGAAGGCGCCGAACGCGCAGGGTCCCGTCGTGACGGGTTCGCGCTTCAACCCGACGGTCACCTCGTCGGTCAACGGCCAGGCACGCATCCGTTGGACGGCGAACTGGGACCGCGACAACACGAACCTCACCTACCAGGTGATCCGCGACGGCAACACGGCCAAGCCGATCTACACGACGACCAAGGAGTCGACCTTCTGGCAACGTGGCTCGATGGGCTACGTCGACACGGGTCTGACCCCCGGTCAGACCTACCGCTACCGGGTGTTCGCCACCGACCCCTTCGGGAACATCGCTCGCTCCGACACCGTGACCGTGACGATCGCGTCCGGCGGTCAGAGCTCGAGCGCGTACTCGTCGTCCGTGTTGGCCGACAGCCCGAAGACCTACTACCGGTTCGGTGAATCGGGCGGCACCACCGCCGAGGACTGGGCGGGCTTCGCCGACGGCAACATCACCGGTGACGTCTCGCTCAACCAGGACGGCTCGGGGATCGGCGACACGAACGCCTCGTACGGGTTCTCCGGCACCAACGGGAACGTGACGACGCCGGACGTACAGCTGTCCCCGGACACGTTCACCGTCGAGAGCTGGATCAAGACGACCTCCACGAGCGGTGGCAAGATCATCGGCTTCGGCGGCTCTGCGACCGGCAACTCGAACAACTACGACCGGCAGGTGTACCTGGACAACAACGGCCGGATCTTCTTCGGGGTCTACCCGGGCCAGGTCAGGACCGTGAACTCGTCGAAGAGCTACAACGACGGACAGTGGCACCACGTCGCAGCGTCGATGAGCAGCGCCGGGATGAAGCTGTACGTCGACGGCCGCCTCGTGGCGAGCCGTGCCGACACGACCACCGGTCAGCCCTTCAACGGCTACTGGCGGATCGGCGGTGACAACCTGGGCGGTTGGCCCAACCAGCCGTCATCGTCCTACCTGGCCGGCAACATCGACGAGGTCGCCATCTACGACGCCGCGCTCAGCCAGGACTCGATCATCAACCACTTCGTCGCTTCCGGACGGACCTCGCCGATCCCGGCGGCGCCCGCAGACAGCTACGGCGCCTCGGTCTACAACCTGGACCCGACGCTGTACTGGCGACTCGGCGAGACGGCGGGCGCTGCGGCGCTCGACTCCTCGAAGAGCGATCACGCCGGAACGTACACCGGCCGGGTGAACCAGGGCGTCGACGGTGCGATCACCGGGACGGCCAACAAGGCCGCCGCGTTCGACCCCATCAACCAGGGCGGCTGGCAGCAGGCCGGCGTCGCGAGCAACGACCAGTTCTCCAGCCCGAACTCGTACGCCCTCGAACTGTGGTTCAAGACCACGACGACGCATGGAGGCAAGCTCATCGGCTTCGGGAGCAGTCAGACCGGTACGTCCGGCAGCTACGACCGCCACGTCTACATGGAGCCGAACGGTGCGTTGACCTTCGGGACCTGGACGGGCCAGACGAACACGATCACCTCGGTCGCCGGCCTCAACAACGGTGCCTGGCACCACCTCGTGGCCGAGCAGTCGAGCGACGGGATGAAGCTCTACGTGGACGGGGCGCTGCAGGGCACCAACCCACAGACGGGTGCGCAGGACTACGCGGGCTACTGGCGGATCGCCGGTGACAACGTGTGGAACGGCACCGACCCGTTCTTCTCCGGGACGCTCGACGAGGTCGCCGTCTACCCGACGCCGCTCACGAACGCCCAGGTCCAGAACCACTGGGAACTCGGGACGGGCGTGGTGCCGAACGTCGCTCCGACCGCATCGTTCACCGGTTCCGCCGTCGACCTGCACGCGCAGTTCGACGCCTCCGCCTCGGCGGACCAGGACGGCACCATCGCGTCCTACGCCTGGGACTTCGGCGACGGGACGACGGGGACCGGCGTGACGCCGAGCCACGACTACACGACGGCCGGTGCGCACACCGTGACCCTCACCGTCACCGACAACCGGGGCGCGACGGCGACCACGACCGGCTCCGTCACGACGAAGCTCCCGAACGTCGCTCCGACCGCCGCCTACAGTCCGTCCGCGCAGAACCTGACGGTCGCCTTCGACGCTTCGGCGTCGACGGATCCTGACGGCTCGATCGCGTCCTTCGCCTGGAACTTCGGTGACGGCACGACCGGCACGGGCGCCACCACGTCGCACACCTACACGGCCGCGGGCAGCTACCAGGCCAAGCTCACGGTGACGGACGACCAGGGCGCGATCGGCGAGGTCACCCAGACCATCGTCGTCAGCGCGCCGGTCCTCGTCGCGCCGACGTCGCACTTCACGCAGTCGGCCGCCGGTCTCGCGGTGAGCCTCGACGGTTCGACCTCGACCGACGGCGACGGCACGATCGTGTCGCACGCCTGGAACTTCGGCGACGGTCAGACCGGCACCGGAGCCACGGTCTCGCACACCTACGCCGCCGCCGGAAGCTTCACGGTCACGCACACGGTGACGGACAACGACGGCCTGACGGGCAGCAGCACCTCCGTCGTGACCGTCGCGGCTCCCGCCAACGTCGCTCCGACGGCCGCCTTCACGGCGACGCCGAGCGGCCTCGTCGTCGCGGTCGACGGCTCCACCTCGACCGACAGCGACGGCACCATCGCGTCCTACGCCTGGAACTTCGGCGACAGCGGGACGGCGACCGGAGCCACGGCCTCGCACAGCTACGCCGCCGCCGGGACCTACACGGTCACGCTGACGGTGACCGACAACGGCGGTGCGACGAACTCGACCACGCGCAGCGTGACCGTCACCGCACCGGTCACCCCGACCTCGCTCGCGAACGACTCGTTCACGCGCTCGGTGACGGGTGGCTTCGGCACGGCGGACAGCGGCGGCACCTGGTCGATCACCGGAGGTGCCGCGAACGCCACCGTCACCGGCGGCAAGGGTGTGCTGAAGCTCACCAAGGGCGGGGCAGGCGTGAACGGGTCGCTCTCGGGCGTCTCGTCGACCTCGACCGACGCCAGCGTCGTCTTCCGCCTGGACAAGGTGGCTGACGGCGGCGGGGCATTCGTCTCGCTCGCCGGACGCCAGGTGTCCGCAGGCAACGACTACCGGGCGAAGGTGAAGGTGGCGTCGAACGGCGCGATGACCCTCTACATCACCCGAACGGTGGGCGGCGCGGAGACCACGCTGAAGACCGTCGCCCTTGCAGGCACCTACACGGTCGGCACGGAGTACACCATCCGTGTCCAGGTCGACGGCGCCAACGCGACCACGGTCAACGCGAAGGCGTGGCGCACCGCCACTGCCGAGCCGACGAGCTGGCAGACGACGACGAGCGACACCACGGCCGTCCTCCAGGCAGCGGGAACCGTCGGGGTCATGACCTACCTGAGCGCCAGCTCGACCAACTTCCCGGTCTCCGTGGCGTTCGACAGTCTGACGGCGGTGCCCGTCGGTGCCCCGACGACCCCACCGGTCGCGAACGTCGCCCCGGTGGCCGCGTTCACCCAGTCGGCTGCGGACCTCGTGCTGAGTGTCGACGGCTCCACGTCGAGCGACAGTGACGGGACGCTGGCCTCCTACGCCTGGGACTTCGGAGACGGCGGGACCGCGACCGGTGCCACCGCGACGCACACCTATGCCGCGGCAGGTTCCTACACGGTGCGGCTCACGGTGACGGACAACGTCGGTGCCACAGGCACCGTCACGAGTGTCGCGACCGTGACCGCCCCGGTGACCCCGCCGGTCGACCCGCCGGTGGACCCGGCAGCCAAGTTCGCTGCCGACACGTTCGAGCGCACCCAGGCCGGCGGCTTCGGCAACGCCGACACGGGTGGTGCCTGGACGGTCACCGGGGGAGCGGCCAACGCGTCCGTGGCGGCTGGCAAGGGCGTGCTCAAGCTCACGAAGGCCGGCGCCGGAGTGAGCGCGTACCTGGCCGGTGTCTCGGCGCAGAGCACGGACGCCACCGTCAACTTCTCCCTGGACAAGCTGCCCGACGGTGGAGGCGCCTTCGTCTCCCTCGCTGGCCGCCAGGTGTCCCCGGGGAACGACTACCGGGCGAAGGTCAAGGTCGCTTCCAACGGCGCGATGACCCTCTACGTCACGAAGACGGTCGCGGGTGCGGAGACCACCCTGAAGACGGTCGCCGTGGCCGGGGTGTTCGCTCCTGCCACGGAGTACACCGTGCGCGTGCAGGTGACGGGGAGCGGGACGTCGACCATCAGCGCCAAGGTCTGGGCTGCGGCCTCCACCGAGCCGGCCGCCTGGCAGACGACCGCGACCGACGCATCGGCCGAGTTGCAGGGGCCCGGGACCGTCGCGCTCGTCGCGTACCTGAGTGGCAGCTCGACCAACTTCCCGGTGTCCGTGTCGTTCGACAGCCTCGTCGCTCGGCCCGTCCAGTGAGCGCGGCCCGATGAGCGCCGTCTCCACCGGCCACGCGTCGTCACCGAAGGGTGGCGGCGCGCTGCGCCGCGCTCGCAAGCGTCTCAAGCACCTCGTGGCGCGCCTCGACACGATCACCCTCGGCGCGCTCGAAGCAACGCGTCGGTCCTCGCTGCTCGGAGACGGCGATGCCGTCGTCTCGCTGACGAGCTACGGCGTGCGGATCGACGCTGTGCACACCACCATCGAGTCGATCGGACGCGGCGTGGTCCGCCCTCGCCGGATCATCCTCTGGCTCGACGACGCTGACGCTCTGGAACGGTCCACGCCGCAGCTCCGACGTCTGCAGCGGCGTGGGCTCGAGGTGCGTCTCGCCGACAACCTCGGCCCCCACACGAAATACTGGCCGTACGTCGAATCGACGCCGGATCGGTCGGTACCGCTCGTGACGGCCGACGACGACATCATCTACCCCCGTCGATGGCTCGCAGACCTGCTCGAGGCGGGCCGAACGCGCCCCGACACGATCCACTGCTACTGGGCACGGGTGGTGCGACTGGACGACGACGGACGCTTCGCGCCCTACGGATCGTGGCCGTCGGCATCCGACACCGCACCGTCCCCGGCGAACTTCGCCCTCGGCGTCTCGGGTGTCCTGTACCCGCCACGTATGCTCGACGCGCTCCACGGAGCCGGGCGTGCCTTCGAGACCGTGACGCCCAAGGCCGACGACATCTGGCTGCACGCGATCGCCCTGCGCGCCGGCGTGCCGGTCGCCCAGGTCCGCGACAAGGCCGTGCACTTCCTCACCGTCCCAGGAACCCAGGTGATCAGCCTGCGTGCGGACAATGTGGCGGGAACCGGGAACGACGACGCCATCGACCGGGTCTACGGACCGGAGGACCGAGCCGTCCTCACCGGCATCGATCGCGGAGCGAGGCGGACCGGCACCTGAGCGGACCGCCGGGAGGCGTGTCGGGCGACGACGACCCTGGGTGGCCTGAGCGCGAGAGCCGTCCGGCGGCCGATCGTCGCATCCGCGACGGCGATGCCGATGACCGCCCAGAGCACGATGCCGGCGACGGAGCGGGTGGCGAGTGAGCTGTACGTCTGGGGGATGATGACCGCGATCGCACCGGCCAGCATGACCCCGGGCATCGAGACCCATCGTCGAGCGGTCACGAGCAGTGCGACCATCGTCCCGAAGTACAGCAGCGCGAACACGATCCCGATGTCGATCGAGTACATGAGCACGGCACTCTCGAGGCTGGTGCCGAGGCCGGCCGCCGACCCGATCCGGTAGCTGGAGGAGATCCCCTGCCCCGTCAGCAGGAAGTCCGGCCATTCCCGGGCGAAGAAATCGAGGGCGAGGAGCCGGGCACGGGTGGACCCCGTGTCGTCCTGGACACGATCGAGGACGCCGGCCGCGAGGGGTGAGAGGGCGGTCGCGACGATCGCGACGGAGGCGAGCACCATGCCGACGAGTCGTGCGGCGGCACTCTTCGTCGACATCCCGACCACGTACAGGGCGCCGACGATCATGACGATGAGCCCGAGGCGCGACTGCGACACGAGGACGCCGACGAACATCACGGCCAGCAGCGGCAGCCGGAGCCACCAGTGGCGCACACCGGCGAGGAGCGGGGTCACGACGCAGACGGCGAGGGATAGCGCGAGCGGTTGGTCCAGGGTGCCCATCCACCGGTCGTGGACGGGGTTGAACCAGTACTGGGACTCGAAGCCTGCCGCATAGACGATCGGTTCCTTCACGATCCACTGCGCGATCGCGACGGCGACGGCGACGGTGGTGAGGAGGATGATCAGATCACGGAGCCGCAACAGCCACCGGCGGTCGGCACCCTCGAGGATGAGGAGCAGGAGCAATACGGGCACGAGGATCTGGTCGACCAGCAGATTCATGCCGCCGCCGTAGCTGCTGAACCGGGTCGTGACGAACGCGACCGACACGACGAGCCCGAGCGCGAGGAACACCACGACGTGCTCGGCGACCACCTGGGCGAGCCGCGGTCCGTTGTGGATCACCTGCATCGCGACGGTGGCGATGACCAGCCAGGTGGCCGGATGGAACGCCAGCCCTCCGCTCGCCTGGCCGGTCAGCACGTATCCGCCGACGGTCGGGACGAGGAACCAGAGTGAGACCGCCATGGCGACGCTCGCCATCGGGCGGTCGCGCAGGACGAGCGCCACCGCCAGGCAGACCAGGATCCAGAGGATGAGTTGGGTCATGGGCGGATCGCGGCTTACGGTTCGGCGCGAGCGGTCCGGGCCGTCGTCTTCGGTCGCTCGTCTCCGCCACGCTGGCCGATGAGGGAGCGAAGCTGCTCGTCCATCCGACGTGCATGGGCGCCCCCGTGGCGCCTGGACGGACGTGGAGACGAGTTGAGCACGGAACCGAGGACCAGGGTGCCGGCCGGCGCGAGCGCCTCCATGCCGCTCAGGAGCTGCGGCTTGGTCGCCCGGTCGCGACCGACCACGAGGACCGCGCCGTCCGAGAGCCGACCGATGAGCGAGGCGTCGATGCGGGGCAACAGCGGAGCGGTGTCGATGACGGCCAGGTCGCAGTTCGCCCTGATGTGCTCGACCAGCTGCGCGAACCGGGTCGAGGCGAACCCCTGAGCGGCGTCGAGGTGCGCACGGCCCGCCGGGATGACGAGCAGGCCCGGGGTGGAGGTCTCAGCGATGATGTCAGACACCTTCGCCTCTCCGGCGAGGTACTCGCCGAGGCCCGGTGACTCGGAGAGGCCGAAGGCCGCGCTGAGCGCCGGATGGGCGAGATCGGCGTCGACGATCACCACGGTCGAGTGGAACCGGGTCAGGGACAGCCCGAGGGAGCCTGCGACGAGCGACCGCCCGTCGCCCGCATGGGCGCTGGAGACTTGGATCACCTGCTGCCGTGGCTTCGCCACGTCCAGGCCGAGACCCGCGACGAGACGCTCGACCGGCCGGTCGAGCTGGCCGGCGGGATCATGGCCGTCCGCCGCCCGCCCGGCGAGGAGTCCGCGGGTGCGGACCCGCGGGATGCTCGCGAGCACGGGCAGTTCGAGGGCGTCCTCGAGCTCGGTGGCGGTCCCGATCGCCCGGCGGCTCGTCTTGCGGACGATGGCGATCGTGGCTCCGAGAGCGAGTCCGACGATGGCCCCGAGCGCGAGGTTCAGAGGCTTCTTCGGTGAGATCGCGTCCTCGTTGAGCGTCGGACCGGAGACCACGTTCAACTTGACGTTCGCAAGCTCGGCATCACCGCGGTTGTCGAGCGTGGAGACGAGTTGACCGAACTGGTCGGCGACGGCGCGCGCGAGCGCGAAGGACCGGTCCTTGTCGGTGTCCTGCACCTCCACGCCCAGCAGGACGGTCTCCGGGTCGGAGTAGGCGTTGATCCGTGAGGAGACCTCGGCGACCGTGAGGTCGACCCCGCTCGACTCGATGATCTGACGAGCCATCGACTCGCTCGTGAGCAGCTGCACGTAGGAGTTGATGCGACGCTGCGCGAACTCGTCCGCGGCAAGCGCCGAACCGCCCACGTCGGTCTGGGTGGACACGAAGAACTTGACGCTGCTCGCGTAGACCGGGGTGCTGATCGAGTTGTAGACCATTGCGAGGCCGAGGCCCGCGATGAGCGCGATGGCGACGATCCACCACCCGGTCACGATGGCGCGTACGTATCCGAGCAAAGTCACGGGTGGTCTCCTGGGTGGTCGGGCCTGCATCGCATCTTACGGCGTTCTCCGAGGACCGAACGCCGTGAGCGGTGCGGGACGTCCGCAGTCCGGTACGCTGAATCCAGCGTGTACCCGTTTGTCTCCGCCGCCCCGTTCGCACCCGAAGCGTGACCTGGGCCTGGGTGCCCGCTCGCAACACGCTGCGACGAGATGGGGTCGGCTCGATGAGAGTCATGGTCATGCACCCGAGCGCGGAGCTCTACGGCTCCGACCGGGTGCTGCTGGAGAGCGTCGCCGCCTATACGGAGCGGGACGTGCCGGTCACGGTCGTCCTCGCGTCCGACGGCCCACTGGTGGACGAACTGCGTCGGATCGGTGCGGAGGTCGAGGTCACGGACCTCCCTGTGCTCCGCAAGTCGATGCTGTCACCGGTCGGGCTCGTCCGACTCGCGGGCCGCTCGATCGTGTGGGTGTTCCGCGGACGGCGCCTCGTCCGTCGGGTGCGACCGTCCGTCGTCTATGTGAGCACCGTCACCATTCCCATCGCCAACGTGATCGCGAGGCTCTCCCGCATCCCGCTCGTGGTGCACGTGCACGAGGCGGAGGACAGCGCGGGACGTCTGGCGCGGTTCGCATTGTCCGCCCCCCTCCATCTCGCCCACCGCATCGTCTACAACAGTGGCTTCTCGCAGCGGACCGTGGAGCGGATGTTCCCAGCACTGGCCGCACGCTCCGAGATCGTGTTGAACGGGGTCACCGCTCCCAGGACCGTCCACGCCCCCCGTCCCACCCTCGAGGGTGGCATCCGCGTCGTGTACGTGGGTCGCCTGTCGGCGCGCAAAGGGCCGGACGTGGTCGTCGAGGCCATCGCACGGCTCCCGGAGACCCTGCCGGCGTCGCTCAGCCTCGTCGGCGCGGTCTACCCCGGGTACGAGTGGTTCGAGGAGGCGCTCCGCGAGCGGGTCGGTGCACTCGGGCTCGAGGAGCGTGTCGCCTTCGAGGGGTTCGTCGACGACGCCTACCCGATGATCAGTGCCGCCGACGTCATGGTCGTCTCCTCTCGCGTCGACGAGCCCTTCGGCAACACCGCAGTCGAAGCGATGCTCGCTGCGCGCCCGGTCGTCGTCAGCGACACCTCCGGTCTGCGGGAGGCGGCCGCCGGCTACGAATCCGCGCGTTTCGTCGCCCCCGGTGACGCGTCCGCCATCGCGAGCGCCATCGAGTCCATCGCGACGGGTTGGTCGGACGTGCGGGAGGCCGCAGAACGTGACGCCCTGGTCGCCACCGAGCGCCACAGCACCGCCTCCTACCGCGAACACCTGCGCGCCGCCGTGTCCCGGGCGCTCCAGGGGCGTCGGGGCCGTGGGGTCGAGGCTGCGTCGTGACGGCGACCGACCCGGCTGACGACGGGCTCAGGAAACCGCCCCAGACGACGGCGCAGGGCGTGAAATGGTCGGGCACCGCCGTCATCCTGCGGCAGCTCGCGCAGGTCGCCAGCGCACTGGTGATCGCTCGCATCCTCGGCCCGTCGAGCTACGGGGTCGTGAGCGCCGCTACGATCTACGTCACCCTGACCACGTTGATGCTCGACCAGGGCCTCTCCTCGGCGCTCATCCAGCGGCCCTCCCTGGAACGACGAGCACCCGGTGCGGTCGCCACCCTCAACATCCTCCTCGCCGTCCTCCTCGCCGTCCTCACGTGGTTCCTCGCCCCCGTCATCGCGGACTTCTTCCGCGTCGACGCGCTGGCGGAGGTGCTGCGGATCCTGGGCGTCCTCCTGCCGCTCAAGGCGCTCGCCGTCGTGCCTCGTGCGATGCTGTCCCGCACGCTGCAGTTCAAGCACATCGCTGTGGCCGACGTCGTCGGCGCGGTGATCGGCGCGATCGCCGGTATCGCATCGGCACTGCTCGGCGCCGACTTCTTCGCCACCGTCTACCAGACCCTCGTGACCGATGCGCTCGTCGCGGTCGTGCTCCTGATCGCCTTCCGCGGGCCGGTTCCGAACCTCGCGTTCCGCAGCATGGGCATGCTGTTGAGTTACAGCATCAAGGTGTTCGCGACGAACTGCATCGCGTACTTCTCGCGGAACATCGACAACATCCTGGTGGGACGCTTCCTCGGCGTCACCTCACTCGCGTTCTACGGGATGGCCTACCGCGTCCTGTCCATCCCGGTGCAGCTCATCGGGCAGACCGTCAACCGGGTGCTCTTCCCCGTGTTCTCCAGGAACGCCGGCGACCGGGTCCGGATCGCCAGGCAGCTCACCGACGCGACGGAGATGCTGGCGACCACCGTCATCCCGATCATGGTGCTCATCTCCGCGGCGGCTCCCCAACTCGTGATGGCCGTCCTCGGCCCTGAATGGGCCGCCGCCGCGGTGCTCATCTCGATCCTGGCGCTGGGCGGCGCCCGCGAAACGGTGTTCTACATCACCCCGTCACTCATGAAGGCCCTCGGGTTCGCCTCGATGAACCTCAGATACGAGCTGTTCGCCACGGCGCTCCAGGTCGGCGGGATCGTCATCGGTCTGCAGTTCGGCGTCGTCGGCGTCGCAGCCGGGTACACGATCGCCGGATTCGTCCTCGCGCCCGTGCTCCTCGCGATCCAGCGCCGGCTGACGGGTGTCCGCATCCGCGCCCAGCTCGGCGTCATGCTGCCGGCCGTCCACGCGAGCATCTGGGGCGCGGCGGTCTACCTCGGCATCGGGTTGCTCGGGCTCCCCGACCTGCTCCACCTCGTCGTCGGCGGTCTCGCCTTCGTCCTCAGCTGCGTCGGGGTCTTCCTGCTCTTCCACCGCCGCACCGCGCGACGGTTCGTCCAGCGGGCCCGAGAGACCATCGGGTCCCGTCGCGCGCCCAAGCCGACCACTCCAGGAGAGGATGCCGTATGAGCACCCCACCATTCACCACCCTGACGATCGCGGTGCTCACCTACAAGCGTGTCTCCCAGATCGTCGACCTGATCCCCAAGCTGGTCGAGCAGGGCCGCATGGTCGATGCGAGCGTGCGGATCCTCGTCGTCGACAACGACCCGGAGGCCGGGGCGCGCGAAGCGGTCGTCGCGGCACTCGGCGATGAGGGCGTCTACGTGCACGAGGCGGTCCCGGGGATCGTCGCCGGACGCAACCGTGCCCTCGCCGCGTCGGGCGACCAAGACCTGCTCGTGTTCATCGACGACGACGAGGTGCCGTCGGCACGGTGGCTGGCGCAGCTCGTCGAGGTCTACCGTCAGGCCGATCCGTCCGTCGTGGCCGTGGTGGGGTCGGTCGTGTCCGTCTTCGATCGTGAGCCGGAGCCGTGGGTCGAGGCCGGTCGGTTCTTCGACCGGCGGCGCCTCGCCACCGGGACCGAGATCACGGTGGCTGCGACGAACAACCTCCTCCTGGACCTCCGATGGCTCCGTGGGCACGGGATCGTGTTCGACCACCGCTTCGGTCTGTCGGGTGGCTCGGACACGCTCTTCTCCCGGGCGATCGTGGCGCAGGGAGGACGGATGCTCTGGTGCGACGAGGCCGAGGTGACCGACGAGGTGCCGGTGAGCCGGATCACGAGGGCATGGGTCCTGCAGCGCGCCTATCGGAGCGGCAACTCCTGGAGCAGGACGTCCCTGGCGCTCGAACCGTCTCGCCTCGGCCGCCTGCGGATCCGCGCCGGACTCCTGTCCAAGGGTGCGGTGCGGCTGGTGGGCGGTTCCGCGCAGAGTCTGCTCGGACGGGTGCGCGGTTCGATGCGGCACGATGCGCGAGGACGCCGCACCGCCCGACGCGGAGCGGGGATGATCGCAGGCGCGTTCGGCGGCGTGTACAGCGAGTACGCGCGGGCGTCCCACTGACCCGGACCGGTCGCCGACCCGGATGTCTCCCGGTCAGGACACCAGCAGCAGTGCGCTGACCACCGTCCCCGTGAGCTCCATCACATTGCCGCTCTGCGTGAGGCTGACCGCCGGGTACGCGGTGAAGGGGCACGAGGAGACCACCCGGTTGGGTCCGAACTTGTTGTTCGTGACCGTGGCCGTCTGGCTCCACCCTTTGCGGGTCTGGAGCTTCAAGGAGCAATGGCCTCCGTCGATCCAGTTCCCGTCGACGGTGAGCGTCACATCGTCCTGCTCCGCACCGCCGAGGATGGCGAAGTTCGTCGCACCGCGGATGGTGTTCCCGATGATCCGGAGGTTCTTGCCGCGCAGGATCTGGATGTTGTCGTTGTGGGTCGACCCGCCGCCCTGGGCGGGGTCGTTCGCGTAGAACACGGTGTCCTCGAGGAGGGACTTCTCGACCAGGACGTTGTCACCGTGGATCTTGATCGAGTCGACGTTGCCGACGACGTGCACGCCGCGGGCGGTGAAGTCCCAGCCCTTGATGCCGTCGAAGTAGACCGACGGGAATTCGGCGATCACGTCGACCCGTTCGATGAGGAGGTTGTCGTACCCGTAGTTCGTGATGAGTCCGAGGGCGTACCCCCGTGCCTTGCCGCCGCGGACGATCGAGTTCTTGATCGTGACGTCCGGTGCCTTCACCGTGACGAAGCCGTGGATGTCGAGGCCCGAGATGACGGTGCCCGGTGTCGTGATCGTGAGGTCGCCGTCGTATCGGGTGAGCTTCGTCCCGGCCGGGACACCCGTCGTGCTCGCCGAGGGCTTCACCGGGTCTTTCGGCGGGGAACTCGGCTGACCTCCGGTCGGCGGAGCGGGTGACGGGGACGGATCCGGGGAGGGGACGGCCGACGGAGCGGGAGAGGGTGACGCGGATGGGGCTGGAGTGGGCGATGCGCTCGGAGCCGGTGACGGCTGGCCGGGCGCGGGGTCGTCGTCCGGCGGGGTCGTGAGGGTCGGGGCGGGCGGCCGCACGACCGTCGAGGTCGAGGCGTTCGAGAACGGGACGGTCGCGCTGAGCGCCGCCGACGCGGACAGGTATCCCCAGAGGCGGACGATGCCGGGGGTCGAGATCCGCCGGGAGCTCGCATCGGCGATCGACTGCTGCCACCCGGGCTTCGCGGCACCGTCGGCCCACGCTCGAACGGCGATCCGCACCGGGTTGGTGCCGGCGACGACGCCCTCGATCCGGAGCTGCTGACCGGTCGACACCGCGAGGCTCGTCGAACCACTCGCCAGCGTGGTCTCGACGCCGCCGACGACCCGGACGATACCGACCGAGACCTCTCCGGCATCCTGGATGCGGACCTTGGCTCGATATCCCGATCCCGGATCGGTCGAACGCATCTGCACCGCGAGGTAGGTGGAGCGCTGCTCCGGCACGGTGAAGGACGCGGACGCCGTCACATTGCCGAGCACAGCCTCCGACACGGTGACCGCGGTCGAGTAGCCGGTCCGCAGGGCGAGTGACCCGTTCGTCGCGGCGTCGGCCGGCCCGGCCACGATCATCGTCCCGACGAGGGCGAGGAGCCCTCCGGTCAGGACAGCCGCCCTGATCCGCGAGGATGACGGTGTCGCGAGCGACGCCCCGGTTCCGCCGTCAGCACCGGTGCGCCTGGCACCACTCCATCCACCCATGTGAATCCTCCGTCGGACAGCTGCTTCGGTTCGGCGGGATCCTCCCCCGATCGGGGGGTCCGTGCATCGCGAGTGTGCAATACCTTGCCCGAACCGAAACCCGCTTCGCAAGCCGGATCTGGTGGAGTCGGAGCTGATGACCCCCGAACCGTGGATGGTAGGTGCAGGGCGCCCGTCCGCTCGCGCTCGGCTGCAGGAGGGTGGCCTATAAGAGATGAACGCCGACGACGATTCCACGCACGCAGGGCGGAGCTGTGCGCCCGTCACCGGCGTCGGGGAACCGGCGTGGAGAACGTCGGTGATGCCCCCCTCGAAACCGGCCGTGAACGAGCCCACGAATACGACGTCGGTCGTCGCCCGGAGGCGACGACCGACGTCGAGGGGGAGGGAGCGCCGCTACTCGGCGGACACCGGTGCCGCACCGAGACGGTCCATGTCCCGGAACCACTTGACCGAGGCGAGCAGCAGGTGGCCGGCGTTCGCGACGAACATCAGCGTGTACGCGGCGAAGAAGAGGACGGGCGCGCCGATGAGCAGGAACACCAGGCACAGGAACCCGTAGTCCGTGGGGATCACGAGGAGCGAGCGGAGTGGTGAGCTCCTGCGCGCGTCCGCAGCGGGCTTGAAACCGTAGGCGGCCTTGAGCTGGTCGTTCAGGATCATCGCGAAGAACGACACCGCTGCGACGACCGTGTACCCCATCGGGATGAGGTAGAGCGCAGGATCCGTGAACTCGAAGTGACGGAACACCATGATGAGCACGGCGAGGTGCAGGGTCGAGATCTTCGTCGCATCGACGACGTGGTCGAGCCATTCGCCGCTGGCGGATCCGCCGCCGCGCAGACGCGCCACCTGTCCGTCAGCCGAGTCGAAGGCGTAGCCGATCGCCAGCGCGAGCCAGACGGCGACGCCGACCCACCACGCCGGCGGGAGGATGGCCAGCATCGCGATGCCTGAGAAGGTGAACACCGCGCTGATGGCCGTGACGATGTTCGGGGTGAGTCCGACCTTGTAGGCGCCGGCGGCCAGGTATCGGCCGGCTTTGCGGTTCACGTAGATCGAGTAGGCCGGGGCTCCGGCGGCGCGCTTCTTCTGCGCACCGGCCAGGCGGGCGACGATCTCGGTGTAGGACTCGGTGGTCGAACGGGTGTCGGCAGTGATTCGGGTCATGCCAATCCTCCGGTGCTCTCGGTGATGCGTGTCGGGTTGATGCCGCTGACCGGTTTCGGGTTCCAGTCGATGGGCAGGCGGGTGAAGCGTCCGGTGCCGTGGATCGTCGCGCCGTCCGCCAGACGGAGGGCGAGCGCCTCGTAGCCGTCGGCGATCGTGTCCCAGCGGTAGACATCTGCGGCGCGCACCTGCAGGGCTGCGCCGAGGGCGGCGGTGCCCGCCTCGTCCCCCTCCGCCTGCTCGACGAGGCGGGCGACCTCGTCGGCCGTCGCGAAGAACGAGCCGGCGCTGCCGACGACCTCGTGGTTGAACACGGAGTCGAAGCCGATCACGGCCGTACCGGCACCCATGGCGCGGAGGAGCGAGGGGTTGGTTCCACCGACCGAATGGCCGTGGACGTAGGTGAGTGCGCCGGCGTACAGCTGGTCGAGTAGCTCCTGGTCCCAGACGCCGCCCAGCAGGTGCACCCGGGGGTCGCTCGCGGCAAGGGCGGCGATGCGCTCGCTGTGCTCGGCGCCGTACGGTGCCGAGCCGACGACCACCAGCGGGTGCCGTGCGGCACTGCGGATGAAGCCTTCGACGATCAGGTCGACGTGGTTCTCCGGTTCGAAGCGGGCGACCACGAGGTGGAACGCACCGGCCTCGACGCCGGCACCGGAGCCGAGCAGATCCGTTCGAGGCTGCTCGAGGATCTTGGCGCCATAGGTGAGGAGTTCGGTTGGCACGCCGAACTGCTGCTCGTAGTAGTCGGCGATCCCCGCCGCGTCCGCGATGAGCGCGTCAGCGGTGCGCACGGATCGCTCCTCCGCCCACCGGTAGTAGCGCTTGCCGGAGCCGCTCCACTTGGCGCGCTTCCACTCGAGGCCGTCGACGTGTACGGCGGTCGGGACGCCCTTGGCACGGATGACGGGGACGAAGGGCGCATTCGCCGCGTTGAAGACGAAGGCGACGTCGTTGCGTCGGGTGACCGCCATGTGGAGGACGGACAGAGCGGTGTGGCTGAGGGTCTCCAAGACCTTCTTGCGGACCGCTGGCAGGTGCACGAGTCGCATCCCGAGGTGTTCGGCCGGTTGCTCGGCCGCGGTGCGGCGGCAGTAGACGGTGACCTCGTGGCCGCGCGCGGCGAGCCTGCTGCCGATCTCCTCGACGGCGGTCTCGAATCCGCCGTAGGCGGCCGGGACCCCTCGGGTCCCGACCATCGCGATGCGAAGCGTGCCGTCGGGACGTCGGCCGTGGGCGACGGTCTTGCGTCTCGGGTCGCTCATCGGGTGGACGCGGACGTTGTTCGCAGGAAGGACTGCACGATGCTGTACATGGCTGAGTTCGGGTCTCTCATGGTCGTTCGACCGGCGCACGGGTTTCGGGTCGGTGCGGCGGTACTGCTGCCCGGCGCCTCAGGCGCCGGCGTTCGGGTATCGGGTGCTCGGTCGGGAACCGGTGTACGTCGATGATGGTGCCGCTCACGAGCGTGCGAGCGAAGCGTCCGTCGTCGGGTGAGGACGGGACGGAGGCGCGGTCGGCTCGGGTAAGCGTCGCGTGACTCGTCGCAGCTTCGGGTGCATGCGCGCGAACGGCTTCATTGACCGGGTGGGGCTCGGCGGGTTCGGGTGCCGGGAGACCCACCAGTTCGCGGTGGTGAAGACGACTGTATCGAAGTGTTGTCCCCTCTGGAAGGGGATTTGTCCTCTTTTCGCAGGACACCCCTCGCTTTGGGGGCAACACCGACAGTGGTCGTGCATCAGTAGGCGCCGACCGGTTTCAGCACGACTTTGACGGTCTGCCACATGATCATCAGGTCGCCCGTGATGGACCAGTTCTCGACGTAGTAGAGGTCCAGGCGGACGCTCTCCTCCCACGTCAGGTCGGAACGCCCGGAGACCTGCCACATGCCCGTGAGGCCTGGCTTGATGTGCAGGCGGCGGTGGACGTCCTTCTCGTATTCGGCGACCTCGCTCGCGAGCGGTGGCCGCGGGCCGACGAGACTCATGTCGCCGGTCAGGATGTTCCACAGCTGCGGGAACTCGTCGAGGGAGTACTTGCGGAGGATGCGGCCGACGCGGGTGACCCGCGGGTCGTTCTTCATCTTGAAGAGCACGCCGTTGCCCTCGCTCTGCGCCATGAGGGCGGGGAGTGCCGCCTCGGCGTCGGTGACCATCGATCGGAACTTGAACATCGTGAACCGTTCGCCGTTCCGTCCCACGCGCTCCTGCCGGAACAGGACCGGGCCGGGGCTGTCCAGCTTGACCGCGAGGGCGATGAGGGCCAGCAGCGGCGAGATGAGCAGCATGCCGAGGCTCGTGAGGCCGACGTCGAGTGCGCGCTTCATGATGTGGTGACCGCCCTCGAACTGCGGGATCTCCACGTGGATGAGCGGCAACTCCTCGACGGGACGGAAGTGGATGCGGGGTCCGGCGACGTCGGTGAGCCGCGCGGCGAGCACCAGCTCGGTCGCGGTGCCCTCGAGGTCCCACCCGAGCCGGCGGATGTAGTCGCTGCCGCCGTCGACGGGTCCGGCGATGATGACCGCGTCGGCGGTGAGGTTCGCGGCGGCCTGGGCGACGCCGTCGACGTGGGCGATGACCGGTACGGATCGTCCGCGGCTCGAGAACGGCTCGGCGGTCTCCTCGTCGACGATCGCCGCACCGACGACGGTGTAGCTCATGCTGTGCTGCTTCGCGACCTGTTCGAGGACGTAGTCGACGTCGTCGCGCCGACCGACGACCACGGTCCGTGCCGTGTACTCACCGACGCGACGGCGGCTGAGCAACCATTTGCGCCACATCCACCGTGAGGCGAGGAGAGCCAGCGTCCCCGCGGGGAGCGCGAGGATGAAGTACCCGCGCGCGATGTCGATCTTCAGGATGAGGAAGGCGATCGCGAGGATGCCGAAGGCGAAGGCGCTGGCGTTGACCACGCGCTTGTACTCGGTGACACCGGAACCGATGATGCGGCTGTCGCGTGTCCTCGTGAACCCGAGGAAGGCCAGCCACACGACGACGATGACGGCGGAGAGCAGGACGTAGAGCTGTTGGCCCTCGGGGTCGACCGGGGCGTCACCGAACCGCACGACGAACGCGGCGGAGACGGCGAAGAGCGCGATCGCGCTGTCCGTCAGGACGACCCGACGACGGTATCGCTTCGACCACTCGCGCTGCGTCAGCGAGGCGACCGCGGCGGGGGAGGAGGCCGTGCCGAGCGCGGCGGCACGACGCCGGTGCAGCCCGATGGGGCTCGCGATCGGACCGGTGATCGGGAACGCGTGCTCGTTGATGTCGGTGCTCACGCGGTGGTCCACCGTTCCGAGCGGTGCGGGAGGGTTGCCGCGGTCCGGGTGTGCGGGCATGGGCGTCGGAAGGTCCGACGGCGGTTCGGGTACGTCGTCATGAGGGCTGCTATCCACTTGTGGGTTCGGGTGTGGTGCTGGTGCGCGATGCGCAAGGGCGGTTCGGGCCGCCCGCGGAGAACGCGACGTCGCTCGTGTGCCCACGACCGACCGGTGAAACCGGTCGAGATGAGCGTCCCCCTTGGATATCCCTCAACTGTAGGAAG
>Ga0308160_10002696_pt1 | contig 20951 bp, 15 predicted proteins | sample PhyFR1_FD_201036 | JGI IMG/M metagenome (GOLD analysis project Ga0308160, IMG submission 201036) | Phyllosphere microbial communities from UC Gill Tract Community Farm, Albany, California, United States - DLSLF.R1 | ecosystem: Host-associated > Plants > Phyllosphere > Unclassified | place: USA...
GGCTTGCCGAGTCCCGTTCTGCGGGGCGCGCGAGTGTAGTTCAATGGTAGAACTCCAGCTTCCCAAGCTGGTAGCGCGGGTTCGATTCCCGTCACTCGCTCCGTCGGACGTACGCTCGCCGCATGTCGTTTCTCAACACAGTTGAGACTTTTCGCGACGTAGGTGAGACTCAGCGACTAGGGTTGCTCATTCTCGGCCTGGCCACTCGAGGACTTTCCCCAGCTTCACTCTCGGAACCCTGCCCACGAGTTCGCAGCGCTACGGGCTACTGGGGGGATCTCGAAGGCGGTCGCAGCGCTGAGCTACTTGGCGACACTGGCTAGCCTGGGGATGTCATGCGTCGACCGACGCTTAGGACGGCCGTCTTCAAGCGAGCACCCGAGAACGGGACGAAGCCACCGCCAACGTGAGAGTCTGTCCAAATCGCCCCGGCATGATTCCGTAGAAGGACCTGCCTCATGGGAACTTCCCAGCAAGTATCCGCGCGAGCTTCATGAGCGCGCTGTCCGAATGGTTGCCGAGCTCCGGCCTGACCATCCGAGCGAGTACGTGGCTATGACCGCGGTGGCCGGAGACCCCGCTCGACGAGCTCGGCTACTACCGGGTGCCGCACGCGCTGTTCGCAGATGCTCGGGATCGGGTGCCGGAGACGATCCGGACCTGGTTCCGCCGCAACCGGGTCGACTCGGGCGAACGCCCCGCGTCAGGACCGAGGCGGCGGCGGAGGGCAAGCGGCTCAAGCGGCTCAAGCGGCTCAAGCGGGAGAATACTAAGCTGCGTCGTGCGAACGAGATGTCGGCTTCGGCTTTCTTCGCGGCCGAACTCGACCGGCCACAGGAGGAACAGTCGTGTTTTAGTGGGACCACAACGACCGTCGCGATGGCAGATTGCGGTGAGGTGTCGAGTCGATCTGCGACGTTCTGACCCAGCATGGCGTAAAGATCGCCCCATCGACGTACTACGACGCCCACGGGCACGGCCCGTCGTCGCGGGAGGTGTCGGACGAGCGGTGGAAGCCGATCGTCCTGGCCACGTGGGAGCGGAAGGTTCTCGGAGCCCGCAAGCTTCGTTTACGGTCGTGTTGCGACGGACACGACATCGCCCACTGCGCGGTCGAACGTCTCGTGCGCGCGGCATCGCCGGCGTCGTTCGCGGGAAGCGGAAGCGTCCGGTCGATATGGGTCTGCGGGAGACCAGACCAGCCGACCTTTTCGATCGGCATTCCGCCAGGTTCGGCACCGACCAGCTCTGGGTGGCCGACTTCACCTATGGCTGGACGTCGTCCGGACGGGTCTACGTCGCGTTCGTGTTCGACGCTCTGTTCCGCCGCATCATCGGCTGGCGCGCTGCGACGAGCATGACTACCCCGCTGCTGGACTGCCTCGACATGGCGCTCTGCATCCGGCGCCGCGAAGGCGTGCTCGGGTTCGCCGGGCTCACGCACCACACCGACGCCGGCAGCGTCTACACGTCGATCTCGTTCGCCGCCGACTCGTCGACGAGGGCATCAACCCGTCCGTCGGCTCTGTCGGTGACGCGTTTGACAACTCGTTCGCGGAGTCGCTGATCGGGCGCTACAAGTCCGAACTCATCCACCACGCCGACCCTTGGCGAGACGTCGACCAGTTCAGAGCAGCGACCGCGTCACGGGTGCTCTGGTTCAACAACGAACCCACCCACGGCTCAATCGACGACATCACACCCCTCAAAGCCGAGCATCTCGACTACGCTCACATCGAAACGGTCGAGAGAGAGCCGGCTGGCACCAGCAATACGCTCTCCGGGCATGCCGGGGCGAGTCATATACACAATTGGGGGCAAGTTGGAGACCGACGAGGGCCGGTTGCTTGATACGTTGCGTCGTCATCTAGCAAGTGCAACATCGCTCGACTCGCTCTCTGAGTCCTTGTCAGTCTTTGTTCATGAAGCCCTCAGGGGTGACCTCGCTGATGTCAACGCCCGTCTCCTCCTCTGGAGGGACAGCCTTGGGTACTACCCGCTGAACGGCCTCGAAGAAGAGAACCTCTTCAGAGCTCGCCTCGACCAGCATCGTGTCGCCCGGGAGTTCATCGCGTGGGCCGAGCAGAAACTCGAGATCAAGGCGCTGACTAAGCGCACCCGCGACACCTCGACGATCGTTCACGGGGCAAACCCGCTCGCGGTCCAGGGCGCCGGCCTTGAAGCGGAGAGCCTTGGCCTTGTCGCCTCGCCGAGCTTGCACATGCCGTTGGGAACCACCGACCAGGCACAGGTGGGGCAGATCGCCGAGCACTTTGAGCGCGCCTGGAACCATCCCACGGCAACCGTCGCCGCGCGCGAGGACTTCTTCGAAGCAGCGCGTGCTCTGTATGTGGATCGCGCTCCAGAGTCTCTCTATCTCCGCATCCTGACGTCCCTCTTCAGCGACTTCGTCGACGAGTCGGGCGAGGAGACTGAGCGACGTCGCCTCACCGGCTTCTACGACACCAAGGTGTGGAAGAAGCTCTACAAGTTCCAGCGGGACGGAGTCCTCGGCGCGATTGAGAAACTCGAGCGCCACAACGGCTGCATCATCGCGGACAGCGTCGGCCTCGGAAAGACCTTCGAGGCACTCGCCGTCATCAAGTACTACGAGCTCCGCAACGACCGTGTGTTGGTCCTCGCCCCGAAGCGCCTGCGAGAGAACTGGACGCTTTACCGCGCCAACGACGCACGCAACCCGCTGGTCGCCGACCGCTTCAACTTCGACGTCCTGAATCATACGGATCTGTCTCGCGAAGCCGGCATGAGCGGGGACATCGACCTTGCCCACCTGGAGTGGGGCAACTATGACCTCGTGGTGATCGACGAGTCGCACAACTTCCGCAACAATCCCCAGCGAGACGACCGGACCACGCGCTACGAACGGATGATGAATGCGGTCATCAAGTCCGGTGTTCGTACAAAGGTGCTCATGTTGTCGGCAACCCCGGTCAACACGCGCCTTGCCGACCTGCGCAACCAGGTCCTCTTTGCGACCGAGGGCGAGGACCGGGCACTCGCGCGCGAGGGCGTGAAGGACATCGGTCAGACTCTCCGTCAAGCACAGACGCGCTTCAACGCGTGGCAGAAGGTGCCGGATGAGCAGCGCACCGCGAAGTCGCTCGTCGGGATGCTTGGCATGGACTACATCCGGCTGCTGGATCTGCTCACGATCGCTCGCTCCCGCAAGCACATCGAGAAGTACTACGGAGTCGAGGACACGGGCAAATTCCCAGAGCGGCTTACTCCGATCAACCTGACACCAGGCATTGACCTCGACGGCACCATGATTCCGCTGAACGAGATCAACCGAGCGATCCTGCGGCTCACCCTGGCTGCCTACAAACCCACCAGCTACGTGCGCGAGGGTCTCAAGGAGAAGTACGCAGAGGTATACGACAGGTCGCTCCGCACCGGTGGGGCCCGCAAATGGGTGCAGACGGACCGTGAGAACAACGTGGTGCACCTCTTGCGAGTCGGTCTGCTGAAGCGACTCGAGTCCTCGGTGAAGTCGCTCGGCCTCACGCTCGGGAAGATCCTCGACACGGTAGACGCCTCGGTCGAACGTCTAAACCAGTTCGAAGTCGACGGGGCGCAGGGCGCGTCTATCCAAGACGTTGGCTCGGCCGCGAATCTGGGGCTCGACGACCCTGACCTGGACGATGCGGTGGGTGGCAACGTCAAGGTGTACCTCCAAGACATGAACCGCAGCAGTTGGCGGCAGGACCTGGAAGCCGACCGCGCGACCGTCGCCACGCTCCTCGCCGAGGTGACCAAGGTGGACGTCTCCCGGGACGCGAAACTGGCCGAACTCAAGAAGTTCCTGCGCAACAAGGCAGGGAATCCGACGAACGAGGGCAATCGCAAGGCACTGGTCTTCACCGCATTCAGCGACACGGCCCAGTACCTGTATGAGCATGTAGGGCAGTGGGCCCGGCGCGAGCTCGGCGTCCATGTCGCCCTTATCACGGGCCAGTTGACGAAGAGCACCGTCGCGGGTCAGCGGCAGGACATGCACGTCGTGCTGACCGCGTTCTCGCCGATCTCCAAAGGAGGCAATCCCGACGGCGACGCCATCGACATCGTTATAGCGACCGACACAATCTCCGAAGGGCAGAACCTTCAGGACTGCGATACCGTCGTCAACTACGACATTCACTGGAACCCGGTCCGGATCGTGCAGAGATTCGGACGCGTCGATCGCCTCAGCTCGTCGAACACGTCGGTCCAACTCGTGAACTTTTGGCCCACGGATGACCTGGACTCTTACATCAACCTCGAGAGCCGCGTCTCAAGCAGAATGAAGCTCCTCGACGTATCCGCGACGGGCGAGGAAAACGTGCTCGACTCGTCCGACATGAACGACCTCGACTACCGGCGTCACCAGCTTGAGCAGCTCCAGAAGGCTGCGCCGACGATGGAAGACCTCGCCGGTGGGCTGTCGATCACCGACCTCACGCTGTCCGACTTCCGCATGGATGCCTCATCGCGGCCCCGGGCCGAACTTCAGCGGATCGACGAGTGGCCGCTGGCGCTCTTCAGCGTCGCAAGGTTCGACGCGACGCTGAAGTCCGACGGGCTCTCCTCCGGGGCCGTCTTCCTCCTTCGCGTCAGGGACGATGCATTTGGCTTCTCGCAGGCATATCCGCTCGCTCCCTACGTGCTCGCCTTCGTTCGGGACGATGGAACGCTCGCCCACGCAATCGAGGAGCCGAAGCTCGCGCTCGACGTCCTCCGCAGGCATGCCCTCGATCGCACCGAGCCCGACGATGCGGCGATCGCCGACTTCGAAGCAGCGACCGGGCGCGGTCGCAACATGAAGCACTATCGGAGTCTGCTGAGCGCTGCGGTGGAGGCTGCCTCAGGCCGAGCCGAGCAGACGCTCGCCGCCTCCATCTTCTCCGCCGCTCCGTCCTTGCTTGGCTCTGATGCGAAGACGCCTGGCCTGGAATCGGTTGATGTCGTGGCATGGATGGCGATCATTCCGTGACTGTTGGGTCAGTCGACGTCGTGGAAGTACTCGGGCTTCCGGCGCGTGCGCGCGAGACGCGTCGACTCACGAAGAAGGACATCGTTGAGCAGTGGGAGCACTCCGCCCCTGCCGACGCCCAACTCCTCAGACGGGTAATCAGCTCGGCGAAGATCGTGGGCGTACTGAGCTCCGCGACGACCGGTGTGCCTGCCGTCCGCGACGCAGATCGCCCTGTGGACATGATCCCGGTGCTCGAGGTGCGGATCGCCGACTACGTCAAAGCGAAGGACGAGCGCCGCTCGGCCGAGCTACTGCACCGTGCGATCCCCCGGCCAGCCGTCATCACGATGTCCCCGCCCGACGGAGCCCCCGTTCTCTCACTTGCCCTCACTCGGCTCAGCAAGACCGACTTAGGCATGTCGGTCTTAGAGGCGCACCTGACGATACCGATCGACGAGATCGCAGCGGCATCTCTCCACGTTGGCGAGCTCGACCACGCCGACCTTGGCTCGCTCTACCGGGACCTCGTGCGACGAGCAGCGGCAGGCGGGCGCCCCGCTCCGAGTCTGCGTGACGCCGCTGAGGCGATTGCACTTAGGCACCGACTTGCGAATCTCGACGAAGACCTTCAGTCGGCCATTCGAAGCGCAGCGCGCGAAAAGTCGATGCAGCGGCGTATCGAGCACAACGGCGAGGCTCGCAACCTTCGCGATCGGATAGCCCAGACTCGCGACGCTCTCTACGATTCCACCGCTCATCAGACCCGAACCAGCGACGACCCTAAGGTAGGACCGTGACGACGCCCGCAGATCACGCCAGAATCGAGTACGCCCCAATCGATGCACTGAGCGGCAGGGGGGAGGTCACCGACAACGTCGCGAGACTCGCGGAGTTGTTCCCTGACGCGGTGACGGACGGGCGTATCGATCTCGAGGCGCTGCGAGGGCTGCTCGGCGACGATGTCGAGCCTGCCGGTAGCGAAACGTCAGGACTGCGGTGGGTTGGAATGGCCGAAGCACGTCGCCTCTCGACGCTGCCCGCGACCGGGACGCTCTTGCCCCGCCCGGACGAGTCCGTCGATTGGGATTCCACGCGGAACATGGTGATCGAGGGTGACAACCTCGAGGTGCTTCGGCTCCTTCGCCGCGGCTACACGAACAAGGTCGATGTCATTTACATCGACCCGCCGTACAACACCACCAACGACTTCGTCTACGACGACAGCCGAGTCTCGACGGTCTCCGAGCACGAGGCTGACGCCGGTCTGCGCGACGAAGGGGGTGCCAGACAGGTCGGCGCCGAGTCGGATCGCGCGGCGGAACGTCGACTTGCCTCGGCTAGGCACGCCAAATGGCTCTCGATGATGTATCCGCGCCTGCTCGTGGCGCACTCACTGCTGAAAGAGACGGGCGTGCTCATAGCGGCGATCGATGACAATGAGCACTCGCGCTTAAAGCTCCTGCTCGACCGTGTATTCGGAGCAGAGAATTTCGTTGCCAACGTGGTCTGGCAAGGTGGACGCAAGAACGACTCACGCTATGTATCAGTCGGCCATGACTACATGTTGATTTACGCAAAGAATCAGGGTGCCCTCTCCGAGCGCGGTACTCGATGGCGCGAGGAGAAGCAGGGCATTACGGAGGTATTCGCCGCTGGCCAAAGTGCGTGGGTAGCGGCGGCGGGTGACGAAGAACAAGCGAGACGTTTGATGCTCGAGTGGTTCAAACGTCAGCCAGCCAATTCGCCGGTTCAGCAGATGAGCCGTTACACGTACTTTACAGCAGATGGTGCGCTCGCTGCGGACAGCGATATCTCATGGCCGGGTGGGGACGGTCCGCGATACGAGGTGCTTCACCCGCGGACGGGCCAACCTGTCCCCATTCCCGAAGCGGGTTGGCGGTTCGGGAGCGCTGAGCGAATGGAACAGGCTATCGCCGCTGGCGAAGTGATTTTCAGGGACGACCACACGAAACCGATTCGACTCAAGAAGCGCCTCGACTCGGTTACGGGCCAGGTAGCGATGTCCGTCTTTGAACGTCAGCGCACCCACGCCGGACGCAAGCTAAAAACGCTCTTCAACGGGGAATCCCCGTTCGAATTCCCGAAGGACCCGGAAGTACTCGCTAGGTGGATTCACCTCGTCTCCGGCGGCGATCGTGATTCACTGGTCCTCGACTTCTTCGCGGGGTCCGGTTCGACTGGGCATGCGGTGATGGATCTCAACGCCTCCGATGGCGGTAGTCGTCGCTTCGTGCTCGTTCAACTTGACGAGGAGGTCGGCAAGAACGGCTATGCCACCATCGCCGACATCACTCGCGAACGTCTCCGTCGAGCTGGCGAGAGAATCGCCGAGAACCTCACTCTCGAGTCCGCAGATATCGACTTGGGCTTCCGCTCGTACCACCTCGGGTCGTCGAACCTCAAGCCGTGGGATGGAACCGGCCAGCTGAACCTTTTGGAGTCCGTCGATAACCTCGTTGAGGGGCGGTCGACGGATGACCTGCTCGTAGAGATGATGCTCCGCCTCGGCATCGAACTGACGACGCCCGTCGAGACGCGCGAGGTTGCGGGCAGCACCCTCTACAACCTGGGCGGCGGCACGCTATACGCGTACTTCGGAGATAACGTAACGACCGAGCAGTCGATCCAGGTGGCACGCGCACTGGTGCAGTGGCGCGACGAGAACCCCGTCGACTCGGACGTGACGATCGTGGTGCGCGACACCGGCTTCGTCAATTCGTCGGCGAAGTTGAATCTCGATGCCGCGGTGAAGCAGGCCGGATTCACCACGTTCCGGAGCATCTGACGCGATGAAGTTCTCGTTTGACGCCGACCTCGACTACCAGCGCGCCGCTATCGATGCCGTGACCGGCCTGTTTGCCGGCCAAGACGTCATGACGGGCGCCTTCGATGTCTACGCGCATCCCGCTCTCCACGCAGGGTTTCAGGGTATGGCAGACACGGGCGTCGCCAACCGGCTGATGCTCGACGAGGATTCCGTCCTCGAGAATCTCCACTCTGTCCAGGAGAACTCTGGCTTTGCGCCGGAGCCGACTCTCGCATCGTCCAACTTTACGATTGAGATGGAGACCGGCACCGGCAAGACCTACGTCTACCTCCGCACGGTCTACGAGTTGAACCAGCTGTACGGGTTCACCAAGTTCATCGTCGTCGTGCCGTCGGTCGCCATCAAGGAAGGCGTGCTGACCTCGCTCGGGATGCTCAAGGAGCACTTCGGATCCCTGTACGGCAACCCGCCCATGCAGTACTTCCAGTACGACGGAACCAACCCGTCCCGCGTGCGCTCCTTCGCCACGTCGTCGGGCATCGAGATCATGGTCATCACCGTGGCGGCGATCAACAAGGCCTCGAACACGATCCACAAGCCAGTCGAGGCCCTCGACGACGAGCGGCCTATCGACCTGATCGCCGCGACGAAGCCGATCGTCATCGTCGACGAGCCTCAGAGCGTCTATGGCGACGACGGCAACCCGCGCAAGAAGAAGGGTGCGGGCCGTGTCGCGATCGAGAAGTTTGATCCGCTCGCTGTGCTTCGCTACTCCGCAACGCACCCCAGGTTCGACAAGGAAAACCTGGTCTATCGCCTCGACGCGATCGCGGCCTATGAGATGCAGCTGGTGAAGCAGATCGAGGTTGACTCCCTCGTCACCGAGTCCAGCGGCACTTCGCCCTACGTCCAACTCAAGAGCGTGAAACGCACTGCAGGCCGGTTCAGCGCACGCATCGAGGTGGACGCCGAGCAAGGCGGGCGCCTGGCCCGTCGGACGGTCACGGTGCGCGACGGCGACAACCTCCAGTTCGTCACGGGTCGTGATGTCTACAAGAACCTGACCGTGACCGAACTGAGCGTCGCGCCGGAGCGGATCCGCTTCGACACCGTCGCTGAGCCGCTTCACCCAGGGGAGTCGATCGGCGCCGAGGTCAGCCTGGGTGAGCGGGCGCGTCAGATGATCGCACAGACGATCCGCCAGCATCTGCGGAAAGAGAGGGAGTTCGCCTTCTCTGGTCTGCCGATCAAGGTGCTGAGCCTGTTCTTCCTCGACACCGTTGCCAAGTACCGCGAGTACGACGCCGACGGCGTGGCGCAACCAGGGGAGTATGCGCGCATCTTCGAGGAAGAGTACGCGAAGATCTCCCGTGAGGCCGAGTTCTCGACCATCCTCCCGCAGCAGCCGGCCGAGGTTGTCGCCCGCACTGCTCACCAGGGCTACTTCTCCGTCGACCGCAACAAGAAGAGCGGCGTGGAAAAGCTCGTCGACACCGCCGAGAACACCGCCACGGGTCGGCAGCAGGCCGAGTTCGCGTACGAGCAGATCATGAAGGACAAGGTTGGGCTCACCACTCCGGGGACTCCGATCCGCTTCATCTTCAGTCACTCGGCGCTCCAGGAGGGCTGGGACAACCCGAACGTCTTCCAGGTGTGCGTGCTGCGCAACATGGGTTCGGAGCGTTGGCGACGTCAGAGTATCGGGCGCGGTCTGCGACTCGCGGTGGACGGCAACGGCAACCGGATCCGCGGCTTCGGCGTCAACCGCCTAACCGTCATCGCCAACGAGTCCTTCGAGGAATTCGCTGAGCAGCTCCAGCACGAGCTTGCGGAGGACCTCGGCATCGAGTTCGGCAAGGTCACTACCGATGGATTCGCACGGCTCACTTTCAAGGATCCCGATCAAGACGGGAAAGTCGTTCCGGTCGGCAACGACTCGGCGCAGGAGCTCTTTGCGAGCCTCGTCGCCGGCGGCTACGTCGACAAGGCTGGCGCCGTTCAGGAGCCGTTGCGCAAGGCCATCACGGAGGATAGCGAGAGCCTCAAGACTGTGGTCAGGGATGTTGTCGGGAGCGACACCGCGCGGATCGCGCTACTCGGCCTGCTCAAGCGGCTGGCAAAGCCGATCGAGATCAAGAAGGCTTCCGAGCGCGTTGTGGTGCCCCTTGTGCGCGAGCGGCTCGAGAGCCCAGAGTTCGAGGCGCTGTGGAACCGGATTCGGCATCGAACCGAGTACCGACTGCACGTCGACGAGGACGACCTGCGCGAGACGCTGATCAACAAACTGCGAGAGATGGAGCCCGTCCGTAAGCGCAAGGGCGAATGGCTGACGTCTCGCGTCGACCGGATCGACCAGAGCGGTCTCACCGCCGACGTCGCGAGCATCCGCCGCGCGGATGTGACCTACGCGGACTCGGAGGACCTGCCGGACATCCTGTCGGTGCTTGCCGATAGGACGCAGCTCACGCGCGCGACGATCGCTTCGGTTCTCACCGGATCGAGGACACTGTCGCAATTCCGCGCTAACCCTCAGGCATACGTGGACCGAGTGTCGAAGCTACTGAACGAGACGAAGGCGCAGTTCCTCGTCAGCGGTTTGACGTACGACCTTGTCGCCGACGATCGCCCTGACGACGAGCGTTGGTACCCGCTCACTCTGCTTGAACAGGCAGACCTCCAGGGCTATGTGGGCAACGGCGGCAACGTCGTCGTCAACAGCGACGGTCAAGCGATCGACTTCAGCGCCAAGTCTCCGTACACCCATGTCGTGTCGGATTCTCAGGTGGAGTCCGTCTTCGCGCTCGAATTGCTTCGACGAGAGGACGTGAAGTCCTTCGTAAAGCTTCCCTCGAATTTCACAGTTCCCACGCCCTTCGGGAAGTACAACCCGGACTGGGCGGTCACAGTGGAGACCCCCGATGGGAGCCGCCACATCGTCTTCGAAACGAAAGGAACGATGAACACGGCGCTGCTGGGTGGGTTCCAGGAGCCGAAGACGATCGCTGGTCGGCTGCACTTCTCGACCGTGGCGGAGCGGCTTGGCTACGTCGACCTGAAGTACGCAGTGGGGGTCGACATGGACGATCTCGAAGGCGCGGCACAGGACATAGCTGCAGGCGCGCACTGATGGATCAGAAACTCACAGCGAAGGGATCGGCCGAAGTCGCCGGCTGAACGCGGTCACGATCGGGTGAGTGCGTGAGGCGATCATCGACGCGTTCGTGTAGTCGTCGCCGTAGTCGAGGTGGCAGCGGCCATGACCACGCAGCCTTTCATTCATGCGCTCTTCGTGCCCGGGACGACCTACGCCGACTCCTACGCACTGCTTAACGCGGCCCTCATCCGCGTCGCGTCGACCCTCGCGCCGCGCATCGTTCGGTCATTCTGGGCCTACTTCCGGCCCACGTTTTGGGCCCTCCGACGCACTCATCACCAATGCCACCTAGGCGGCCCCGCAGAAGTGGCGACCTTGCTGCGCCTGGATAGCAAAGTGGCGACTGCGACTTGCGGGTGGGTCCGCGGGCGATGCGGCCGAGGTGCGGGCGGATCCGGCGGCAGGGCGCCTCGCCCGCGATCGATCGATCGATCGAAAGCTGATTTCACCCCGTCGCTCTCACGCTCACTTCGCGCGGGAACTACGCCGGATACGACTTGGTCAAACGGGACGTGGTGACGTTGCGCTTCACGGACCAGGCCTCCGCCGAGGGGGTCGGGAGTCGGGCCAACGCCGGTCCTTCTATGCCACCTCTCGACCCGGTCGCATTGCCGGAACACCTTCAGCACGAGCTTTGCTCATAGGATCGACCCATGGGGCACAAAGAACCGATGACGATCGCCGACGCTCTGCGACAGATCCAGGAGCGGAGGCTGATACTTCCGGCGATTCAACGGGAGTACGTCTGGAAGCCGTCGCAGTTAATCCGCGTGTTCGACTCGGTGATGCGGGGCTACCCAGTCGGGAGCTTCCTGTCGTGGAGGGTCATGCCGGACACCATCAGTGAGTTCAAGTTCTACGGGTTCATGAAGGACTACAGCGCGTTCGATAACCGCCACAACCCTGTCATCGACATCCCGACGGACCGCGAAGTGGTCGCGATCCTCGACGGCCAACAGCGATTGACCTCGCTCAACATCGGGCTTCGAGGAACCTACGCGTACAAGAATCACGGAGGATGGGCGAACAAGTCCTGGTCCTACCCGGAGCGTCGGCTCTTCCTCAACCTCGCCGGCGAAGCACCAGAGAACGAACTCGGGCTGAGGTACCACTTCCAGTTCCTGACCGATGCCGACGTCGAGGCGGCACGCGACGATGAGACGAAGATCTGGCTTCCCGTGGCGGATGTCTTCGACGCGTCAGACACGTCCTCGTTGATTCAGCTCCTCGCCAAGCACAGCGTGGGCAACGATCCTGTCGCCTCCGGGCTGGTCAGCACCCTGTGGGACGCGATCCACAAGACGGCGTCGCTGCACTTCTACGAGGAGACAGAGCAGGACATCGAGCGCGTCCTCGACATTTTCGTGCGGGTCAACTCGGGAGGGACGGTCCTGTCCTACAGCGATCTCCTCCTGTCAATCGCGACCGCGCAATGGGAGGGTGATGCTCGCGCGGCAGTCCACGGTCTGGTGGACGAGCTCAACAACACCGGCAACGGCTTCAGCTTTTCGCGCGACACCGTGCTCAAGGCCGGTCTGGTGCTGAACGACGTTCGCGACATCAGCTTCAAGGTCAAGAACTTCACGGCTGCCAACATGGCGCAGCTCGAGGCTAGGTGGGGCACGCTCAGCGCCTCGCTCCAGGTCGCCGTCGGGTTGTTGAGCGACTTCGGTTTGTCCGGCGGATCGCTCACCGCGGACAGCGTCTTGATCCCCGTCGCTTACTACGTGCACCACCGGAGGCTCGATCACTCCTATCGGCAATCCCCAAACACGCGGGACGACCGCATGGCGCTGCGTTCGTGGGTACTGCGATCGTTGATCGTCCGAGGAATCTGGGGCTCGGGCCTGGACACGCTCCTCCGCGACGTCCGGGAGGTCATCAGAAGCGAGGGGGCCGAAACCTTCCCGGTGGCTGCCATCGAGCGAGCGATGGCAGCGCGTGGCAAGTCCCTCGCGGTCACCGAAGCCCTCGTAGACGACGTGCTGAGCCTTGAGTACGGTCGCCCGCGGACGTTCGCCGTTCTTGCGGCGTTGTTCCCTCACGTCGACACTCGAAACCAGTTCCACGTCGACCACATCTTCCCAGGGTCGCTCCTCGAACAGAAGGGCCTCCGCCGGCTCACGAAGGACGACGGAACACCGCAGTTCACGCCCGATGAGATCGACGATCTTACGGAGCGGAAGAACCAGCTGCCGAACCTGGAGCTGCTTCCGGGTCTGGAGAACATCGGAAAGCTCGCCGCAGTGCCAGCGAACTGGGTGGCGGCTAACTACGCGACCTCCGAAGAGCGGAGCTCCTTCTTGGAGCGGAACGCGTTACCGGAAAAGCTCCCTCACGGCGCGGCCGAGTTCGACTCGTTCTTCCGCGCGCGCCGGGAGCTCCTCGAGGCGCGCATCCGGACGACGCTCAGGCCGGCCGGCCGAGAGTACGTATCGCAGTCGCCGTCCGTGCTCGCGCTTGATGAAGAACTCGCAGGAGGCGATGACGTCGATTGACCCAGGACCTTCACCGAGATGACCGGTGGGTGCCGACCGACGTGGCGCTCTTACGTCGGTGTCGGGTGATCGATCGGCCGTCGAACGAGGCCAGTTACTCTCGAGCACCTACCGTCGGATTCGTTTCGGCCGCAGGGCCGGAGGGTCGGTTGACGGTGAAGGTGGAGCGAAGTTCAGCTCTTCATGGCGCAGCAAGATCAGTTCGGTGATGCCCACTGAAAACTACTGAGAAGTGAGGTGAGCGCGTGAGCTTCCAGTTCCCGCCCTCCTGGGACCGTGGCGGCCTTGAAACGGTGGGGTTCGAGGGATTCGTGACGTTCGCTGCAATCCGTCTACCGCGAGTGCTGCGGTTGCCCAAGAACCGGGGTGTGTACGTCGTGCTCTACGAAGGCTCCGAACGGCCAGACTTCTCCATCGACTCTTCGGCGAAGGGGGCGCCGTACCCGCCCGAGGCACTAGCGGACGCTTGGCTCGAAGAGACGCCAGTCCTCTACATCGGAGCGGCCGACGCGCAGGGGCGAGGAATTCACCATCGCTTGAAGCAGTACGCTCGGCGCGGTAACACGCACACGGGCGGTCGAGCAATTTGGCAGATCCCCGACGCTGACAAGGCGCTGCTCGTGGCTTGGGCGAAATCGGGCGATGAGTCTGGTATCGAGGTGGAGAAGCGACTACGAGCGGAGTTCAAACGGATCTTCGGACGGTGGCCGTTTGCGAACTGGATGGCCTGAGGCGGCACCTTGCGGGAGCAGTGGGGGTCTGCGCCGCTGTCCCGGAACACCGACGAAGCGGTAGTGGCCCGTATCGGCCGACCGCATCTTGGGCCGGCGCTTCGTCGTGGTCATCGAGCGCTCTAACGCTGCGCGGCGTCTCATGCAGCAGCTACGTTGGAGCAATGCGCAATGAATTCCGGCCAGGTTCCGTAGAACGTCTCGGTCAAGTTCGCTTTGGACCGGCATGAGTCGTCTTCGGGGACCATCTTCGCAATGAACTTAAAGGTCTCACCCTCGTTTGTAGCTACGAGGTCGTTGAAGAATGGGACCCCAGGGTCGATGAGGGTCCGGTCACCGGCGCTCGAGAATGCGTTGTTCCACGTCTTGATCGCCACGTCATCAGCAATCTCCACCTCGCCGCATCTTCCCGGTCCAGTCGCTCGCTGCACCATCGCCTAACGTTCAGGAAGCCACGAAGCGTGGCATCTCGGGGGGGGCTCGCGAAAATCCGGAGGTGGGCGAATACTCACGGCTACGAGGTGTCCAGCCACGGCTGCGTCAGCCGGGCGGTCCGTAACGCTTACAACGCTGGGCGCTGACACGTCCCTCATGACGACGGCAATCGCTTATGTCACGAAACCTTTCATTCAGCCGGACCGACATCAGATGCGCTTGAAGCGTTCCGAGGGCGCCTCGCCTCCTTGATGAGCAAACCTTTGTGGAGACTCGGATGAACGTAAACCATCCCTGCTGCAGGGAGCGTGAGCTGTGGAATTTCCGACTTATACCGGGGCGACCCAGCATTGTTGACCCGCACACCCACGACCGAGTAGTTGAACAGAGTTTGAACGAGAGACCGAGGAGTAACGTCCGGTGGGTCCAAAAGATCGGGGGCCGACTTCGATATGAGCTGCTCGAGATCGTCGATTGAGTCATACCGATGCACGCCTTGTCGCAGACATTCAAGCAACGTAGAGAGTGCCGGATCGGACTTCAAGTACTCCTGCTTCAAGTCCTCCACCTTCCAAGCACTGTAACGCTCCTCCGCTGAGCGGATGGCGTTCCCACTGATGACCTCCGCTTCAGGTCCCGCATCCTTTCTCGCTTCCCCGAGGAATTGAATAACCTCTCTAGGTCGCATAAACGTCCTCGCAACGATGTAATTGAATGGGCTGGCATCTCCTCGCATGCCGCCCTCAAAGAGATCATTGACTGAAGCGCCTGCGGGAAGTCGTGCGTCGACCATCTCCGCAAGAGTTTCCGGGGTCCAGGTAATGGGGTGCTCAAGCGGCCTATGCTTGTCCTTATCGTCAAATTTGACCGCATCATAAATGTCCGATCTAATGAACGTAAGGATACGAAGATGCTTTCCGCCCGCCGATCGGAACCCGTACCGATCATTGAGGGCCTTGGCCGCCTTAAGTAGACCAACCATCACAGCCTTGGAATCGTGCCCACCATCCCAGGCATCGTCAAGCTGATCGAGCGCAAGGACCACGCCAAGCTCACGGATGGCGGGTTCGATAGCAGCCATAACCTTTTCCACCACCAGGTCCGCTGCCTCGGCCGCTTCGTCCTCTCCCCATTCAATCCCCGCGCCAATACCGAAGGCTGAAAGGTTCAGGCTCCTGATCCGCTTCACGAAACTACGGACCACAGCTGCTGGCCCCGTGCCGGTAGTGAAATTCTCCTTGAGGAAAGTGTGTGCCGGAATGAACGCTTTTCGCGAGTCCTCCGAGAGGAGTGGGTCTGCCTCCACAATTGCTTGAGCAACTAGGAGCGACAGCACATAGGACCACGCAGTGACATAAGCCGCCTCCGCACTAGGATGCGACTGGTCTTCGTAGTGCTTCAGAAGAGACCATACGGTTGCGTTCGGTACCACGTTCTTGACCACAACGCCTTCGGGCACCACTGTGCGAATCTGGGTGAAGAGAGCAGACTTTCCGCTACCTTTTCGCCCAAGAACATGCTCATGCCGCCCATTGAGGAGCCCAGTAGCGTAAGGCGTTTTGATGAAGTGGTTGGCAAGATTGTGGTCGGATTCCGCGTCGATTGCCCCGAGGTCAACATCCCCAAGCGTCAGACCCAGCGAGTTCAGTGAAGCCATGCCCCGATGTTGACACAATCTCGCTCCGAGGGGGTCCAACCCGCGCATCTCTCCGTCCTTGATCGATGGCGTCCACCACCGGAGGTCTCGCGCACCAGGCAAGCGGTCCCGCTTTCGTCAGACGGTGCGCCGACCAAGAGCGCAGTGAGCCGCGCTATTCGCTTCGCGCAGGGGTGCAGCTCGTCGCCACACCTGCCCCTTCGCCCGCCGCCGTGGTTTTGTGGGCCCCTGCCTGGCTCTCCGACGCATGCTCGCGGCCCTAGACCACACACAACGACGACTGCTAGGCCTGACGCTTCGGCGATAGCGCAATTTACTCAACGTCGAGACGGCGAGATCGTCGAAGTGCTTAGCGGATGCGTCGGCACCGCGAGCGGGTCCGGCGTCTCGAGTGTCCTACACCCGGTCGGCTACCGGACGCCGTCGCCTCGAGTTCTGCGAGGTGGTCAGCGCCGAGCAGACGAACACGGGCCGGCGGGTACTGACGGCACCGAAGCAGATGTCCAGCGTGATCACTGAACTCGAGCGCCGCGCGAGCGACGGGGGCCAGACCTAAGCTCGGCTCTGCCGACCATATCTACGCGTCGTCCACATTCCCCTGTTCGAGACCCATTTTCCCGCCGACCACTGCGAGGATCGCGATTCCAGTGGCGATGCCGATGCCGATGGTCAAGCGCTCGAAGAGCTTGGCCTTCGCACCCTTGGTTTCAGCTTCCTTCTGCGACTGAAGTTCGACAGTCCGCCCGATCTCTCTCGTCACTTCGAGCCGCTGTTCAAACGTGATATCAGGGAGTTCGAGGATCTTGTCCAGCGAGTCTCGCCATTGCTTGAACGCCTCACGCAAAGCACGGTCGCCCTCGTCGAAGGACTTCATCGTCGTGGCGTAGCCCTGAGCCAGCGAGTCGATGGCGTCCGAGGCTAGCTTTCGAAACTCAGGGAGCTGCTCGATCAGCTTGAGTCGCACCTCATCCGATACCTGCTGACTCTCGACGGCAAACCGTCCAAAGTCCGTGTGAGCGAGGTTCTTGAGCGCGGCGAATCTCGCTGGGGTGGGGCCGCCCTTTGCCTGCTCTGAGCCCGCCTGTTCGTCGTATGCCATGATTCACCAATCCTAGATGGAGCGTAGCGCGGAAGGTCTACATGAAGCGGGAAGGTCTACATAACGGTGATCTGACGGCTCCTGGTCTCCGCCCACAAAGGTCGCCTCTGACGATTCGATCTCGGCGCGAGCGCGTGGACCGACCGCCAAGTTGGCGTGATCCTCGCCGTCGGCGGCCTACCAACAATGAGCTCGCGCCACTAATGACTGGACACGCTCGGGGTCATGCCCAGTTGCCGGTCGGCCGCCGGGCGACCGGATGACCTGTGTGTTCCCTATCGCCCCGGTTGGTCCGTCGAGCCGCCAGACTGTGAACATGAATGCGCCCAGTGACCTGCTCGCAGTTCTCGTCGATGCTGACAACGTCCGCCCGTCGCGGATCGGAGCTGTCCTCGCGGAGGTCGCCCGCTTCGGCACGGCTTCCGTGAAGAGGGTTTACGGCGACTGGACGACGACGCAGCTCAGCAGCTGGAAAGCCGCGGCGAGCGAGCACGTCATCCAGCCCATGCAGCAGTTCGCGCACACCAAGGGCAAGAACTCCACGGACAGCGCGCTCATCATCGACGCGATGGACCTGCTCTACACCGGGCGGTTCCAAGGGTTCTGCATCGTCTCATCCGACAGCGACTTCACCCGGCTTGCTTCCCGTATCCGCGAGCAGGGGATCACGGTCTACGGCTTCGGAGAACGCAAGACGCCACCAGCGTTCCGAAACGCCTGCGACCAGTTCACCTACCTGGATGTCCTCGGAAGCACGGACGGTGAGCCCGCTCTCACCGAGGCGCCTTCGGCGCACGGTGGACTCCCACCTCGCGACGACTCGCGTCTCATCGACGGGCTGCGGAACAGCGTGAACACGGCATCGTCCGAGGACGGCTGGGCGAACCTCGCGACGGTTGGGCAACTGCTGCGGAAGTGGCAGCCGGACTTCGACTCACGCAACTGGGGCTACCCGAAACTGTCAGGCCTAGTCCGCGCAACCGGCCAGTTCACGATCGAGGGGCAGAGGGTTCGTGTGGCAGCCGGCTCTCGATAGTGGATCGTGCCACGGACACCACCTCTTGCCGGCGATGGTTCCCTGGGGCCGTGCTCGGGTGACTCGACGTGCAGCGCAGTTCGTTCACAACGGTGCGGCGCGATCGCTGAGCATTTCTGCTCAAGGGGCCAACGCAAGAGGCTCCTGATCCACAGGCACCGCAGTGGGGAGGACGTCAGTTGTCGTGGACCTCCACGCCTGCATCCGCGATAAAACGGTTGACGCTCGACGACCATATGAGCAGATCGGTGATGGCGACTCTCAAGTGTTCGGCGGCATCGATGAGATCAGCATGATCAGGTGCCTCCGCGAGGATCTTCCGTGCGGCTTCCACGTTCTCATCTGCCTCGCTCAGCGGCGAAATGTCGATATTCTCCATGGAGTGGACGGTAGCCGACGTCAGCCATGAAAGGCGAACCTCAACAGCGCTCGTTCAGCGCTTTTGATGCCACTGTGACGATTCGACGTACGTAGCGGCGAGCAGCTCCGTCACACATAGGTGGTCCGGAACGAATCTCACTTCGGGTGCCCATACGGCCGCGCCTCGAGCGTCGGTGCTTCTTTGTACGATCCGTCCCGTGGGTCCTCGTCGTTCGAATCGTTGGGTGCCGCCGCAGCCGTTCTCCCTCGAGGAAGCGGCACGGGGCGAGGACCTAGGCGAGCTTGAGCAGTCGATGCCGGTGTACGCCTGGTCCCAGCTACCGGACGGGCTCATCCGCCGCCGCGACGACGCATTCGCGAGAAGCATGACTCGTGACGCGGTCTGGGTTGAAGCGGGGCGAGGCGAGACGAAGCTGACGGCGCGGATATGGAGGAGCTCGGCACGGCACCGAGCCCCCAAATGAGTGCGACTGGCGTCAGCTGGGCAGGTTCCATCGGAGGTCGTATCCGGTGTCGGCGAGGAACCAGAGCTGGTTGCGGACTTCGTTGAGTGCTTTGGTGTCGTCGTCGGTGCGGGTGTCGGCGCGGAGGAGTGTGTTGGCGGTGATGATGTCGTCGGTGCGGTCCCGGTATCCGGCGGCGGTCGCGGTGGCGAAAATGGTTGGGTCGGCCGGGAGGATGAGCTCGGTCCCGGCGAGGTCCTCGTGTTCGGGTTCGAATCCGAGGTTCGTCATGTCGATTTCGTTCGCTGTGAAGGCGACGAGCCGGTATGGCGTCGTCTTGCCGACGCCGATCGCCGGGTAGCCAGGGCGACTCGAGATCCCTCGGCCGGAGATCAAACAGCCCGCGCCGATGAGCCGGTCCGCCTGCTCCGAAAGCGGCAGGTCGGATCGCCATCGGGTTCTGATGCCGCCCGGGCCCGGATAGCACGCAATGCAGAAGTCCACGAGGCCGCCGACTTTGCGGGATTCCCATCCGATGCTGGTGCGGTGCACGCGTTTCCCGAGCCGGGCGAGGGCGTCGTCTACTTGCCCGGGCGTGATTTTTCCACGTTTGACGAGCCGGTCGAAGGTGGCGCCGTTGATGGCGAGCATTCGTGCGACGGCGAAGGTGATGTAGGTGGGTGCGGCGTCCTGTGAAACAGGCCTCCTCAAGCGCTGCACGGTCTCACCGCTGCGAAGGAGTCTCACCTGAATGGAGAAGCGACACCGCATGTCCCCCTCCTCCGGTTCCCCCGAACACACCGCACCCGTGGTCGTCATCGGTGCCGGGGTCGTCGGCGCCGCGACCGCGTACGCGCTCACCGCCCACGGCGAGCGCGTCCTGCTCGTGGAACAGCACGCCCGCGGCCACCACCTCGGTTCCTCGCACGGTGCGACCCGGATCTTCCGGCAGGGCTACGCCGACCCCGAGTACGTCGCCCTCACCACCCGGGCGCTCGAACTGTGGGGAGCGCTCGAGGCCGCCGCCGGCGAGGAACTCATCGTCCGCACGGGGGCCGTCGACCACGGTCGGCCCGAGGTCGTCGACGCGATCGCCACCGCCCTCGCCGACGCGGCCATCCCGCACGAGTCACTGACCCCGGAGCAGGCGGCGGCGCGCTGGCCCGGCATCGCGTTCGAGGGGCGCGTGCTGACCCACCCCTCGGCCGGGCGCATCCGCTCCGAGCGGACGATCGAGGTGTTCCTGACGCTGGCCGAACGGACCGGTCTCGCCGACCTTCGGTTCGACACGCGGGTCACCGGGCTCGAGGACCACGGCGACGACGTCACCGTGACGCTGTCCGACGGCAGCGCCGTCCGCACCGCGTCCGTGGTGGCCGCGGTGGGCTCGTGGGCCCCCACGCTGGTCGGCGAGCTGCTCGCCGGACGCGGGGCGGACCTCCCGGCCATCCGCGTCACCCAGGAGCAGCCGGCCCACTTCCCCAGCCACCTGCCGGACGCGGCCTGGCCGAGCTTCGTGCACTGGGCCGACGGCGACGACGTGTACGGGCTGCTGACGCCGGGCGAGGGCGTCAAGGTCGGCTTCCACGGCACCGGGCCGGTCGTCGACCCGGACCACCGGGACTTCACTCCCGTGCCGGCCGAGGCCGAGCGACTGCAGGCGTACGTCGCGCGGTACGTGCCGGGGGTCGACGCGACGAAGCCTGAGTTCATCAGCTGCCTGTACGACAACTCCCCCGACGAGGACTTCGTCATCG
>Ga0308160_10002697_pt1 | contig 20944 bp, 20 predicted proteins | sample PhyFR1_FD_201036 | JGI IMG/M metagenome (GOLD analysis project Ga0308160, IMG submission 201036) | Phyllosphere microbial communities from UC Gill Tract Community Farm, Albany, California, United States - DLSLF.R1 | ecosystem: Host-associated > Plants > Phyllosphere > Unclassified | place: USA...
GGCCGCACCGGAACGTCTCCTTCCTCCTCTCCCCCCCTCCCACCCCCCCCTTCCCTTCCTTCCTTCTAGTGGTGCTGGTCCCAGCCGTCCCGAATGCTCTGCGCTCGCTGGGATGGAGCGAGCGCGTCGACACGTCGTTCGCGGACCGCTCGAAGGCTCCCCTCTCTCTTCCCACTCCTCCCCCTCTTCTCCTCCTCCCTTCCTCCCCTCGTCGTCGCCCCCCTCTGCTCCTCTAGCGCATGCATGCCGGCCCGCCTTCGACTCTTCCCTCTCACACCCCTCGCTTGCGCTCCCTTGTCCTTCACCACGCCCTCATCTCCCCGTCCGCCTTCCGCCCTCCCTCTTCTGTATCCTCCCAGTATACGAAAAAAAAGCCTCGAACGATTCCCTTGTCTAGCGCATGCTTGAACCGCTGAGGGAGTGTGGGGGCAACGGCTGCAATATGAGGCGGTCCGGAGGTCCGAGAGTGGGGCAATAAGGAACCGCCGACGGAACCCGCTCCAAGGGAGGCCTGGCTGTCTTGCGAGTTTCGAAAGCGAGCCGAGTGGCCACCCCTCCTTTCGCCGAGCGCCCCCCCCCCCCCCGCCCCCCTATTTCGTGTAAAAGGTTGCTAGGATCGGGCGCAAAAGGGGTGGAGCGAGAGGAGCTACAAAGGGTGGAGGGCGAACAAGCGCTTGCGGCCGCCGCCGCCTCCAGCAGGACCGGGATCTAGACGGACGGACGACGCGCGTATGTGTGTGTGTATGTGTGTGTGGGAGGATGGGTGAGCGGGTGTCTGCTGCGAGGTGGGACGCAGTGGCAGCAGCAGCAGCAGCAGGTAGTGGCTCATGCCGCCGGGAGCGGGACGGCAGAAGGCGCCGAGGGCGAGCGGCCGTCGGGAGCGGCGGCCGGCGGCGGCGCAGGTGCCTCCACGGTCGGTTTCGAGCCGACCGGCGGCGAGGACGGCACAGGCGTCTTGTCGGCGACAACGGTGGCAGCAGCAGTGGCCGAACCCTGTCGCACAGGCGGGCGGGGACAAGGGTCGGGGGTCGTCAGCATAGCTCGGCGGCAAGGATGGGGTTGGAAGGGGCAAGCAAGGCAGGACTGACGTTTGTCTGCGGCGCTGCAGCAGCAGCGGCAGCGGCAGCAGGCTCGACCGACGCCGGTCTGCTGATCTCGGTCGGCAGGGCAACCTCCTCGAGCTTGGGCCGCTTGGCCGTCTCGCCGTCCGCCGGCGCCTCCTCGTGGTCGCGCTTCAGAGGGTTGCCAGCCGGCGGGACCGCCAGGGCGGTCGTTGCCGCCGCCGCCGCTGCCGCCGCCGCTGGGGCCGGGGGCGTCGCCGCCCGAACTGCAGGCGTTGGGACTGGGGCCGGCGCAGGCGCCGAGTCCTCCCGTGTCGTCCGCTCGTCCGAAGCAGGCACGCTCAGCGTCGAGATCGGCCCGGTCGCAGTGCTCGCGTAGGGTGCGATCGGCGACCTCGCGACAGACGCGGCTGCTGCCGGCGTCGAACTCGCCACCGCCGTTGTCTGTGGTGCCGGCGACGGGAAGAGCGGCGGTGCCGTCGACGCCGTCTCCCGAGTCGGGGCCGGGGTCGCAACGGGAGCCGGGGGCGCGGGCGGGGGCGCGCCGCGCGAGTTGGAGAAGGAGAAGCCGCCGGCGAGACCCATCAGGAGGTCGGCCGCGCCGCCCGTGTCCGACAGAGCCTCGTCGTCATCGTCGTAGTTGTCGTCGACGAAGCGCGAGGGCACGGCCGGCGCCGCTACCGCCGCCGCCGCCGCCGCAGCAGCACCAGGCGCGGCCGCCGGCGTCACGCCCCGGATCGACGAGTCATCCGAGCGCGAGGGCGAGGCCGCGTTGGCGCCAGCCGGCCAGCCGTCGGCCGGGCCGTTCATCTTCCCTGACTTGGCCGCGCTCGACGGCGTGCCCTTGAGCGGCGCCTCCTGCGTCTTGCGGCTCCGGCGCTTGCTGTCGCGCTCGCTCCCCTCGGGGCCCGACGTGCGCGACTTGCGCGGCTTCTTATCCTTGTCCTCCCCCGTCGCGTTCCGCTTGCGCCGCTGTTTCGAGCCCCCCGCCGCGAGATCGTCGTCGAGGCCCGGGCGCGAGCCGCCGGGGACGTGCTGGTCGATAGCGGCGCGGTACTGGCCGTCGTCCTGGGTCGGGTCGTACCTCCGCGGTGGCGGGCCCTGCTGGCCAGGCGCGGCCATGCCAGGCGACTTTGCCCGGTCCTGGCCATGAGCATAGTAGCCGTGCGGAAGCGGAGCCTGCTGCGACGCCAGCTGCTGCTGCGGCTGCTGTTGCTGCGGCTGCTGCTGCATCGGATGGAACGGCGACCGGCCGAGCGAGCCCCGTCGGTCCCCGTTGCGGTCGTCCGAGATGGACGCCCGGCGGAGGTCCTGCGGCCCCGACCGGCCACCGACAGCCGGTGGGTAGTAGCCCGAAGGCTGGCCAAAGGCGGCCGCGCCCTTCTCGCGCGCGCGCTCCCACTCGGCCTCGGCGCCCGACATGCCTGGACGCTCGCCCGCGCCCGGGTGATGCATACCGGGCGGAGCCGACGTGTAGGGCGGATAGGGGTTCGTGTAGGGCTGGTGCGCGGCCTGCGGAGGTGGAGGCGGGTAGCCACCAGCGCCGGCTGCTCCGCGCATGCGAGGGGAGTCGGCCGCCGACGCGCCGTTCCTGGGGTCGAAGAGCGGTCGGCCGCCAGAGGGTGCGCGCTGTTGACCGTAGGCGGCTGCCTGCTGCTGCTGCTGCTGCTGCTGCTGCTGCTGTTGCTGCTGTTGCTGCACGCTGCTCGCCTGCGGCCGGTCGACGTCCATCGGCGTCGGGCCGTGCCGGCTTGAGCGCTCGTCCTGCCGGCCGTGGCCGAGCGGGGCGACAGGCGACGCCATGCGCGAGGGCGGGTGCTGCACAACCGGAGCGCCGTTCGGCGGGAAGCCGCCCGCGTGATACGATGAGCCTCCGGCGCCCTGCTGGTCAGGCCGCAGGCCACCGTGCTGCTGCTGCTGCTGCTGCTGCTGCTGTTGAGAGAGAGGCTGCTGCTGCTGGGGCGGGCCAGCCATCATCCGGTTGGCCGAGCCGGGTCGGCCCTGGGGACCGTTTGCGATCGCCGTCGGGGCCGGGCCGAGCGTGCCTGCCGGTCCAGAGTTGGCGTACGCCGTCGGGTGGACGTCGCGCGGCGGGGGCGGGATCGGCGGCGGGCCGCCGTTCTGCTGGAGGTTGCGCAGGAGCGAGAGCCGCGTCTTGATCGTCGGGTTGTTGGGATCGAGGTCGAGCGCGCGGCCATAGGCGTCGATCGCGTCGGTGATCTGGTTGTTGCAGCTCTCGTAGAGCGAGCCGAGATCGAACCAGACCTCCGAGATGTAAGGGTTGAGCCGGATGGCGCGCGAGTAGGCGTCGAGCGCGTCGCGAAACTGGTTGATCTGGTAGTAGAGGACGCCGATCGAGCACCAGAAGGTCGGGTTGCGGCCATCGCGGTAGACGGCCTGCTGATAGTACTCGTACGCCTTGTTGTACCGCTGGCCAGACATGAAGACGCGCCCGAGCAGGTACCAGGTTTGGGCGTCGGACCGATCTGCGCGCGACGGGGGTCGGTCAGCCGAGCGGTCGTGACCGCGTGAGGAGCGACGAAGGAGGGAGGACGCACCCGACGCGAGACTCTTTTCGAGGTAGCTGACGGCGAGCTCCTGGTTGGTAAAAGTCGCATCGCGCTGGTGGTAGAGCCAGCCGAGCTGCTGGAGCACCTTCGAGTGCTCCGGGTTCTCGCTCAGGACCCGCTCGTACGCCTCCTTAGCGTAGATAAACTGAGAGGTCGGGACACATCACGGCGGTCAGTCGAGCAGGCTCGTAGGGTAGGAGCTGCTGCCGGAGGGTCGTGGGACCGACCTCCTTCTGCTGCTCGTACACGTGTCCGATCTGGAACCAGATGTCGACGTCCGTCAGCGGCCGCGGCGGGTTCTTGAGGATGTATTTGAAGCACTTGGGGCGCAGGAACCGACGGGAGGTCAGCGAGCGAGCCCATTGCGCCGACAGGCAGCGGGCTCCGACGGGACGCACATCGAGCGAGGCCGGGTACTTGTGCTGCTGCTTGTAGATGATGCCGAGACGGAAGTAGATCTCGTTGGCCTTCTCGAAGTCTGTCGGACGGGGGAAGAGGAGGGGGCTCGATCGCATCAGCAGCGGATTCTCGGTCTCGAGAGACGGAGGGCTCGACGCACTCGGGTCCATGCGCAGGACGCTGCTGAAGGCATCCTCGGCGTGCTCGAGGCTGCCGTAGCGGTCATAGAGGATGCCGATGCCGTACCAGAGCTTGGGCTCCTTGGGGTTCGGCAGGTGATAGAGCGCCTGCTGGTAAGCCGTGTAGGCCTTCTGGAGGTCGTCCATCATCAGGTAGCAGTGGCCTGCGCAGGCGGAAGAGCCAACGGGCGAGGGTGGGTTAGCGCGCTGGCCGAGTTCCGAGGGGCCGCAGGCGCGGACGATGCACCGAGTGCGCCCCAGATTTCGCCGTTGTCCTGCGAGATGTTGAGCACGCGTTGGAAGAACTCGATTGCCTGGGCCGGGGGAGAGGCCGCGTCAGTCATGGGAGTCAGGCGAGCGAGTCGAGCTTCGGGCGGAAAAGTTCACCTTGCCAAAGTCGTCCTTGGCGCGGGCGATGCCTGCGACCTGGGTGAGCGCGCTGATAGAGGCCGGGTTATGGCGGAGGGCGTGCTCGTACGCCGCCTGAGCCCGGTCGAGGTCAGACAGCTGCTCGGCAACCGCGCCTGCGAGCGGGACACAGGGAGAGAGAGAAGGCATCAGAGATCGTAGAGGGCTGAGAAGGCAGTTCCAAGACGGGCCAAGGGCGTTGTCGCGGCATGCGAGCGAGCGAGCAGCACTCTTCGCCGGAAGACGACGGCCAGGCTTGTCGGCGACTTTTGCGGCGGAGTGGTCAGACGACCGCCGCACGCGCGCTGGCAAAGCCAAGACGGGCGGGTCCAGCGACGGCGGGGGAGAGGGAGGCGAGGTGGGTCGAGCCATCCAAACAGGCGCCTCGTCGTCCTTTTCCCGAGATCCGGGGGCACGCGCGCCGCCGGCGCCGCCGAGAGCCGGTCGACGGGCTTGCTCCCCTCCTCCCCTCCAACGCCAGGGTTCTTGGGTCTGGGACACGCGCCTACGGACAGGAGCGAGGCGGACAAAGAAGAGGGACGCACCCATAAGGAGCCACGTCTGCTCGTTGGCCTGGGCGAGTGCCTGGACAGCCGTCATCTGCTGCTGCGGCGGCGGCGGGGGGGCGCCCGCGGGCGGCGCCGGCGGGCCTGACGGGTGCGGCGGACCCGGGTGACGGCCGTGCGGATGGCCATTATGCTGCATCGCTGCTGGGCGAGCCGCGGAGGGGACGCGCGGGAAGACGGATGGGCTGACTGGGGGGAGGGGTCCAGAACGGGAGGGGAGGGGACAGGCGATGGGATGGCGATTTGACTCTTGCGGCGGGCGGGCGCCTTCGCTGAGCTGGCGGCGGCGGCGTTCTCGAGCCGGGGAAGGGAAAGGCTTTGCCTCTCGGGCGGTTCGTCGATCCTGCGCGTGGGCTGGGCCGGCGGGCAGAAAGCAGAGGGCGGCGGCGCGAGGGGGTCGGCGAGGGTCGACGCCGGCTGGGCTAGGCTGGATGGATGGCGGTTGGGGCGGGAGGCGGGATGGTGGTCAGTAGTCGGGCGAAGAGGGGCTTCGTCTCGCTCGGACGGCTTCGCCTTGGTCTGCCCTTCGTCTCTGCTGGCCCTCCCTTCTCACTCCTCGCCGCCGCCGCCGCCGCCGCTCCCACCAGCAGGGTCGGGCGCGGGGCCTCTGCTCGCGTGGCGTCGCCAAACTGTTTGGCGACGCCAGAGTGGCACCGACTCGGACGAAACGCATCGCCCGCCGGCCGGTCGCCCCGCTTGCTGCTGCTGCTACCTCTGACGGGCTTTTCTGTTCAGACGCTGGTCGTCTCGCTCGACGAGGGGACAGACACTCTGACCGCCCTGGCCGTGCGCTCTCTGATCGGGTGAAAATGGGGGATCGGGCTAGGAGGGGCGGCTCACCCGCTGCCTGCACTTGCTTCTCAGTCTGATGACAAGCCAGCGCGCCCGGGTCGGCCGTCGCGGCGCGAGGCTGATGTGCTTCCATCTCTCTGTTGACCGCCGTCTTTGTCCGGCGAGGGACGATCGCTCACGCCCCCCTCCCGGCCCATCGCATGGGCGCACGCAACCGGGGGCCTAGGCCGGACTTGGTGACCATTCAGCCCAACAACGGCTGGCCCTTCAGCCCTTCCTTCAGCCCTCCGTTCGCCTTCGACGAGGGTCGTGATTCGACGGCTGACCCGGTCGGCCGTTGCTTGCCCGGCCTGCACCCTCTGCAACGCAAGAAGCTTGCGCGCCCGAGCAAGGAAGACAGATGCCTACGCCCCCCCCCCCTTTCTTAGCCTCGGCCGGGTCGCCCTCGTCAGTGACGCCGTGCCCCCGTGGTCGCCGTCGGGGCCCGTTGCCGCGGGCGGCCGTGCCGCGGGGCGTCCGAACCCTCTCTCTCTCTAGCGGAGTCGCTCGCGCTCTGCTGGTCGCCTCTCGTCCCTTTCGTCCGTCCGGGCGCGCGTGCCGTCCGCCCGGGGTCTGAAAAACGTCAGCTGGCCGCCGTTTCTGCCGACGAGCCGGCCGACCAGAGGACGCGCGGCTCGACATCTTGCCCTCTCGCAGCGTCTCAGCCGCCTGAGCCAGCTGTGCCCGTCTCACATGAACTTCACGTCTCATCATTTATTCGCCGTCTTGACAGGAACTCGCACTCAGCGTCGATAAGGACGGGCGACGCGCCCAACTGCCGTTGCAACCCAGAGGTAGCGGAACACCCTCTCCCGGCTGTTCGTCGGTAAGCAGAGCTCGATTTGTAGAGAATCTTAATGTGTCCCTCGCAGCCTTGCGAGCAGCGTTGCGGTCAGCGAGTCGGTGCAGGTCGGGGTGAGCAGGAGGAGGTCGGCAGCAGCAGCCGTCTGCGACAAGGATCGGCTCGACACCCCGGCCGACCGACCTCAGCGCTCGCTCTGGCTTCTACACTGTTGCTCGTTGGTGCGCGGGCCCGATGCTGGCTACCGACACGGCCTTTGTCTCTCGAGGTTCGACTCGTTTGGCCGAGCGCGCGCTGACGACGGTCCTTGCCCTGCTGCCTGCTGCTGCGCGTCGGCGGGACGGCCGGCCGTCGCCGGGTTCGCCACATTTCGACCCCTTCGACCTTACACCATACGCCCCCCGCCCCCTCTATCGTCTCTCTGCTTCCATTCCTCCTCTCCCTCTCTCGGCTAGGTGTTGATGTACTCTGCATCGGCTTCAGTCGCCCGTGCGCGCTGGACGGCCGCCCTCGGCCGGCGCGCGCTCGCGACCTCGAGCCCGGCCGCTCCCCGAGCCGGCGCTCAGCCCTCCGCCATCGAAGGCGACGATGTCAGCTCTGCCGATGAATCGCACCATGCAAGCAATCCAGGGCAGTCCCCAAGGACGCCCCCGAACGGCGCACCGGCCTCCGATGGCCAGTCAGGTCCGAGCGGGGTTGCCACCGGCTCTGCGGACGCCGTCGCGGTCCCTGCCGATGACCCACCGCCGGTCTCCGCAGCTGCCCACCTCTTTGCGCTCGCTGCCGAGGAGGACGCCCAGCCACCTCCTGACCGGCCACGGCGACCGAACCCGCTCCTCAGCGAACTCGACGAGCGGCCCTGGACGGGTGACGAGCCGATCGAGGCGACGGTCCTCCGCATGCTCATCGACAAACACAAGCCCCAGCGGACCGGCAAGATCAAGAGCTCGGACGACCGGATCCGGGACGAGGTCCAGCGTTCGGCGCTCGAGCGCATGATGGACGAGGGCAAGGGCATGGGCCGCCAGGGGTCGGGCGGCGCCCGCGTCGAGGGCGGCGGCGGGACCGACGAGGGAGGCTTCGTCGCCAAGGGCATCCGACGCAACAGCAAGGTCTTCCCGGGCCACCTCGTCGGCGGCGATCCGGAGCACGAGCCGTGGATGAGCGAGTATGCGACGCCAGCCGCCAGCGAGTCGCCTCTCATCAAGCGCGGCGTCCTGCTCGCCCCAGAGCGGCCAGGCCTTGGTCGGGCCAAGGAGGACCCGGCGGTGCGCCGGGCGCTCCGCCGCGAGCGCGCGCTCCTTGCCGGTCCCGTCCGGGCCGTCAACGCGAGGGGGAAAGTACTCGACTTCCAGCTCGACAGACTTGCCGGCAAGAACCGCGGGGCCAGCCGCCTGGCCGAGTTGGCGGCGACCAAGTTCGACCAGATCGACGAGGACCTCGACGTCCGCGTCGTCATGACGCCGGCCGACTACCGGATCGAGGTACGTGTCGCCTCCCGCCACCGGTCTCATGCGTTGCCGACAAATCCACGCGCTGACCTCTTTCCCCCTGTTTCTGCAGCAAGCCCGGCTGGACGGCGCCTTTGACAACCTGTCCGGCCGTGGCAAGCCCCTGGCGCTTCATCACGGCTCGACCTCGAACCCTTACATCGGCCGGCACGAGTTCTTCATGTGCGTCGCTCGAGTCTGCTGCGAACTCTGGTTCGTAGATGGCGACGACTGACGCTCTGGCTTCGGCGCGTTCTCGACGACGATCGCATCCGCAGGAATCAAGCGTTCAAGAAGAACGACGTCCTCCCGCCCTGGATCGAGAGCCGAAAGCAGCACACGGCCGCGCTCGAGACGCTCCACACCTCGCTCACGTCGATGCTCCACCGGCGGCTGCTGATCCACCCGGACCTGCCGCGCTGGGCGTCGGTTAGCCAGATCGAGCGTCTGCGCGTGCGCGAGATCGAGCCCGGCGGGTCCGAGCACGCCTTCTGGCTCGACATGGTCAAGGACGTCAACAGCAAGGGCCGTAGCGCAGACGGCATCGGCCCACCGTCGACTCGAAAGGGGTGAGGACCCCCGTGCATCAGTCGTTGACCTGCGTACAATGATAGTGCTGACGGCGCACCCCCCTTGCTGCAGGACGACGACGCTTGCGGCCGAGCTTGAGCGGGCCTACCCGAAAGCTGCCCTGCTTGCTCACTCGTCCATCCATGCGCCTCCGCCGGCACCGGTCGAGCTCAACAAGATCGATACGAGCAAGATCAACTGGGGCATGGACTGGTCGTTCCTCCAGGCGTTGCCGCTCTTCCGCTGGTGGGCTAGCCTGCGGGCGCCCTGGAGGCGGTCGTCGTGAAGCTGTAGGCGGCCATCTAGATGAGCGAATCTTGTGCGCTAGGGACGTTTCATGCCTGGGAATAGCGGTCGCCGCGATGCTAGAGACCGACTTGAAGCGCCGGCTGGCAGAGACGGGGCGGGGAGCATAGGCGCTGCGTCGGTTGGCGCTCCCGGCGGCCTCCCTCGCGTTTCAGGATCCAGCCCCTGACATTTCGCCGGCCCTTTTGTCCTGGCCCGCTGCCGCCGCCGCCGCCGGAAGCAGCAAAGAAAGCAGCAGCAGCTTCCCTTTGATGAGCAGGTCCTCCAGGCCTCCCTTTGACCAACGAGCTCGAGCTCGGGCCAAGGGCGTTCGTCGGCAGCTCTTTCCTCCCCCTCCGTCCCGACGTCCGCCCACCACCCCCTCTTTCTTCCGCCTCTTCTTCCTCCCGCGCCACCTCCTACCAGCCCTCACCTCGTTCAAACCCCACGCCAATGTCGTACCCCTCACTCAACGCCCGGTCAGCCGCTCTACCACCACCAGCGACTCCGCCCCGGAACCGGCCCCGCTTCCTTTCCCATCTGAGCCTCTCGCGGTCGAAGTCGAGCGACGGCGATGCCGAGCTGCCGCTCATGACGATCCCCCCGGACTCGCCGCTCTCCCAATTCGGAGCTCGGCCCAGCCCTCAACTCGAGGAACAGCCTCTGGCCGAGTCTGGCTCGCTCTGGCGCCGGCGGTCACGCTCGTCGACGATCGGCTCCAGCAACCGCGGCCATGGTCGCTCGGCCTCGGTTGTCCCGACTGTCAGCTGCGCCTCGTCGCCAGCCTCCGCCCGACTGTCGGATCAGTATATCTTCCGCTCAGCCTCATCAGACGGCGTACCACAAGCCAGCAGCTCCCTTCAGCATCTCAGCTCGGAGCCCATCGTCCCTCCTCGGCCGCCCCGGACGTTCGCCCTGCGTCCACCGCCCTGCCCGCTGCCGGCTCAATGGCCTATTGGTCTCGTCCCTGCGCTCGTCCCTACACGCCCACCGCCGCCTCCGCCCGAGCCGAGGTCGCCAGTCGATGTCTTCACCGCCGTCCTGCTGTCCCAGAAGACCGTCACGCTTCCGCCCCAGCCGCCCTCGGTCTCGGCCGACTCGGCAACGCCAGGGACGCTCGTTCAACTTCAAGTCGCCGGCTCGACATTCATCGTCCCTCTCACGTCCATCGAGCGCTATCCTTCCCACCTCGCCCGCTTCGCGACCGGCTGCACGACCGTGGCCGATGCGGCGGATGACCTGATGGAGAGCGACGGCACCTTCAGCTCGATCGACGAGTCGGACCGCGACTTCGAACCTCCCTCACCTCAAGCGAGCGATTCGTCGGCCGACACGTGCGCGCCGCCATGCCCTCATCGAGCACTGCGATGCAACGCGATCGCTGACATCTCTTGCGCAACTCACAGGGATATCCCGTCGTCGCCCCCCTCGCCGCCGTTCAATCTGCGGGCCTCATCAATGACCAAGCTCCAGAAGCTCGGCCTACTGCCGCCGCGCGACCCGTCAACAGGCTTCCTGCTCGACCCGACGACGCCTCGGCCCGACCTGACGGCCTTCCCTCGGGCTGACCTGCCGACGCGTACGACCGGCAGCGCTTCGTTCCGCCGGCCGTCCGGTCGACCAAGCCCGGCAGCAAGTCGGTCGACGATCCGCTTTCTCAACGTCCTTCTCTTTCGCTCGCCCGATCCGTACGCGGCCATTTCGTACTTTTATGCCCACGGCGCACTTCTCCCCTCGCTCCGAACGATCCTCGAGGGCGAGACGGCCTGCAAGGGCTGCCCGCTCTGCGGCGACGCCGAGCGACTCCGACGGCTGCGCGAGGTCGAGGCCGAGGCCGACTTTCTGGGCCTCGAGGGGCTTGCGAGGCTCTGTCGACGCGAGCGGCTCGGCCAGGAGGGGGCTGGACCGTCCGCTCGACCGCCGCTGGCGTCACGCAAGAACCCAGGCTGGATCTGAGCCCTCTCCTTGCCACCGCCCCGCAATCTCTGTCCATGGTCATTTACCGTGTCTGTCATGTCCCCCCTCTGTCTGTCGCGAGGTTCTCCCTGGCGCGTCGTTGCGCGAGGTAAGCGAGTGTTCAAAAGGGTCATGATGGTCTGGACAGCGAAACAGAGGTAAGAAAGTGGGCGAGGGAGAGAGGAGTGTCTGCAAGCCGAGGCGAGGGGGCTGGACGGGCAAACGATGGGAGAGAGGGGGAGGGAGCGTGTCGGTCGGGCGCGAGCTCTCTGCCCGAGCAAAGAGGGCACCGCCTGCAGCGATTACGGAGGACGACGGGGAGGGCGGACGGTCGGGAGGGGGAATTTTCCTTGGGGTCCGGCCGCTTAGGTCCGGCGCTTGAGGTTGGTGCTGAGCTGGGTTCGGGCAAGGGGAGCACGGGCGCTGGTCAGAACGATGCGAGACTGTTACCTCGCAAGGGATGCGCAGGCGACGCACCCATTCGAGACCCTCGTAGAGGCCGTCTCCAGACGTGGCGCACGTGGCCTGGATGTACCAGGTCCGCTGGCGGAGCGAGTGGAGGCCGAGCTTGTCGGTGATCTCGGCGGCGTTCATGGCGTTGGGCAGATCCTGCTTGTTGGCAAAGACGAGGAGGAGGGCGTCCCGAAGCTCGTCCTCGTTCAGCATGCGGCCGACTGAGAGGGAGGGTGGGGGAATGGAGGGGGAAAACATGAGGGGGGAGGTCAGCGATGGCGGCATCGGCAGGCAAAAGCCACGGGTAGAGGAACAGCACGCACGCTCCTCGCGGGCCTCCGAGACACGCTCCCGGTCGTTCGAGTCGACGACAAAGATGATGCCCTGGGTGTTCTGGAAGTCTGCAGGTCGAACACGGGCATGCCCAGAGCGGCGGTCTCAGTCAAGCTGCACACTCTGAATGGGAACCGGGGTGTTGTGACGTACAGTGCCGCCAGAGGGGACGGATCTTGTCCTGTCCTCCGACATCCCAGACGGTGAACGAGATGTTCTTGTACTCGACGGTCTCGACGTTGAAGCCTGAGGATGGATGGCGAGGGACGGGGAGTCAGCTCGCTGGTTTGCAATTAGCTTGCAGCAGGGCCGAAAAACGAACGTACCGATGGTCGGGATGGTGGTGACAATCTCTCCAAGCTTGAGCCTGCAGTGCGAGTCCGTCGTCGATGTGGTCAGCAGAAGGATCAACCTGAACGGTGCCGAGAGCACTTATGCGGCCGACACGATACTGACTTGTAGCTGTGGGAAGGGAAGGCGTAGGAAGGGAGAGAGTGTCAGTCGCTTGGCAGGTGGGCGCAAGAACGCGTTGTGAGATGGGAGGACACGAAGGACGCGGCCCCTTCGGGCGCTCGGAGAAAGGAAACTGACAGGATGGTGGTCTTTCCGGCGGCGTCAAGTCCAACCATCAGGATGCCTGTCCAGAGCAAAGGCGAGACAGGTCAGTACTACAATTCGGACAAGACGACGACTCGAGCGAGCCATGCGACCGGTCCCAAAGGCCGACGCGGCGGTGGCGCGGCGCGGCGCGACCCAACGCTCCCTCCGACAGGCGCCCGGCCTGGCTCCTCCTGAACGACGAGGAACCGGGCCATCCCAAGAGGAGGGATCGGCACCTGCCCTATGCGGACCGACGCAGTTGCAGAGACGGCAGGCCAAAGGCGGTTGAGGGCCCGTTCAGGCCATCGCTCGCTCGCCTGGGCCGAGCGGCGGCCGCCCTGCCCTGGCCCGCGCGACCGCCCTTTTCCAGGCCCTGCCTCGAGCCCTGGCCTTTCGAGCCATCCGGCCACAGCGAGCGCGCCTCGAGCTCGATCAGACGCGTGCCGGCCTGGCCGGTCGACCGGTCGCGCCTGGGAGACGCTCGTCTGGCGAGGGAGGCCAGGCCAAAGGTGTTTTTCCTCTGCGCCCGGCGGGCTCGGAGGCGAGCAGACGGGGCGGCGGCGAGGGAAGGAGCCGTAGGCTTGTCTCGCTCGCGCCTGGCTCGACCGATCAACGAGGTAAGGGGACGCACGCATCTCCTTCTTGCCGAAGAGGCCCGAGAGGAGCTTGGAGATAGAGAGACCCATGGCTGGCAAAGAAAGAGCGAGAGCGAGGCAAGGTGTGGAAGAGGAGGAGGACGAGGTGGTGGGAAGGTCGGGGGCGAGCCAAGGGCGAGCGAGGTGCGATGAGGGCCCAGCGCCGCCAGCGCCAGCGAGCGCGCGCGCCTGCCGAGCGCGCCGCCCGGTTTTTTCCTGCCCGCGCGAGGCGAGCGGGCGCGCGCGCGCGGCGAGGCCGCCAGCTCGAGCGACCGACCATCGCGCGAGGCGACTGAGCAGATGGGGCCACTTTCTCGCTCAGACAAGTCGCAAAAAGGGAGGAAGGGGAGTCATGGTACAACTCGGGAATGAACGCGCGTGAGAACTAGCGAGCCGACACGGACACCAGGGGCCACGGAAGGAGGGAGGAGGAGGGCGTGATCGTAAAAGGAAGGGGCCGGGGGCAGCGACACGGAAAGGACATTCGACGTTGCTTAGAGCGGGCCCTTGTTGGTGAGGTTGATGTGGACGGCCTTGACGTTGGTGTAGTTGTGGAGGGCGTACTCGCCAAGCTCGCGGCCGATGCCCGACGTCTTGTAGCCGCCAAACGGCACCTGCGTGTGGAGCTGGTTGAAGCTGTTGACCCAGACGGTGCCAGAGTGGATCTTGTTCGCGACCGAGATGGCGCGAGTGATGTCCTTGGAGAAGACGGCCGAGGCGAGGCCGTACTCGCTCGCGTTAGCCTGGGCGATGACGTCGGCCTCGTCCTTGAAGGTGGCGACGACGAGGACGGGCCCGAAGATCTCCTCCTTGAGAATCTTCATCTCGGGCTTGACGTCGGCAAACAGGGTCGGCTGGATAAAGTAGCCCTCGTCGCCGTGGCGCTCGCCGCCGACGAGCAGGGTCGCGCCCTCGTCCTTGCCCGACTGGATGTAGGCCGAGATGCGGTCGAACTGCGTCTGCGAGACCTGGGGCCCCTGGAAGGTCGTCGCCTTGGAAGGGTCGCCGACCTGGATCTCCTTGAACTTGGCGACGAGCTTCTCGAGGAACTTTTCCTTGATGCTCTCCTGGAGGTAGAGCCGCGAGCCGGCGCAGCACGTCTGGCCGGCGTTGAAGTTGATGCCAAAGGCGGCCCAGCTGACGGCCTCGTCGAGGTCGGCGTCCTCGAAGACGATGTTGGGCGACTTGCCGCCGAGCTCGAGCGTGACGTTCTTGAGGTTGGACTCGGCCGCGAGCTTCATGATCGTCCGGCCGACGAGGGTCGAGCCAGTGAAGGCGACCTTGAGGATCTTCTGGTGGCTCGCGATGGCGGCGCCGACCTCGGCGCCATAGCCGTTGACCTGGCGGAAACGGGAGGCAGAAGAACTGTCAGCGAGCTGCTTGCTGTCGAAAAGACAAGTTGCTCTGGCCAGAAGGGACGCACGAGGTTGAAGACACCCTTGGGGACGCCCGCCTCGTTCATCAGCGAGGTAACGCGCAGGGCGGTGAGCGGCGTGAGCTCCGAGGGCTTCATGACGATCGTGTTGCCGGTCGCGAGCGCTGGGGCGATCTTCCACTGTAGAGCCGAGAGCGAAGAGGCACGGTCAGTTCTTTGCGCCCCAATGGCTCGGATCGCCCGGAGGAAAGATGGGCCGATCCGGCGGGCGGGGGGCGGCGACTGACCGCAAACATGAGGATCGGGAAGTTCCAGGGGATGATTTGGCCGACGACGCCGATGGGCTCGTGCCGGGTGTAGCTGTGTGAGCGGCGAGATGATCAGTCTCTCGTCGTGAGACGAACGTGGTCGAGCAAAGACAGAGAGACGCACGCAAACTTGGAGTCGTCGACCTCGATAACCTTGCCGCCATCCTTGTCGGCCCAGCCGGCGTAGTAGCGCAGGCAGGCGGCCGCCTCCGAGACGTCAAAGGCCCGGGCGATCGAGTACGCCTTGCCGTTGTCGAGCGACTCGAGCGCGGCGAGCTCGTCGGCGTGCTCGTCGATCAGGGCCGCGAGCTTGTGCAAGATGACGCCTCGGGCGTGACCGGCGACCTTCTCTCCCCAGCGCTCAGTGTAGGCCTCCTCGGCGGCGGCGACGGCGAGGTCGACGTCCTTCTTGCCACCGGCCGAGAACGACGTGATGACCTTGCCAGTCGTCGGGTTGATCGTGCTGCAGGCGGCAGAAAGGGAGATGGACCCCAAGGGGTCAGCCTCGGCCCGGGCAGCGCGGTGGGCCCCCGCCGCCATCACAGGCAGGATTGGAACCAAAGGGAGGCAGGACGCACTCGATGGTCTTGCCCTCAGCGCTGTCGACCCACTAAAGACGGGAACGAAGGCGTCGTGGTCAGTCCTGCAGCTTCTCTTCGCGCTCGGCCAGGAGCGTCGGGGCAACGATGAGGCGACGGACCTCGCCGCCGATGAAGAGGCCGGTGCTGAAGCTCGTCTTGCCCTTGTAGGAGTCGTGGTCGAACGTGTGCTCAAAGGTGGCAGGCATGGCGGGCAGAGAAGAGAAGTGCGTGTGTGTGTGTGAGGAGAGAGGGCAGGGGGGGGAGTAGGTGGGGTGGGTGGGTGGTAGAGGAGAGGGAAGGGCAGGCGGGCGAGATGCCAGCAAAGGTCACTGGGCTCGGGCCCTCACTAGGCCGGCGGCGCGGGCGGCCTCTTGGCCCGGCGTTCGTTCCGCCCCGGTCAGCAGGCGGCGGCGCTGCAGGCGGCGGCTCGGTCCTCTCTTTCCCCCGGCGACACCCGAGGCCCCGAGATTCGCAGCCGCCGCCGCCTTCCTTGTTCGACGCGCCCTGAGCAAGAGGGAGAGTACATCGACACAGACAGAGAGCGGCACGAGCAGGTGGGGCATATGGAGTGCGAAGAGCGAGGAGGCGAGCTGCTGGAGCGGCGGCGCTCAGAGGTAGATGGGCTGCCGGCCGAGGGGAGGAAAGGTGGAGGGGAGGAGGAGGTCAGCAAGCGCACAACAGACGCCGCCGCCGCCCCGGGCTCTCAACCAGCCAGGCGCGTGCGCACATGCCGCCTGCCTCGGTCGCCGGCCGGTCTGGACACGAGACGTGGCGCAGGCGGTCGCACGAGGCGACACAAAGGAGAGAGGGACGTACGAGCGTCACGCGGTTGACCTCGACGATGTTGCCAAAGTCGACGAGCGAGCTCTCGCCTGCAAGCGGGAAAAAAAAAACAGGTCAGCAAGTGGGCCGGCATGGCAGCTAAGGCGTACGAAAGAGAGGGGCGCTCACCCTTGAGGAACTCTGCAAAGGGGCGAGGAGGAGTGCATGTCGTCAGCGAGCGGCTCAGGCGAGGCAATAGAAAGGGCAGTCTGGCGCACCGATCGGCATCGTGACGAGGTGGCCCTTGACCTGGCTCAGCTTCTCTTTGATGACCGACAGCGGCATGTTGGGGTCGGCGACGTGACCCGTCTGTACGAGGGGAGGGGCCGGGGTTAGTCGAGGCCCTACGCGTCTTCCCGCCCTAGATGCGCGGTCGCACCTTGATGCCCTGCGGCGAGGCCTTCTTGTAGTCGTCCCACGTCTGGACCGAGTCGTGCGGCAGCGTCTTGAACACCTGTCGAGCCGCCGCGTCGCAAGAGAGGTCAGCAACATCTCGGCCAGGGCAGCCCGCGACCGGTGACCGATATCGCACCTCGGTGAAGATCTCCCGGTTCTTCGACGCCCGGCCCTCCCAGAGCTTTTAAGCGGGCGAGCGATGGTCAGCAGCTGACTCAGGAGACAGCGAAGACTGAACTCGACTGACCGCGAGGAAGTCGTCGCTCAGCGGGTCCGAGACCTGCTTGTCGGCGTCCGTCTCGAAAAAGTCCTCGTGCTCGTGGGGCGCAGGCTTCATCGCCGGCTTGGGGTCCTCGCCAAAAGGGTGCGTGCCCTGCGGCGGCAGAAGGCCGAGGTGCTCCTTCATCAGCTGCGATGCACGGGCGCGAGCGTACGGGGTCAGCATGGGCTGGTAACGATCGGACCGAGGGAGATATCTTGGGCGCACCTGATGCCGCCACTGCTTCGCGAAGCGTGCGGCGAGGTACGGCTTGCCGTCCATCTCGCACTCGATCATGTCGGTGTCCTCGACCTGGCAAAGAGGGTTTTGATCATCGCTCCTGTCAGAGAGGGGGCACCCATCGTGCAGTGGGCGCTTGGACGCACAACGAGCGCAATCTCCGAGTCGCCGTCGCCCTTCTGCGAGCGGTCGTTGAGGTCTGCAAGATCGGTGTCGTCTAGTCAGCGCTGATCGGGCTTCGATCACCAGTGACCGCGATTGTTTAACGTACTAGCCGAGCCGCAGATGACGCGCCGGTCGTCGACAATCATGATCTGAGGTTGTTCAGAGGCGCCCGTCAGCTCAAAGCACGCCCGAGCAGAATGTAGGCAGCCGGCCGACCTTCGAGTGGATATAGGTCAACTCGGTGACGTAGGCTTCGCGCTCCTCTTCCTCGGTACCCATCCATCTCTCTTCCATGACTGCCAAGCAGGGGAGATCAGTATCTCGGGGAAAAGAGCGGGAGAACACTGGTAGAGGCGACGCACGCGGCGTCTTGTCGGCCTGCGAGTGCTGGCCGACGTTGTCTGCGACGATCTCGTCGGGCCGGTCGGCGCCGGCCTCGAAGCGCCGGATCAAGTCCTCCGCCTCCTTCATCGTCTTGGGCACCTTGACGTCTTTCAGCGTGTCGCCTGTGTATCATAGGGGAGGGTCAGCGAGGGCAGGAACGGTGACTGTAGGAGCGTCTCGTGTCGACGCACCCTTGTCGGCCGCCTCGAGCTGGTCAACGGTGCCTGCCTCGTCCTCGGCCTAGTTTTGATGCGAGGAGTCGCCACGCCAGACATCAGCTGCATTGTAGCGGGAGCGGGCGTCTCTGCAAGGCCAGACGCACCGTTTTGATGTCGACCGTCTCGACCGTCTTGCTCTCGCCGACGTCGACGCCGCCGACCCAGACCTTGGCGAGCGCGACCTGCGCCTCGTGGAAGTTGACGCCCGAGCGCTCCTCCATCTTTTTGATGAAGCTCCCAGGCGCATTGATGCGGTCGTAGCTGCGCAGGTTGTACCACCGGATGTACTCCTTGGGGTCGACGCCCTCGCGCTCGATGGCCTCCTATCGAAAGGCGCGACATAGCGGTCGTCAGCTCCGACGCATGGCCCTCGCGACAGGTAGGGCATGGCCGCACCATGATCGACTGGCCGCCCCTGTTGATGCTCTGATACTGCGCGCTCATGATCTGGAGTGGAAGTGGCGGCCGGAGGGTCAGCTCGACGCTTTCACGAGGACGGTAGAAGGATGTGGTTCAAAACCCACCGCCTGCAATGCAGTCAGCAACGGAAAGATGGAAGTAGGGCCGGGCATCAGTTGCGACCTAGGGCGAGCAGCGAGATAGATCGCGCCAAGGGTCGGACGTCTATCTCGGACGCACCTTGAGACCGCCCTGCGCCGAGAGGTCGCCCGGGAAAGCCGGCATCTCCGGAATGACGATGATCATCTGCGCCCCAGGAGGAACGATTTGTCAGTTCCTGCCGCCCTGGGCAGGCTGCGCCGAGCTCGCTGACCTTGAACTTGGTACCCGAGCGCGCGGCGCTGAGGATCCGCTGGACGATGGCGCGGCCGACTGACGGATGGGTCGTCCCAAAGAAGTCAGCCAGCGACAGCGGTTGGACGCATCCGGGACAGGCGCTGACTCAGGTTCTGGACCGTGTGGCCCTCCTCGGTCTGGGTCTAGCGGAGGAGAGGAAAGCGCAGGTCAGCATGGGATGCCCGCCGCTTAGCCTCCTTGAGGCTCACGCACGATCCAAAACTGTCGTCGTCAGGGCATGCGCAAGGGTCAGCTTTGTTCGACGTGATGGAATAGTGGGAGGACACTGACCTGATTTTCGAGGTAAGCGCAGTGTGACTGGAGTGGAGAAGATCAGGCTGTCAGCCTTGAGCCACAAGATGCGCGACACTCGGAAGCGGGCGACGTACGGCCTGCGTCGTCGGAAGAAAGGATCCGCCGCAGTCAGCACTCATACCCTGCACCAGAAGAGCTCGATTCGGCGCACCTCGAGGATCATCTGAGCGTAGGCACGCTGAATGCTGTCCTCCTTGAGGATGCCTGTGAGAGCAAGGAAACGAGCGTGACTATGCGCAATCTCCTCAGCAGGAGGGGCAACGGCAGCGCAGCGCACCATGCGACCAGTCGGCCGAGCTCCGGACGGCCTGGACGCGACACGAGCCCTGGGCAACTTCCTCCTCGGCCCGCGGCTCCTTGGACGGGTGCTCGTGGTACGGGTGGAAGTGGGCGCGGCCGCGGTCGAGCCAGTCCTGGAGGTGGGGGTGCTCGCGCCGGCGCTCGTTGCGCATGGCGGCATCGAGCCCGTCCTCCTGGGAGGCCGCCGCCGAGTTCTGCACCGTCTGACCACCGCCGCTCGGGAGGGCGTTGATCGGCGCCTGGAAGGCTGCGTCGAGGGACCCAGAAAGAAGGCCGCCTGAGTATCAGCTTGGGGGTTTCGAGACTTGCGCGAGAGACCTGACGAGCGTACGATGGGGCAGCGCAAGCCACTCATAGCGCTCGTTGTGCTTGTATTTGAGGTGTTTGACAAAGTTCCACCTTTGGGGCGGACGCAAAACAGGATTAGCTTGGGGTTCGGACCGTCTCGTGGGAGAGGGTGCTCCTGCAACGTACCGCTCGACAAAGTGCTGCTGAAGGTCGACAACGACCGGGCCCTGCAGCGTCATGCTGGTGTCGTGCCACGGCATCCGCGTGACCTGTTGTCAAGAAGAGCAGACTTCGTCAGCCGACGCTTCCTCGCTTCCCGCTCAAAGGGCGACGCACGGTCGTCGTATCGACGGCGTTGGCCGTATACTTGTCGACGGCTTGGAAGTCGAGGACGCGGGCGTTGTTGTAGTCCTGGCCTGCCGGTCGGGAGAAGCAAGACGGCCGTCAGGCTCTGATCAGAGGCAATACGCTTCGCGCGTAGGCTTGGACAGACCAGGGAAAAGCGTCCGGTCAAAGTGCGTCGGGTGGACGTCAGCCAGCGGGTGGTCGTGCAGGTCCCAGCGGCCGAAGCAGAGGTCGAGCCCGCCGACGGTCGCCCGGGTCGAGTCGACAATCGTCATCTTCTCGTGGTGCGACCAGTAAAGCGTCTGCTCGCCGCCAAGATGATCTGGGTGGCGCATGACGGCGATGTTCTCATGCATGTCCTCGAGCTCGTGCTTCGTGTGCGACGACGACATGCTCATCGTCTGCAGGCAAAGCGTGATCAGCTTTCTTCTTCTGCACGCTGCCGAGAGCCACACCCGGTTAGAGCGCACCTGGGTGACCTCCTTGTAGACGCAGATGTAGATCTTGACGCCCTCCTCGGCCTTGCGCTTGAGCAGCCGGTCGAGCCGGTACTCGGGGTACTGCGCCGGCGGCCGCCGCAGGTAGAGCTCTGGGCTGAGCCACCAGTCGAGGATCATGATGCTCGTCTTTGCCTCTTCGAGCTGCAGAGGGACCGTGACGACGTGAGTTTGGGCCGTCGGCAGCTGGAAGTGAGTCGGTCACACACCATGATCGAGACGGCCCAGAAGAAATCGTGGCCGTCGACATGGGAGCGGACGATACTGACAGCGGCGAAAAGGCTCAGGATCAGCCTATGCCCTGCTGCCAGACAGGCTCGCGAGGAGCCACTCACGCTCCCGAGGTCTCCGGGGCAAAGCTGCGAGAGAGGGTCGAGCGCAGTCGATCAGCACTCCGGCCCTGGCCCAGCTCGCGAGCGCCCGGCGCACCTGTTGAAGCGGTGCGAGTCGCGGATAGCCTGGATCTGCCGGTCGACCTCCTGGCAAGGAGAGAGCGCATATGCGTGGTCAGTGCCCAA
>Ga0308160_10002699_pt1 | contig 20934 bp, 16 predicted proteins | sample PhyFR1_FD_201036 | JGI IMG/M metagenome (GOLD analysis project Ga0308160, IMG submission 201036) | Phyllosphere microbial communities from UC Gill Tract Community Farm, Albany, California, United States - DLSLF.R1 | ecosystem: Host-associated > Plants > Phyllosphere > Unclassified | place: USA...
GCGCCATGCGCATGACCGAAGTGGCCAATGCCACCAAGGCGATGATGGCGGTGCCGCTCGCCAAGGAGCGCCTGATCACCGACTGGTACAGCCTGAACTTCGCCTCGATCCGCCGCACGGCCGCCATTGTCAAGAGCACCGACCCCACTCTGGGCGCCTACTTCAAGGAAGATTCGGCGGCCTCGGTCAAGAAGGCGGCCGAGCTGCTCAAGCAGATCGAACCCCTGATCGCCGCCAGCGGTCCCGAGAAAGACCTGTTCGCCAAGATCCTCGAACAGCGCAAGGCCTACAGCGCCTCGCGCGACGGTGCCGTCAAGGCCAAGGCCGCCGGCAATGAAGAAGAAGCCGCGCGCCTGCTGGACAAGGAATTCACCCCTGCATCCAAGCTCTACCAGGACCTGCTGCAAGACCTGGTGACCATGCAGCGCGCCAGCATGGACGCCACGGCGAATGCCATCGACGACAACGCGGTCGACAGCACCAAGCTGATGCTGATCCTGGCCGCCTGCGCACTGCTGGCCGGCGCCGTGCTGTCCTGGCAGCTTACCCGTGGCATCGTGCGCCCGATCCGCGACGCCGTGAGCGTGGCCGAAACCGTCGCCAGCGGCGACCTGACGCACCGCATCGACGCCTCCGGACAGGACGAGACCGGCGCCCTGCTGCGCGCCCTGCGCCACATGAACGACAGCCTGGTGGGCATCGTCAGCCAGGTGCGCGGCAGCACCGACACCATCGCCACCGGCTCGCGCGAAATCAGCGCCGGCAACCTCGATCTGTCGAACCGCACGGAACAGCAGGCCAGCGCGCTGGAAGAAACCGCCGCCTCGATGGAAGAACTGACCACCACCGTGCGCCAGAATGCGGACAATGCGCGCCAGGCCAACCAGCTCGCCATCGCCGCGTCGGAAGTGGCGGTCCAGGGGGGCGCCGTGGTCGGCCAGGTGGTGACCACCATGGGTGCGATCAACGATTCGGCCAAGCGCATCGTCGACATCATCGGCGTCATCGACGGCATCGCCTTCCAGACCAACATCCTGGCGCTGAACGCGGCCGTGGAAGCGGCCCGCGCCGGCGAACAGGGCCGCGGTTTCGCGGTCGTGGCCTCGGAAGTGCGCAACCTGGCCCAGCGTTCGGCCGCCGCCGCCAAGGAAATCAAGGAACTGATCACCGCCTCGGTGAACAACGTGGACGCCGGCGCCAAGCTGGTCGACCAGGCCGGCAGCACGATGGAACAGGTCGTGGGCAGCATCCGCCGCGTGACCGACATCATGGCCGAGATCACCAGCGCCAGCCAGGAACAGACCGGCGGCATCGAGCAGGTCAACACCGCCATCGGCCAGATGGACCAGGTGACCCAGCAGAACGCGGCTCTGGTCGAAGAAGCCGCCGCCGCCGCATCCTCGATGCAGGACCAGGCCGGCAAGCTGGCCGAGGTGGTCAGCGTGTTCAAGCTGGATCGTGCGCACAGCATGGCGCCAACGTCCGCCGCCCCTGCCCCGGCCGCACGCCCGGCGGTGGCGCGCAAGGCGGCGGCGCCGAAGGCGATTGCTGCAAAGCCGGTCAAGCGTGACCCGGTCAAGCGCGAGCCGGTCAAGCGTGACCCGGTCAAGCGCGAGCCGGTCAAGCGTGACCCGGTCAAGGCCGATCCGGTCAAGCGTGAGCCAGTCGCCGCTGGTGCTGGCGATTGGGAAGAGTTTTAAGCAAGTAGCCTGAGCCCGTCATTCCCGGCCTAGGCGGCCCCCTTGGCGGGAATCCAAGTTCTGTCCGCGCTAACGAGACGTGGGAAACTTGGATCCCCGCCTTCGCGGGGATGACGTAGTTGTTTTCGCGGCGACGACGTCAACAAAAATCCCGGCTCCGCGTATCCAGCTTCCCCAGCAAATGCGACATGTCGACCAGGCGCTTGGCCACGAGATGCCGCACCTCCCCTTCCCGCTGCCACACCCCGTACACGCCTAGCAAAGGCGCATGCAATACCTCGCGCCGCTGCTGCTCGACCAGCGACGGCCACACGATCACGTTGACGTTGCCGGTTTCGTCTTCCAGCGTCAGGAACAGCACGCCCTTGGCCGTGCCCGGACGCTGGCGCACCGTGACCAGGCCGCAGGCGCGTGCCAGCTGGCCGTTTTGAAAATCCATCAGCACGTCGGCCGGGATGAAGCGCTTGGCCAGCAGTTGCGTGCGCAGCAGCGCCAGCGGATGGCGGCCGAGCGTCAGGCCCTGGGCGCGGTAGTCGCCGACGATTTCCTGGCCTTCGCTCGGCGCCTCCAGTGAGGGTGTTTCCTCGACCGGTTCGGTGGGACGCAGCAGGTCGCGGTCGGGCACCGCACCCACCGCCTGCCACAGCGCCTGGCGCCGGTGCCCGGCCAGCGCGCCCAGTGCGTTGGCGCCGGCCAGCACCTGCAGGTCGGCGCGCTCGAGGTGGGCGCGGCGCGCCAGGTCGGCCACGCTGGCGAAAGGCCGGATCGCCCGCGCTACCTCGATGCGTTCGGCCGCTTCCGCACTCATCCCGCGCAGCATGTTCAGGCCGAGGCGCACCGCCGGCTGCCGGTTCTGCGCATGCTGCGCATGCTGCGCGGCGTCCAGGACGGCTTCCTCCAGCGTCGATTCCCAGCCGCTCACGGTGACGTCGGCGGGGCGCACCTCGATGCCGTGGCGGCGCGCGTCCTGCACCAGTTGCGAGGGGCTGTAGAAACCCATCGGCTGGCTATTGAGCAGCGCGCACAAAAAGGCCGCCGGTTCGTGGCACTTGAGCCAGGAACTAGCATAGGCCAGCAGCGCGAAGCTGGCCGCGTGCGACTCCGGAAAACCATATTCGCCAAAGCCCTGGATCTGGCTGAAGATCTGCTCGGCGAAGGATTGTTCGTAGCCGCGCGCCAGCATGCCGCCGACGATGCGCTCGTAATACTTTTCCAGTCCGCCTTTCCTCTTCCAGGCCGCCATCGCGCGGCGCAGCTGGTCGGCTTCGCCGGGGGTGAAGCCGGCCGCCAGGATCGCCACCTGCATCACCTGCTCCTGGAAGATCGGCACACCCAAAGTACGTGAGAGTGCCCTTTCCATTTCCGGGCTCGGATAATGCACCGGGTCCTTGCCCTCGCGCCGCCGCAGGTAGGGATGCACCATGCCGCCCTGGATCGGTCCGGGGCGCACCACCGCCACCTCGATCACCAGGTCGTAGAAGCGGCGCGGCTTCATGCGCGGCAGCATGCTCATCTGGGCCCGCGATTCGATCTGGAACACGCCCACCGTATCGGCCTTGCAGATCATGTCGTAGGTCGGCTTGTCGTCGGCCGGGATGTCCTGCATCTCGAACACGGTGCCGCGCCGCTGCCCCACCAATTCCAGGCCGCGCCGCAGCATCGACAGCATGCCCAGCGCCAGCACGTCGACCTTCATCAAGCCTAGCTCCTCGAGGTCGTCCTTGTCCCACTGGATGACGCTGCGTTCCGCCATGGTCGCGTTTTCGATGGGCACCAGGCGCGACAGCTGGCCGCGCGCCATCACGAAGCCGCCCGGATGCTGGGACAGGTGGCGCGGAAAGCCGAGCAGGCGCTGGGCCAGCGAGGCCCATTGCTGGGACAGCGGCGCCTCGGGATCGAGGCCGCTGGCGGCCAGGCGCTTGAGCAGGTCGGCCTTGCCGTCGAACCAGTGGTGTTCCTTGCAGACTCGCTCGACGATGGCCAGGTCGATGCCGAGCGCGCGTCCGCTGTCGCGCAGCGCACTCTTGGGGCGGTAGCTGATCACCACCGCCGCCAGCGCCGCCCGCGTACGCCCGTACTTGCGGTAGATGTACTGGATGACTTCCTCGCGCCGCTGGTGCTCGAAGTCGACGTCGATGTCGGGCGGCTCGTTGCGTTCCTTCGAGATGAAGCGTTCGAACAGCAGGTTCGCGCGCGCCGGATCGACCTCGGTGATGCCCAGGCAGTAGCACACCGCCGAATTGGCGGCCGAGCCGCGCCCCTGACACAGGATGTGTTGCGAACGTGCGAAGCGGACGATGTCGTACACGGTGAGGAAGTAGTGTTCGTAGCCCATCTCGGCGATCAGCCCCAGCTCGTGCTCGACCTGCTGCTGCACCGCCGCCGGGATGCCCTCGCGGAAGCGCCGGTGCGCGCCGATCCAGGTCTCGCTGCGCAAATAGCTGCTGGCGGTGTGCCCCGCCGGCACCACCTCGTCCGGGTATTCGTAGCGCAGCTCGTCCAGCGAAAAGGTGCACAGGCGCGCGATGTTGAGGGTTTCCTGGAGCGCCGCGCGCGGATAGATGTTCCCCAGTCGCACCCGCGAGCGCAGGTGCTGCTCGGCGTTCTGCGCCAGCCCGTAGCCGCATTCCGCCACTGGCTTGCCGATGCGGACTGCGCTCAGCGTATCCTGCAAGGGCTTGCGCGAGCGCACGTGCATGGTCACCTGCCCGAGCGCGACGATCGGCAAGCCGTGCTGCCAGCCGACTTCCTCGATGGTGGCGCGGTGGGCATCGTCGTAGGCGCGGTGCAGCAAATTCAGGCCGATCCAGGCGCGTTGCGGAAACACCTGCGCCATCCAGGCCGCCTGGGCATGCAGGCGGTCGACCCCGGCCGGCTCGTGGCCCGGATAGGCCGGCAGCAGGATCGCCAGGCAATCCGGCATGCCCGCCAGGTGGGCAAGCTGCGCGGGCGGCGCCGCCAGGTCGGACGGCCGCAGCAGATACGTTCCCTTTTCGCTGCGCGTGCGCCCCAGGGTGATGAGCTCGGCCAGGTTGCCGTAACCGTTGCGGTTCTGTGCCAGCAGGATCAGGGACGGCGCATTCCCGTTTGGGTGCGCATCGCTCTGCAGATGGAAGTGGGCGCCGACGATCAGCGGCAGCCCCGCCTTTTTTGCCTCCCCATGCGCACGCACCACCCCGGCCAGCGAACACTCGTCGGTGAGGGCCAGCGCCGCATAGTTCAGCTGCACCGCCCGCGCCACCAGTTCTTCCGCATGTGAAGCCCCCTGTAAAAAGGAGAAATTCGACAGGCAGAACAGCTCGGCATACGCCGGCAAGCCCTGGATGGAGGATGGCGGATCGGAATTCATAGGACGGAGTTCATGGGACGGAGTTAGGGCTACAATTGTCTGAACAATCGAAACTACTGTATAAAAACACAGTATATCTTACGAACCCGACAATTGCGAAACATGCACGTACACGCCTTGATCTGCTTCAGTGCCCGCCCCGGCAGCGGCAACCCGGCCCTGGTCATCGAAGGAGCCGCCCCCGACCTCGACCCTGCAGCGCGCCAGGCCTTCGCGCGCGAACGCAATACCACCTGCGTCTTCCTCGACCGGGACGGCGATGGCGCTGGCGATGACGGCACCCTGCGCGTCGATTACTTCTATCCGCACATGCGCAGTCCCCTGTGCCTGCACGCGACCCTGGCGGTGGCCGCCTTGCTGTTCGCCCGTCCCGGCGCACCCGCCACCCTCGCGGTCACGACGGCGCTGAAGGGCCAGCGCCTGGTCCTTTCGCAAGACGGCGACGATTATTTCGTGCAGCTGGCGCCGCAGCCGGTGCCCGCACTGGCAACGCCACCAAGGCCTGCGCTGGCAGCCACGCTGTTGAACACGCCCGGCGCCGCCCTGCCCTCGGCGCCGCGCCTGGCCTCGATCGGTAGTCCCAAGCTGCTGGTGGAAGTGACGGACACGGACGCGCTGTATGCGCTGCAGCCCGACCTGCCCGCCATCGCCGCCTGGGGCCAGGCGAATGGCGTCAACGGCATCTACGCCTGGTGCCGCCGTGCGGATGGCGACTACGAGGGCCGCAATTTCAACCACCTCGATCCGGTCCTGGAAGACAGCGCCACCGGCGTCGCGGCCGGCGCCCTGAGCGTGGCGCTGGGCCACGGCCTGGTGCTGCGCCAGGGCCGCGCCACGGGGCGCGATTGTCTGATCCGCACGCGCTTCGAGGGAAGCACCGACGACAAGATGGAAGGGTGCGCGCTCCTGGTCGGTGGGGCTGCGCGCATGGCTTGAACCGCAGGCTTATCCGGATGCGCCTTCTTGCGCCAGCATGTCCAGCAGACGCGCGCGGCGCCGTTCGAGGTCGGCGATCTGCCTCTCGATGGCGGCCAGGCGCTTGCGCTGGGCCGGCGTGGTTTCCGGGCACATGGCGGCGCCTTCGATCATGCGCATGCAGTCGGGGAAAGCGCGGATCTCGGCCAGGCTGAAGCCGGTCGCGATCAGGCGCTGGATCTGCTTTACCTGGGTCACCGCGGCGGCGGGAAACAAGCGGTAGCCGTTCGCGGCGCGCACCGAGGTCAGCAAGGCATGCTCGTCGTAGTGACGGATGGCACGCACGCTGACGCCGGCGCGCCGGGCCAGCTCGCCGATCGGCAGCGTGGCGGCGCTCATGGTCTTGTCCATGGTCTTGTCGATAGTGGTGATGTTCATGGGCAGATCGAAAGGGCTTGACCCTCACATTGGTGTGAGGCTTTAGGGTAGCACTTCCCCCCACTTTATGGAGTGCTACCCATGCGATCCCATCCCTCGCGCGCCGCCACGATCCGCCGGCTGCTGACACGCTTCCTGCCTGCGCTCTTCCTCTTTGCCCTGCTGGCCCCGGCGCACGCCGCCGGCAAGCACTACACGGCCACCGCGCCGGATGGCGTGACCCTGGCGATCCAGGAATCGGGCAACCCCGACGGCCCCGCCATCATCTTCATCCACGGCCTGCTGGGCAGCCGGCTGAACTGGGAACGGCAGGTCGACAGCCGCCAGCTGGCGCGCTACCGCATGATCACCTACGACCTGCGCGGCCACGGCCTGTCGGGCAAGCCCGCCGGCGTCGCCGCCTACCGCGAGGGCCGGCGCTGGGCCGACGACCTGGCGGCCGTGATGACGGCGACGCAGGCGCGCAAGCCGCTCCTGGTCGCCTGGTCGCTCGGCGGCACCGTCATCTCGAATTACCTGGCCGCCTACGGCGACCAGGACATCGCCGGCGCCGTCTACGTGGACGGCGTGATCGAGCTGGCCGCCGACCAGATCAGCGCGCATCCCGACATCTACCGCGACCTCCTCAGCCCCGACCTCAAGACCCACCTCGACACCGAACGCAGCTTCCTGGCCCTGTGTTTCCAGCGCCAGCCCGACGCCGCCACCTTTGCCCGCCTGCTGGCGAATGCCGCGATGGCGTCCTGGGACATGCAGACCGCGGTGCAGTCGATGAGCGTGGCGGCCTTTGATGGTCTCGGCAAGGCGCGTGTACCGGTATTGCTGCTGTACGGTGCGCACGATGCGCTGGTGCGGCCAGGGCCCGCCATCGCGCGCGCGCGGGCGATCAATCCGCGCGTGCGCAGCCTGGTCTACGCCGATGCCGGACATGCCCCCTTCCTCGAAGAGGCCGAGCGCTTCAACCGCGACCTGTCGGCCTTTATCGAAACACTTCCTGCAGCACCCGATGAAGGCCCGCAGCGCCGCTGACATTGCGGAGAGCCGAGCGTACAGCGCGCCTGAACCGTTGGCGGTAAGATAAGCCGTCTTTCACTCATCCAAGTTACCGCCATGTCTGCCAACGCATCCGCCACCCTGCGCCACGTCGTCCTGTTCGCCTTCAAGGACGAGGCCAGCGCCGAACAGGTCCAGGCCATCGTCGACGGTTTCCGCGCCCTCCCGGGCGCCATCCCCGGCATCACCGCCTACGAATGGGGCACCAACGTCAGCCCGGAAGGCCTGAACGACGGCTTCACCCATTGCTTCACGCTGAGCTTTGCCAGCGCCCAGGAGCGCGACACTTATCTGGACCATCCGGAGCACCAGCGCTTCGTCGGCACCCTGGGCGCCAGCCTGGCGCGTTCGCTGGTGCTGGACTACTGGGCGCAATAAGAACCTATCCCAGTAGGGAATCTCAGGAGCGCAGCCCGCGTGCCTGCGCATCGCTGCGCTCCTGCTCGGCCTGGCCGCGCAGCGAGCGCAGGAACAGTCCGAGGCCGCCAAAGGCCATCACCAGGATGCAGATCAGCTCGAAGGCCGACATGGTGCGCAGGTTCAGGCTGACCGAGGAAATCACGCCGAACACGAGCGCCGCGAAGGCACCCAGCGCCAGCAGCCAGCCGATGAAACGCCGGGCGTCATAAAAAATGATGACGACGCCGATCACCAGCGGGACCAGGATCATCCCGCCCGTCAAGCCATAGCCGCCGACGCCGAACAGGCGCGCGCCCAGGCCGAAGGTGGAACTTACCACGACCGCATTCAGCAGCAGATAAAAGCCGCCGCACATCAGCATCAAGCCGAGGAAAAACTGGCCTGCCCCGCCGCTGGTTCCGCCTGCACCTTTCATTGCACCTCCCTGTCGATGACCGATGACACAAGTGGCAATAAAATAACACCAGATAGCCGACAGTAGCGCGGCGCAGGCAGGCATTTTTTGAACAGGCGACCGGCCGCGCCGGATCATGCCGGCATCGGTTTGGCCGCCCGGCAAGGATTGTCTTACTCGTCGAAGTCTTCGGCCAGGTTCTTCCAGCCGCGGCTCTTGGCCAGTTCAGTGAATTCCTCCGGCGCCTCCAGCACGATCAGCTTGCTTTCCTGCAGGCCGGGGTCGCTGTGGCCGAAGTCCGGCCCTTTGTAGCCGACGGCGCGCAGGCGGTCGATGATCTGGCGCACCAGCACGGTGTCCTTGTAGGCGCCCGGGTCGAGCTTGGCGGCGAAGTCCACGTACACGTCGATGATGCCGTAACCCTCGTCGAAGATGCTGATCTTCTTGACCTCGAGGGTGCGGCCGCTGCTGTCCTTGGCCTGGAAGGCGCCGGACAATTCAATATTGGTATCGGTAGTCATGGTGGGAGCATACCACCGGGACGTTCGATGCGCCGCGCGCGGCCCGCCACGCAAAGCGCTGCGACGACCGGGGACCTGACAGGACAGGCTGCCTGGATGCCTGAATACCTATTTTGCAGCGGCGTCGATCAAGCCGGAAAGCGCAGCCTTGCCCTCGGCCGGCCAGCCCGCGTGCTGCCTGACCACCTTGCCGTTCCTGAGCAGGTAGAACGCAGGTATCCCGGTCACCTGGATGGCTTGCCATTCCTGCGCGCTGTACGGCGCCCGCATCGGCATCGCCGGATTCGCGGCGTTCCACGCAGCGATGAGACGGGTTTCGACGGGTGCCGCCGGCGCGGTGATCAGCACCAGCTTGACGCCTTGCAGACGGGCCTGGAGGGCGGCGTCTTCGTGGATGGCTTGCAGGGCATTGTCGGAATTGTGGCAGCCGGCGCCGACCACCATCACCAGTTCGGCGCCGGATTCGGCAGGCAGCGCCTGGCGGCGCAAGGTATTGCGCGGCGCATCGTATGCGAACACACTGCGCCCCTTGAAGCCGGGGCCGAGCGGATCTTCAACCTGGGGGACAGCGATATTCGCCAGGTGTGGCCGTGTGGCGGCAAAGGCGCGCGCCCCCTCGAACCGGCGTGCGGCCAGCATGGCGTACAACATGCTGGCATCCAGTGTGCGGCGGGTGTCGATACCGCGTGCGGTGAATTCATGGTGCACGGCCAGCATGTCGTCGAGCGTGCGCGAGTCCGGATTGCCATTGCCGGCGCGGGCCGCCGCGTCGAACAGGATCAGGAGGTCGCCGGATTGCTGGCCGACGAGCGCTGCAGGCGAAAGGCGTTTTCCGAACAGTGCCTGGTAGCGCTGCAGGACGGCAGGGGCGCCGATCGCGGTCGTGGATGCGGCGGCATCGGCGCGCCGTCTGTCATCCTCCTCCCCGAATTGCTGGAGCGTCAGCAAATCCTGCTCCACCTGGGCGGAAGGCGCCGGCAAGCGTAGGGGTGGCCCGATCAGATCCTTTTCCAGCAAGGGCAGGTAATTTTCGGCGTCGAGGAAGCGTAGAACATTCGCCAATTGCGCATGGTCGAGTTCACGGACAAAAGCGGCCTTGCCGAAGCCGACCAGAACGTTCTCCCGCCAGGCCATCTGCCGGAGGGCATCGCGCCTGCCATAGGGTGTCAGTGCGTCGAATGGCGTCGGCTTGCCGGCAGCGAGCAGTGTGCGCGGCCCTTCCTGTGCAGATGCAGCTGAAGCAATGGATGGCGGGGTGCCTGGTCCTGCCCATGTACAGCCGCCGAACTCGCAGCACAGGCAGAACAGCAGGACGTCCAAACGGTATTTCTGTTTCGGCATTACTTCTCCCGATGCGTATTCATCAGCACGGCTTTCCCTTCTTTCATGGCATCCTGACTTCTCGGCCTGCACAGTAGGATCATCCGATGAAAACCCAATTCAACATACGCGCCGCCACGGCGGCCGACATAGCCGTACTGCAAAAGCTGATCGAACGTTCCGGTATCGGATTGTCAGCCGGCTTTTACACACCTGAACAGGCGCACGCGCTCACGCGCGAGGTGTTCGGTGTCGACAGCCAGCTCATTCAAGACGGCACCTACTTTGCCATCGAAGTCGACACGCGCATCGTCGCCTGCGGTGGCTGGAGCAAGCGCTCGACGCCCTATGGCGGCGACCAGCACAAGGCTGCAGCGGACCGTCTTCTCGACCCGGCCACCGAACCGGCGAAGATCCGCGCCTTTTTTGTCGATCCGGGCATGGAACGCCAGGGTCTTGGCTCGCTGCTCATGCAGCACTGTACCGAGCACGCACTGGCGGCAGGGTTCACTTCGCTCGAGCTGACGGCGACCATGCCAGGCGTACCGCTGTACCAGGCACATGGCTTCGTGCCTGTGCACGACTTGCGTCTGTCGCTCGCGGGCGGGCAGATGGCGGTGCCGCTGACGCTGATGCGCAAGGCGATCGGATAACAAGCAGCAAGAACGATTGCGGCCCGAACCCGGCAAGCGCCGGCACGGTGACTGTTGTTCTTCGTCTTGGGCCAGCCGCAGGCCATAAGGTATTCGCTGAGCCGCACTGGCCAATTCATTCAGCGTCATCGCTATCCCATCGTTCAGGTTTGCGCTTCATGGGTGTTGCGGGCTTCCCGGTACGAGATACATCGAATTTGGAGAACCGCCAAGATGCTCAAGACCGTTATTTCTCCGGCGACCCCAAGATCAAATCGAAGATGAAACAGCAATCCCAGTGCTGAGCGGCTGAGCAAATACATCGGCAGAAGGAAACTGAACACCGTCCACTTGAGTCGCAAGTGCGTCCCGCAAGCGGGGCATACAGTACGGCCATCGAAGGGCGGCTTGAACAGCGCGGCGCTTCTGATCGATATGGACGCGTTCCCACAATGCGGACATGTGTACATTGCAGCTCCAGAGTTGTCAGGGATCGCAAGGAATCCGCCAACTTCGACTATCAAGCTGTTGACCGATCGCGATTGCTGGCCTCAGCATAGCACCTTGACTAGCCACAAAAATCACACTCTGTCACCACCGTCGTTCGGAACCCGGCCTCTTCGACGACGATTTCCCATGCATTCTGTTTGCGCCACCGCTTCAACGCGTGGCGCCTGCCGATTCGAAATACCGCTTCAGGTGTTCCAGCGCCACCCTCACCTTGGCCGCCTCGCCATCACGCCGCGGCGTCACCGCCCACACCGGCAAGGCCGGCAAGCGCCAGCCGGCCAGCACCCGCACCAGCGCCCCGCTTCGCAGCGACGCCGCCACGTCGGCTTGGGCCAGCTGCGCGATGCCCAAGCCGTGCTCGCACATGTGCTGTACAGCCATCTGGTTGTTGCTGGCGATCCTGGCCTCGACCAGCGGGCGCTCGCGCGTGCCGTCCGCCGCCTGCATGTCGAGCGCCATCGTCACCGCCTGGGACGAGGGCATGCCGTCGCGCAAGCCACCCCGTGCCACAGGAGCCTCGGGCGCCCTGCCCGCCTGCGGCTCGCGCCCCAGCGCCAGCCACTGGTGTGCAGGCAGCTCGCGTGGCGCCGCCGGCACGCCATGGCGCGCCAGGTAGGCCGGCGCGGCGCACAACAGGGTGTCCAGCTCGCACAGCCGGCGCGCGATCCAGTTCGAATCCGCCAGTTGGCCGACACGAACGGCGAGGTCGACGCGCGCGTCGATCAGGTCGATCATCGCGTCGTCCACCAGCAGCCGCAGGCGCAGTTGCGGCGCATCGGCCAGCAAGGGCGCGAGCGCCGGTGCGATGTGGTTGGCGAAGCCGACCGGCGCCGCCACCCGCAACTCGCCGCCCGGCGCATCGTGGGCCAGCTGCAGGGCGTCGGCGCCGGCACGGGCGGCGTCCAGCATGCGGCGGCAATGCGGGTAGTAGCGTTCCCCTGCCTCGGTCAGCGTCAACTTGCGCGTCGAGCGGTGCAGCAGGGTCACGCCGCCGCTGCCTTCCAGCGCCCGGATCGCCTGGCTGACGGCGGAAGGGCTCATGCTCAGGCGGCGCGCCGCCGCGCTCATGGAACCGGCGTCCACCGTCTCCGCGAACACCGCCATCGCGCGCAGGTCGTCCATCATCGCTTCTCCTTCTTATTATTAAGCTCGGCTTCAAGGTGATAGCGATTTTAAGCGCTTCCGTGAAGCGCATCGAGAAACTAGGATGGTGTTTTTTTCACTGACTGGAGATTCACATGCACATTGCCCTGATCGGCGCCACCGGATTTGTCGGTATCGCAGTCCTCGACCAACTGCTGGCGCGCGGCCATGAGGTCACCGCGATCGTGCGCGATCCGGCCCGGCTCCCCGCCCATCCGCAGCTGAAAGCAATCGCCTGCGACGTGACCGACGAGGCGCGCCTGGCTGCGGCGCTCGGCAAGCATGACGCTGTCATCTCCGCCTTCAATCCGGGATGGGATGCGCCGGCGCTCTACCAAGCCTTCATGGCCGGCAGCGCGGCGATCGTGCGCGCGGTGGAGGCCTCCGGCGTGCGCCGTTTGCTGGTGGTAGGCGGGGCCGGCAGCCTGTTCGTGGCGCCCGGCGTGCAGCTGGTCGACACCCCGGAATTCACCGGGCATGTGCCGCCGAATATCGTGCCCGGCGCGCAAGCGGCGCGCGATGCGCTGACTGCGCTGCGCGGCAATACGGTACTGGATTGGACTTTCCTGAGCCCGCCGGCGATGCTGACGCCCGGTGCACCCGGTGGCGCTTATCGGGTCGGTGCGGAAGACTTGCTGATGGACGGCGCGCAGCCGGCCGGGATCACGGTGGGCGGTCTGGCGGTGGCGATCGTCGACGAGATCGAACAGCCGCGCCACCTCAGGGCACGGTTTACCGTGGCCGATACTGAGGCGGCATGAGCCATGCCCGCGCGCCTGCCAGGCCGGCAGGCGCGCGGGCGGCAACATAGTAAACGGTTTATACCTTGGCAGTCACGCCAGGCGCTTCCGAGCGCGCCAGGAAGGCCTGGGTGATTTCCGGCAGGTGTTCCAGCAGCCAGGCGGCCATGGCTTTTTCCTCGACCAGGATCTGTTCGCAGGCCGCTTGCGTCGCGGTGTCGCCCACTGCCTTGGCAGCGCCGATCAGCGAGGTGTAGCTGGCGATTTCCAGGTTCTCGAAGACATAGCCTGCCATCGCGCCCTTGACCACTTCATCGCTGGCGGTCATGCCGCCGACGGCCTGGCCGAAAGCCATCAGCTTGCCGCCCATGTCCTTCAGCACCGAGTTGCTGATGCCGCGGCGGGTCAGGCACTCGTCCAGCAGGCGCTGCTGGCCTTTGGTTTCTTCGATGTGCTGCACGATGCGGGCGCGCAGCGCCGGATAGTGTTCCAGGCGGTCGGCCTGGGCATTCAGCATCTTCTCGGCCTGCTCTTCCATCGCGTGGGCATCGCGCAGCCAGTCGTTCAAATGTTCGTTTGCCGTCGTCGTCATAGGTACTCCATTTGGTGGATTGTTGGGTGGCGCAGCGATGTGCACGCCTTTGCGTCACCTTGGCAGACTTGAGGCGAGACGTTTGTTAAGTGCTGCACATTCGCGCCATTAATGCGAACAACTGCCATCAATAACCCAGATTCGAAATGCCTTATGGAATCTTCCTTTCCGCCACACCCTGGGTCGTCATCACCACCGGCTTGATGCTGCCATCTTCGTTAAAATACAAATGCTCGATCGCCATCTCGCGATGGTGGCCATCGGTGTCCGTCAGCGGACGGCGGTGATAGGCGATGTACCAGTCGTCCGACCCCGGGATGTTGACCACCGAATGGTGCCCCGCCCCCTTGGCGATACGGGCGTCCTGCTGCAGGATGGTGCCGGCGCGCTTGAACGGGCCGAAGGGCGAGCCGCTCATCGCATACGCGACGCGGTAGTCCGGCCCGGTCCATCCCCCCTCCGACCACATCAGGTAGTACACGCCCTTGCGCTTGGCCATGAAGGAGCCTTCCACATAGGCCGGGTCGGGCGTGATTTCCTTGTAGGTGCTGCCGTCCGGGAAAGGCACAACGCTCAGCAGATCCGGCGCCAGCTTGACCACGTTGGCGTGCTTCCAGCCGCCGTAGTACATATAGACCTGGCCATCGTCGTCCTTGAACACCATCTGGTCGATCGGCTGGGCGCCGTTGTGGATCTGGCCGATCAGCGGGCGGCCGAGCGCATCCTTGAATGGCCCTTGCGGCCGGTCGCTGACCGCTACGCCGATGCCGCCGAGCTGCGCGTCGCTCTTGATGTCGTTGGCGCCGAAGAACAGGTAGTACTTGCCCTTGTGCTCGATGGCCGAGGGCGCCCACACCGCGTAGGCGGCCCAGGCCACGTTTTGCACGTCGAGCACGTGATCGTGGCGGGTCCAGTGCACCAGGTCGGGCGAGGAAAAGGCATTGATGAAGGTCTGCTTCAGGTAGGGTTCCCAGATCAGGTCCGAGCGGGCGCGCATGCGCTGCTGCTCGGGGCTGAAGCTGGTGGACCGGTCCGGCTTGCCGAAGTCGTCCGAATAGGTGGGATAGATCCAGTAGGTCTTGCCGTAGAGGCGGATCTCGGGGTCCGCGTACCAGCCGTGGACGATCGGGTTGGCCGCATGGGCACCACCGCCGATGGCGCTCAACAGCGCCATCGCCAGGACGCGTGCAACTACCTTGCGCTGCATGTTCATTCGCATATCCTTCCTTCCAAAAAATGCGGTGTCAGGCGCGTCGCGCCAGCGAGGCGCGCAGGCTGACGCTTACGGGGAAGCTGCGCGTCACCGGCCGTCCCAGGCCGTAGCACAGGTTGAGCAGTTCGGCGACGCCGTTGCGGGTCATTTCGCGCCAGGGAATATGGACGGAAGTGAGGCGCGGCGCCGAGTAGGCCGCGCTGGGGGCGTCATCGTAGCCGATGACGGACACGTCCTGCGGCACGCGGATGCCGGCTTCGTGGAACCAGGACAGCGCGCCCAGCGCCATCTCGTCGTTGGCGCAGAACAGCGCGCTGAAGCGGCGCCCGGCCTCCAGCAGCTCCTGGGCGGCGGAGCGTCCGCCGGCCGATGAAAAATCGCGCTCGACGAGCGTGACGGCGGCGCGCTCGATACCGGCGCCGGCCAGTTCATCCAGGAAGCCTTCGATGCGGTCGATGTTGTCGGCCACCCCGGCCGGTCCGCCAATGATGGCGATGTCGCGGTGGCCGTGATCCAGCAGCGCACGCGCCGCCAGCTTGCCGCCGAGGCGGTGGTCGACCGTGAAGGATTGGGCATCGACGCTGTCGGCACCGTGGTTGAGCGCCACCACACGCGCGCGCCTGGGGCCGAGCGCGGCCAGGTCGTCTTCTTCGAGGGGACTGGTGAGGACGATCACGCCGTCGCAGCCGCGTTCGACCAGGAAGCCGACGCCCTCCACCGCCTGGCGCCGCGCATCCTCGCGGCTGACGCCGAAGGCCACCATCATGTGCAGGCCGGCGCCGCGCAACTCCGTGTCGATGACTTGCAGCAGGGAGGTATAGAAGGTGCCCGACAGCAGCGGCACGTAGACGCCGATCATGCGGCTGGTCCCGTACAGCAGCGAGCGCGCCGCGTGCGAGGGCCGGTAGCCGAGCGTGTCGATGGCCTTCTTCACCCGTTCCAGCTTGGCCTGCGACACCGAACCCTTGCCACGCACCACGCGCGAAGCGGTGCCCAGGCCGACCCCAGCCAGGCGGGCTACGTCTTTGATAGTTGACACGCCAAGTCCCCTGTTCTTGTGATCTTCATACCCAGCAGCAGTGCACGCATCATATAACAACCTGGAACAACGTCGCCCCTGCGAAGGCAGGGGCGACGGTTTTTGGGCTAACGGAAAGCGTTGGCTAAGCCTACATGCGTCATTGAGAGATCAACGCACCGCCGTCTGAATCGCATGCGCCGGAATATCCACCGCCACTTCCGCCCCATCGACGATCAGGCGATAACGCTGCGCCTGGTCGGTCGAGTTCATCACCACCACCGCCAGGCTGCCGTCCGCATTGCGGAAGGCGGTGGCGGCCAGGGTGCTGCGGCTGGTGGCGGCGCTCACGCGGCGGGCTTGCGGACGGATGTAGCGGGTGAAGTGACCCATGTAGGCATAGCTGGGGGTGAAGATCAGCTTGCCGTCGTCGCTGGCGTGCAGCAGCGCGAAGCAGTAGTTGCCAACGTGGTTGGGACCGCCGCGGCTGTCGAGCAGCATGTTCCAGTCGACCCAGCCGGCCGAGCCGGCGTTCAGGTCGGCCAGGATCTCGCTGCCGTAACGTTCGCCGTTGGACCAGGATTGCATCTGCGCCGCGTCGTATTTTTCGATCGACGATTCGGTCAGCAGCAGCGGCACGTCCGGATAGGCCTCGTGCACGGCGGCCAGGTTGCGGTGCATCGGCTCGCCCTTGGCCCAGGTCTCGTACCAGTGGTAACCCACGCCCCAGACATAGGGACGCGCCTTGGGGTCGGACAGGATGGTGCCGGCGCGCTGCGGCAGCAGGTCGCGGTTGTGGTCCCAGACGATGACCTTCTTGTCGCCCAGGCCAGCGGCCTTCAGGGCCGGACCGAGATGGTCACCCAGGAAGCGGGTCTCTTCGTCCGCCGTGAGGATCATCGATTCCCATTTCTGCTTGGCCATCGGCTCGTTCTGGATCGAGAGCCCCCACAGCGGAATGCCCGCCTTTTCGTAGGCCTTGACGAAGCGGACCATGTACTGCGCCCACAGGTCGCGGTACTCGGGCTTCAGGCTGCCGCCGCCCAGCATGCTGGCATTGGTCTTCATCCAGGCCGGCGCGCTCCAGGGCGAGGCAAACACGCGCATCTTGGTGCCGTAGGACGCACCCGATGCCAGCGACTGGCGCATCAGCGGCACGCGGTATTGCATGTCGTGGCCGATGGTGAAGGAATCGAGCGTGCGGTCCCCATCTTTGACGTAGGTGTAGCTGGCGCTGCTGAAGTCCGAGCTGTGGATGGTGGTGCGCAGGATGCTGTAGCCCAGGCCCTGCTTGGGGTCGAAGTAGGCGGCCAGGAAGGCTTTCTGCTGGTCCGGCGTCAGCTTGGCGTAGACCTCGGCGGTGGCGTCGGTGACGGCGCCGCCGAAGCCGAACACTTCCTGGAACTGCTTGCGGGTGTCCACGAACACCGCGGTCTCGGTTTCCAGCGGCTGGCTGGTGGGCTTCGGGCTGCCCAGCGATTGCGGCGCGAAGCGCTGCGCCGCCCCCTGCGCCGTGGTGTACACCTGCCAGTTGGCGATCGGTGCGGCCAGGGCCGCGCCCGCGCACAGGCCACCGCCGGCCACCGCCGCGCCGAATACCAGCTGCATCATTTGTCGTCTTGTCGTCATATCGTCTCCTCGTTATTGTTCAGCGCTCAGCTTACAGCTTGTAGTTCAGGCCGACCAGGATCTGGCGTCCGTAAGTCGTGTAACGCTCGGGGGCATAGGCGCCGCTCGAGAAGGCGCTGCCCTGGATGGTCTGGTAAGGCGCGTTGTTCAGGTTGTTCGCCTGGACCATGATCGACAGGTTCTTGTACGGGCCATCCTGGAACTCGTAGCCGATCTGCACGTCGATCTGCTTCTCGGCCAGGATCTCGCTGAAGGCGCGCTGGGCGAACAGGCCGGTGACCTCGCCGCGGTACTTCGAGCGATAACGTTCGCTGACGCGCGCCGAGAAGCCGTTCTTCTCATAGAAGGCGGTCAGGTTGGCGACCACGCCGGACAGGCCGGGCAGCTTTTCCTTGGTGTTCGGGCCGTTCGGGTGGATCGAGCTTTCGGTGCCGGACGCGCTGGCCTGCACCCCGAAGCCGTCCAGGTAGCGGGTAAACATCCCGAACTGCAGGGAAGCGGTCAGCTCGATGCCGCGCACGAAGCCGCCCTGCCCGTTGGCCGGCTGGTTGATGGTGCCGATGCTCTGCAGCGGGATCACGGTGCTGGAATTCGGGAAGCCGGTGTAGTCGAACTCGCGCTGCTGGTTGTAGATATAGCTTTTCAGGTCCTTGAAGAAGTAGGCGGCCGACACATAGCTGCCCTTGCCCAGGTAGTGCTCGAGCGAGAGATCGTAGGAGTTGGCGCGCCACGGTTCCAGCTTCGGATTGCCGCCGCCACCGCTCCACATGCGGGTGGTGGCATCGACGCCGGCGCCGATACCGGCGCGCATGTCGGACATGCGCGGCCGCGCCACGGTCTTGGCGGCGCCGAAGCGCAGGTAGGTGTCGCCGATGTAGTTGCCGAGGTCGAAGTTCAGGTTCAGGCTGGGCAGCACGTCCTTGTAGGAAGTGCCGCCTTGCAGGTCGGTGATGATGCCGCTGTTGACGGCCTTGCCGACCGCCTGCTGGTCGACGTGCACGTACTGCACGCCGGCGTTGCCGCGCACCGGCACGTTGCCGAGCGCGGTGTCGATGCCGAGGCGCGCATAGCCGAGCGTCTGCTTCTCGGTGACGCCCCAGTCCTGCTGGGCGACGTCGGTATCGAGCGGCATCTTGTCGTAGTAGCGGTCGATGGCCGCGATCGGGTCGAAGCTCAGCACGCCCGGGATGCCGGCCCAGACCAGCGAGGTGGTCGGCTGGATGATGTTGGCGTCGACCGTGGTCAGCGCGCGGTTGTTCTTGAGGGCGTAGCGCTGCGAGATATCCTCGTGCGTCTTTTCGCGCTTGGAGTAGCTCAGGCCGGCCTGGAAGTCGCGGAAGAAGCCCTCCATCTCGCGCTTGACGCCCAGCTTGGCAGCGCTCAGCGTGTCTTCCACGATCGGGTGGTGCATGGTGGCGTCATGGCCCCAGCCGCCGACGTCGGTCAGCTTGATGATGCCCGGGTTGGTGAAGTCGACCGACGGCGAGAAGCGCGGCAGGCCGGCGCCGGTGGGGATCTGGAAGCCGAAGTTGTTGTCGGCGGCGCCGCTGGCCGCGGGGCCCAGGCCGGCATAGGTTTCCGAGGTGGTTTCCTTGCGCTTGGCCGACGAATAGGACAGGTCGCCGTCGGCGCTCCACTTGCTGTCCAGGCGCAGCTTGGTGTTCCAGCCGGCGGCGAACAGCTTGTCCTTGCGGCTGTTGTAGTCGTTGCGCACGATCGGCTCGAGGTTGACGATATTGCCGCCGGTGAGCACGCGGGTATCGCCCACGCTCGAGATCTGCGGGTTGGTGTAGGTGACGGTATCGGCCGAATTCCACATCATGCCGCGCATGATTTCCTTCTGGTCGAACTGCGAGTAGTACAGGTCGATGGTGGAGCGCAGGTCGCGGTTCGGCTTGTAGTCGATGACCGCCATCAGGCCGTCGCGCACCTGCTTGCGCGAGGTGGCCGTGACTTCGGCGCCCTTCAGCGCGGTGACGTCCTCGTTGCCCGCCGGGAGCTTGTTGTTGTTGCCCCACCACCAGGACTTGTATTCCTTTTGCTGGCCCGGCGAATCCAGGTGGGCATAGCCGATGGCCAGGCCGACGGTGTTGTTCAGGTACTGGTCGATATACGAGATGGACGCGCGGCCGCCGTTCGCCGACCAGCCCGAGTTGATGCTGCCGTTGCCGTTATGCTCGCCGCGCACATTGACCGCGATGGTGCGCTCGCGCCGGTCGAGCGGACGCACCGCGCGCAGGTCGATGGTGCCGGACAGGCCGGCCGCCGTCATCGCCGCGTCCGGCGTCTTGTACACCGTGACGCCGCCCAGCAGCTCGGACGGGTACTGGTCGAATTCGGCGCTGCGGTCGTTGCTGGTACTGGTCTGTTCGCGGCCGTTCAGCAGGGTCACGCCGAAGTCCGGCGCCAGGCCGCGCAGCGAAATCACCTGGGCGCGGCCGGCCACGCGCTGGGCGGTCAGGCCCGGCAGGCGCGCGATCGATTCGGCGATCGAGGAATCGGGCAGCTTGCCGATGTCTTCGGCGGTGATGGCTTCGACGATGGAGTCCGAATCCTTCTTGATCGCGATCGAGCTTTCGATACTGCCGCGGATGCCGGTGACCACCACTTTCGAGGCGGTGTCCGGGGTATCTTGCTGGGCCATGGCGGCGGTGCTCCACAGCAGCATGGCGCAGGCGGCGGCGATCGGGGTTACGGACAGCGGGTGGCGGGTGTAGCGGGCATTGCCTGGATGTGCCATGTCATGTCTCCGGGTTGTGTTTATTATTTGTAAATAAGTGGAAACGTTGCCAAATCGGTGCGGATTGATTGGAAACGTTGCCAAATTGGGTTGCATTATCGGCTTGCTGTAATTTCAATGTCAAGACGGGCTGGTGCGTGTGCGCAACAGTTGGGGTGGCCTGAAGCTGGTTGATCAGGTACCCCAACACCACGACGGTTACAAGCAAACGCGAGGTGACATGCTGACGATATTCAGCGCACTTCCTGCCACGTAAAACTGGCCACACTACCCGCCGGCAGCGTATACCCAAAACTCCGTCCCGCCACCCGCACCAGCACCGGCCGCGCCACCGCCGCACCATTCGCCACCAGCAGCACCATCGACCCATCGCCATTGCGGAAAGCCACGTTCGACACGCCCTCCACCGCCTCGCTGGAACCGATGCGATACGCCCCCGGCCGCACGAAGCGGCTCGCATGCGCCAGCGCGTAATACTCCACGTTGCGGGTCACCGCGCCGGTGCGCGAGTCGATGGTGACGACGCCGCGGCAATCGCCGCAGCCGCCCAGGTGCGGGCCGTCGTTTTCGTCCAGCGCCAGGTTCCAGAACAGCACCCCGCGCGCCC
>Ga0308160_10002700_pt1 | contig 20929 bp, 20 predicted proteins | sample PhyFR1_FD_201036 | JGI IMG/M metagenome (GOLD analysis project Ga0308160, IMG submission 201036) | Phyllosphere microbial communities from UC Gill Tract Community Farm, Albany, California, United States - DLSLF.R1 | ecosystem: Host-associated > Plants > Phyllosphere > Unclassified | place: USA...
ACTAGTTGTTGTCGAGGTAGTGGAAAAGAAAAAAGGGTTACACGCAAAAGCATGTAACCCTTTGATCTTACTGATGAATTCTGGTGCCGCTGACCGGAATCGAACTGGTGACCTTCGCATTACGAATGTGAAGTCCACAGTATATGGAAGTGTCTGGGATCATATTAACGACCAAGACATATCCTTATTTATCAGTAGCTTACAGTATTTTTCAGCAGGGCTTGTGTTGATCGACTTCTGGCAATATACTCGCAGCCGGGTTACACAGCGGTTACACGACACTGAGCTATATGGCAAAAATAAAATTCACTGCGTCACGAGTTGACGGTTTCATTTGCCCCTCCGACAGCAAACAAGCGTTCATGTGGGACGCTACGGCGCCATGCCTCGGCCTTCGTGTGGTATCTAGCGGGGTGAAGGCGTACGTCTTCCAGGCGAAGCTCAACAATCAAACCATACGGATGACGATTGGGTCGCCGGCGACCTGGGACATCGCAGCCGCCCAGGCCGAGGCAAGACGTCTTAAGGTGCTGGTCGATGGGGGGCATGATCCACGGGTTCAGAAGGCCGAGCTTGTTGCCGAGCAGGCGGCAAAGCGAGACGCCAGCCGCCGCGCCGAATCGCCAGCTCGCGATGCATGGGACGCCTATATGACCGCTCGCAAAACCCGCTGGAGTGCGCGCACCCTCTTGGACCACCAGCGGCTGGTTGATCCCGGCGGACGGCAAAAAACCAGAGGCCGCAAGAAAGGCGAGGGAGAAACCACCCTTCCCGGCGTGCTGGTGTCGGTGCTTGCTCGCCCGCTCCGTGAAATCGACGCGGAGTTTGTCAGGAAGTGGCTGATTGGTGAAGCACACCGAACGACCGTCGCGATGAACGCCTTCGTGCGTCTTCGTGCGTTCCTGAACTGGTGCGCCACGCGGGCCGACTATAAGACCGAAGTCAGCCCCGACGCATGCGCGTCGTGTGTCGCCAAGGACGAACTCCCCAAGCCGGCGGCGAAGTCAGATTGTCTCCAGCGCGAGCAATTAGCCCTCTGGTTCAAGCAGGTCCGGGCAATTCAAAACCCGGTCGCGAGCGCCTATCTGCAAGCCCTACTTCTGACCGGCGCCCGCCGGGAAGAAATGGCTGGCCTGCGGTGGGCTGACGTGGACTTCAGGTGGGGCACGATGGTGTTGCAGGACAAGGTGGAGGCCAACCGAACGATTCCGTTGACCCCATACGTATCGTCCCTGCTGAATGCCCTTCCCCGCACCAACGAGTGGGTGTTCAGCAGCCAGGCTGCTGCCAGTGGCCGCATCCAGGAGCCGCGTAAGGCACATAACAACGCCTTGGAAGCGGCTGGACTGCCACATGTATCCATCCATGGGCTGCGCCGTTCTTTTGGCACGCTTAGCGAATGGGTTGAATGCCCGACCGGGGTGGTGGCGCAGATCATGGGGCATAAGCCCAGCGCGATCGCAGAGAAGCACTACATCCGCCGACCAATCGATCTGCTGCGGATGTGGCACACGAAAATTGAGGGGTGGATGCTGGAGCAGGCCGGAATCGCATTAGAGACTGCCGCGCCAGAATTGCACGCGGCAGCCTGAGCGTCCCGGCTATTCCCCGAAGCTCGGGGTGTAGAGGACGGTGTCCTTCTTGCGCCCTGGGCTGGCCGTCACCTTGCCTTGGCGGATCAGAGACTCAATCACGGCTTTTCGCTCCTGTGGTCGTGCCGAGCGATACGGACGGCAACGGTCAACCAGCACGCCATCGGAAATCGGCTTTCCTTTGTTCTCGACGAAGTGCTCGTTGATCTTCTTCACGACGGCGGTCTCCACCTTGGCGTGGACGCTGTCGAACAAGTTGGCGCGGATGTCTGCGATGAAGGCCATCGTCGATTCCTGAACGATGTTCAACGCCCGCTTGAAGCACGCCGCACTCACCTCCGTGGCCCACGGGTTCTCGGCAAGGGCCAAGGTCAGGGCGACACGGCCCGCGTTCTCCACCACGCGCGACATCATGTTGCTGTCCAGCGCGTCCATCGTGGCGTTCCGACGGTTAACGGTTTCCACCTGCGCTTCATAGAACAGCTCAGTAGCTTCACGCGAGTACGGAACGTTCACGGGGATGTAGCCGTTAGCCGAGACGCCGGTCAAGTCGGCGCTCTTGGAAACCGCAACGATATGTTGTTCGACGCGCGCCTGAATTTCAGCCACCCATTCGTGAACCACGCTAGGCAGTGGAGTTTTAGCGTAGTCCAGGTTGGGCATCGGGATCGCATCCGGCGCACGGAAGACAAGCATACGTGGCAGGAGGCCGCTACTGACAACATCGCTAGTCATCGCACCATACAACGTAGTTGCCGTCGTAGCGCCGAAGATGGATGGGCAGGGGCTGAAAATGTCAATGCGGGGCGTCCCCTTCTCAATGGATTGGTTCGCGTATTCCTTGCCGAGATACCGCTTCCCGCCCTTCGTGTACAGATCCATGAACACCGTGCCGATTCGTGCCGCGAAGCTGGCAGCTTTCGGATCGAGAATGCTCTTCAAGACCTCGCCGATCTCATCGATCACGAAGACACTCGCCGGGTGGCGCTTCATCGCGGTCAGGACACCAGTATCGCTTGCCGGCACACCGGCCAGACGCTCCGGCTCGTACGCGGCAACAACCTGTACAACGGTGTCAATCGCGTTCTCCTTGCCGCAGCCGGTTGGGCCAATAGCGACACAGTAGAGGTTCGTGTGCGCTCCCGCTGCCCCGGTGAAATCGCGCGACAGGACGCTGCCGCACGCAGCCAGCGCGGTGCAGAGTGCGAACGCTGGCTGCATCGTCCGCCCATTCGTTTGGCACCATCCTGCGATGGATTTCATCACTGGGGGCAGGTCTGCATTGACAGTCCCGTATGGGATAACGGTCTTGGCGCCGGCACCCAAGGCCGTCGTGGCGTGCTTGAGCAGTTCTTGGCGCTCGTTATCCGACAGTTCGGCGCTGGCTGCGTACTTTGCACCACGGCTCGTCTTGCTCGCACTCGCGGCGACTTTCGCGACCTCGTCATGACCCAACGGCGGGGCACAGCGTTTTTCGTTTTCCTTGAGCAGGGCCGCTTCGATGGCGTCAGGCGATAGTTTCAGAGCTGCCAGATCGCCACCGATCTTGAAGAGCGTTTCGTTCCGCCCGCCCTCAGCGATAACGGGCGCGCTCGGTGCCTTGACCTCGTTGCGCGCGGGGGCCAAGTCGGCCAGTCCGTCGAGGTGACGCCAGATGGCGAGGAGTGCTTTCGGCAGCACTGGCAGGCGCGTGTATTCACCAGCTCCCGCCCACTCGTATGGCTTCCCCGTGTCGGGATGGATGGACGGCGGCAAGACGTCCTGGACACCTTTTTCACCCTCACCCGAGCAGCGCAGTTCGATCATCATCGAGCCGTCTGGGTTTTTGATTTTGTGGGTGTGCAGCAGCTCAACTTCTGGCGGCAGGCGGAACAGCAATTTCGCGCGATTGCTGCGGCCGGACTTGATCTGGACGGCGTCATCTCCGTCGAGGTACTCATCGATATCCATGCCCTTGTTTGCGAACCAAGCTCGGGCGCTCTCGAGGTCGTCGAAATCGATCGCGCAGGTGCGCGACAGCTTGTGGATGATCCCCAGACCATGGTCGCCAGCTTTATGTGGGTCGATCGGGTTATCTTGCCAGGCCTTGTCTTTCGGAGCCTTCGTGCCCTTGGCGATGCGGCAGAGCTTAAAGCCTTGCTCCTCGTACGACAGCGCAGCCGCGCGCGTCGTTTGCATGCGAATGACAGTATCGGACGCGGCGGCGAATGGTTCGCGGCTGGTGGCATGGGGGCGCTCCGGCAGACTTGGCACCGCCGCAACGTGCTCAATGTCCGGGACCGCTGCCGGCTCGGCCTTGTTCGCTTCTTCTGCGGCCAACGCCACGGTTTCGATCGGAGCTGGCGAACCGATCATCGGGAGGGACTTCGCGAGCCAAATGGCCTTCTTGCCGTTCGCGTGGACCGAGCCTGGGCCGGGCGCGTATTCGACTTCCATGGTCGCGCCACCATTGAACGTGATGTCATCGAGCGACTCATCCAGCGCGATGCTCAGGCAGATGAAGCGGCTGCCGTCGCCGGCCATGACGTGGCCCAGGAGCACATACTGCACGCCAGCTTCATTCAACGTCGCGAAGAATGCGATCATTTCGGATTCTTCGCGGCCAACCGCCATGATGACGAGCTTCGTGCCGGTCTCCAGAATTTCGTTGCCGGACGCAATCGCATAATTGCAGTTCGGCCGCTGGGTGAACCAGTTGCTGATTTTGACTGCCGACGTGGTTGCGCTGAGGTGGGTTTCGCCGAAGCATGGGTGAGCGCCCACGGCCTTTTCGGAGTGTTCGTGCCCGCAATCGCATTGGCCGTCAGTGACCCCGTGGAACGGGAACACCGGCAAGCCGTGAGTTGCGCAGACGAGCGCCTCGACTTCGGCGGAGCTGGTTGCTTCGTGCAGCAACATATCCACCATTTGCATCACGCCGATCATGCTGCGCTCCCGTTCAGGAGCGAGCGGATCGTTGCAACCGACCACGCGAGGCGCCCGTTAACGCGCGTCGGTCGGAGCGGGCCATTCTCGTAGCTCGCCCAGCCGCGCAGCGTCTGCGGGTTGCGGTTCAGCCAGAACGCGGCGCAAGCGGTGCCGACGTGGCTGCGGGTTTCGTGCTCGATCGAGGGGAAGGTCTTTGCCGGTCTAGGCTGGCTCGTGATAGTGCTGGTTTGGACTTGCTGGTCTGCTTTGGGGTTCATTTTGAAGGATCTTTCCGCATCACTGCGTGTGAATGATCCTTCAGTCTTTTCATCGCGCCGAGGTGGCGAAAATATGGCGAAAAAGTGGCGAAACAATAGCGGAAAAGTGGCGGAACATTGACCGCCAGGCCGTCAGGGGTGGCGGAAACGTGGCGGTTAGTCCAGCAGCCCCGTCAGCTTGTGCTCCTCTCCGCGAGACCGGGCGGGGAGATTCTTTGCAAGAACACGATGACACCGCGCCAGATCCCAGCGCGGCTCTCCTTGCTTCAGGAACCACATGGCGGCGATATAGGGGTTGAACAGTCCCCTTCCCCTACGTGCCTCTTTTAGTCCATTACGAGCAGCGCGTTCTGCCCAGCCAGTCCACTTTCCTTCCGTCGGAAACATCTGTTCCAGCTCCTCAGGGCGGACATTGTCAAACAAGCTGGCCAGTTGATCCTCCGCAGCATTTGCGCCAGTATGATGAGGATATGCATTAGCCACATCTGCTGCGGTTCCTGCGGATTCGACGAAAGACGACTGATCGCGGGAAAGCCCCGAGCTGTGTGTACTAATCTCATTGCCCTCGTGCAGGCCAGGGGCTTGCACGTTGTTCAAAATCTTTGCCGGTGCCGCCGAACCAACAGTATGCGGGACGACAAAGGCGAGCAGTTCCGCAACCGTCTCACGAGGAACACGACAGGTATCGTCAGTGACACGAACAGCTTCGTTGAACAGCGACACCGTGCACTCGCCCATGAGTTCGCCGTCGTGCCAGTCGCTGTCAGGCCAGTTGGCATTCCACGACTCCGGGGTATGTGCTGACCTGTTCATGGCCTCGCGACGGGCCTTGACAGCTGACCAGTCGAGATAGCCCGGCTCACCAGCCTCAAGCGCCACCGACCGGGTTAGGCATTCTCCGTGAACCCACAAATCCTTGATCTGCGGGGTCGAGAGCACAGCAAGTCGTCGTCCAGGATATGGCAACTGCGCGCTGACGAAACCTTCACCTGCGGAAATCATGGGGCGCGCGGAGCTTGGGACGATGGCCCGCATCGGGAGGGCGAGTTCGACCACGAGGTGAAAGAAGCTGGATCGCGACCAGACTCGGGCCGTTTTGATCGACAGCTCATTCAGTGCTTCAACCAGTGTAAGCAGGGCAGGAATGTCCATATGGTTCGTTAAGGTGTCGTGGTAGCGGCCGACTGGTCTGCGGGCTTGGTCAACCTAGGGGGCAAGAAACCCCTGAGAGGGTGCACTATAGTCGCGCCTGTCCGAGGGCGTCAATATTTGTAGGTCCGGGATCATCCGGCCAACGTCCGCGCGTGATGTGGATGTTCGCAAGCTCTTGAAACCCGCATGAACACTGGCTATCAGGACTTTTTCTCCTGAACATCCACACGTCGGACAACCCCATAGGTAGGCGGGCCATTGATGTAGTCAAGGTTTCATTTTTCGGAGGAAGGTGGGGGGTAGGAGAAAGGGAGAATTTATATAGATAATTCTTCTACAACCCAGTATCCATGCGGGTTCCAGCGTTCTCTCTTCTCGAGAGAATGCGGCGAGAATTCCTTCCCACAACCATTGAACACAGTGTCATACTTGCAAAAAAATTTCAGCTTAGGGACCTATGACGTCCCAACAATGTACGTGTTACGCGCGCGTATGGAAAGAACAGGGACTCGCCGTAAGCAATATTGTTAGTCAGTCGTGCACACCGAAAACTAGATTTTTAGAAAGTGACAATTGAAAGAAGAATATAGCGTCAAAGAAGTCATAGAGCGAGATTCAGGCAAGGTCCACCGAATATATACGTACAAGCGTAAGCCCTGTCGCCGAATTATTCTGAAAAGCCGACTCTGCGAACAGTTATCAGGATATAGTCTCATCGAGAAAGATTTACGCAGCGTAGGCGTCTGGCTATCAGAAATTGACGAACTTCATTCCCAATTTCCTCACACGAAAGGAAACGCCCTCTCGCCAGATAGGAAAACATACAACATCATCAAAGGCATGTTCGTTGCTGCCTTAACATTTTATGGAAAATGTTTTTCAAAGTGCGAAGGCCGCCCGGTGAAACTTGAACGCACGCAGTTGAAACAAGAATATCGTGATGAGCATGATACCTGGATAAAATTCCGGCACAATTTTGCGGCGCATAGTGGCGCCGCTCGGTTAGAGTACGTCGAAATTGCGCTCGTGTTGCCGCTGAAGGCGAAAGACGATGTATTGCCTATGTTATATCGAGAGCTTTTCCAGCCTGATTTGGCACTACCCGAACCAGGTCAATTCAAATTAGCTGAAGTAGTCGAACACGCTCGATCGATTGCATTATCCAAGATTGAATTATTGACTAAGAAAATTATGGACGAAGAGGTGCTGCCTAAAGGAAAAAAATACTGGCTGAATAAGTAATGAATGGGGTTAGAAATAGAAAAATCCTTTGGGTGCAGCCCCGCAGGATTTTTCGTGCACGGAGATTCAATGGATAAATCTAATAATTATCCCTCAAACGCTCCTTCTTTTTCTGACACCTCGACAATGAGTTCTTCCCATGGCCACCTGATAGTCGCGAACTTTCTGTAAAGAAGCAGTTGCTTGTCTACTACGCTCAGCTTCGCGCCTTGCGGGTCATACGCCAATACAAGTCCTCGACCGTCTTCATCTACCTGGAGTTCCGGGAACCGGCCTAAAACAGCCTTTAGATTCCCTAAGTTAATCCGGGGTTGTCGAGCATGTGCTTTTGCAAAAATTGTGCTTGCTGACAGGCCAGCGGTGAGTTCGATGTCGTCCGCATCCATTGCGACAGCCATGGCGTGAGCGTAAATTCCAGTAGAGTTGGCCCGCGTTCTAATACCTTCACAAACACGTTTTGCAAAAGCCTGATAAAGCTGGTTCAGTTGTTCCGCGACGTGCATTGCGGCATCGTGGACCGCCCCATCATTATCCAGAATTATTTCACAACCTTCGGGGGCTGCTTCGGATATGTTCAGCTCGTCGTCAATAAGTCGGAGTGCAAGTTTCTGTAGCAAGCCGACGCTTTCGTAGGAAATTTTCGCTAACGCCCCTGACAATTTATCTGTTGGGCGTAAATTAAGTTTGGCACAGCCCTTTTTAAAAACCTCTTTTAACTCATGCTCCTGCCAGGTAACTGACAGCTCTTCAATGCGATCCGATAAGTCAGGGTTAAGCGTGATCAACATATTTTCGCTAATCCAAACACCAACTACCACGACGAACGTGCTGTAGTCCCACAATGTTTTTAGATCAAACGAAAATTTACGCTGTTCTGAAGGCGTAAGATAGTGAAAGTCTTCGATAACCAGCGTCCGCCCCGATGCTCGAATAATCGATGCGATAAACTCTAGATCATCGACACTTTTTCCGACTGCAATCTCTGTCGACGTCGTGCGATGCTCGCCAGCGACCTCACCGGAACCAGTCACCTTAGCGATTAGCTTGAACCCCGCCTCACCAGCAGCAGAAATTTTTCCTGTGATGGCATTTGAGGTGCTTTTCTCTACCTCTAATTTGATATCTAGGCGTGCAAGAGCGTCCCGATAAATATCAGCCGTCGTGTAAGTGAGGCGACATTGAACGACTATTGGGTCTGCCAGGACACGCTGGCGTAACCAAGATTTTCCGGCTTTCGACGCGCCTCTAATTGCCACATGAGTTTGTTGGCGATCTATTAACTTACGGAATTCGCGATCAAGCTGCCCTCGGTCAATATATGAATAGTCATTCACGTGCGGACGAATACCGAAGACTTCATATGTTTTCATGCGAATCCTTTCTAATCAATCAGGGCAACTTAGCATGAGTTGCATGTTAATGCAACTTAGCAACGGCTTATTGCTGCGGCAAGCTCGACGGCAAAAGCGATCCCGCCATCAGTCCGAGACCATGGTAAGTGCGCTCGCCCGTCCACCGTCGCCGGTGTTACGTCAGAAAACGACGGGTACCAACAGCAGAGCAGACCGCTGCCAATCAACGCCTGAAGATCTAGCGTGGGGCTATGGAGTCGAATATTGGTTCGCAGACACGGTTAGCGGAAAGGCTCATGCGGCCCAGCGCAAGCAGTTCAGCGACATGCTGACGAAGCTGAGGAAGAAAGACACGGTCGTGGTGTCGAAGCTAGACCGTCGTGGCCGCGATGCCCCAGACGTCTTGGCGACCATCAAACCCTTGGCCACGCTCGATGTTGAGGTTGTCGTTCTCCAACTCGGCAAGCTCGACCTGATTTCCCCCGCTGGCAAGCTCATGCTGGCCATGTTCGCCGCCGTCGCGGCGATGGAGAGGGATCTGATCGTTGAGCGTACCCAAGCGGGACTCGCCCGCGCCAAGTCAGAAGGCAAGATACTCGGTAGGCCGGCTAAAACGACTCCAGAACAGCGCCAGGCAATGGTGCAAGGATACGCGAACAGACAGAGCGTGAGCGCAATGGCGAAGCTCGACGGTGTTTCTCGGGCCACGGTTCTGACGATCGTAAGGCAGAGTTGAAGACAGATCGGGGATAACTTCAGCGCTCAGCCAGTAAAATGAGCTGGCGAATTCGACCGAAAGGAAAGTTATGTCTGTCAATAAAGTCATTATTGTGGGTCATTTAGGCCGCGATCCTGAAATCCGGTACATGCCCCATGGCGACGCAATCTCCTCAATCTATTCCAATTATTCTGTGAGCCGAGTGCTAGCGCGCGACGGGCAGAAGAAGCCGGCGTATGCGGGGTTATCGGAAAAGAAAAAAGCGAAAGCATCGGCCGCCACCAGCGTCAGTGAAGGGACTTCAGCACCAGGTGCGGACGACAGCGGCGGATCGGATGACGACGGCGACGGTGATGGCGACGGCGATGGCCCCCGACGTCCACCCAAGCCCATCCACACTGACTCTCCCGCTCCCCCGTTCCTCGCGCCACCATCGCGCAACCTTTCTCGTGCAGCCCGGCGTAGACCCAAGCCGAAATTAGACCCTGCTGTAGCCATGCATGCCCATGGGTTGCTCGCGCTCGTCCTCATCTTGATACTTACACTTGCGGCCGCCTTTGGCTTTGTACTCCTTGAGCGCGACGGTCTAGCTTATGTTTCTCTAGGACTTGCCGGAGGCGAAGGTTGGGCACTCGCTCGCTGCTTAGTCAAACCGAAATAGACGGCGCACCACGCCATGCTCCGGCCCGATGCTGGCACCGCTACCTGCTTAGCCTGCAAGTACCGAGCTGCTCCTGGCCTGCCAGCCCGCCCGCTGCTCTTCGCCCTGATCAAATGGGCGCTCTGGATGCAGTGTGACGAGGCAGGCGGCGGCGCCGGCCCTCCCCCACCCCGGGGGGGAGGGCAAAGGCGCCCCCTCCCTGGCCCTTCCTCATAGGTGCGATCCTCAAAATTTTTTTGAGAACGTATAGAAAATCGATTAGTCAGCGGCAGACTTGTCGCTTCGTCCAGCATGATTAAGCCCGGCCCGCGCCCCTACGTAGGCGTAGGCAGTGCAACCTGAGCCACGTGGCAGAGGCCAGGCGCCGATGACCAAAAGTTAGCTACCGCTATGACGCACCACAGGTGTCATTTACCGTACTGCTCATCGCTTACCTTTTCCATCCAAGTGACCGCCCCGCCCTCCTGCTGCTCCGAGATCGCCATGTGGGTCATCGCGGTCGTCGGAGCTGCGCCGTGCCAGTGCTTCACGTTCGGCGGTGTCCACACCACGTCGCCAGGACGGAGTTCCTGCACTGGCCCACCCCAGCTCTGCACACGCCCAACGCCAGCGGTCACGACCAAGGTCTGGCCCAGCGGATGGCTGTGCCATGCTGAGCGCGCTCCTGGCTCGAAGGTGACATAAGCGCCTGTTGTACGCGACGGGGCGTTGGCGCCAAACAGGGGGTCGACGCGCACCGAGCCGGTGAAGTTCTGTGCCGGCCCCCGGATAGACGCTTGTGTACCGTGGCCAGTGAATTTCATACTCTGCAAGGGAGAAGGTCTGGACGCCTGGACCTTGGCCTCCGGCCCACCCTGCGCTCCGACGGGCGCGGCCAGTGCGAACGCGATGGCTGCAGCAGTTACTTGCCTGAGCTTGTGATCCTTCATGACTACTCCTATCAAAATGCACATCGCGTGCTTCAAAGTGTTTTCGCGTAGAAGGCTGTCAGCTTGCCGATTGCGGCGCTCACATACGTTGGAACCCAGTAGGTCTCGATATGCGTCGCTCCTTCGATTTTGAACAGCTCCTTATCTTTCGCGCCATTCGCCTTGGCGAAGGCATCCTCGCTCATGTAAAGACTGTCGGCCCTCGTACCAGCAATCATCAGCAAGGGCTGATTGACGAGTTTGATCTGGTCGACGGCGTCAAAGCGCATCAAGTCCAGCAAGCTGCTCGTGGTGTATTTGAAGGTCGAGTTCGGGTGCGCATGCGTTTTCCAGTAGTACTCATAGCCCTGCCGGTACAGTTCGAACGGCAGTTTTGCGATCTGCTCATCCGTCAGATTTGCGTCGCCCGAGTAGAGAACTTCGCCGCCGGCTGCTTCCTGCGCGCGGGCTGCGGAAGCCTGCTGCAGTCGCTCCTGGATGGTAGCTACCTGGGAGTTCACATAACCATTGCGGCGCACCAGCCCGGAGTTAAACATGCTGACTGTTGCGACCGATTTGAAGCGCTTATCGGTTTCCGCTGCGGCCAGCGAATATCCACCGCCACCACAAAGGCCGAGCAAGCCGAGGCGGTTTTTGTCGACGCCGGAGAACCTGAGAATGAAGTCGGCCATGCCATGGATATCCTCGATGCGATACGAAGGCTTGTCGACATTGCGCGGCTGTCCCCCGCTTGCGCCCTGATACGCCGCATCGGCCGTAATCGTGATGTAGCCGAGTTCCGCCAAGCGCTGCGCATAGAGGCCCGCTACTTGCTCCTTCACTCCACCGTTCGGGTGGGCGACTACGACAGCCGGGTAAGTATTCGCAGGATCGTAGTTTGCAGGGGTGTAGACGTTGGCGGCGATGTCCAGACCATTGAGCTTGTAGGCCACTGAATGAATATTGACTTTACCTGGCTCATTTTTCGTAATGGCGCCATCGTAGGCCAGTGTGAAGGGATTTTTCTTGTAGTCGGCGGCTTGGGTGCCACCCGTCGAGAATCCGACGATTGCCGCCATAAGGGCTGTCTTTAGAACGAGGTGTTTCACAGGCATACTCCGTAAGAAAATAGTTTTGGAGGCTGTTGGTTTTGGCCCGATGCCGATTGCCATCGGTGTCTTGCATCTGGGTGTGGTAGTGCTATCTCTTCAATCCAAACCTTTTTCCGCCAAGTACTTCGACACGAGATCGGCGATCTGGACGTTGTTCAGGTCGGACATCAGGAAGTGCGTATTGCCCTTGATGCCGATTTCAGGAAGGTGCACCAAGGTCACGTTCCCGCCGTGCTTGTTCACCGCGTCGCGCCAATGCCGAGCCATTGTCAGTCGGGCGCGCCAGCTATCCTGGGCCGGCAAGTCGACTACCTCGGCCGGGATGTTGTCGCCATAGAGAATCAGGATCGGAATGCGTGTCAGCGCCATGAACTGCGACATCGGCACGGCAGCACCTTGCACCGTGTCGAAGGCACTCGGAATTGGTGCCGGCACTTCACCTTCAGGGAAGACGAAGCTGCTGCCAGGCTCCAGCGCGACGATCGCCTTGACCTTGTTATTCTTGATTGCGGTCAGCCAGCCGGGTCCACCAGCTTGCGAATGGGTGAACAGAATGCCGGGTCCCACTTTGTCGAACACTGCCGATACGCCATCTGATACGACGCCCATATCGAAGGGTCCGGTGTTCGGCGTCATCGAGCGGAAGAACTGGTCGCGGGTTCGCGCATCCTGGGCGAATTGCACGCCGTCGAAGTTGTTCGGCCATAGCCCAATACGGAACTGATTGAACCAGAGCTGCTCGTCCGGGGTCGGCTTGATGGTGGTCTCAACCATGCTGCGACCGGCATCACCACGTCGTGGCTGATCGATCAGATACACTCCGAAGCGGCGACGCAGGAAGATGTTCTGGAAGCCTTCGCGGCCATCGGCCGTGGTCTCCCAGGTTTTAGAGAACTGGCCCGCGCCATGCCACATGACAATGGGCAGCTTCCGAGCATCTACCGGGATTTGATAGAAGGCGTAGGCATGGTCCCCATGGTAGGTCTGCCCATCCGGCGCCATTGGCTTACGTGGATTAAATGTGCCCGGTGCGGTGGTCATCGTGCCGCCGGCGGCGAAGCTGCCCTGCTCCTTGATTTGCAGTGGGCCGTTTGAACTCTCCGGGATGTTACCGAGCGTCGAGCAAGCGGATAGCAGAGCGACCAACGTTACAGCGAGCGACCTATTTAACGTTTTCATTTCAGCCTTCAAAAGTTAGGTTGGTAGTGATGCTTATTCCGACTGAAGTGGCCTCGACCGAAGCTACTCCGTATCAGTGCTACTTTGAGGGTCGGCGGTACGGCCGCGCGTCGCTAAGCCAGCGGGAAACCTGTTCGGTCGTCTGCTTTTCCTGGTCGGCCTGCATGACTAGTGCCGCCTCTTGCAGGCGCGCTCGCGGCGCGTGGGCAGCAACGACCTTCAGACTGTCGCCGGCGCCATAGCCGCCGTGGGTAATGAAGGGAATCAGGGTCTTTCCTGCCAGGTCGTGCGCCGCGAGGAAGGAGCGGATGACAGGCGGGGCGGTCTCGCCCCAGATCGGAAAACCGAGATAGATCACGTCGTACTCATCGAGCTTGGCTACCCTGCCCTTGAGGGGTGGCCTGAACCCGCTGTCGCGCTCACGCCGCGCCTGCTCGACGGTCTGGTAGTAGTCCTCGGGATAAGGCTGGGCGGGCTGGATTTCGACGACCTCGGCGCCCAGTGAGCGGCCAATGTAGCTGGCGATCACGCGGGTATTTCCGCTACGCGAAAAGTAGGCCACTAGCACGCGGCTAGTCGCGGGGTGTTTCGTATCGGTTGCGGCGCTAAGGGGCGCGCCAAGGGCGGCCAGAGGCAGAAGTGCGCACGGGGAGATGAATTGCCGGCGCGTGATGGATCGGGTGCGGGTCATTGTGGCCTCCGGTAATCGGCATTTAAGTCGAGCCAGCAACGGGCACGGCGGTTCTTCAGCAACCAGGCCCTCATTTTTTCTGGAACACTTCTTTGGCGACGGCAATCGCCGTGACGGCGTTCGGCCAGCCCCCATAGAACGCCAGGTGCGTGATCGCCTCGACCAGTTCGGCCTCGCTTAAACCGTTGTCGCGGGCGCGCTGCAGGTGCGAGCGCAACTGATCCGGCCGGTTCATGGCGACCAGCGCGCTGACAGTGATCAGACTACGGTCACGCTTCGACAGGCCGGGACGCTCCCACACGTCGGCGTACAGGACATTGTCGGTAATCTCGGCGAATTTGGGAGCGATGTCGCCGTACATGCGTTGGGCCGGCGTTTGGGGCTGGGCTGGTTTGGCGGCAGGGGCGGTTCCCGCGCGCGCTGCCTTTTCCTGTGTCTGGGCTTGTGCCGTCGAAAAGATGAGGCACGATGCCATGGTGATGGCTCCGACAAGCTGTGTGCGAACTGGTATTTTCATGCTGTGACCTTAAAAAATAATGCTGCGCCGGGCGGCCGGACCGCTACCCGGCTTACAGCGTTTACGATTTGGCCGGCGCTTCGACGCCCGAGAAGACCTGCACTGCATCCGGCAGCCGCGCACCGCGCACCTGGATCGCGGCAACGGAGCGGTTCAGCTCGGCGACCTCGGCAGGCGTAAAGCGCACGTTTGCCGCACCGATGTTCTCCAGCATGTGCGCCATCTGCGTCGTACCCGGAATCGGAACGATCCAAGGCTGCTGCGCCAGCAGCCAGGCCAGCGCAACCTGGCCGGTGGTGGCGTTCTTGCGCCCGGCCCAGGTCTTGAGCAGCTCGACCAGTTGAAGGTTGTGTGCGAGATTCTCGGGCGCGAAGCGGGTTTCACCCTTGCGGATGTCGCCGTCGGCATAACGGGTATTGGCGTCGATCGCGCCGTTCAGGAAGCCGATGCCGAGGGGACTCCATGGCACGAAGCCGATACCCAGTTCCTTGCAAGTGGCAAGCACGCCCTCTTCCGGCCCGCGCCACAGCATCGAGTATTCGCTCTGTACTGCAGACACTGGCAGCGCCGCATGCGCGCGGCGCAGGGTTTTCAGGCCCATCTCGGACAGCCCCCAATGCAGCACCTTGCCCTGTTTCATGAGATCTTGCACGGCGCCGGCCACATCCTCGATTGGCACCTGCGGATCGACCCGGTGCTGGTACAGCAGGTCGATGCGGTCGGTGCGCAGGCGCCTGAGCATGTTTTCGACGACCACCTTGATGTGCGCCGGCCGGCTGTTCAGGCCCGGCAGCCGCTTGCCCGTCTCCTGGTCGATGTTCCAGCCGAATTTAGTGGCGATGACGATCTTGTTGCGAAACGGCGCCACGCCCTCGCCCAGGATGCGCTCGACCTCGTGCGGGCCGTAGGCTTCGGCAGCGTCGTAGAATGTCAGGCCGCGGTCGTAAGCCGTGCGGATGATGTTGTGCATCTCAGCGCGGTTCGGGATCGTGGTCTCGTACCGGCGGCTCATGTTCTGCACACCCAGCCCCACACTGGAGACCTCCAGCTTGCCGAGCTTGCGGCGTCCTGTGATCTGCGTCGTGTTCGTGACGCCCACAGCGGCGCTTCGGCCAGCCGCCTGCCCCCCCGCTTGAGCCAGGAGCGGCGTTGCCGCCATGCTGCCTGCGGCAAGCAGGAAACTGCGGCGTTTGTCCTTCTGATCTTGGTTCGATGTCATGATGCTTCCCCTCTGAAGTGCGTTATCAATCCAGGTCTACCGCTGCGCACGGCTCAGATGTCCAGCCGGCGTTCGCTCATCCATTTGATGATGGCCGGATCACGGTGCGAGAAGAAGCTGCTCGTGCCGAGTTCGAGGGTGGAAATGCCGGCAATGTCGTCGTCGTCGAGAAAGAAATCGAACACGTCGAGGTTCTCCACCATCCGCTCGCGGCGCACGGTCTTGGCCAACGCCGAGATGCCGCGCTGCACCAGCCAGCGCAGTACCACCTGGCCGATCGATTTGCCGTGTTTTTCGGCGATTTTCGCCAGTACCGCGTTCTGAAACAGGTTGTTCCTGCCTTCAGCGAAAGGTGCCCAGGCTTGGGCCTGCACGCCGTGTTCACGCATGAAGGCGACACTTTCATCCTGCTGGTGGAAAGGGTTGACCTCGATCTGGTTGACCGCCGGCGTAACCTCGTTAAATACGGACAGGTCCATCAGCCGGTCGGTGTGGAAGTTACTGACACCGATGGCCCGCAGTTTGCCGGCCTTGTACGCCTCTTCCATCGCGCGCCAGGCGCCGTGGACATCACCGAACGGCTGGTGGATCAGGTAGAGGTCGAGGTAATCGAGCTTGAGGCGTTGCAAAGACTTGTCGATCGCCAGTTTCGTACGGTCATAGCCGACGTCCTGCACCCACAGCTTGCTCGTGATGAACAGCTCGTCGCGGGCAATGCCGCTCTGCTTGACCCCGTTACCGACGGCCACTTCGTTCATGTACGAGGTAGCGGTATCGATTAGGCGGTAACCGGATTGAACAGCGTCGACAACGGCGCGCTCGCACTCCGCAGGATCGGGAATCTGGAACACGCCGAAGCCCAGCAGGGGCATGGTCACGCCGTTGTTAAGGGTTACATGTTTCATGCTGAAACCTTTTCATAGATTTAGTAGCCACGGTAATTGATGTGGCAGCGGTAAAGGTACGGGACGCCGTGAACCTTAGCGATCCACCATTTTTTGGGAGGCAGGTGCGTAGCGTTCGCCCTGCACTGGCGCTTCCGCAAGCAGCTCGACGATCTCGCTCAGCTCTGCGGGCGCTAACTCAACATTCGCGGCGCCGAGGTTCTCCTGCAATCGGTGGAGCTTGCTCGTGCCAGGGATCGGCACGATCCACGGCCTCTGGGCCAGCAACCACGCCAAGGCAATCTGAGCAGGCGTGACACCCTTCTGCTTCGCTATAACTTGCACCAGGCTGACCAGTTTCTGGTTCGCCTCGCGCGCCTCTGGCGAGAAGCGCGGCACGGTGTTACGGAAGTCGCTCGCGTCGAACTGAGTCGCTGCATTGATCCCGCCGGTCAGGAAGCCTTTGCCGAGGGGGCTGAACGGCACAAAACCAACCCCAAGCTCCTCAAGCAGCGGCAGGATGGCATCCTCGGGTTCGCGCCACCACAGCGAGTATTCGCTCTGTAAGGCGGCAACCGGCTGCACAGCATGGGCACGGCGGATCGTCTGAACACCCGCTTCAGACAACCCAAAATGTTTTACTTTTCCCTCGCGGATCAGGTCTTGCACAGTACCCGCGACGTCTTCGATCGGAACATTCGGATCAGGCCTGTGCTGATAGAACAAATCGATCCGGTCGGTCCTCAGACGCTTGAGCGACTGCTCTGCGACTGCGCGAATGCGCTCGGGCCTGCTATCGAGCCCTTTTTTCGGGTCGCCGTCCCGAAAACCGAACTTAGTCGCAATGACGACTTGGTCGCGCATCGGTTCGAGTGCTTCCCCGACCACTTCCTCGTTGTCTGCGTAGGCTTCGGCGGTATCGAACAACGTGACGCCCTGCTCGACCGCTGCCTGGATTAACCTGATGGCGCTTTGTCGCTCGGTTGCCGGTCCATATCCGAAGCTCAAGCCCATACATCCGAAACCGATGCTGGACACCCGCAATCCACTCTTTCCTAGCGTACGTTCTTGCATTGCTATTCCCCTCGTATCCAATCCCGAGTGCTCTTCACCCGGCACATTTCGATCGACTGCACGTACTTTAAAGGGCTGAGCGCCTCTTGATAAGCCGCTACAATCGGCATACCTTGATTAGCCAGGCTAATGAATCATGAAAGAGAATCTCAACGACTTGGTCGCATTCCTCACCGTCGCGCGTGAAGGCAGCTTCACGCGCGCGGCCGCACAGCTTGGCGTGTCGCAGTCAGCATTGAGCCAGACCATTCGGGGGCTAGAAGAGCGTCTAGGGCTGCGACTTTTTACACGGACTACCCGGCGCGTAGCCCCAACTGTTGCTGGCGAACGCCTGGTTGCCACGCTCGGACCGCGACTTGAAGGCATCGATGCTGATCTTGCTGCTCTGAGCGACCTCCGCGACAAACCCGCCGGCAGCATCCGAATCACGGCGTCCGAACACGCGGCCGATTCAATCCTGCTCCCCAAGCTCGCGGCCCTGCTACCTCAGTACCCCGACATCAAGGTGGAAATCAATACCGACTACCGGATGGTCGACATCGTCGAGCAGCGTTTCGACGCTGGCGTGCGGCTCGGCGAATCCATCGCAAAAGACATGATCGCGGTCCGCATCGGGCCAGACGTGCGGATGGCAGTCGTGGGCACCCCCGATTACTTTGCCCGGCGCCCGCCGCCCACCCGGCCGCAGGACCTGACCGAGCACGATTGCATCAATGTGCGCCTGCCGACGCACGGCGGGCTACTGCCATGGGACTTCAAGAAAGGGACGCAGGAACTGAATGTCCGCGTTGAGGGCACCCTGACCTTCAACGGTTTCCCGCAGATCATCAAAGCCACGCTGGCGGGCTTGGGTTTGGCATTTACGCTGGAAGAAGTGGTGCAGCACCATGTTGATGCTGGACGGCTGGTCCGTGTGCTGGACGATTGGTGCGCCGTGTTCCCAGGCTACCACCTGTATTACCCGAGCCGGAGGCAACCATCGCCGGCATTTTCGTTAATGGTGGACGCTCTGCGTTATCGGGGGTAGGCTTTGCAGCCTACGAACCTCGCCCAGCATGGTCCAGGAAGCCTCATGTTGGAGCGTTAAGCCGCCCACCGATGTAAGAACATCACGCAAGGAAGAACCATCGAGCAAGCTCCGATGGCAAAGCCTCCCACAACATCACCTAGAGTGCTTGTCGATGAGCTGGTTGCACAGCAGTTCAGCTCCCTCACGCAAGATACGTAGGCGGGACATCTTGGGCACGTTGTTGCAGACCCACTCCATCTTGGCGTGTAGGGGCAGGTCAGGCCGGAAGTTTGATGCTGTCGGCTCAGTATCGCAGACTTCCCACGGCTTTTTCCCCGCGTCGGCTGACGGAGCCGGGTCGTCGGTTCGCCGATGGACGTGCGCGGCTTGCTCAGCGGGCGCAGGAGGCGTTTGCTCAGGCCCAGCGACAGGTTGAGTCTGATCCAGCGCCTGCACAGGTTCTGCAAGCTGGGCCGTATTTCCCGCCTCAGGAACTGGCACCTCTCCGGCACGAAGCGGAGCCGAACGTTCTTCGGCCTCCAGCGTGTGCAAATGATACTCGGCAAGCGCCACGTAAGCCGAATAGTGGCTCCGCTTCACATCACCATCATCAAAGGCTTCTTTCATGGCCTGCAGCGACCGGATGATTTCCTCCAGCGCTTGGCAAGGCGTCTCGTACGTTGGATTCGGGCGCCGGCCGTCCTTGTGCCACTCCCGGTTGAACCAGTTCGGGGCTTCCGACAGAATCAACCGACAGGTAACTTCGTCATCAAGGCACTCGTCCCAGACGATCGCCCAGGCGCCTGAGTCCAACTCGAAAAGCCACAGCGGGCCGTATTCGCCCTGCTTGCGATGCAGAAGAGTTTCAAAGTATGTACGCACGCCGTGCCCTTTCGTCCGCTGAAAAAAGAGAAAGCGTCAATTCTACGTTTTTCGTAGAGAATATTCCAAGGCAATCTACGATTATCGGAGGATGCCTGGCCGCCGCACCTCTTCTAGCAGCTCAACCCTTGGACGACGACTTCGTCTAGCGCGAGAACGCGCGGGCTTGCCACAGGACCGCCTCGGTGTTTTGGCTGGCTTGGAAGAATCGTCGAGTAGTGCCCGCATCAGCCGCTATGAGAGCGGCGTGCATGAGCCGCCCCTGAGCTTTGCGGAGTCGTTGGCAAAGGTATTGGGTGTACCAGCGGCGTATTTCTTTTGCAGCGATGACCGACTGGCGGAAATCATCCTGGCCTACGCAGACATGTCGGAAGCCCAACGGCAGGCGCTTCACGCGAAAGCAGTCGAGTTAGCCGAACATTGAGGTCTGGCTTTGCGGCGTAATCACACCCAAACAATGATGCCCAACTTCGGGCATTGCGGGTCTCTGCCCGCAGGAATAAGCATCACCAAGACGGAGGGCTTAACTCCCGCACTCGCGTATCGCAGCTTCGCGCAAGCCTTTCAATCTTTAGCGCCCTGATCTCACTATGGCCATCGGGCGGCACCGCCTTGAGAATGGCGACAGCTTCATCAAAACGGCCCAGCAAGCGCAGCAACTCCCCTTGCTGGATCATGCTCATTGGATATGTTTCACCATCTTGCAGCATGCCCAGGATCGCCTCCATGTTGTTCCGCTCCGCCGCCGATGGCCAAACTGGTACGTCGGGATAGGGCGAACCATCGGCACGTGTGCGGTAGCGGTCGTTCAGATCCCACCAGATACGCTTTCTCAGCCACAGAATCCTGTCGCTGCTGATGCCCTTCGATCGCGACAGCACGTAGACCACGTCGTCGAAATTAACGTGGCCGATAGAGCGCGCGCGACCCCATGACTTCATCGTTTCTGCCCAATCCTCGTGCGACTGGAGTCGTCCTTGCGGGTCACCGAACCAGCGCAACCATGCGCGTGCCAGCCGGCCGATGGGCGCTGGCGGCTCCGGCATGATCCCGACCGCCTCGACATCATCCAGCCAGAACAGCGCCGCGCACGAATTGCAGCGGACGAGCGGTCCCTGTTGCCACCACATGCTCGGCACGCCATCGGACCAATCCCGCGCGCCGAAAAAGTTGGCGCTGCGCAGGCGCCGCTGCAGATAGAAAGCGTCGCACCCTGGGCAAACGTGGACGGAAGGAGAGGCGAGACGGGTCATGGCGACTATGATAACGCCGCAATGTCAGTTCGGAAACACGCCTTGAAGTTCCTGCTCAGCAAAGAACGGTATGTAGCTGGCTGGGTTACACAGCGGTTACACGAAGAAGAAAATGATCCATGTAAGAAAAAAGGGTTACACGCAAAAGCATGTAACCCCTTGATCTTACTACTGAATTCTGGTGCCGCTGACCGGAATCGAACTGGTGACCTTCGCATTACGAATGCGCTGCTCTACCGACTGAGCTACAGCGGCTCTACGCCAGGCTATCCCGGCGAAGAGCCGTATTCTAGCAACAA
>Ga0308160_10002702_pt1 | contig 20925 bp, 12 predicted proteins | sample PhyFR1_FD_201036 | JGI IMG/M metagenome (GOLD analysis project Ga0308160, IMG submission 201036) | Phyllosphere microbial communities from UC Gill Tract Community Farm, Albany, California, United States - DLSLF.R1 | ecosystem: Host-associated > Plants > Phyllosphere > Unclassified | place: USA...
CGGTGCGGCCGCCTTCGTGCACCAGGGCCAGGATCACCTGGGCGCCCTCGGCGCGCATCTGCGGCAGCGTACGGTTGATGGCTTCGGCTTCGCCGATGAAGTCGAGGCCGGCAATGGCCGAGCTCATTGCCACCGAGGCGGTGTCCTGCAGCACCACGCCGACGATGCCGACCTTGATGCCCTTGACGGTCTCGATGCGGTAGGCCGGCATGAAGGGCTTGCCGGTGGCTTTATCGAGCACGTTGGCGGCGAGGTAAGTGAAGCGCGCACCCTTGAAGTCCGGAGCCAGCTTGCAAGCCTTGTTCGGACGCGGCGAATCGCAACCGCCGTGCTGCTGGCGCAGCAGTTCCTTGCGGCCCTGGTCGAATTCGTGGTTGCCGACCGAGCTCACGCGCAGGCCGAGCAGGTTCATCGCTTCGATGCTCGGCTCGTCGGCCCACATCGACGACAGTGCCGGGCTGGCGCCGATCAGGTCGCCGGCGCCGATGAACAGCAGCTCCTTATCCTCTTTGCGCCAGGCGGCCAGCGCGCCGCTCAGGGCTTCGATGCCGCCGGCGCGCAGGGTCTCGCTTTGTCCGCTGGCGCTGGTGTACGTGTATTTGCTCGGTTCCAGGTTACCGTGGAAGTCGTTGATGGCGACCAGGTTCAGGGTGATCGGTTCGCGTAAGGATGGACCATGACCCGGGGTGGCGCAGCCGGCGGCGGCCAGCGCCAGGACGAGAGTGGAGAGTACGGCGCGGGCGCGCGGGGAAACGATCATGGATTACCTTTGGTCGACGAAAACGGATGCCCTCGCAGGGCGACCCGGATTATTGCACGTAGGGGGACGCGAGGCCATCCTTACAGCGGCCCTACCCATTCACGTAAACGAAAAAACGGCCGGTGTTGCCACCGGCCGTTTTCAGCACTTCAAGCTAGCGAGATCAGAACTCGTAGCGTGCGGTCACCTGGACTGCCCACTGCGATTCGCCACGTGCCTGCTTGGTCACGTAGTCTTCGACCTGGTCGCGCACCTGGTAGACGTATTTGCCGTCTTGCATACCGGCGTAGTCCACGAAGCTGCGCGAGTTGCCGCCAGCGCTAGAGAAAGCGATCTCGTTGATACGGCCCCAGCGCTTGTTGAGCATGTTGCCAACGTTCTGGAAGTCGATCGCAATCGCACCCTTGTTGCCCTGGAACAGACCCGGGATTTCCTGGGTGATACGCATGTCAATGCTGTTGGTCCAAGGAGCGAAGGAATTGTTACGCTCCATGACACGGCCGGTCGAGGAACGCAGTTCCTTGTTGGCGTTCACGATGTCCCAGAACTTCTGCTCGTTGGCGTGGTTGGTCGCCGTGTCGCCGCGGAAGACCACCTCGCCCGAACCGAAGGCGGTCGGGATGTACATCAGGTCGTTCGATGCAACCGAGTCACCGTTCATGTCGTTGTTGAAGGTCCAGCTGTACGGCTTGCCGCGACGGCCTTCGTAGAACGCACCGAAGATCGTCTTGTAGTTGCCGAAGAAGGCCTTTTCCCACGAGATCGACGCGTTCACGCGGTCACGCACCAGGTAAGCCGAGTTCGCCGCGACGTTTTCGTTCGGGTCGAAGATGGCGCGGGCGTTGAAGTTCGAGCCGGAGGTCGACGAGCTCAGGTTCGATACTTCGGTGGCGTCGGTGTAGGTGTAGGCTGCGTTCCAGCGCAGGCCGCGCGAACGGCTGTTGCTGATCTGCAGGGTAGCCAGGTTGCCGCCGCCCTTCTTGGTTTCCGTAACCTGGATCACGTTGTTGAACGAGGCGTTCGACAGTGCGCGGGCACGGAAGCCCGAGCAGGCGCCGCTGGTGTTGAAGGTGATCGAGGTGGTGCCGGTCGCGCAAGCTGCGTTATAGCCCTGCGCGGTCCAATACAGCGGACGGCCGTCCGAACCGATACGGGTCGGGTCGCCCAGGTTCAGCTGCTGGAAGTACAGGCCCTTGTTGACGTTGGTGTACAGGTATTCCAGGCTCACGACCAGGCCGTACCATGGCAGCTCGTGCTCGATGGCCAGGTTGGCTTTCCAGACCGACGGCTGGCTGATGCCTTTCGACAGGACGTCGACGTTGGCTGCCGGCGGCGTACCTGCGATCGAACGCTGGGCGGTCGGGTCAGGGCTGAAGATGGCGCTGTTACATGCCGCAAAGTTACCGGTGCCGCAACCGACGGTGGTGGTGGCCACGCCCGAGTTGGCGAACGGGTTGCCCAGCCAGACGTTCAGGGCCGAGCCGCCGAACAGGCCGAAGCCGCCGCGCAGCTGGGTAGCGCGCTTGGTGTCGAAGCGGTAGTTGAAGCCAACGCGTGGCTGGATCAGGTCGTCGCCGTCGATGGTGGCGGTGTTGTCGACGCCGAAGCCGCCGGTCTGGCGCACGATGGCGCCGGTGGCTGCATTGTAGGTACCGGCAACGGCAGCGCGGCCGACGAGTTCATTGCGCAGCGGACGGTCGCTCGTCGAAGCACGGTCATAACGCACGCCGTAGGTCAGTTTCAGCTGCGGGTTGACGCTCCAGGTGTCTTGCAGGAACAGGCCGGTGTTGCCAATGGTCCAGTCGGCGGCGGCGTCGTTCAGCGTGTAGCCAGGGTTGGCCAGCTGCGCGGTGTACGACGAAGGACGGCCCTGTGCGAAGTTGTTCAGCACGCACGCTTCGACCTGCGCGGCGGTCAGGCCGGTGGTGTTCGGGCAGTTGAAGGTGTAGGTGCCGTTCACGTTCTGCAGGAACGCGTTGAAGATCTCGTTGCGGCTGTAGTCCAGGCCACCCTTGATTTCGTGGTCGCCTTGCAGCCAGGTGGCGCCGGCATAGGCGTCCCAGGTGGTGGTGTCGAGCTGGTTGAACTGGCGGCTCGCTTCGGTACCGAAGTTGATGAAGCGGTTACCGGTGCGCACCGACGACGGGGTGCCTGGCGGCAGCGCGCCGCCGAAGGACAGCGCCATCGATGGCAGGACCGAGTTCAGGTCGTGGCTCTTGCCCGAATCACGGCGGGACAGGCGGAATTCGGTCGAGAAGGACTGGGTCCAGTCGCTGAACACCTGGGCCACGCTCGACTCGATGGTCTTCTGCTCGTTCCACAGGTAGGAACTCAGGGCGATACCGGTAGCGGAATAGCCCGCGAATGCCGGCTCGTTCTGCTTGGTCTTCTGCCAGCGGAAGCTGGCGCGGTGGCTGTCGTTGATGTTCCAGTCGAATTTCAGCAGGCGGTCTTCGACCTTCTGCTCGAGGCCGCTCGGCACTTCGCCGCTGCCGACGTCGATGCCATAGGTGTTCTTGGCAATGTTCTGCAGGCTGGTGATGGCCGACTGGGTAATGCCGACGTTGGTGCGGTCGCTGCCCAGCGGACCGAATTCCGGCGACGCTTTCGAGCTGGTCGAATCTTCGACGCTGGCGAAGACGAACAGCTTGTCCTGGATCAGCGGGCCGCCCAGCGTGAAGCCGGTGGTCTTTTCCTTGAACGCAGGCGCGTCGTAGTAGGTACCGTCGGTCGAGTTGTAGCGCTTGCCGACCATGTCATCGTTGCGGTACACGTGGTACACGCTGCCGTGCCAGTCGTTGGTGCCCGACTTGGTGACGGCGTTGATGTTGGCGCCGGTGTAGCCCTTCTGGGTCACATCGTAGTTCGAGATGTTGACCTGGACCGACTGGATGGCGTCGATCGAGATCGGCTGCTTGGCAGTCGGCAGGCCGTTGGCTTCCAGACCGAAGGTGTCGCTGATCGAGACGCCGTCGATGGTGATCGAGTTGAAGCGCGAGTTCTGGCCGCCGGCCGAGATCTCGCCGCGCTCCTTGTCGGTCTGCGACAGGCGCGGGTCATTACGGGCGTAATCGGCCAGGTTACGGGCGATCGATGCCTGCGCAACCAGATCGGCGCGGCCGATGGCGGTGCCCGAGCCCATGTTGGTGCTGTTGAATTTGTTCGAAACGCTCTGGCCGGTGACTTTCACGACCGCGACGTTGCCCAGGGTGCCATCGACGCTGCTGGTTTCGGCCAGGTTGGTAAAGATGTTGTCGACGTTTTCGACGACGCCATCCTTGGTCATGGTGATCGTGTACGGACCGCCGACACGCAGGCCGCGTGCGACGTAACGGCCTTCAGCGTCGGTCGTGACCGTGCTGACAGAACCCGACTCGACGTGGCGAATGGTGACTTGTGCACCTGCCACCGGTTTGCCGTCCGCACCAGCGATGCGGCCGCCAATGGCGGAGGTGGTGTTCTGTGCGAAAGTCGGTGCAGCCGACAACGCAATCGACAAAGCCAGCGCCAGCTTGGTCAGCCGGATCTGTTTCTGAGTGATCATTGTTAAAACCCCAAAATAGACTTTAGTTATTTTGGACATCCGAAGATGTCCCTCTTTACAAGTACTGCAACCTGGTTGCTGCGAACCGCAGCGGCACAGCCAGCCATCCCTGGACCGGCGATTGTAGACAGGAAAAATGTCATCCCTGTTACACGTCGCCCTTGAAAAAACTTCAAGCATATTTACCAACATCAACAAATATGCATGAGCCCCACCGGCCAGACAAATACGTTTTTACTTAGCCATTTAGAGGCTGAGCGTCTGAATCGCCCGAAAAACGTGCATCTGGTGCACCGCAGCGAGGTTTCCCGCGCAAATCACAAGGCGCGATTATACGGAAGGCATTCTTTGATGAAATATTTAGATAAGCATTTTCGGAAAACGCAGAGGCGGCCTTGTAAATCTGTGGTGAGGAGACCACAAATGTTAGCGCAGCACTAACTTCTGTCTGCCCCAGGGCGGTGCAAGGCATGGTGCACATGCAAAAACGGCAGCCTTGCGCTGCCGTTATCGAAACCATTTATTTGTTGCTTATTTGATTTTCTTGCGTGGTGCTGGCACAACGGTTTTTGCCAGTCCCGCGATGTCGGCCTCGAACTTCGCATAGCGCGCGTCGAGCTGGCGCGTCAGGCGCGTCTTCTCTGCCACCGGCAGGAAGGCGTAGCGGATGCTGTTGTACGAAGCCTTTTTCATTTCCGCATAGTCCGGCTTGTAGCGGCTGGCGAACAGCACGTACTCGTTGCTGAGCGTGTGGCGGGTGACGCCGGCGTCGTCGGTCGAGATCACGTAGGGCACGCCGTATTTGCGGTACAGCGTGATCGGGTGGTTCTCGTCCTTCAGGCCGTTGATGAAGTCGTTCGAGGTCAGGTTGATTTCCACCGGCACGTCGTCCTTGCGCATCTTCGCCATGATCGCCAGCGCGTTGGTTTCGTGGGCCAGGTCGATGCCGTGGCCGATGCGGTCGGCGTTCGCCAGCACCAGCGCCTCGTCGATGTGGAACTTCAGGCCTTCCGGCGGCACGTCGCCCATCGCCAGCTCGCCGGCGTGCATGGCCACCTTCACGTCCGGATACACCGACTTCAGGAAACCGAACATCTTCATATGCAGCGTGTAGTCGCGCATCGAGACGGCCGTGCTTTCCTGGCCGACGATGTTCACGCCGACGATCTTGCCGTTCGCCGATGCCGCCTTGAAGGCGCCGATCATCGAGGAAAACACCTGCGACGGGTTCAGCAGGCGCAGCACATAGGTCTGGTAGCGCATGGTGAAGCGCTCGTCGTCGATGCCTTGCGCCGCTTCGTCGATCCTGGCGACGAACTCGCCCAGGGTCTGGTTGAAGGCCGGGTCGCGCGCCAGGGTTTCCATCCACTTGTTCAGCTCGGCCTTCAGGGCCGCGTCGTCGTTCACCAGCTGCCAGGCGCGGGCGTCGAATTCCGGGTTGGCCACGGCCGGCGCCATCTTGAACATGGTCTCGATGTAGCCGACGTTCTCGGCGATCGCGCGCTTTTTCAGTTCCTGCAGGCCTTCGGCGAAATTGGCGTTCGAGACCGGTCCAAAGAAGCTGAAGGTCTGGAAGAACAGGCGGTCCGGCGGCGGCTGGATTGCGCCATGGTTGTTGAAGTCCTTGTTCGACCAGCGCTGCACCAGCTCGCGCCAGACGGCGTCGTCGGCATAGACCTCGGCGCTGGACAGGCAGTTGCGCTCCTTGGCCGGCTTGGCGCGCTCGGCGGCGACGACGTCCTTGTTGGTCTCGATGCGGTAGGTCTGCTTGTTGACGCAGACGCCCTGCTTGTCGAGGAAGTCGACGTACTGCTCGGCATAGATGGCGCCGGAGTAATGGTGGTGCAGGTCGCCGCCCTTCGGCATCTGGGTGAAGAACATGGTCAGCTCGGCCAGCTTCGGCTCGCTGCCGGCAACCAGGCCAGCGTAGTGGCGGGCGGTGGCGGCTTCGTTGGCCTGGCGCGTGGCGCTCGCGGGCTCCTTGGCGGCCACGGGCGCGGCGGCGGCGGCACAGGCGAGCGCGATCAGGAGGCTGCTCAGTTTCTTCTGCATCGGGATTCTTTCGTAACGGTTGGTTGGTGCGGACCGCGAAACTCTAACTGCTAAGTGCAGGATTGGCAATGGATGGGGTGGGTGGAGGTTTGCGGGCGCTGATGGGGCTGTTGCCTGCGCTGGTATTGGTGTGTTGAATCCGCGTGGGCACGAGTGCCCACCCTACGGATAGCGCCTCGGGTTCGTCGCTGCGCGCCTCGGCCGCAACATCAAACCGGGGTTTGACCCGGAACGTGTCCCGTAGGGTGGGCACTCGTGCCCACGCGGATCGGAGGGGCCGCTACCGGAACAGGCAACAGCCCCACTCACGTCAAACTCGATTTACCGCTGGTGAACCTTGCTCCCCATCGCATACGTCGCAAAAATCGTCCGGTCATCCCCCAGCAAGGCCAGCGCAAACAGCTGCTCTTCAAGCGTATTGCAATGCGCACTGCGCCTTGCCATCAACGGCGTGGCCTGCGGATCGAGCACCACGAAGTCCGCTTCCGCCCCCACCGCAAAGCTGCCGATCGTCCCTTCCAGGTCCATCGCGCGCGCTGCGCCCAGCGTGGCAAGATAGAACATGCGCAGCGCCGGCAGATAGCTGCCCTTCAGGCGCGCCACTTTATACGCTTCGTTCATGGTCTGCAGGATCGAGAACGAGGTCCCCGCCCCCACGTCGGTCCCGAGCGACAGCAGCGCCCTGGCGCCATCCGCCTTTTCGAAGTCGAACAGCCCGCTACCGAGGAACAGGTTCGAGGTCGGGCACACCGCTGCCGCCGACCCGGTGGCCGCCATGCGCGCGAAGTCCTCGTCGTCGAGCCAGATGCAGTGCCCGAACAGCGCGCGCGGGCGCATCAGCCCGAAGTCCTCGTACACGCCCAGGTAGCTGCGCGACTTCGGATACAACTCCTTCACCCAGCTGCACTCGTCCTTGTTCTCGGACACGTGGGTCTGGATGAAGGTGTCCGGATAGCTGGCCGCCAGTTCGCCGGTCAGGCGCAGTTGCGCTTCGCTCGACGTCGGCGCGAAGCGCGGCGTGATCGCGTACAGCGCGCGGCCGCGCTTGTGCCATTTGTTGATCAGGGCTTCGCTGTCGCCGATCTGGCCTTCGGCGTCGCGCAGGAAGTCCGGGCAGTTGCGGTCCATCAGCACCTTGCCGGCCACCATGCGCAAGTTGCGCGCTTCGCTCGCCTCGAAAAAGGCGTCGACCGAACCCGGATGCACGGTGCAGTAGACCACCGCCGTGGTGGTGCCGCAGCGCCCCAGTTCGTCGAGGAAGAACTCGGCGGTGGCGCGCGCATGCACCGGGTCCTCGAAGCGGCGCTCGGTCGGGAAGGTGTAGGTCTCCAGCCAGGGCAGCAGGCCCTCGCTTGGCGAGGCGATCATGTCGGTCTGCGGGTAGTGCAGGTGGGTGTCGATGAAGCCGGGCGTGATGATCTTGCCGCGGTAGTCGACCGGTTCCAGGCCGGGCGGCAGGGTCGCGCTCAGCTGCGCGTAGTCGCCGGCCGCCTTGACGCGGCCATCCTCGATGACGAGCAGGCCGTCCGTGTGCCAGGAACAGGCGTCTTCGGCGAAGGCCGGGTCGGCGTGAAAATGCAGCAAGCTCGCACGGTAGGCTTGCACGGTAGGGTGTGCGGTGGACATCAATTGGATTCCGGAGAAGCGTCAAGAAGGCTGGAGGCCTGGGCGGTCTCCCAGACGGCCAGCAGCTGGGCCGCGACGGCGACGGCGATCACGGCCGGGGCCTTGCCGGCAATGCCGGGCAGGCCGATCGGGCAGACCATGGCGTCGATGCGCTCGTTGGCGATGCCGCGCTCGCGCAGGCGGTGCTCGAACTGGCGGCGCTTGGTATCGGAACCAATCAGGCCGAACCAGTCATTGCCAGGCCACGCATGGTCAGCGCGCGACAGTATCGCAATCGACAGGCGCAGGTCAAGTGCATGACTGTGTGTCATCACCAGGAAGGTAGTACCGGGGGCGGCCCGGGCGACCAGGGCTTCCGGCGTGTCGGTGGCTTCGACCGTCACGTTGGCCGGCACCTCGCTCGGGAACATGTCGTCGCGCTCGTCGATCCAGGTAACGCGGCAAGGCAGCTCGGCCAGCGCACGCACGATGGCCGCGCCGACGTGGCCGGCGCCGAACAGCATCAGGTGGGCGCGCGGCGCGAAGACGGCATCGGCCAGCCAGCGGCGGCCAGCGGCATCGGTGAAGACGTGGGTGCCAAGGGTGCGGTCAAACGCCGGTACCGGGGCGCCGGCCAGTTGCCGGCCCGCGCCGTCGAACAGGGATGGACCCATTCCGCCAATAGCGATGAGACGCCAGCTATCCTCGTTGCGCCGCTTGTCCAGCAAGGCCATCTGCTCGCGGTCGACGACCTCGAACACCAGGTGCGCAATCCCGCCGCAGCACTGCCCCAGGCTCGGCCCCAGCGCAAAGCGTTCCAAGCGCGCCAACCCGCCCTCTTCCAGCATCGTGCGCGCCATGTCGATCGCGCGGTGCTCCAGATGGCCGCCGCCGACCGTGCCGGCAAAGCCGTCGCGGGTAACCAGCATCTTCGCCCCAGGCTCACGCGGCACCGAGCCTTCGACGATGGCGACCGTGACCAGCACGGCCGGCGCGCGCAGCGCGGCTGTCAGCCAGTCTTCCATCACGCGCCCGGGCAGGCGGCGGCTTCCACGGCCGCGATGGCGTCCAGGATCGCCTCGCTCGTGGCCGGCGCATTCAGCGGTGGATTCACCTTGTGCCCGCCCACGCTGGAAATCGCATCGCGCAGCGCAAAGAACACCGAGAACGGCAGCAGCAGCGGCGGCTCGCCGACCGCCTTCGAGCGGTGGATCGAATCCTCGACATTGCGGTTCTCGAACAGGCGCACGCGGAAGTCGCGCGGGCAGTCCGACACCGCCGGAATCTTGTAGGTCGACGGCGCATGCGTCATCAGCTTGCCGCCCGCGTTCCACCAGAGCTCCTCGGTGGTGAGCCAGCCCATGCCCTGGATGAAGGCGCCTTCGACCTGGCCGATGTCGATGGCGGGATTGAGCGAATTACCGGCGTCGTACAACGCGTCGGCGCGCAGCAGCTTCCATTCGCCGGTGAGCGTGTCGACTACGACCTCGGCCACCGCCGCGCCATAGGCGAAGTAAGAGAACGGCCGCCCGCTCATGGTCTTGGCGTCCCAGCTCAAACCCGGCGTGGCATAGAAGCCGTCGGACCAGAGCTGCACGCGCGCCAGGTAAGCCTTTTGCACCAGGTGCTCGAAGGGGATTTCCATGCCGCCCGCGAACACGGTGTCGGCTGCGAAGCGCACGTCATCAAGCGCGCATTCGTAGGTAGTGGCGGCAAACGCGGCCAGGCGCTCCTTGATCTGGCGCGCCGCATCCTGGGCCGCCTTGCCGTTCAGGTCGGCGCCGGTCGATGCCGCCGTGGCCGAGGTATTCGCCACCTTGCTGGTGTTGGTGGCAGTCGCGCGCACGCGCTCCACATCCACGCCCAGTTCGTGCGCCACCACCTGCATCACCTTGGTGTTGATGCCCTGCCCCATCTCGGTGCCGCCATGATTGACCATGATGGAACCGTCGACGTACACGTGCACCAGCGCGCCGGCCTGGTTCAGGTGGGTGACGTTGAAGGCGATCCCGAATTTCACGGGCGTGAGCGCCAGGCCCTTTTTCAGCACCGGGCTCGTACGGTTGAAGTCATTGATGGCCTCACGCCGCGCCCGGTATTCGCTGGAGGTTTCCAGCTCGGCCACCAGTTCGTGGATGACGTTGTCGACCACGGCCTGGCCGTAGGGGGTGACATTCCGGTCCGTCTTGCCATAAAAATTCAGCTTGCGGATGTCGAGCGCATCGGCGCCCAGGTTGCGCGCGATCTCGTCGAGCACGTATTCCATGGCGATGGCGCCCTGCGGGCCGCCGAAGCCGCGGAAGGCCGTGTTCGACTGGGTATTGGTCTTGCCGCAGGCGGCGCGGATGTCCACATCGCTCAGGTAGTACGCGTTGTCGTAGTGGCAGACCGCACGCGTGGCGACCGGGCCGGACAAGTCGGCCGAATAGCCGGCGCGCGAGACCATGTCGATCTTCGCGGCCAGGATGCTGCCGGCGTCGTCGTAGCCGACTTCGTAGTCGTAATAGAAGCAGTGGCGCTTGCCGGTGACCAGCATGTCGTCGTCGCGGTCGGCGCGCAATTTGACGGGGCGCTTGAGTTTGGCCGCAGCGATGGAGGCCGCCGCCGCCCACAGTGCCGACTGCGACTCCTTGCCGCCGAAGCCGCCGCCCATGCGCCGGCACTCGACCACGACGTGGTGCGAATGCAGGCCGAGCGCGTGCGCGACCACGTGCTGCATCTCGCTCGGGTGCTGGGTCGAGCATTGCACCAGCATGCCGCGGTCTTCGCCCGGAATCGCATAGGCGATCTGGCCTTCCAGGTAAAACTGTTCCTGGCCGCCGACAAACAGCTGGCCTTTTACCTTGCGTGGCGCGTTCGCGAATGCGGTCTCGGCATCGCCGCGCGCCAGGCGCATCGGCGGCACCACATAGGACTGGGCTGCGTGCGCTTCCTGCGGCGTGAGGATGGCCGGCAGTTCCTCGTACTCGATCCTGGCCAGGCGCGCGGCTCGGCGGGCATTGTCGTGGCTGTCGGCGACGACGATGAAGACCGGCTGGCCGACATACTCCACCTTGCCGTCGGCGAGGATGGGGTCGTCGTGGATGATGGGGCCGCAGTCGTTGGTGCCGGGGATGTCCTGCACCGTCAGCACCGCCACCACGCCGCGCGCGGCGCGAACCGGAGTCAGGTCGATGGAAAGGATATTGGCATGCGGTTTACTGGACAGGCCCAGCGCCGCGTGCAGGGTGCCCGCCACTTCCGCGATGTCGTCGGTATACGTGGCCTGGCCGAGTACGTGCAGCGTGGCCGATTCGTGCGGCCGCGAGCGGCCGACCGCGCGCCACGCCGCCGCCTTGATTTCAGGTGCGCCTGCGTCGTTCATGGTGATCTCCTTACGCGATGGCTGCGAATGCGTTCACTGCGCTTGGCGGCAGCGGGTTGTCGAGGCGGGTTTCAAGCCAGAAGCGGCGCAGCAGGTTCTGCGCCGTCTTCATGCGGTAAGCGCTGGAGGCGCGAATGTCGGACAGCGGCTGGTAATCCTGGGCCAGCGCGGCCATGGCTTCCTGCAGCGCGGCTTCGTCCCAGGCGCGGCCGTTCAACACCGCTTCGGCCGCGGCGGCGCGCTTTGGGGTGGCAGCCATGCCGCCGAAGGCGATGCGCGCTTCCTTGATGGTCTCGCCATCGAAGGTAAGCGCAAACGCCGCGCACACGGCCGAGATGTCCTGGTCGAAGCGCTTCGCCAGTTTATAGGTCCGGAAGCGCACGCCGGCTTGCGGCAGCGGCACGCGCAAACCGGCGACGAATTCGTCGGGCCGCATGTCCTTCTGCTGGTAGCCGAGATAAAAATCTTCGAGCGCCAGTTCGCGCTCGCCCTCAGGGCCGCGCAGCAGCAGGCGGGCGCCGAGCGCGATCAGCCAGGGCATCGAGTCGCCGATCGGCGAACCGTTGGCGACATTCCCGCCCAGGGTACCGGCATTCCGGATCGGCAGCGAAGCGAAGCGCTGCCAGAGTTCGTTCAGCTCATCGGGATAGTGGCGGCAGATGGCGGCGTAGGCGTCCTGCAGGGTGACGCCGGCGCCGATGACCAGCATGCCCTCTTCCTCGCTCACGCTTTTCAGTGCATTCACGTGACCGAGGTAGATGATGTCGTTCAGCTCGCGCATCTGCTTGGTGACCCACAGGCCGACGTCGGTCGAGCCGGCCAGGATCAGCGCCTGCGGATGCGCAGCGCGCAGCGCCACCAGCTCATCCAGCGTACGCGGCGCGTGGAAGCTGCGGCCTGCATGCACATAGGTGGCGCCGGCACCGCGCTGCAATGCACGCAGTTGCTCGAGCACGGCGGCGCGGTCGAATTCGGCATGCGGCAATTCGGTCATGCGCACGGCGGCGTCGATGATCGGACGGTAGCCGGTGCAGCGGCACAGATTGCCGGACAGGGCGTCGTCGATCTGGCAACGCGAAGGAGCGTTACCTTCCTGCTTCAGGTACATGCCCCACAGTGACATCGCAAAGCCCGGCGTGCAGAAGCCGCATTGCGAGCCATGGCATTCCACCAGCGCCTGCTGGACCGGGTGCAGGCGGCCGTCGGGCAGCTGCAGATCCTCGACCGTGAACAGGGCCTTGCCGTCGAGCGTGGGCGTGAACTGGATGCAGGAATTCACCGCCTTCAGTTCCAGTTCGCCGTTTTCCAGCGAACCGACCACCACCGTGCAGGCGCCGCAGTCGCCTTCGGCGCAGCCTTCCTTGGTGCCGGTGCAGCGCAAGTCCTCCCGCAGGTGCTGCAGGATGGTTTGCGTCGGCGCCACGCCGGTCACTTCGTGGACGGCGTTGCGGAAATAGAAGCGGATCGGTTCGGCCATGGCTAGTCTCGGATTGGTCCAAGGGTGAAGAGTACCCCATCGGGGCAGCCGACAACTATAGCAGATAAATGATATTACTTATCATCGCAACAATATGCCTTACCCTATGAAGGGATGTGTAGCGCGCCAGTGGTTCGCAATGTCGATCCGGCGCGTGATCCATACATGCTTGTGCTGCAGCACGTAGTCGAGGAAACGGGCCAGCGCCGCGGCCCTGGCCGGGCGTCCGGCCAGGCGGCAATGCAGCCCGATCGAGAGCATTTTAGGAGCGTTCAGGCCATTCGGATCGCCTTCCGCATACAGCACGTCGAAGGCATCCTTCAGGTAATCGAAGAACTGGGTGCCGGAATTGAAACCCTGCATGGCGGCAAAGCGCATGTCGTTGGTGTCGAGCGTATAGGGCACAACCAGGTGGGCGCGCTCGTCGGGCGCACCATCGGCCCCGGTGAAGCTGACGGTTTGCCAGAACGGCAAGTCGTCGCCGTAATGGTCGGCGTCGTAGACGAAGCCGCCGTGCTCGACCACCAGGCGCCGCGTGTTCGGCGAATCGCGGCCCGTGTACCAGCCGAGCGGCGCTTCGCCCGTGAGCGCACGCATGATCTCGACCGCCTCGCGCATGTGGGCGCGTTCCGTGGCCTCGTCCATGTTCTGGTAGGAGATCCAGCGCAGGCCGTGGCAGGCGATCTCGTGGCCGAGTTCGCGAAAAGCGGCCACCGCATCCGGATTGCGCTGCAGCGCCATCGCCACGCCGAACACGGTGAGCGGCAGCTTGCGTTCCTCGAACATGCGCAGCAGGCGCCACAGGCCGGCGCGCGAACCGTATTCGTAAAGCGACTCCATGCTCATGTGGCGCATCGGAAAAGCCTGGGCGCCGATGATCTCCGACAGGAAGGTCTCGGAAGCCGGGTCGCCGTGCAGCACATTGTTCTCGCCGCCCTCCTCGTAGTTCAGGACGAACTGCAGAGCGACGCGCGCCTGGCCGGGCCACTGCGGATGGGGCGGGTTGCGGCCGTAGCCGATCATGTCGCGCGGGTAGCGGGTGTCCATGGGTTCTTTCGGGGATGACAGCTATATGGCCGATCTTATATTGACGAAAGTGTAAAGGTATATGATCCGAAGAATAGCCACCTTCACCAACTCCGTATAGGGCTCCCATGGGCAAGCTCAGCACCCACGTACTCGACACCGCGCACGGGCGCCCGGCCGCCGGCGTGGCCATCGAACTGTATGCCATCGACGCCGGCGGGCGCAGGCTGGTCAAGACCGACGCCACCAACCCCGACGGCCGCTGCGACGCCCCGCTGCTCGAAGGCGAGGCCCTGCATGCCGGCCGCTACGAACTGGTATTCGCGGCCGGCGATTATTTCGCGGCCCAGGGCGTGGCGCTGCCGGAACCGCGCTTCCTCGACCGCGTGACGATCGCCTTTGGCGTGGCCGACACCGGCCAGAACTACCACGTGCCGCTGGTGGTCACGCCCTGGTCGTACTCGACTTATCGCGGCAGCTGAAAGGTAGCTAAAGCAGCAGCCCAGGCCCCTGGGCAACACCTTCCGGTTTCAATTGCTGCCGCCGCCTGCCCGCCCTGGGCACCACTACGCACTGGTGGAACTGAGCCATCAGCACAAGCGGAAACGTAACAATTAATACAATTACTTGTTTTGCCGGCATTTGCTGAAATTTAATTTTTGATAGCGGTGTTTCAGCAAAACAACGTATCGAACGGCCTGCTCAGCAGTTTTCTGCTAGCGCTACTTCTTTCGCTTGTCTTTACTTTTGCTCAGTAGATAGAATCATTTCCGTCTATCCATGCCGCGCGCATGAAGAAACCATAACAACTAGAAGCAAATCTTATAAACGGAATTCCTGTAACAGGTTAACTCATGAATAAGCAGATCATCGCCGCTGTACTGGCCCTGCCACTGGCACTCTCGTCGGCCTTCGCGCAAGAAGCCGAAGGCCCCACCGTCAAGATCCGCGGCTTCGGCACCGGCGCCCTGACTTTCACCGACACCAAGGACGCCGAATTCGCGCGCCCGAACCAGGCTGCCGGCGCGAAGAAATCGCCGCGCACCGGCGTCGACTCGAACCTCGGCCTGCAGGCCGACATCGGCATCAACAACTGGCTGTCGTTCACCGGCCAGGGCCTGGTGCGCCACGATGCCGACGACCAGTACGGCGCCGAACTGGCCTGGGCCTTCGCCAAGGCCAAGATCAACGACCAGTTCAGCGTGCGCGTCGGCCGCATCGGCCTGCCGGCATTCATGATCTCGGACTACCGCAACGTCGGCTACGCCAACACCTTCCTGCGTCCGCCGGTCGAGATGTACTCGCAAGTCCCGTTCAACAGCCTCGACGGCATCGACGCCACCTGGCAGCAAAGCTTCGGCGACACCACCGTCACCGGCCAGCTGGCCTATGGCCGCACCTCGGCCGATGTCGCCGTGGGCCTGCGCGTCAAGGGCAAGGAAATGTCCGCCTTTAACCTGGTGGCCGAGCACGGCCCGTTCACCGCCCGCATCGGCCGCGTGGACGCCAGGATCACGATCACGGGTTCGAGCAGCCTGAATGCGCTGATCGGCGGCCTGCGCGGCGCCAGCACTGCCCTGCGCCAGCCGCAGCTGGCCGTCATGGCCGACGAGCTCGACGCCACCGACAAGAAAGCCTCGTTCACCTCGGTGGGCCTGGGCATGGACTGGAACAACATCGTCGCCCAATCCGAATTCGCCAAGCGCAAGACCGATTCCTACGTGAACGACACCACCTCGTGGTACCTGATGGGCGGCTACCGCTTCGGCAAGGTCCTGCCTTACGTCATCCACGGCAAGCTGGCCATCGACGGCCACCCGGCCAACGTGATCCCGGCCGGCATTCCGGCCCTGGCCGCGCTGCGCGCCGGCGCCAGCGGCCTGCCTTACTACGGCATCGGCCAGGGTGAGCAGAGCACCACCTCGGTCGGCGTGCGCTGGGACTTCCACAGCTCGATGGCCCTGAAGGCGCAGATCGACCGCGTCCAGCCGAAAGTCGGCAACGGCCTGCTGATCAACGCCAAGCCAGGCTTCCACGACGACGTCACCGTCGGCGCCGTGGCCCTCGACTTCGTCTTCTAAGGAGCGCAGCATGAACAAACTGATGTCCGCGGCCCTGTCCGCAATGCTGCTCGCAGCCTCCGTCCCGGCCCTGGCCGAAGTGGTCGTGGTGGTCAACCCGAAGGCCGCCGAGTCCTCGATGACGAAGGACCAGGTCGCCCAGTTCTTCCTCGGCAAATCGTCCGCGATGACCCCGGTCGACCAGTCCGAAAGCGCGCCCGTGCGCGCCGAGTTCTACAAGAAGGTCACCGACAAGGACGCCTCGCAAGCCAAGGCCCTGTGGTCGAAGCTGGTGTTCACCGGCAAGGCCACGATGCCGAAGGAAGTCGGCGACAGCGCCGCCGTCAAGGCCGCCGTTGCCGCCAACCCGAAGGCGATCGGCTACATGGACAAGGCCGCGGTCGACGCCAGCGTCAAAGTGGTCTACACCGCCCCATAAGCGTCCTGTAAAGCCAACAACAAGCTGTTTTCCGAAAGCTGTTTCCGATAAGCGCCCCGCCGGTTCGCCTGCGGGGCGGTTGCATGGATAGTGAGAGAGAGACAAGAACATGAGCATCAAGCGCAGGATTTGGGCACTTCCGGTCATTTCGACCCTGATCTTCGGCCTCGGTATTGGCGTGAGCGCGATGATCGCGACCGACGCCCTGAAGTCGATCAACTCCACCGAAAGCGTGGACTACCCGGTGCTGGACGCGTCCAAGGCACTGACGCTTGAAATCGGCGACGTCACCGACGCCCTGCGCGACGCCGTCACCGAAGGCGACAAGGCGCGCATCGACGAAGTCGGCAAGCAGGCCGACAAGGTGCGCGCGCACCTGCAGCAGTTCGGCGCCATCGACGGCCAGGCCGCCAACGGCGCGCGCCTGCTGAAGGAATTCAACGACTACTATGCGCCGGCGCTGTCGGCAGCGCGCATCATGCTCGAGATGGAAGAAGGCGACCCGCAGGCCGTGGTCGGCAAGATGCAGAGCAGCCTGGCCGCCCTGAACGCCGACCTGGAGAAAACCCAGGCGCAGGCGAAAGAACAGTTCAAGACCGGCATCGCCAGCAGCGAAGGCAACGTGCGCCGCGTGTTGTGGACCATGATCCTGACCGCGCTGATCGTGATCGCGAGCCTGGCCACGGTCTCGTGGTTCGTGGTGCGCACCATCTGGCAGCAGCTCGGCGGCGAGCCGGAATATGCACGCGAGATCGCCCGTGCCGTGGCCGCCGGCGACCTGGCAATGGACATCCGCACCGATGCGAAAGACAGCACCAGCCTGCTGGTGGCGCTGAAGGAAATGCGCCTGCGCCTGGCGACGATGGTCGCCGAGATCAAGGGTTCGGCCGAGACGATCGCCGTGGCCAGCGCCGAAATCGCCAGCGGCAACGCCGACCTGGCCGGCCGCACCGAATCGCAGGCATCGAGCCTGGAACGCACCGCGCGCGCCATGGACGAACTGACCGGCGCCGTGCGCCAGAACGCGGCGAATGCCAACGAAGCGAACGCGCTGGTGGTGAACGCCACCGACATCGCCACCCGCGGCGGCGAAGTGGTGGGCGGCGTGGTCGCCACCATGGGCGACATCAACACCTCGGCCAAGAAGATCGTCGAGATCATTTCGGTCATCGACGGCATTGCCTTCCAGACCAACATCCTGGCGCTGAACGCAGCGGTCGAGGCGGCGCGCGCCGGCGAACAGGGCCGCGGCTTCGCGGTCGTGGCCGGCGAGGTGCGCAACCTGGCCCAGCGTTCGGCGGCGGCGGCCAAGGAGATCAAGGAACTGATCGGCGACTCGGTGTCGAAGGTGAACGCCGGCAGCGCACTGGTCGACCAGGCCGGCGAGACCATGGGCCAGATCGTGGCATCGGTGAAGAAGGTGCACGACATCATGGCCGAGATCACCATGGCCGGCCAGCGCCAGAGCGAAGGCATCGAGGACATCGGCCGCGCGATCGACAGCATGGACGAGATGACCCAGCAGAATTCGGCCCTGGTCGAGGAAGCGTCGGCGGCGGCGGAATCGCTGACCGAACAGACCGGGCAGTTGACCGGGGCGCTGTCGGTGTTCAAGCTGGCCGAGCAGGGTTCCGGCCCGGCGCTGGGCAAGCGCGCGGCGCCGCTGGCCTTGCGCTGATCGGTTTGCCCTCTATATAAGAGACAGGCGCCTGCGGGCGCCTGTTTTTATTTGTGGCGCAGATTGAACGATGAATGTCCGGCGATGTTGACATCAAATCCGTAGGGTGGGCGCCCCGTGCCCACGCGTGACGTGTGCATTATGTTGGCATAGACAATAAGCCAACAATATTCACCGTTCACGCGTGGGCACAGGAGCGCCCACCCTACGTCGCGACGGTTGCGAGCCAACGCATGCGCCGCATCAACGCAAGCGCCGGATACAATGGCCGTTCAGTCTGGTCAAATCGTCCACAGGCGTTATCCGGGCATCAACACTGCCCCTCGCGTGCCAATCTGTCTACGTGGCGCGCACGCATCTGTCTCAATTGGATTCGCTTTACAAATTTGATGCCCATAGGCATCATCCGAAGAGTTCTTCCGCGTGGTTCAGGCCTCCGCGCGGCTCCCTTGTCTCTCCTCTAACACCACAGCGCATATGGCAGCAGTCCTCCCGAACGCGACTTCAGGCACACCGATGTCGGGTTTGGCGCGCGCCCTGGTCCAGGCTGGCCGCCTGACCGCGGGCCAGGCCGATACGCTGCAAAAGAAGGCGACGCTCGAACGCGTCTCCTTTATCGACGCCCTGGTGGTAGGCGGCGCAATCGATTCGCAATCGCTGGCCGTGTTCTGCGCCGAGACCTTCGGCTACCCGCTGTTCGATTTGTCCAGCTTCAACCTGGACGCCCTGCCCACAGGCGCCATCGACGCCAAGCTGATGGCGGCGCAGCGCGTGGTGGCCCTGGCCAAGCGCGGCAACCGGCTGTCGGTGGCGATTTCCGACCCGACCAATTCGCAGGCCCTGGACCAGATCAAGTTCCAGAGCGAGGCCGCGGTGGAGCCGGTGATCGTGCCGCACGACGCCCTCCTGAATTTGCTGGCCAACCTGGCCAAGGGCGCCGAGCAAAGCCTGGCCGACCTGGCCGGCGAAGACGGCGAAATCGAATTCGCCGAGGAAGAAGCCGCTGCCGCCGCGGCCCAGCCGGAAGCGGCCAACGAAGTCGAAGACGCGCCGATCGTGCGCTTCCTGAACAAGATCCTGATGGATGCCGTGAATCTCGGCGCCTCGGACATCCACTTCGAGCCCTACGAAAAATACTACCGGATCCGCATGCGCGTGGACGGCGTGCTGCGCGACCACGCGATGCCGCCGCTCTCCATCCGCGACAAACTGGTCTCGCGCATCAAGGTGCTGGCGAAACTCGACATCTCGGAAAAGCGCGTGCCGCAGGACGGCCGCATGCGTTTGATTTTGTCGCCGACGCGCACCATCGACTTCCGCGTCAGCACCCTGCCCACGCTGTTCGGCGAAAAGACCGTCATGCGTATCCTGGACGCGACCCAGGCGCAGATGGGCATCGACGCCCTCGGCTACGACCCCGACCAGCGCGAACTGCTGCTGGGCGCCATCACCCGCCCCTACGGCATGGTGCTGGTCACGGGGCCGACCGGCTCGGGCAAGACCGTGTCGCTGTACAGCTGCCTGAATGTGCTGAACAAACCGGGCATCAACATCTCGACCGCGGAAGACCCGGCCGAGATCAATTTGCCCGGCGTGAACCAGGTGAACGTGAACGACAAGGCCGGCCTCACCTTCCCGGTGGCGCTGAAGTCCTTCCTGCGCCAGGATCCCGACATCATCATGGTCGGCGAGATCCGCGACCTGGAAACCGCCGACATCGCGATCAAGGCCGCGCAGACCGGGCACATGGTGTTCTCGACCCTGCACACGAACGACGCGCCGTCGACCCTGACGCGCCTGATGAACATGGGCGTGGCGCCCTTCAACATCGCCTCGTCGGTGATTTTGATTACCGCGCAGCGCCTGGCGCGCCGCCTCTGCACCTGCAAGCAGCCGCTCGAGATGAGCCGCGACGCCCTGATCGGCGCCGGCTACCGCGAGAGCGATTTGCAGGACGACTGGAAACCCTACGGCCCGGTGGGCTGCGAGCGCTGCCTCGGCTCGGGCTACAAGGGCCGCGTCGGCATCTACCAGCTGATGCCGATTTCGCCGGCCATCGAGGCCCTGATCCTCGCGCACGGCAACGCAATGCAGATTGCCGCCCAGGCCGAGAAGGACGGCGTGAACTCGCTGCGCCGCTCGGGCCTGATGAAAGTAAAGCAGGGGCTGACCAGCCTCGAAGAAGTGCTCGGCTGTACGAACGAGTAACGCGCAACGCGCATCGAGTAACGACGAAACAAGCAAGCGACAGACAGGACAACTATGGCTACCTCCCTCCCCACCCGCAGCCGCGGCGGCGCACAGGTCAAGGAATCGGTCTACGCCTGGGAAGGCAAGGACAAGACCGGCAAGACCGTGCGCGGCGAGCTGCGCGCCGGCGGCGAAGCCATCGTCAACGTGACGCTGCGCCGCCAGGGCATCATGGTCACCAAGGTCAAGAAGAAGATCTACCGCTCCGGGCGCAAGATCACCGACAAGGACCTGACCATGTTCACGCGCCAGCTGGCCACCATGATGAAGGCAGGCGTGCCGCTGCTGCAGTCCTTCGACATCGTCGGCAAGGGCCATGCGAATCCGTCGGTGTCGAAGCTGATCCTCGACCTGCGCGCCGACATCGAGACCGGCACCAGCCTGAACAACGCCTTCCGCAAGTACCCGCGCTATTTCGACCCGCTGTTCTGCAACCTGGTGGGCGCCGGCGAACAGGCCGGCATCCTGGAAGAGCTGCTGCACCGCCTGGCCGTGTACAAGGAAAAGACGCTGGCGATCAAGGCCAAGATCAAGTCCGCCCTTACCTACCCGATCGCGATCCTGGGGGTGGCCTTCATCGTCACCGCGATCATCATGATCTGGGTGGTGCCGGCCTTTAAATCCGTATTCGCCAGCTTCGGCGCCGACTTGCCGACGCCGACCCTGGTCG
>Ga0308160_10002703_pt1 | contig 20920 bp, 12 predicted proteins | sample PhyFR1_FD_201036 | JGI IMG/M metagenome (GOLD analysis project Ga0308160, IMG submission 201036) | Phyllosphere microbial communities from UC Gill Tract Community Farm, Albany, California, United States - DLSLF.R1 | ecosystem: Host-associated > Plants > Phyllosphere > Unclassified | place: USA...
CATCTGGAACCAGAATTTCCATCGGTAATTTGTGCTGGCTCTCCAGCCTCTTCAGCTGTTGAAGAAGCGGTTACCGGTTTATTATGCGCCAGGTTATCAACGATGGTATATAGATCCATCACAAAGCTTTCTTTTGCGCTATTACTGGCAGAGCTGATGTTCCTTAGGTATGATTTCAGCTTCTTACCTTTTAAATCATATACTTCAGCCTCCGCTTTCAGGTTAGTATAGTCTTTTCCGCTGCTGTTTACCACTTTAACACTGTTATCTGCATAGCTCCATTGGATATGCAATGGCTCAGTTGCCTTTTTTACACCCCAATAGGCACCGTTTAGGTCATAGTAATAATCGTAGGTCTGCCAGACAAAAGACGGATAAGCAGACTGACTCATCCAGGTAACTACGCCTGCCGCATCATCCCACATGTGGTGTAACCAGCCCTCAAACAAAGCCTTATTGGTTTCAATATTCAACAATTGGGCTTTCAGGCAGAAATCCTCGATGCCGGTTGCTTTACCATAACGGTTGTTGATGCTTTCCTCATAACGATCCGGACCTGCATTTACCGCACTTGGTCCAAAAAAGTGCTTATCCCACATATCGTTCCTTGGCCACCAATTTTCCTTAGGCATAAATTTTTTGAAACTATCAAATGTGGTGAATACCGCAGTACCGATTTCTGTACGCATACCCCAGCCCTGATCACCACCAAAGCCTCCAGGATACTTGGTAAAATACCACTGCGGATCAAAATTGGTCCAGGGTCCACTTCCTGTTAAACCATCTGAATGTGAATTGGCCTGGTACCAGCGATCAGCGCCATCAAAAGTTTTAACATTTTCAGCCAGCCAACCATTTAAAGGCGCCTCCGGATAACCTTCATTTTCGCCACACCATACCGCAATGGAAGGATGGTTGCGGTAACGTTTAATCTTTTCTACAGCATTTTGGTTGAAAGCGTATATATCTCTTGGCAGGTTCTTATGTGAATTCAGCCAGAAATCATCCCAAACCATAATGCCATACTTATCACATGCTTCATAGAATTCCTCATCCGTAACAGAGCCAATCCAATTGCGGATCAGATTCAGGTTCATTTCTTTATGCAACTTTACTTTAAGGTCATATTCCTCACCTCTGCAACGAAGCATATATTCAGACATGCCCCAATTTCCCCCTTTAATGAAAATCTTTTTTCCATTAATGCTGATGTTAAATACTTTTCCAGGGTTATTATTATCATAACTATATTCCTTAATACCGAAGGTCAACTTTTTAAGATCAGAAACTTTTCCGTCAATGGTAAATTTCAACTCGCAGGTGTATAGGTTAGGTTCGCCATAACCGTTTGGCCACCATAGTTTTGGATTTTTAATCAGAAACTGCTTAAAACCTGTGGTATCCAGGGTGATTGTACGCTGTTCATTCGCATCAATTTTTACTTTTTGTGTAAAGCTGATATTGCCAGGCTGTATGAGGCCACTCAATATGCCCTCCTGCGCATGACTTGTTGCATTGGCTACCTCTACTTGAAGCCGCAGGTTTGCTTTGTCTAAAGACGGGACTTTCGTTCTAATCCATGGATCCACCAGGCTCACTGTACCTGTACTGCTTAGATAGACATTATCGGTTATACCCAGTAAAAGCCCTGGTACATAAGGCATCCAGTCCCAGCTGGCAGCGGATATATAAGTCGGGCTAGAGAAGTTGGGTATCGGTGTTTGTGGCCAGTAAACCAATACGGCCAATACATTCTCTCCGTTTTTTTTAACGAGGCCGGAGATATCAAATTTACCCCGGTCCATAAATCCGTCCAATTTACCAAGACTGGTGCCATTCAAATAGACCTCCGCTTTACGGTTAACCCCCTCAAAATTTAGCCATAACTTCTGGTTCGCATTATAATTTTCGGGTACCCTGAAGCTGGTACGATACCAATAATTACGATCGTATTTTTTCTTATCGACTTTGTAAATGTTATCGCCAAAATTTGGATCTTTTTCAATCCCTGCATCTACATAGGCGGCAAATACGGTACCGGGTACTGTCGCTTTAACCCATTTAGCGGTCGAATAGCCAGCTTTGAAAAGCTGTACACTGTCTTTACCAATTTCCGCCTGAGGGCTTACCAGCCAAACATTTTGCTGATCAGAATCGAGCATATATTTACCAATCTGAGCATTGGCCTTTTGGCACATTGCCAAGATTCCTAATAGTAGAGCTGTACTAAAATTTTTAAGTTTCATTAATTAGACTTGTTGCTTCCTGAGCAGATTATGGTGTATAAATATCAGGCTACCGGACTCCCTTCGGCGCCAATAATGTTGTATTTTATTCTTGATTTGAACTTATAGAGAAAGGTCTGGCTGATGTTGCAGTGCCGCGACTGGTATTTGGTTTAGCGGACATTTGAAATTCCAGTACACCGCCATCCATGATATCCTGGTAAGTAATGAAATTTTTATCGTATGCTATGCCATTTAAGTTTGCCGCATCGATGTAGACATTTTCCGGACTATTACCATTCGCTTTGATCACGAAGCTTTTCCCGTTCTCAAGTTTAATGGTGGCACGCTGGAAAACTGGACTGCCAATTACATATTGATCCGTACCCGGACAAACGCTGTATATGCCTAAGGCACTAAGTACATACCAGGACGACATTTGTCCCTGGTCCTCATCGCCAGGATACCCTTTTTCGGTTGCATTGTACAATTGAGATGTGACCATCCGCAGCTGTTTCTGCGACTTCCAGGGCTGGCCGCTGTAATTGTATAAATATGGAACATGTTGTGTTGGCTGGTTGCCATGTGCATATTGCCCCATTTTTGCCAACAGCATTTCTTTCATTTCATGGATTTCCTGTTTATAGGTACCATATTTAACATCCTGGCTCATGGTAAAAAACGAATCCAGCTTGGCATTGAATTTATCTTCACCACCAATCATCTTGATCAGGTCTTTTACATTGTGCATCACAGACCAGGTATATTGCCAGGCATTGGCTTCGGTAAACGGCCCTCCCCACTCTACGGCGTCAAAGTTTGGCATCCACTCCCCATTAGGCAATCTGCCGCGCACGAAATTTACATTTTCGTCAAATACGTTTCTATAATTATACATCTGACGGGCAAAAATTTGTTCATAATACTTATTGCCCGTTAACTTGGCGAGTTGATACGCGCAGAAATCATCATAAGCATACTCCAACGTTTTTGCTGTGCTCTCATGAACTTCACCATAAGGCACATAGCCCTTGGTAAAATAATCTTTCCATCCATCTCTACCATTTGATCCACCCCATGGCCCTCTGTTCGTAACCTCATGATAATACGCATTCAGCGCAGTGTCGGGATTAAATGTGCGAATACCTTTAACCCAGGCATCGGTGAGTAAGGAAATGGCATGGTTACCAATCATTACCCCGGACATGCCTGGATTGGACCAGGTTGGGAAGAAACCAGACTGCTGTTGTGCATCTAATAAAGATTGCATGTAGCGACCCTGCATCTCCGGATGTAAAATATTACTTAGGGGAAACTGCCCTCTAAAGGTGTCCCAGAAGCCATTATCGGTATACATGTAGCCCTGATGTACCTTGCCATCATAAGGACTGTAATAATATGGTTTGCCAGCCCTATCCAATTCATAAAACTTCCTCGAAAAAAGATTTGCCCGGAATAAGCAGGAATAGAAGGTCGCCATTTCGCTTTCAGAACCACCTTCAACAACTACCCGGTTCAGTAATTTGTTCCATACCTGGAATGCTTGCGCCTTAGTGGCTTCAAGATTTTTGTTCTTAGCCAATTCCTGATCCAAATTAAGCTGTGCCTGCTCCGGATTAATGTATGAGGAAGCAATTTTCACTTCAACTTTAACACCCTGTTTAAATTCCAGGTAAGCACCTACTCCTTTTCCAAGATCCTTTATATTTCCCGCTTTTAATTGGCCTTTGATATTTTCCCAGGTACCATATGCTTTGAACGGCTGATCAAATTGAAGTACAAAAAAGCTTTTAAAGTTATCCGGTACAAATCTGCCATTATTTACGTAGCCTATGATTTTTCGTTCTTTAGGAAGAATGGTAACCTCGCAATCCTTTAAAAAGCCATCCAACACTAAAAAAGCACGTTGTTTATCTGGAAAAGAAAATCGCATATGTCCACCACGTTCCACCGGACTTACCTCCGCTTTGACGCCGTTATCAAATTTTACCGCATAATAATTAGGCTTAGCCGTTTCATTGGCATGGGTAAAGGACATGGCCCTTTCTTCTTCATTTACTTTTAACGTACCGATGCTGGGCATCAATGAGAAAACAGCGTAATCATTCATCCAGGGACTACATTGGTGTACTTGCTGAAAGCCCCGAATGGTATTTGCTTTATAGGTGTATTTCCATCCGTCGCCATTCTTGCCGGTTTGCGGAGAGAAAAAATGAACGCCAAAGGGCAATCCGATTGTTGGATAGGTATTGCCATAAGACAAAGACCATTCGGAGTCCGTTCCCTGAAGGGTGTTAACGTATTTGACCAGATTTTTTTCCTGCGCATTACTGGTTATTGCCAGCAGCATACCAAAGCAGGTTATTAAGCACTTAAATTTCATTTGTTGTATTCTGGAGAATGTTGGCAATCTTGAGATCCTATGTAGCTAATGGAAAAGGTTATAATTGAAATACATTTGCACCTGGATTTAGCTCATGGCTTTTACCTTTCCAGATAAATGTTCCTGGTGTTTGATTTGGCAGGTTGATGTTGATCGCCCACTTACCTTTTTTCATCAGGTAGCTGACCACAACTTTACCATTTGGATGGGGCATTTCCCCACTTACGTTGGTCATGCTGCCTAAATGAGGTTCAATTTTAATTTTGCTGAAACCTGGCGCATCACTGTCTATACCCAAAACAATTTTAAAGAAATCAATATTCGGACTTGCACCCCAGGCATGGCAATCCGATCGCACTGTTTGAAGGCTGGAATCTTCTGCCCAGGTGGTTAAACCCATCTTAATATTGTCCCGCCATATGCCTAACCAGTTCATGTAATCATCTCCATAACCAGCCTTTGCCAGTGCCTGGTGTAGGTAATATTTAAAATATATGGTACACTGGGTTAGTGATTTGTCCTCAATCAGGCGCTTACCCAGATTGGAAATTTCCGAATCATCAACAATGCCGGCTAATATTGCTAAGGAATTTACATGTTGAGAATAGCCTTTCTTTTCTTCCGTATCGGCAAACAGTTTCTTAGTAGAATCCCAGTATTTACGTTTAATGGTGGCTTTAAGTTGCGTTGCTTTCTGGTTGTAATACTCCGCATAAAACGCTATACCCATTGCCTGCTCCATGTCTGCAGCCCATTGATAAGCCAGTAACAACTGTACGTCATAAATTGCTGCGGTACCATCTGGTCCCATTGGCCCCCAGCCCATATCGCCCACCCAGTCTACAAACTTCCAGTAAGGCATGTCTTTTACAGAACCATCTTTTTGTTGGTATTTGCTGAAAAACTCCAGAATGGCCCGCTGCCCGGTTAATTTTTCCTTGATGAAATCACTATCAGGACGGTACATCCAGTAATCATGCAGCATACCAATGTACCACATGGAAAAAGTGGAAATGATCTGCGTACTTTTTGTCGGATAACGGCTCATGGTTACGCCTTCGGTTAAACGTGAGCGGTCCATTAAATTCAGGGCATTGCGGGCTAAACGATCATCGCCACTGTTGTAATAGGAAATCATTGCTTGTATCCGGGTGTCTCCGATATATTGCAATTGCTCATAATACGGACAGTCCATATAAGTTTCCCAGGCATTTAACCTGGCTGTCCGCCATCCGATATCCAGGATCTGATTAATTTCAGGATTGTCGGATTTAAACACATAATTCGCCTTGAAGGGATAAGCGGTATAAGTACCATACAGATCTTCAATTACCAGCGGTTCATTTTTGGTATGAACGATCAGGCGCAAATATCGGTAAGAGCGATAGTTCAGGGTGGTAAAGCTTTGTCCATCAGTGCCATCTGCAAGCAAACTATCTATTCTTCCAACAAACTTTTTACCTTCTACCTCATTACGATTACTCTTACGTAGTTCGTTATTGGCTGCACTTTTATCATAAAGCGTTTCTGCATAGCCCAGGGAAATGCCGGCACCTTTTCCTTTACTGAAATTTAACGTTACATAGGCATTGGTGTAATAGGTTTGATCAAGCAACAGGGTTACCGTACTGTTTGCAGGTATGGTTACCGGTACTTTTTTATTAGGAAAACCTGCAGGAACTTTCATACCTGTTGCGGTTCTCAGGCTTGGTATCCGTTGATATGTTAACTCGGTTTGTGGTAGTGTAGAAGCCACCAATTCCCAGGCTAGTCCATCAGACATGCCTTTTAGTTTGCCATCAAACAATTTCGCGGCTGCTGGCCAGGCGCTATCATTAAAGCCAGCCTCATGCCAATCCCCTTTTACGGATTGGCTCATATCAACCAGTTGACCCTTACTGGCTGCAAAAAAGTAACCAGGTACGGGCATGTAACCTTTATCCTGAATACATTTCCAGCTATCGTTTGTATTTAATATGTCTTCGGCTTCCGATTTTCCTTGTATAATAAACGCAGTTCGTACAGACACCTGCGCTTCCGGACGGTATTCTGCTTCATTCCATACAATTGCAGTAATCGCATTTTTCCCCCCAGTTAAATATGGAGCAATATCAACCGTCTCATAATTCCAGTAGAAAGTATCGCCGCGGGCAGGGCCTAAAGAAACGATTTTACCGTTGATGTATAATTTATAGCGGTTATCAGCGGATACATGGATTTGAAAGGAGGCTGGCTTTTCTTTAAGTGTTAGTGTTTTCCGGAAGTAAAACACGCCATAGTCTATACCGCTGTTATTGTTAGCAGCGATCCACTGCGCATTCCAAGGTCGTCTTTCAAGTTCGGGTTGACTGTTGTGTGCAATACCCTTCATTGAAAAGAGAAAAAGGAGCACAAATAAGACGTACAGGTTTTTGTTCATACCGGGTTAGCTTTTATGGAAATGTGTAAAGAAATCTGGATCGACAATCAGGTGTGGATGTAAAGACAAAGCGCTTTCGTATTTAGGCGGCAACAAGGGGAAGTTGCGTGAATGATTTGCATTGGATATAATCCCGCCAACAAACGATATTGCTATCTTTTTAAGACACATTTTATTATTCCAGGTTATTATTTGGTTAGTAATTACACGCAATATAAAACGTTTTACCAAAAGGTAAAAATTATTTTATCCCTTAAATGTCAATCGAGCGCAGTCCTTTGATTTAGGGACCAAAAAAGACTTCAATAACCTAAAATTATAAGTGGTTTTTCTTTTCTTGAAACCGCCTTACATACCAGCTTTTGGCTCAGGGAAAAGGAGCATTAAGCGGCTCCTGAGGTAATAATTCACTTTAGTAAGCAACGGAGTCATCATTAGCAACTTCAATTTCATCCTCCATTGGAGGTTGCTTAAGACAAAACATTATTATCGGAAGGCGTTAAATATTTGATTGTAACATTTTCGAATCAACTAAAACTTTTTCTGCCTGACCCTCGCAAAACGGAATCAAATTAAAAGTTGAACACAAAAAGTACATTTTAAAAATTCATGTGCTTAGTCAATTTAACAAAGTAATTTAAAACCCAATCCTCTGATATTAAGGATCTGTACATTGGGTTCATCTTTCAATAATTTTCTTAGATGGGTCATAAAAACATCCATACTGCGGGTATTGTAATAGGTATCGTCACCCATATTTTCAGTAAGGCTTCCTGACGCGTCAATACCTCATTCCTTTTCTGGAGCATCATTTCAAGCAGCACAGTTTCCTTGTACGATAATGCAGATTCACCATTTGAGGTAGTCAGGCGTTGCTGCACAACATCGAGACTGCAGTTACCAAAAGTGATGATCGAATGCTGCTCGTTTGCGGCAGCAGTTGTGGCGTTTGCCCGGCGTAATAACGCCGCTATACGCACCAGCAGTTCATCAATACTGAATGGTTTCTTCAGATAATCGTCTCCACCAGCTTTAAATCCTGCAATCACATCTTCAGTCAGCGACTTTGCACTTAAAAAAATAATTGGCAGCGTGGGCTCCAGCTTACGTAGTTCTTTTGCAATGGTATAACCATCTTTAGAGGGCAGCATGATATCTAAAATACAAAGATTGGGTTCAAATGAATTGTAGGCTTCTGCCACCTGGTTGCCGTCTGCAACCGTTTTAACCACATAACCGCTGCTCTTTAAACCATCACTAACAATACGGGCCAAGAAGGGTTCGTCTTCTACGTACAGTACTTTTATACTCATGATGCTGCTTTTAATGTGATGATAAAACTCGATCCCTTGCCCGGTTCGCTCTTAACACGGATTGTACCTCCATGCCGTTCCAAAACTTGTTTTACATAATAAAGTCCTAAACCAGATCCTTTTACACTATGGATATTCCCGGCTTCAGGCACCCTGAAGAATTCATCAAAAATCTTTTGATGATAAAGGTTCTCAATCCCAGGACCGTTGTCCTTAAATTTTATGGTAACACTATCCGTATCGCAGGTACACCTGATCTCCATTTGCAAGTGCTTCCCGGTATATTTAAGTGCATTCTCAATAAGATTGTAAAAAACATTGCTTAAGTGTACGGGATCCCCATAAACGAAGCAAGGCTCTGAAGAAGGCTCAAAACTGATTTGTGATGGCTCATCAAACTGCAATTGCATGGAGGAGATTACTTGCTGTATGCCTGTTTGCACATCATATAGTTCAAAGTTAATGGGAAATTCAGCGTTGATCTCTTTATCTATATTTAAAGCTTTTTCCACCATATCATCCAGCCTTTTAAGCTCATGGCGACTGATGTTAAGGTAGTTCTCCAGGGCTTCGGGTTCATTTCCCAATTTGTATTTCTGAATCGATTCAAGCGCTAAGGAAACTGTTGCAATCGGGGTTTTCAATTCATGACTCATGTTCCGAACAAAATTTGCTTTCGCATCAGCGTAAACCTGTATTTTTCGTAGTAACCGCAGGATGTAATAAAAAGCGGCACCGGTAAGCAGCATCATCAACATGGATGATAAGATATAATACCGCATTCGATATATTACGACCCCATCAATTGAAACTAGGCATAATTGATATCTGAAATGGTCCTGAAAGCCATAGACATATTTCCCACTAACAAAAGCAGGCTTAAGTCCTTTTGGAAAATTATTGTAAACCATGCTGGACATGTTGTAGCTATACACGCCGTAATAGGGAGGTGTGTTGATGCCAATGCTGTCAAGCTTCTTGGCCACTTCTTTTTTGATTGCTTCCAATGTAAGGCTATCCCTTGTGTGTAACTGACTTACAGAATATCCAGTTACGGCAGTCAGAGGTACCCCTTTCTTTTTTATAACAAGCTTTTCTTTCAGACTAAGATGCAGCGTTACGGCCGTGCTATCCGCGTCACTTTCAATCCGCATGCTTGATGCAAGTCCGGTATTGCGCATATTATCAAAGGCCTGGCGCAGAAGTGCCCATTCCGGAGAGAGGAAAACCTGCTTAATTCGCTTATCGCTTTTTGGTTTATCAAAAGTAGCAAGTGTCAGATACCAATGCTTTTGCGTTGTCTTACTCACCAGTTGTTCGAGTTCTTCCTTAAGTTGCCTTTGCTGTGCAGAAAATAGTTGACTCAACCATAGTACCTGCAAGCCACTGCTTAATACCAATGTTAATACGATCAGTAGCGTTTTATATCTGGATAGGAACTGATTCATGGCATGAAGGTCTTCAAAAATTAAGATTAACAAGCAGCATAAATACGATTTAACTCTATTTAACGGAGCTTAACATACCTTAACGCAGGCTTAAACTAGGTTTGTGGCATGAAAAAGTTAATTATTTTTATGCTATTGCTATCACCCCTATTTTCATTGGCCCAAACAGGAATTAAGGGACAGGTGGCAGATGCCCAGGGACATCCACTGGATGCCGTAACAATTACATTAAACAAGCAAAACAAAAACGTAGCTGTTGTGCTAACAGCGCATGGCAACTTTACCATTTCAGCCGCAGATCCAGGCACTTACCAGCTGTCTGCTTCCTTAATCGGTTATCAAACACTGACCAGAACTATCGTGCTCCCTAAAGACACGATACAAGTCATTTTAAAGCCCGATGCCGAACAGTTGATGGAAGTGGTGATCTCTGCAAGCAAACCAGTAATACAACGCAAGAACGACCGGATAACCTTTAATGTAGAGAACAGTATCGTTGCTTCTGGAGGCAGTGCATGGGAGGCTTTAAGTAAAGCACCCGGCGTACAGATCAGTTCCGGTAACAGCATTACCGCAAACCGCAAAAATGTACAGATCTACCTCGATGGGAAACCCTTACACCTCTCTGGAGATGACCTGTCTAATTACCTTCAGGGCCTGCCCTCCAATACAGTAGCGCAGATCGAAGTCTTTTCCAATCCCCCGGCACAATTTGAAGCAGAGGGTGCTTCGGTAATTAATATTATCACTAAAAAATCAAAGAACGAAGGTTTTAATGCAACGCTAAATACAGCACTAACACAAGGTATTTACAGCAGCTATAATGGCAGTACAACTTTTAATTACCGTAAAGAAAAAATGAATGTGTATGGTACCTACGGCTATTCCCGCAGGCAGACTTTCCTGGACCATGATGTTAATGTGGACTATGGTTCGAGTTATTGGGAAAGTCCCAGCCGCAGCAATTATGATTCCGATACCCACAATTACCGCCTGGGTATAGATTACGAGTTGGCATCAAATCAGGTTTTAGGGTTTTTAGTAACTGGAAATAACCGGACAGGTACTGCAACTGGTAATACAACGACCAACATTACCAGCGGAAACCGGACTATGCTAGATTCTACTTTGATTACACGTTCCAACTCAATAAGCGGAAGTAATCAATATGCATTTAATCTCAATTATAACCTGAAGTTGGATTCCGGAAAACACAGCCTGAATATAGACCTGGATTATTCGCCATTCAAAAGTCACAGCGAACCCTATGTGATAAATCAAACTTTTCTGCCTGATGGCAGCCTAACACCAAGCCAATATCATATTTACACCCCAACGGCACAGAATATTGACATCTATTCCGCAAAGGCAGATTATAATTACAGTATTGGAAAAATCTGGCAGCTCAGTTCTGGTGTCAAATATACCAGTATCCAGAGTATAAGCAATTTCGATTTCTACAACAATGCTGCGCAGTTAATTCTGATACCTGCTAAGGGCAACCACTTTGAATATTCTGAAAATATAGCCGCTGCTTATACAAGCGCTTCAGCAACTGTAGGTAAATGGAACTTACAAGCCGGCTTACGGTTAGAGCAGACGCAAACCAAAGGGTACTCGCTTACCTTCAACACCATAAATAAACGAAGTTACCTGAAAGTATTTCCAACCTTATTTGCTCAGTACAAATTAAACGAAGAAAGCGAATTACAACTTAACTATGCATACCGCATCGAACGGCCGGAATTCGTCAGGCTTAATCCAGCAAGGAGATATGCATCACCTTACAACTACTATGCAGGCAATCCAGCATTGCAGCCATCCTTTATACAGAACTTAGAGATTGGTTACACCTTCAAAAAGCAATATAATATCACCGCTTATTATACCGCTATCCATGATGTGGTAACCAATATAAACCTGCAGGACAACAACACAGAGACCTATTTCGGCACTCAGGCCAACCTTGGGTTAAGCAGTATGACGGGCATACGCCTTTCGGCACCTATCCGGGCAGCAAGCTGGTGGGAATTGAACGCCGGCTTTGATGCATTTTTGCAGCACGAGCAATCCCCTTATCTAAGCAGCAGCTATAACTTCCATAAGCTTACCTATGCCGCCAACTTAAATCAGACTTTTACCATCAGCAAAATTGCTGGCATTAAAGGCGAGATCATCGGTGTCTATAATGGTCCCAACATTCAGAATATTTATCAGGGTGGACACAATTCAGCATTCGATGCCGGGCTAAAAGCGAATGTCCTTGGCGGTGCAGGTACTTTACGACTTGGTGTGAATGATATTTTCAATACCAATAGCTATAAAATCCGAATCAACTACCTTGATCAGAACAGCAGCTTTTTCCACCATAACGAGTCCAGAACATTCACATTGGGTTTCAGCTACCGCTTTGGCAGTAATGTTACCGCCTCCAGGGCAAGAAGTACCGCAAGTGAAGAGGAACGCAAGCGTGCACAATAAATCTAATTGAAGCTAAAAAGATTAAAAGATCTTCAGCACTAAAGTGTCTGATTTTCTTTTAATCTTTTTCTGATCCTGCTGAGTGAAGGATTGGTTATGCCAAGGAAAGAGGAAATATGGTATGCAGGAATGCGCTCAATAATATTCGGATGTTCCTCCAATAACCTTAAAAACCGTTTTTCATGAGAAAAAAACAGGAACTCCTCTGTTCTGGATTGTGCATAGGCAAAGAATGTTTCGGCCAGTAACCTACCGAATTTGCCCCAGTTCAAATTACGCTCATACAAGCCATTAAGATCCTGATAAGAAATAAAAATGACTTCCGAATCTTCCATCGCTTCAATAAAATACCAGCATGGATTCTGGGAGATGAAACTTCTAAACGAAACCACAAACTGGTTTTCCGAAAAAAAGAAGAGATTCTTTTCTTCGCCAGTTTCCGGATCGGCGTAATATATCCGGAATATGCCCTTTACTACCAGACCCAGATCATTACACACCATGCTTTGCATATTAAAAAAATCACCTTTAGCAATCTTACGTGGTTTCCAGTAAGCCTGACTCTCGGCGATATCCTGCTCGGTTAAGGCAGCAAACTTTCGCAAATGTTCGGATAGAATTACATTTTTTTCAACCATACATCATTTTTAATTGGCCATAACTTTTGTGCAAAAACAAGAGGGCTGATCAAAAGTACAGCTTTCGAAAATGTAACTATTTAATAATTAGTAATATGGCAGTCAAAAAAAAATCAAAGAAGGACAAAGATGTTAACGTTAAACCAGGGTGCCAATATTTATAACCGTTAAGCGGCTAATGATGCGTTTTTAATGGTTTTGCTTAACCGGAAAGCGGCTAAAGCAAAGTAAAATGCACCGAATGCAGAATAACCCGCCAATGAGGCCACCCCTTGATTTGGTGTTTGTGCCGTAGCGATGATGAAGCCACCGGCCAACATTGATTGTGCACCACTGATAATCATTGGCCATTGCCCTTCAAAATGTTTACGACGGCGAAGACCAAGAATCAATTGTATTAATCCGGTCAGTATCGCCCAGAGCCCAAATACCATCAGCGCTTGCGGAATACCACTTTGTAAAGCAATAATTACCGCTATAGTTGTAAGGATACCAATTCCCACGTTAACATACTGCGGTGTTTTTTTAACTGCCTGTGCATTTGCCTTGATATCGAAGAAAGTAGCAACAACATCCCAGACCGGGTAAATGATGAACAGGATGTTGGCTAAGGTATTATTAGTCTTGGCCACCGTTACGACAAGAAGGATCCAAAGGACCGAAAATGCCACACGTGTAATGTACAATGTGCGTAATGCTGAAGCAATTTCAACAGCCTGGCTGGAAACGCTGAAATTTGATTGATCTGTTGTTTTCATGATATGATGTCTAATTTTTTATAGATCAAATTTACCCCTCCTCGCTTTTCTCATTTTTCACTTAAGTTAAAAACGGGCGATATTTCAGGATTTATTCATACTTATTTGACAATCGGTGAAAGCGGTTTAACAAATCAATTTATATCCAACACCTCGTAAACTAAGTATCTGAACCTCTGGATCGTCCTTCAGGAGTTTTCGCAAATGCGCCATAAATACATCCAGGCTTCTGGTGTTATAATAAGTATCCTCGTTCCATATTTTAAGCAGTACTTCCTGCCGTTCCAGCACATCATTCTTTCTTTGCAACAAGAGTTCAAGCAAAGCCGCTTCTTTAAAAGACAACAGGTAAGTCCCTACAGGCGTATTAAGTTGTTGATTCGTTGCATCAAACTGGCAGCCTGCGAATTGATAAATCTTGTCAGCGCCATTTGCAGGCGGTGTATTAAATCTAACCAATAAAGATTCAATCCTCACGATTAATTCGTCCATGCTAAAAGGCTTCTTCAAATAATCGTTCCCGCCGGTTTTAAAACCTCTTACCACATCCTCCGTTAGCGATTTGGCACTAACGAAGATGATCGGGAGATCTGCATTTATTTTACGTATTGCCGTTGTCAGCGTATAACCATCTATGGATGGCAGCATGATGTCCATCACACAGATATCCGGAGAAAAGGCATTTAAAGCATCCATAACCAGGTTGCCATCGGCGATGGTTTTCACAATAAAACCACTGCTCTGCAGTCCCTCACTAACAATCTGTGAAATGAACGGCTCGTCCTCTACGTATAACACTTTATAACTCATTACTTACAATAGGTAATTTAATGATGAACGTACTGCCCTCAGCCGGCTCGCTCTTTAAAGTAATGGTTCCTTTATGACGCTTTATCACCCCGCTTACATAGTTCAATCCCAAACCTGTTCCTTTAACCTGATGGGTATTTCCTGGCTGAGGAACCCTGAAAAAACGTTCGAAAATTTTATCCTGGTAGGCTTGTGGTATGCCCGGACCATTATCTTTAAAAGTGATGGTCGCCCAATCCTTATCACAGGAACAGGTGATCAATAATTGGAGTGGAGCAACTGCATATTTGATGGCATTTTCAATCAGGTTAAAAAACACGGAATTGAGGTGCAAGGCATCCCCTTCAACAAAACAAGGTTCCGGCGATACCAGGAGTTCACATTTTGCATGGGCATGTTGTAAAGGGAGTTCCATGGAACGGATCACATCTGAAATACCAGCTTGTATATCGTACAATACCGGCCTCAACTTCATTTCCCGACTATCCTCATTTAAATCTAAAACCCGCTCCACCAGATGGTTTAACCGTTGTAATTCCTGTTTTCCCATATTCAAATACCGCTGCATTTTTTCAGGATCATCTTTCAAATTATACTTGCTGATTGACTCCAAGGCCAGTGCCACGGTCGCAATTGGCGTTTTGATCTCATGGGTCATGTTGCTTGTAAATGCCACACGGGCATCGGCATATAACTTGCGACTATTCATCAACCCAATGATAAAATAAAAGGCAATCCCTGTTAAAGCCGTCATCAGGATCGCAGATATTAGATAATACCGCATTTTATACCAAACTAAACCGGCAACAGAATCTACCGTAACTTGTACTGCATTCATGTGCAATAAATTGTAACCATATTTTTTACTTACAAAGTCTAACTGATCATTAGCAGCCAGATTCTTTTCCTTTCCCACAAAAGGATACACCAAAAAATGGTAATCCAATTGGGTTTCAAGCTTGCTCAATGATGCCGCCATCGACTGTTCAAATCGAAGCAATGCCAGACTATCGAGTGCCTTCATTTGCTCCAAAGAATAGCCCATGCCGTATATTGGTGCTTTTCGATGTTCCGGTGGCTTCTGTAAAAAGATCAGACGAAAAGTAAGTGTCGTGGAGTCCTTTTGGGGATCCACATCAAAGGACTTATATAAACCTGGATCTCTGGCACTTTCAAATCCCTGCCAGATATCTACCCAGGTGGCTGAAAGAAAAAATTTGTTCAGCGCAGGATTATTGGTGTATTTCTTATCGAGGGTTGCAAAGATATTTTCTTTAGAGGCAGCGGCGGTATTTAACCGTTCTTAACCATCTTTTGCAGCCAAACTCCATTTAACACTTCCTACTTGTATTAAATAGCAGTACTTGCATCGCAATCCTTCCTATGCTCAACCCTTTATCCCTTCCTTCTATCAGCACAATCAGAAATGCTTAAAAATCTTAAGTTTGTTTTTTTAACAGCAATGCCGTAAACAATTTCTTTCTTGCAATGAAGTGGAAGGACAGAAGGAAGCATTAAATGCATTCTAATGAAGCACATTTAATAATTAAAAAATGAAATTAGATCTATACCAGATTGATGCTTTTACCAATAAAGTCTTTGGTAGAAATCCTGCCTGCGTGGTACCCCTGCAAACCTGGTTGCCAGACGAGTTGCTGCTACAGATTGCAAAGGAAAACGCAGTAGCCGAGACTGCATTCTTCATTGACCTGGGAGAGAAAATACACTTACGTTGGTTTACTCCAGAGGTTGAAATGGACCTCTGCGGACATGCCACACTCGCAACCGCACACTGCTTAAAAGAAATCCTTAATCACAAACCTGATGAAATCATTTTTCAAACCTTAAGTGGCGATCTGCTTGTAACAGTTGAGAACGGTTTATATAATCTGGATTTCCCATCAAGAATGCCAATCCAGGCGGACTTACCGGAAAACATTTTTAAATCCCTGTATATAAAACCGCAGGAAGTTCTTAAATCGCGGGATTATGTTTTGGTTTACCAAAATCAAGCAGAAGTTAGAAATATCGAGATCGACCGCATGCTGTTTGACCAGATCAATCTTGGTACAGGCGGTGTAATCGTAACAGCCGCTGGAGATAACTGTGATTTTGTATCGAGGTTTTTCACGCCACAAGCATCCATATTAGAAGATCCGGTAACGGGTTCTGCGCATTGCTCTTTAATTCCTTTTTGGGCAAGCAGACTAAACAAAAGCAAACTCCATGCGCTTCAGGTTTCAGAGCGGATGGGTACCCTTTTCTGTGAAGATAAAGGAAATCGGGTACGGATCAGCGGAGAAGCTGTAACTTATTCAACCGGTAATATATGGATTCCTTAAAATGAATTCGGCTTACTGCTTTTTCGGCAAATAAGCACCGCCACTTTTTGTCTCTTTAGCTGACTTGCCGGGTTTTTCATTAATTTCTATACCCGCTTGCAGCACCGCCTGATTGACGTCACGTATGCGACCCAGGTCCATCTTCTCGACCTCCCGATCATAGGTAAGCAGTCCATTTACCTCATGCTCTACATCCGTGGTCTGGGTATAAATGGCTACACTCAGGCCCCGGTAACGCATCAACTGTTCTACCTGATCCATTAAAAAAACATACCGGTCTGTGAGTGCAGATTTGGTCGGCTCATAAGCATAAGCATTGTTTTCAACCGGCCACATGTGCCCACGTACAAACAGTCCTACTCCTCCAAACTCACCCAATGAAGCAGCACGTTTAGCATCTGGTTCCGAAGCCTTGTAAGGGCCCACATAAATATGTGTATCTACAAAATCACCATTTTTTGGGTCACCATAAGCTTTTTGATAAGGCGGATTGTTGTTGAAACCAGAGTTCCCATTTACCAGTCGCGAAGGGTCATAGCGCTTAACCCAGTCTGTAATGTTTTTAACATCAAATGCGCCCCAGTTTTCATTAAAAGGCACCCAGGTGATAATCGAAGGTGCATTATAATGATCATCCATAATCGCTTTCCATTCTTTTCTAAAAGCGGAACGTACTTTTAACGTATCGGTATCGGGATACCAAATTGCCGGCATATCCTGCCAAACCAGTAAACCCATTTTGTCTGCCCAGTAGTAAAACCGCTGAGGCTCCGTTTTCATGTGTTTCCGGATAAGGTTGAATCCCGCTTTTTTGGTGTATTCCATATCAGACTTTAAAGCCTCTTCTGTCGGCGCCGTTAATATTCCATCTGGCCAATAGCCCTGATCAAGCAGTCCAAGCTGCATCACAAATTTCCCGTTCAGCATCGGCCGTACAACACCGGCAACTTTGCCAAGCGCAATATCCCGCATACCGAAATAACTCATCACCTCGTCCAGAACCTCCCCTTTGGCCGACTTTAAGGTTATCTTCAAATCATACAAAAACGGTGAGTCCGGCGACCATGATTTAGGATCAGCAATGGGTATATAGAAAGGAGTTCCTGATTTACCATCCAAATGGCTGAGCTCCTTTTTTCCGTCAAATACCACTGCAGTTATACTCGCTACTGCGCTAGAGTTCACCTCTATTTTCAATCTTTTACCATTCAGATCCGGTAGTACCCGAATATTTTTTATGTAAACCTTGTTTACCGGTTCAAGCCACACCGTTTGCCAGATCCCAGACGTAAAGGTATAGTCGCCCCGGGGTCCATTCTTACCTGATGGCGTTCGCCCGTCATTCGCGTCATGGGCAGCAACAACAACACTATTCTTTCCTTTTCTCAGCAAAGTGCTGATGTCAAAAGTAAAGGCATCATAACCACCCGAGTGGCTGCCGGCCTTTTCCCCGTTTACAAAAACCGTGGCATTATAATCAACTGCATCAAAGTGGAGCAAAACCTGTTTGCCGGTCCAGGCTGCGGGAACCTCAAAATCGCGCTGGTACCACATATTGATTTCCTGCTTACGCTTGATTCCGGATAGTACCGATTCCGGACAATAAGGAACCTTAATTTTTTCTGTTTGCCCGGTAAAACTTAAAGCTTTCGAAGGATTGTTAGCAGACGCAACTTCGCTTCCACCCTGATAATTCCAGGTTCCATTTAAACAAAGCCAGTCCCTTCGCGTAAGCTGCGGACGGGGATATTCATTAAGCGGAATTTCTGCAGCCAGGGCTGCCTTTGTCCAGAGGGTTGGGAGTTCTGCTTCCTGGGCGTTGGTTTCTGGTGGCATCAAGCCACTGATCAACATAAGAAGCAATATGGAAAGACTAATGGTATGGCTGAAAGATATTTTACCGGCAAGCAGATGGAATGTTCTGATCATATCGGGACAAGCTTTGATTAGGGGGGAGTAGAAATAAATATAATGCAACAAAAAAGGAGATGACCAAGCCATCTCCTTTTAAGTATTAAAGTGTCGCGATATCAATCACAAAGCGATAGCGTACATCGCCTTTCTCCATGCGCTTATAAGCGGTTTGAATTTCTTTGATGTCGATCATTTCGATATCCGAGACAATGTTGTGATTCGCACAGAAATCGAGCATTTCCTGAGTTTCCGCAATTCCACCAATTCCGGAACCTGCAAGACTTTTCCGTCCGCCAAGCAGGCTGAAAGCAGATACCTCCGCTGGTTTAGGCGGCGCACCCACACAAATGTGAACACCATCCGTCTTCAGTAAAGATAAATACATGTTATAATCATGTTCAGCAGATACGGTATCCAGAATAAAATCAAACGTTCCAACCGCAGCTTTTACCTGTGCTTCATCCTTAGTAACCACAAAGTGGTGTGCACCTAACTTCTTCGCATCTTCTTCTTTCGCCGGGGATGTACTCAATACGGTAACATCAGCACCAAAAGCAACGCCGAACTTAACGGCCATATGGCCAAGACCACCTAATCCAAGTACTGCAAGCTTATGCCCTTTTCCAACTTTCCAATGTCTCAAAGGTGAATACGTCGTGATGCCGGCACACAATAACGGAGCTACCGAAGCCAGGTCCAGCTTCTCAGAAATGTGCAGGACGAATTCCTCTCTAACCACAATGGTCTTGGAATATCCACCATAAGTTGGTGATGAACCATCACGCTCCATACTGTTGTAAGTTCCGGTACTACCCTCTAAGCAATACTGCTCCAGGTCTCTTTTACAATTCTCGCATTTCTGACAGGAGTCTACCATGCAGCCTGTTCCGGCCAGGTCACCAACTTTAAAGTTCTTGACCTCGCTACCGACCTTTACAACGCGACCAACAATCTCATGGCCCGGTACCATCGGAAAGATACCCGGAAACCAGTCGTTATTAACCTGGTGTAAATCGGAGTGACAAACGCCACAAAATAAAATATCAAATTGTACATCATGCGGACCAACTTCACGGCGTTCGAAATCCCATGGCTTCAAATCTACACCCGGGGTAAGGGCGGCAAATCCTTTTGTTGCTATCATATGGTTTAGGTTTTTTCTAATATAAATGTAGACATTGAACAGATGTAAACCATGCTGAAATCAGTTAATTTACTTTCCATACCCATCCTAGGTTTGGATGCTTAAGATCATTAAGAAACTTTAAGCCATAATCCAATAGCCAGCCAACTGAGGAATGTACCACCAGCAGTAAACCACAATTAATCGGCTAATCCAGATGCAAAAAAAGTCATGTAGCAAGCAGAGTCAGTGCTAGCCCGTGATAACGAAATAAATTAGAAGTAAAAGCACCAAGGCAGGTCCTCACAAGATAACCCCAGTGTAGATAGGTCGGAGTAAAAGACAGCAAGGCCAAGGTCAGACGTGTAATTCTATGTTGCGAAATTCAAGTAAAACTTCGTTTAAATATTAATGTTCCTTTTTTGAGACTATCCTTTCTCTTTTTGCCAGCTACAAAAAGGCAGGCTATCTAATTGATTCCACCCTTAACGATAATAGAGCCAGTTCACAAAAGGAAAGGAATGATAAGAAAGCAGCATTTTGCCACTTTCTGTATTTGCTTGATAATGGTTGCTGCCGATTTATTTTAGTGCATAGTTGATGTAGCCACCGTCCACTAATAGCTCTGTTCCGGTAATAAAGCTTGCATCATCAGAAGCCAAAAATAATACTGCTTTTGCAATTTCATCAGGGCTACCCATTCTTTGTAGCGCGGTAGCGGCAGCAGCCATTTCCTCAGCGCCTCCCGGAATAGCTTGAAAACCTGGTGTTGAAGTTGGCCCAGGACTTATTATGTTTACACGGATTTTCTTGTCTGCTAATTCGTTTGCTGCAACTTGAGCAATTTTACTTACCGCTCCTTTGGTTGCTGCATATACACTGGATGCTGCATTTGAAGCGGTTGCTACAACGGATGAATTAAATATCACGGCAGATCCCTGTGCTAAATGTGGCAGTAACTTTTGCAGCGTGAAGTAAGCACCCTTTACATTCGTATTGAATTGAGCATCAAAATCTGCTTCTGTTGTTTGTACAATTGGTGTCAATACAAATATTCCTGCATTTA
>Ga0308160_10002704_pt1 | contig 20918 bp, 27 predicted proteins | sample PhyFR1_FD_201036 | JGI IMG/M metagenome (GOLD analysis project Ga0308160, IMG submission 201036) | Phyllosphere microbial communities from UC Gill Tract Community Farm, Albany, California, United States - DLSLF.R1 | ecosystem: Host-associated > Plants > Phyllosphere > Unclassified | place: USA...
CGATGTGCCAACAACGCGAGGCCTTCATGCAAACCACAATGATGGGGGTATATATAGCAAAGTCCTAGTCAAGGCCGTCAAACGCACCGTCTGAAAGCTTGGGGGCAAGGGTAACAAATGTTTGACTGTGATCACCGAGGTCGACTGCGGCGTCTTGCAAGCCGAAAATCCGCACCGCACGTCGGGTATAACGGCGGTCAAGGTTTTGGTTCGTAATCAGATAATGAGGCGGCGGGGGCAAGTGGACGGCAACGCAGATTCCGTAGAGCGGCAGCCCAAGGGTTCCGTCCTCTAGCCGAGTCAAAGACGTTGTCCTGTGTGATGAGAAGCATGTGTACCGATACACCAGCCGGCGGTTCATCCAGGCGGGCTCCGAGGGGAGCAACTCGTTCGGCGATGGACTTGCAGGAAGGGCCAGACAAGCTGAACTGACTGTTCTCTGTTTTGTCCCAGTCGATTGATGATTCGTTTGCATAGACATTGCGATACAGTTGATCACGCCTATCTTATACAGTAGTGCAATACATTGATGTTCCCTATTCAAGACCCCTGCGTTTCTCCAAAAGTATCATGACGCGCCTCCTGTGACAATTCTCCTATAAGTACAGCCCGACCTCTTTCGACATTGACTAAGCTCGAACTGGAGGAGGTGGGGGAGTGATCGAATAACCAGGTGGAGCTCCGGTCGGTGCAGGTGGTTGAGGGTAAGGTGTTATCGATCCTGCAGTCGTAGGGTTATACATGGCCTCGGGGACCTTGATACCCGGGTCGGCTGGAGGAAAGAAAGGTCATAGAGATTGCATCAGCATTATTTCCCATGGCAACTTCTAAACCGTTGCACACAACAACTCACTGTAGCTCGGAAGCCCAACGTCATTCTGACTGGTCTGTCGCAGTGTCACTGGTCGCGCTTGCGGGACATGTAATGCTCGTGCATCCAGAGCAGCAGCTTGTGACCATCTCCTCTCGTTCGTGGACATTGATGTTCCGATTGGAAAAGGTAGTCCCGCTCGTCTCGCTTCGATCGCTCTTGCCTCCTTACGAGCCCTCTTGATTACGGCGACTCTCGCTGGACAGGCAAAGAGTTTAGGCGTTTGGTAAGCCTGCAGTCGACGAAAGAGAACGCGACCAGTGACTCACCTGCTAGCATGATTAGGATAGCGAGCGATGCTATGACTATCACTGTTATTCTGTGGCACAAAACAATTCAACGGTCAGAACCCTGTCAGGATTGCCCCTACCGAACTGTGAACTTACCCAGTGCCGGAGACATTTGACATTGTGAATTAGCAAAAGTGCTCGGGTGGTTTGTGTTGTGCTTTGATAGGTATTGATTAGAGGTGGTCTGACCACTGATTGGTGTGCTAGTGTATTATGAAACCGAGGGCTCCAGCTCCGATACTACATCGCTGCACAGGAAGCTGTACGTTGGTGTCGTCGCCATCGACCCACTCTATATATATAAATCTCGAGTGCTCCCTCGCCAAGGCATCATCGCCTCTTTAATCGAATCGAACGATCGGCAGCGATCGCCGGCCGGGGCAACGAAGCAGTGTTGGACTTATTCCAAGCCTTCTTGCTCGCGTAATGACGGCATCAGGCTCATAAGCGCGGACACGTGTGCCGAGCCTGGTGGTGGCCGGCAATGGTCGCCGGCAGAGTCGCAGATGAGCCCCTCGTCAGTCTTGTGCCGCTGAGGTCTTGGTAAAAACAAGGCGAGACGATGTTCACCGAAGTTAGGAAACGCAGGCTCGAATGCCATGCCAAGGAACAGGTCCATCATCGTCACCCTGTGACGAATCAAAATCAGGTGACCGTCGATCAAACGCAGCCCAGCCACGACGCCGGAGTGCGCGTCGGCCAGAATCTTCACTACCGGATCATGCATGTTGTGACGAGCTTCAACGCGCTTTACAACTTGGAACCTGGAGGGGGGTGTCTTTCTTCGTGCGTTCGAACGAACGATCTCCGCAGCCGTCATGCATATGTGGACCTCTCATCTATGTCGTTGCTGGTCTCATGATACCCGCTCGACCACCTTTTTGGTGAGAGCGATCAACGCTTCTCTCGCTTCGCTTTCTGGTAATTGCTCGACACCCAGCCTCGCTTCGTTGGCAAACTTCTCAGCCAATTCCCTCGTCTTGCGCAGACCATCGCTCTGGGTGACCAACTCTCTCGCTCGCTCAACATCGCCTGGTTCCGAGAATTTTCGTGCGATCAGGGGTCCGAGCGAAGGGTTCGACTGCCATGCAAAGAGCGAAGGGGCGGTCGTCAATCCGAGCGAGAGGTCAGCTCCCAACCCCGGTTTGCCGAGCTCCGGTGAAGGCGGTAGAAAGTCGAGCATGTCGTCGATGAGCTGCAGGAAGGGTATTACGATATCAGTAGAAGCGGGCCCTTTCCATTAATCGCCCATACTCACCTGGAATGCGATTCCCAGGTTCCGTCCGTATCCATACGCAATATCCTTCATCCGCTCGCCTTCAGCCACCTCGTGCGCGGTCCGTCCGTAACCCTGACCTGCGCCACCGAGAATAACCGCTGCCCTCGCGCTCTTGGCCATTAAACTGGCCGTCTTCAAATACGTCTTCCTCATGTACACCTCAAAAGCCTGTTTACTCGGCTTGTTCTCCTTGGTCTCGTTGGGCGAGGCCCGAAGCTGCATGACCTCTCCTTCTACCAGGTTGGCGATAACGGTCGCGAGTAGCTCGACAACCTCGTTCGAACCCAGTCGGGCAAGCGCAACAGACGCTCGGCCGAGTAGGAAATCTCCAGCCAGGATGGACAACTTGTTGGAGAATTGTTGAGGTGCGGAAGGGAGGCCCCTTCGAAGAGGGGATGTGTCGATGACGTCGTCGTGCAGAAGCGAAGCCACGTGAATCATCTCGGTGATGGAAGCCAGTCGACGTTGTGTCGAGAGGATAGGTGATGTCGATGAGAGACCGTCCATGGGGGAAGCCGATCCGCCTAGCAGCGCACTGGCAAACGAAGGTTTCCGTTCGGGTTTCGATGATTGCGCGGTCGAATGTCGTTCCCCTGATCGATCCATCGTAGCATCATAAGGTTCGGCGAAGATCATATCCGCCTCTCCCTCCATTCCCATTTGTTCTGGGTTCCAGTCGTTCAAGACTCCTTCTACACTCGTCAAACTTTCGTCTACCCCTCGACCTGTTCGCTGATCGTCCTGCTCTTTCGCGAGCAGCTCATCCCAAGCAGCCCCACCCATTCCATTTGTTGCCTGGGCAAGCAACAATACCAGCATTGGCCGTAAATGCTTGCCCTCAGCCTGGAAGTAGTACTTGGCGACAGCATCCAGCGAAGGGTGAGATGAACCGAGCAGGTGGAAGAGGGAAGACTTGAGGTTGGTGAGTTCAGACGAGATGACAGGCAAGCTAGACAACATCGAACTCGGTTTTGTCACTTTCGATGTGGCTGATGATGATGGTTCATGCTGATGCGAACATTTTGTTGATGATGGTGATGATGGTGTAGGAGCTGCTGCAGTGCTAGCCGAGCGAGATGCGGGCCATAGGTTCGAGCATCGACCAAAAGATCGCGAGGTCCTCTGACGACAGAGTTGCCGCGAAAATGCTGCGGAGTACGTGGGATTTGCCATGAGGATGTTTGGTGGTCCAGCTCGACTGTAAAGACCCAGTCGATTAGATTGCGAGGTGGTAGTAGCAAGACGTCGATGCCAATGAGGTTTCGATCGGCCCGGCTCTCTATTCAATCACCCCGTTTTTGGCTCTTGGCAATTCCTGATAGGTATAGAACGCCGTGGTATGAATGAGTCAACGATGTGGAAGTCTGGATGAACATTCGAAGCCTCGATCTAGATCAACATCATCGTTTCCCTTTGCAATCGAATCAAAGTTCAACTTTTGGAAACGGCGATCTCTCGGGAAACGGGTAGATTCGGGGTGATGAGGGCGCGGACATGGAAGAAGTAGATCATGTCCGCGAATCACTCATCTACCAACTCGATGGGATGATCAAGATCATCATGGTGCATGATGCGTGATATCATCAAGGGCTGAGTCAAGTACACGATTCACATCATCTAGATATCTTTGCCTTCCGTCACCGCACCTTCCCAAAATCCCAGCAAGATGGCCCTCGCGATGCGTCCTGTAGTCTCGGCACCTCTCGGTAAGTGAAAGTGCGCAGGGATGGGGCAATATGCAGCTCATCGCTTCGACCCCTTCTTGCCGGCTACTTTCCCTACTTTCGACGATCGTTCTGACATCCGCAACCTATCCTTTGCATCTTAACAGCCGGATGTTGTACGGTGCTATCTGTATTTGGAGTAGTGATTTTGACAGGTGAGCTGTCGCAACGCAATTAATCCGCATACGGGACGTTTACTGATTCTGTAACCCGTCCTTTGTCTTCAGTCGTAAGCTCTTAACTTTAAGGTCTAGATTATACCACGACCACATCCTGAAAAGATCTCCGTACAGTTCGGCCTCGCCTTTTCCGGTCGAACTGAAGCGCTCACCGGATCAACAAACGACCCCGACGACCCTTCCGCCGTCGCTCATGTCTGCTACATGGCCGCCTTTGTCTACGCTGCTTTTCTTGTATTTTGTGGATGTCAAGTAAGCCTTGGACTCTCTTTCACATGGGTTGGTTCAAAATAGCTGACCATGAATTTTGTCGCAGATGATGACGCACCGAAGATATCCCCGTGGAGTTCAGCTCTGAAAGGGATGCACGATCGACCTCTTTTCCATTTGCCACGCAATTCTAGCCTCGACGCACTTAGCCTAGACGATCGAGGTAGATTTTGTTGTATCAGACATACCCATTATAGTCTCCAGCAAGTACTTTACTGCAACACCTTTACTTTGTATAACAAGAACGGGATGCGATGAGAACATAGATTATTGCACGCAGAGCGATTGATCAAGGGTGCCTTCAGAGTTGAGTCCGGTGACGTATCGGCCACAAAATGGTCGCACAACTAAGGTACTGCCATTCAAATCTGTATTAAGCTCCCCATGAGGTAGATTCTCTCGCGACAGGCAGTTGACACATCTCTCGTCGCTCGCTCAATCAATCAAGTTTCCCTTCTTCCTGCCCAATTCGATTTCTTCCGGGCGAGGCTTTCGCACGCCCATAGCACCAGCCTCTTGTCGAACTTTTCGGTTCCATGAGAGAGCTGCTCCTCGACCTCGACTGGGAGTACGAAAGCCGGGTCCCTGATAAGAAAGGATCTCGTACGGGGCATTGAGACGAGGCCAGTTCACGTAAGAAGTTCCCTGCAGCGAGCCGCCTGATCAGCTTGACTCAGCATGAGAGGCTCCGAAAGCACACTCACATTTGCCCAAACATAAGCAAAGGATGCACCGGCAAGTATCGTCCAGAAGGAGATGTATGACGTGAGAGCGAATTCTGGAGCGTATTTCATCAGTAATCTGATTCGAACCGCGTACAGCGAGAGCTCTCTGCTCACCAGTCGCCTTGGGTAGAGCGATACCACAGAAAATCATGAAGGTTGCAAAACCAAACACATATGGCATCTGAATGCCGTCGCCACGATTAGTCGCTCGTTTCTACCGTAGTCTGACATCCGCAATGCTTACGATCTTGGTCACTGGGTTACGCTGATCGGATAGCGGTGGTATAGCTCCACGTCGAGCGATCCACTGTCCTGTCAAAACGTCGTACGCATCCTGAAATGAATAAGGCGACTTAGCAAGCAGGCCCTGCTTGGACGTGATCCGAATTCTGATCGCTTACCTGACGACTTCCGTCGTAGAAGTTATTCTTTAGATAACGCATGACACTGTTGATACCATCTTGAACTGCTCCCTCCTTGGTTCGCTTGCCGGTCCTGGTGAAATCGGTCTTGAGGGCTCCAGTCCCGCTGTATGCCTTTGAAATCGTGTCGGCATGATCCGCCCAGACTAGAGATACAAGATAGCTCGTCAGCTTCGCAGGTTGCTCTGCAAGGAGCAACAGGACTCACCGTTACGGAAGACCCGAATGAAATCGGAATGGTCATCTAGGTTCTCCTTGTGCGACAGCACGCCGATGCTCCTCATCTGCCTCTGTAGTGCGTCTTTGGCGAGCGCAGCCTGAGTGACATTTGTTCGATCGAGGCAATCCATACAGTTCGACCTGATAACTCCGGTCTGTCGGTGTGTAGGCTTTGCCGCGGAACCGTCGGCAGAAGGTGCCAGGTTGATGTGGAAGTAACCCATGTCCGCCAAGTTCTGATGAAGCGTGTCTACCAACAACTGGATGCGATCGAATCTCAATCCCCGACATTCATGATGGAAATCAAAGTAGACGTAGTGAGCTTTGGGATTGGCGACGGTCTTCAATGCCTTTTCCATGGCATCCTTGACGGGAAGCTCGTGCCCCTTGTTGTTGACCAGATTGACAAAGTAGGTATCTCCGTAAAGGCCAACTTGCTCTTCGACATGGAGTTTCAAAGCTTCGATCTGCAGCAGTCGAGTGGTTGAGCTGATATGTTTATTTGCTTGATATGCTCCAGCGGGTCGCCACACTCACGGTCTCGGGTAGTTCCATGACCTGCATGTCGGGTTTGTATCTCAAGTTGTTTACCTCTGCCCAGAAAAGCGGGATGCTGCCTCGAATTTGAACGAAACTGTTCCGTTCCTTCCCTTCAACGCGGCCGTTTCCACGCATCTGGAAGCCAGTGCGAGGATCCACCACGGCTGGGTCGGTCAAGACCAGTTGCTCCGTCTCGTTGTAGTTTGCGACGTGGCCAGAGGTATCGATACCACGAGTGAAGTAACGTGTCCCCGCTCTATAACGGGAACGTCGAGAGATCAGGCAGAAGAGAATGTCGTGCGCATTGATGGTGGACGATCGCAGTTCGATGGCTGGATTGAAGAGAAATCCAATGGATCAGTCGAACCGCCACATACAGGGAGCTCCGCGCGCCACTACTCACATCCGAACAGCATCGGAAGGATAAATCGACTCAGCTATATCGGGGGGATGAATTCAGACAACGACACCATTCGACCCTTGATCCTGGTTTTACTGACGTCGTTCTGTTGACCGCCCAGCTCTGTCCTCTCGATCATCTTAGCCATCAGATGCTTGTTCCAGAAGAACCTGTCATCCGCTTTGCGCCACATGGGTTCCCCACTCCTTCCAGCTTCTACCAAGTCCTGCTGTCTCTGCAAGGTATTCGTCAAGTCCAATCCATATGAGAACCACAGTCGACCAGCTCGAAGTCCTTGTTCAACAAGCGAGACAAGTTCACGTTCTACCGGATTGTTCAAGATTGCTTGCGATGATGTCTGGTTGGAGACCGGAAGCAGCCGGAAGTCGTTGGCCAGGTAGATGGGGTGAGAGAGTAGTCGGCATGATGGAGTTCGCGAGGTGACGACGACGATAAAGTCGGCTGGCACGAGATGGCGGGTCAGGGGAAGGGGCCAGATGTTCTGATCGGTCCAGACACTCACTGGTCGAAAGGGTGATCATTCCAACTATCCCAAAGCAGGTGATGACTCCATCCCGCGAGCCGCCGTAGCTAACATCCCCGGCTAGAAAGGATCTCGATATCAGGCTAAATCCGCCGGAATCAGAGCATAATCACTTACGAGCCAGGGTGATCTCTCCAGATCTCCTGTCAACTCGCATAGATTCCTTGTGCGCTTTCTCTCCCTGATAGAAAGACTCTCCCGAAGAAGTGTTACTAGGCTCGAAGATGTAAGCATCGTTAGAGATGTACCTATCATTCGAAGAAATTGGTGTGATGAGTGTTTCGCTCAACTTTAGCTTGTCGTTGATAGACGTACACGTTCAACGCTTCGTGTAGGTGGTTCCCCTCCATCTTGATTCGATATTGACCAGATTCGAAGCACAAAGAGTACCTCCTGGATCTGGAAGATGGGATCGAGTCCTGTATGCTGTTTCTAAGCTCAAGCGAATGGGCTGGTCGATTTCAATAGTTTATGCTTTCGGCCAGATTGTCGAATGGTCGGCCACCTTCGGTTGCTCACCATGTGCCTTTCACGGCGCGCGGTATTTGGAGCACGTCACTCATAGAAAACGTGTCAGGTCATGCGGTCAATACGAACTCCGAGCAAATATAGCGAAAGGCCAGCAGATAACAGGTTTCATTGAGCTTAGCAGAACACAGTGGGATCCCGAGAACTCATACAGCACATTGTGAAGCAGAGCAAGACAGCAACCCTTCTACACTTGATTCCAAAGAGGGCGCGTTTGGGTATACTTTTGCATTACTGTACATGTAACGCCTTGAATGTTCTGCCGTTGATGTACAAGTTGTCTCTATGCCGTGCTCATCACCCTTCTCCTTGACATCATAGCTGCAGGCTGTTGAAAGCAGCTTGAGCATCTGCCTCTGCTGTGCGCTCATCATCTGCCGTCTTCTGAGCAGCAACAGCCGTCTCTGTGTTTTGGCTGTTCACTGGAGTAGCTTGTAGGTGTTGAGGTGTAAGAAATGATGCTGGATTCCACCCCGGAGCTATTCGATTCATCTCCTCAGCCCTGTCGTTGAGAAGAGGGGATTCAGCCGAAACCCTCCATACACGACGTCAAAGTTAAGTAGCGTACTTCTCTCGCTTCGCCTGATCCAGTCTATCTGCCAGTACCTTCTCATTCTCGCTCCGTTGCGTTCGTATCCGTTCATGAATTGACGGAGTCTGAGACAAGATATGTGGTTCCAGTGTGAAAGGGTAGACGAACTGATTACAGCAGATGGACGTTTACCAATTTGCACTGTACTGCGGTAGCATCTCCTTGACCCGCCGACTCACATATGCGCCTATATCATCGGGAAGTGGGTGAATGTCCCCTGGCATTGAGACCTATGACGCCGTTTAAATCTCAGCTTTGTCTCTTCAATAGTCCTCACTAGAGGGTATGTTCTTACCGGCTTCGGTAGCCATAGGGTAGGTGCCTTGATAAGCGGAACGTTGGCCGCCGATGCGTATTGAGACGATATCTTGCCTGCCGCAATACGTCATGTTCAGCGGCTCGACACTGGTACACGGGCAGATCACTAGACTTACTGGAGCCTGACATCAGGAAGGTTCCGTGTATCCACCTGAAGTTGTTTTCGAGGACTACGCACGGTATGTTAGCAGTAGCATAGCAGTTGATCATGTGTGCGTTCTTATGACGTTTGTTTGAGCTCTTCGCAAGCTCACAGGAGCTTGTAGTGATGCGGCGATCGACGACCTCGGTCGGGAACCGGCAGTAAAGACGGAAGCAAGTGGCGGCGTGACGCTTTCAAAGGAAGCCACTATTCTACTTTAATCTCGATGAGGGGCTACTACGATCTACCTCCTACGGATGTAGGGAATTGTTTGTACAATGATTGTGAGGTGCCTGGGCCCATAAGGGGCAGAACCAGGATGCTAATGCCGAAACAGACGATCGGCAAGCGGGATGAAGAGACACCCGTTGCGATTCGCTCTGCCGGGATGTCAAGGAGAACTACTCTAATTCCTATATAAACTATTCGTCTAAGGGATACAATTCTGACAGCAGGCGGGCATCAAAGATACCCACGAGTGGTGGTTCCTGCACATGGGCGCAGAACCGTTCCAGCTCTTCGTCACGATGGTCGTAAAGAGAAAATCTATTCGTTGCGATTGGTTGCGGCTGTCCTAGCTGCTGGTCGTCGTCGAGTCAATCGAAGTGGCGACTCAGCAGAGGCTGTCGGAATCTAAACGCTATACTTTTCGCTGAGGCGGGTCATGAGAGCGGGAGGCCATCCCGATGTCGTCTGGGTCCATGTGGCTTCGCCCATCATTTGCTTGAACCCGCCAAGGATCTATGGATGGCAAGACAGCCTAAGCTCAGCACAATATCGTCATGCAGCGCTGACCCGAACTGGACCAACCTTGCGGAACATGTCCTCGAGCTCCGGAGAAGGCGTCTGCCACTTAACGACCGCGTTGCAGAACCAGAAAAAGTCCTGTATATAGCTGTTGATGAGCTTCGGAGCTTGATGCTGGAATACTTGTCAACGCTCACGTCTTGTATACCCCCGGGGTTACCCTGGATAAGCATGCAGAAGCCTCGGAAAGCAGAGTCCTTCTCGTCATTGTCCTTGATTTCCCATAAAGCGGTGCACCTGCGAACGAAACGGATAAGACTGTGCGCAGTGCATTCGTATGTCCTGCGTTCGACTCACCAAGCCTTTGCAAAGTGCGACAAATGAGGTGCGATGGGGTCAGGACAGATCAGACCCATACGACCGATGGTCACCGCGGCATTCTCGCTCAAGCTTCGAGGGCTTCGAGGGTTGCACAAGATAGGAACCAGACGGTCCATGACGGGAGCGACGAAGGGCTCGAATTGGGTTGCTGCAAACCACGAGCTTTATGTCAGCGAACGCAGGTGAGCGACAAAGCGAACACTGCACTTACCATCTTGGGCGAATTGCAGAGCAATCTCACCCACAGCCCAAGTAGCGTTGTTACACACGCTGACCTCGGTATCTGAAGGCTCCGTGAGGATTTGAGTGATCACGATCGGCATGATCTCGGCGATATGAGGGTGGACTAGCGGGAAAGCAGCGATCGCAATATCTCCAAGCAACGCCAGTGCGGATTGTCGGATGCTGTCCTCAGGGTGCTGAAGACATGAGGAAACTTTTGAGCTACACGGTCTATCAGCCTGCTCCGTGCCCACTCACGTGCAAACAACTCGACATGAGTTGCAGGATCGAATTGCCGCTGTTGTTGACCAAGTCAACAATGTTTAAACCCAGTCCCTGGCAGAGCCCTGAAAGGAGGTCAAGAGCGACGACAACGAAAGACGAGTCAGGCTCGTCGCCCCCATCAGGATTCTGAGACCATGTCTGAAATTCAAGGAGTTCCTTCTGGATGATTTGGAGACATCGCTCGAATATACCGGGGGCGTAGGGAGCGAATGATGTACCCGCTCCGATCGCCACCGACGAGAGACACTAGGAAAGAAGGCAGATTCTGTTGAGCTTATGGCTTTAGCTAAACCATCAAGTACGACTCACCTCGAGAAGGGGGACCAGGGCAATATCGTCATTCGACAGCGAAAGCCATTTTTGCATCAGAGGAGGAATAAGGACCTGCAGATGTTCTTCTTTGCTGAGAGCGGGTCCGACCGAGTCGGCCAATGTACCAATCGCATCGTAGAGAATGAGCAAGTTTCGCTGCTGATATTTGTGGAAAGCCGTCACGAGGCTCTGCAGGATGGGCTGCATGTAGGGCTCCAAAACGGCACCGGCCTCCTCTTCCAGTGTAGCAAAAGCACTGCATCCAGCTTCTTGTACTCGCTTGTTAGGATCCAAGATCATTCGCAGGAGCTACATTTAATCGGCAAATCAGTAAAAGCTCAAACCCACGTAAACTTCGAGATCGCCTTACCCCCTCAAGGACCGGAACAAAGTAGGCATCTCGACCGTTGCCAGTCTCGACCTGCTCAACGATCCAGCTGGAATAACGACCGATCGTCCAACAGGTGATTGATCGAACAAGAGGCTGTTATCGATCGCTATGCATCAGCGCCCAGAGCTACGGTGGAACTGCTTAAACGATGCAGTCTTACCTTGGGGTCGGAAAGAGCGCTGATCAAGAATGGCAGAAGAGTCGGTAGGTGAGGGACAAGACCTTCCATACAGCCTAGATTGGAGGAAGTTTTAGCGAGATTCCATCCAGAAGATCTCGGACCGTATCTCACCTTCGGCAATCGCTCCAAGGGCCAGAATACTGCTCTCCTTCTGAAGCCAGTCAGTGCTGAACAGCTTGTCCCTCAGATGAGGAAGCAAGACGTTCAACATCTCGTCCTGGAAGTTCACTGCCATGATGTCCAACGCAGCCGCCGAGCATTTCCTCAAGTTCCACTCTCCCTGAAGATCATCCTCATCATCCTCGTCGTAATCGTCATCGGCGTACTCGCTATCCTCATCTTCCTCAGGTTTGGGCTGAGCTGACTTGGCCGCCCCATTCTCGACGTGCTCCTGGTTATGCGTCTTTCCATAGAATCGAGGCTTGATGTCTTCGACTTTGTCGGGAACATTCTCGTCCTCTTCCTCGTCTCCGCCGAGCCAGTCAAGGTCATTCTGCGAATACACCATTCCGTTCAATAGAAGAGGTCCGACTTGAGGGAGGAAAGGCCGCAATTGATCGGCAAGAGCAGGGTCTTCACCAAAAGTCAGCCAGAATTCGGAAGCCTCGAGAGCGACAGCCTCGTCCTGATCTTGAGCTGAGTAGATCATGTACTCCGCGACGTTGCCCATCTGAGGTAAAATCTTGTCGGGTCGCACGTTCAACAGGATGCTGAGAGATTGACAGACGGCTGCCCGGACGTCGGCGGATGCGTCCGACGCTCGTCGGAACAAGGCGGCAATGATGTTATCGATATGTACCTGGACCGCCTGGGTGCTCGGGCTGTAGTAGTGTTTCAGGCAAGTGAGGGCGTAGACCCTGATTCGAGCATTAGGGTGCTCTGTGTGGGTCAAGAAACGCTCGATCAAGTAGTTGAGAGGTCGTTGACCTGCAATTTCGCAGTCGACCTTGTTGGGGCAATCCTCGGCGAGCTTCTGAAGCGAGTTGAAAGCTCCCTACATCGTCAAGACGATATTGATTAGCATGCCAAGCGGTGGGACTATACGAAGATTCGAAAATCTCACCTCCTGCTCATTCGGGTCGGCACTGTCGACCGCCTTCATCAAAGCCTCTAGACCCTCTGGCCAAGCACCATCGCCTTCCCTGGCCATGATGTTGACGATGACAGTTCCTACGGTTTGCCTGACAGTCTGATTGGGATCTCGCATACCCTGGAGTACGATCGATTTGACATAGTCCATACCAATGACCTCGGCTTCAGGCGAGAAAGGCCTGACGATGGCATTCTTCAGGATTAGACCAGCGACCGATCGGGTTGTGTCGTCCTCGGTGGTACATTGAATCAGGATATGGGCCAGGTAAGCGAGATAACCCGGTAGATGGCTCGAGAATTGCTCTAACCGCTGTCAACGATAGTCAATTGAATACAAAGATTCTAGATGAGCCATATAAACTGATTAGAAACGCCTCCATCAAACGGACCTCTTGAGTTTGTCTTTGCACGTCCATGCTAGGGTTCGTGGAACCCCGCAATGTTACGATCAGCTCTTGGAGAGCTTGCTCTGAAGGCTGAAACGACATCTCGATTGATCCTATATTTGTCTGCCAGTTTCTTTGTGGTACGGCTTATTTACGAGCCTGGAACAAGCTATGTCTATTTGACGTTGGGAATCCTTTCAGTCGTTGTATGGGTCTCGGTGGCTGTCAGCTCGGGTTGATCGGCTGAGCCCTCGTTTTTGCTCCGTTTTTCGATGTGCGAGGCCCGAGACAACAAGAGCAGTCTGTAGGGTTGAGGAAAGGATACGAAGCGGTTCCTTCTGAGTATCAAGTTTATCAAGGCCAAACGACAACCTTTGTCTTTTTCCTCGAGCGATCAAACTGGGCTCGGTCGGTGTATTCGTGTGGCAGGTTTTGGCGCTTCGAGCGGGGCGCCACACAATCACATGTCGCTGAGAGGGATCCGCGCTTTTTCTCACGCGTGCGCTTGCTTAAAGGCCACATCACCTCACATGTTGTCGCAAAGGGGTATATGTGATACTACCGAGAAGAACGATTTATACAACCAAGTTGGCGATTATAGGATCTCGACCATTAGAAGAAACCGGAAATGTCCATGACGGCGCTGACGTTGGAGTGCCTGATCTAGCAACACTTGCCGCCTCTCCCTACCATGTCTTTGATATTGACACTCTCCTTCTTCCGTTTCCTACCAAATGCACTCCCCAAACTCAAGCGAGAGCTGGATCCTACGGCCCGTAGCTGCCGTTCACCGAATGACACGCCCATTCCACTTTCATCCGGATCCAGTGTCCCTGACTCCATAAGTAGAAGGATCGATTGTGACGCGAGCAGGAACGGTTGTTGTGCATTGGCTCCTGTTAATGACGAGATTTCGAGGAAGAGTAGATCTGTATTGCACCATAGCATAAGGCCGAGCTCGAAGGGGGTAGCCAAGTGTCACGCGAACGACTTACTGTTCTCCTCTGCCCATCTCAGCCCCTCAAGATAATCCACCTCTCTCTCGGCTTCCTTGTCCAGCTTGTTTCCGACCAGAACAACCACTAAATGAGGGGATGCTAAGGCGCGGCAGTCTGCCAGCCACTTGCCCAGGTCCAAGAAAGACTGTCTCCTAAACTCAGACAAATCGATTGAGATCCAATGCACAAAGAAATCATCAAAAGATCCCACAACTCACCTTGTGATATCGTACATCAGAATCGCTCCAGCCGCACCTCGATAGTAGCTTCGCGTGACCGAACGAAATCGTTCAGATCCAGCTGTGTCCCACAACTAGAACACGTCAGATACGTGTTAGCAGATAGACTACTCTGTGAAGATGTGCTTTGAGAGTGATCTGACCTGCAACTTGACAGTCTTGTCGCCTATCCGCAGTGTCCGCGAGTTAAATTCAACGCCGATGGTATGGGCGGAGTTCTCCTTGACTGTTCGCATGGAGGTTCACAATGGGTCGCAATGAGCTACGGTACATCCCTGCGTATCTAGGGTCCCTGTCTCGGCACTCACAAGACTCGTGAATGAATTGGTGCACACAGCAGCTCTTGCCAGATCCTGCCTCCCCAATCACGATCATCTTCAAGAGATAGTCTAGATTGCACCATCTGTCAGTCTCAACTCAACCGTGAGGCTTCGAATTTGCACCTTCGTCTGCTCACCATAGCTTTCAACTAGCTCGGTCCCTTCAAAGTCCATATTATGCCGGGGTTCAGGAAATATCAGGTGCGATATCACAGGTCTCCCGAGAGTTGTTCCTCTGCCCCTCGCTAGCGGTGGATTGAATGCTGATGAAGGTCACTCCGAGGTGAAGTATACGCGAGAAGTCGGTCGATTGTTATAATACAGAGCAGCTAGAATGGGTGGTCTTCGTCTACCGATTTTCGACTTTCGAGAACGTAGTCTGTAGACCATGACAAGGTGAAGACCTAAAGATGAGGGGTTCCTGATGGTGGAATCCGGCATTGGCTTTGTTCCGGGCGTCATGACGCTCGGGAGCTTTCCCTCTTATTTGCATCCGACCCCTGTATGTCAGACCATCCAGTTGCGAAAGATGGGGATGATCAATGCGATACAACGATTACAACCGAATTGGGCCACGACAAAGTAGAGGAGCCGGGGTTTGTCGAAGCTACCTGCCTCCCATACCACCTCCTAAAGGTCCCTCGATGTTTCCGCTGAAGTGGTTCTCAGCTCCCTGCCAAACTGATTTCAGCACAAACGCCTCTGATAGCAGGAGCTCCACTTCAAAATCGCTCCATGATTCTGTCGGAAGCCTCTGCAAGAACATGATGATTTCCTGATTGGCAATAGTAACCCAGTCAGATGATGTAGGCCCCGGAAGCCATCGATCGAGCCGGCACTGACCTGGAAATCCATCCTTTGCAACTTCTCACTCCACTTCACCAGGAAAGCGGAGCATACGTAGAGGTGGAATGAGGAGAATGCGTCAGTCCCTTCGGCCTAAGACACGAACAAAGCGATACAAGCGGTCATTATAAGCGGTCAGCGGTCATTCCGAGGGCAGCAGCGGGCTGGCTTACCAAATAGGTGTCCCACATCCTGATGGTACACTTGACACTGATCTCTCGCATCAAGAGGCAGTTCATCCAGCGGAATGCAAATTGCATGTATTCCACGCCTTGCTCGTCCATGTGAGTTGCCAGGGGGCCTTTTAGAACACAGTGTCATCAGTATAAGTCATTCACGCCGCGCGGGCCTGACATAGACTCACAATCTATCCGCTTCACAAGCTCCGCCATCCGTCGAACTTGGCGATGGATTCCAGGCTGAGCCGAGATGTAGTTGTCCTGGATACCATCTAGCAATTTGGATAGGCACCAGAAAGAGTCGGCTTCGATGGCTGCTAAAATGTTGCCTGGCAATTGCGTCGTGTCGAACAGCTCGGGATCACAATCTAGAATCAACGTGACGTGAGCTAAGGCCGGCTTTCGTGGTGCAGCGTACGTACCGACGTATGCACTCAAGAAAACCTCGAAGAATGGCGTCACCAGATCATTAATCCCCTGCACATATCCTGACGCAGGATGACGAATCGCCCAGACGTATAAGATCCTCTCGAGAGACTGTAGGGAATGGGCTGTAAGCACCGGCCGAAGTGAGTCTCCTGATCGGGACATACTCGTTGCGTGACTTCACACGCCCACAATGGCACCCCCGGCCGTGTCCGAGGTACGTCAATCTCGATTTGATGCCAAATCTGAAGAGGGTAGAGCTAAGTTAGGCCACTTGCGAAGGCTCTCAAGATGTTCGATCTGGTACCAACCTGTGCGTCCATAGCCGTCATCCCCCTGGCAAAGGCTTGAGTCACCAGATGTGCGTATTCTTTGCGTTTTCGCTGTAGAGTAGCCAGCCGGGGCTGTACCGGCAATGGCAAGTAATTCTGGTCGAGGATGCCGCATGACGTCAGAAAGCGAATGCTTCCATCGTGACAACAAGTTCGAGCTTACCAGCAGCATTTGCCAAGCAATCGGTCGCAACTCTTCAGGTATTCCAGCCCATGCCATCTTGCGAAGCTCTACGGGATCCACACCTCCCCCTCTCTCTGCTGCTCTACCGCGCAACACCTTGGCGAACCGATCCCTTTTCCGCTCTGTGCGTATCGAACCTGATCGCGTCCGATTCATCGTCCTCGGGGAGTCTTCACGCATGCTATCCACAGGATGAATACCTCCTATGACAGGGATGGAGTCCAAGTTCGATCCCGGTGGGATTGGCGAGGCGTTCGATTCGGTAGACATTTTCAGCGTGTATAGCGGGTCTGTCGTGTAGATTCGCTGCATAAGCTCAACGGCCAGACCCGTATGGATTTCGGAGGCTCACCTTTAAGAATCTCGTCAATCCCACTCTTCAGTGCTTCCTTTCCGACCTTTTGCCTCGGTGCCTGTTTCTCCTCAGGGACTGGGTTGAAGACGCTTTCCACCGAAGGTTTCTCCTTGTCCTTCCCCTTCCACCGCGAACTCCCAAACCCAAAAGCGGAAGACACAAGGCTCGCCGCAGATAGACTGGGACTTTTGACTTCTGTCTTCTTCTTCTCTGGTATCCAGTCATTCCCAAATCCATACATCCCGTTCTTGCTATTATCTGCCGTAGAGTAGGTTTGTTCCGCTTCGACGATCTCGCCAGTTTCGAGGACTTGCCATTCAGCTTTTGGTGGAAGATACCCGTTAGACTTGTTGTCGTAGGAGCTTGGTGATGGAGGAGATATATGGGTGTAGGAGAAAGATCTCGTGAGGATGGCAAGTGGAGCGTTATGGCTGGCGTTCGCGGCTCCAGTGTTCAGCTTCAATCCGTTAGAAGATCCATTGGCGTTGTCGTCATTCGACCGCTGTGCCTGCGATCTCATTGCTACGTTGCCACTCGATGGCTTGTCCTTCTGCGGAAGATTCGCTTGAGGTATAGGTACCGCTCCAGGTGTTTTAGGCCTGGCAGCAGACGGTACGACAGGTGTCTCGTCGTCTGAGCCGCTATCCCACGCATTATCCCACTTGTGTCCCGAATTATACCTCGATGGATCCCTTTGACTTCGGCGTTCCCCTTTCAAGTGAGGCAGACCGTTAGAAGGGTGTCCGGCAAGGGGGCTCGTCCCAGGAGAATTAGCACGGGATGCCGGAAGAGCGAATGAGGCTGCGAATGCCACATTCGAGGAGATGGGCGAAGCCACACCCTTGTCGGTTCGAAGCGGGTATGAAGGCATGCTTCGCCGAGATTGGGTGACAGCTGAAATGGGGATCCTTTACCTTCAAGACATGTAGCGTTAAGACAGCAAAGGAATAGGTTTCGACCGAAACAAATGTCATCATTCATATGATTGTTCGTGATCCGTGAACTCTCTGGCCTCTGGATTCAAGTACCTAAGCCATCCCGTCTCGATCGCGTCTCCGCCAAGTACAACCAACACCCATGACGAATCTGCGCTCTGCGGTCAACAACCGAGCTCATGCCGCTAGACATTGATGCTCTCAATACTGATAATCGGTTGCATAACATTCGGCTCGAATATTGGATGAGACACGATGTCTGTATATCTGGCCATCTGGCGGACTGCAGCTAGTGGAGCGAATAGAACAACCTGTTCAGTCGTCATTCGCGCGCTGATGCGTGTGGCGAGTGAGCCGTCTGGGTGCGATGGTATGCATGATGAATGATATTGATGAGGGCGCATCTACTGACACCTACTGATTCTGTTCCACATCGACTGCTACTGGCTACAAACGGACGACTATCACGAAAGCATTCTTTAAGAACTCTTGTTCTGGTCGGTGGGGTACGATCGAGCCTCCTGGTCCTTGACAGGCTTGTCCTCCTCGTCGCCCTTACCCATCAACACGTTGACAAGCTTGTGGGCCGTGGTCTCGTCCGAAAGATCGGGGATCTCCTTTCCAGCGCCGATAGCAGCAATCTGCATGATAGCGAGACCGGTAGACATGCCGCCAGGTCCCTTGTTCTCCTTGGCGGCGGTGATCTTGCCGGACAAGATGTCGCGGCAGAAGTACGGCTCGGCACACAGAGGTCGAGCAAGACCGATCACTGATGGGGACGATGGAGCCAAATCAGTGAATGGAAACAACGAAAATCCGGTCCCGAGCACTACTTACTGGTCGTGGCACCTCCAGAGACGGCATCGACCATGGCACGGGCGCTCTGTAATTCGAAGAGACAGGAAGGAACATCAGTAACGTGCTTCAACAGCGCCTTATAATCTACAGCAGTGACTCACTCGGAACCCTCCAGTGGTACACAACACAGCCTTCTTCAACATGGGCTTCATCTTCTCGGCAAACTCGATGAAGAACGACTCTCGAGCCTTGGTGCTCTCCTTCTTGTGCTCAAAGGCCATGCTCTCGTAAGAACCTCCAGAAAGCTCGATCAAGTCGAGTCCGGCCTCGTCGAGCTGTTGAGCGACGGCTCGGGATTCCTCCTCGGTGAGACCACCGTCGGCAAAGTCTGCAGAGTTCTAGGGGGACGTGCACATAGCATCATGTCAGCAAACAAACTTTTTCAATTCGTCAAGCCAAGACCGAGAAACTCACCATCTTGATCGAAATCATGAACTTGCTGGTGTCGACTCGCTTCTTGATCTCCTCGATCACTCGGAAGACGATCCTCGACTTGTTCTCAAGCGATCCTCCAAATTTATCGGTTCGCTTGTTGACTCGGCTGGAAAGAAACTGGGACAAGAGGTATCCATGGGCAGCGTCTGGATATCATAATAGCGCCGCATCAGTCTGATGCCGATATTTTCCTAGATTCATCGGCTTTGGTAAACTCACGCAATTGGCAACCGTCAGCTCCGGCCTTGTACAAGGCCTCGGCACCGAACGCCCATCGGTCAATCAAATCCTCAATCTCCTCCTCCTTCAACGATCGCGGCTTTCCAAAGTTCATTCCTCCCATAGGGGGACACTGGATGTCGGAAGCAGAGACGGGGGTGTCGACGATCTCGTTGGAGACTTGTCGACCTCCGTGGGTGAGCTGTCCGATACAAAGCGAGCCGTGTGCCTTGGAGGCGGCGATGACAGGCTTGAGATTCTGGACGGCGTCCCAGGTCTAGATTGGATATAATATGGCAAGGATCAGCCCTGAAGCCTCGGTTTTATAGGCGAGAAGGTGACCGTTTACGTTGGATTTGTCGATGATCATGTTCTTGGCAGCCTCGAGACCTTCTCGCTCGATGGGGATGTTACTGTAGCATTACCGAAACGTGAGCTTATGTCCATGCAACTTGCGCCTCAAGGCGATTGTGCTCACCCAAGGACGATAACACCGATCTCACCCTCTCCCCAAACCTTGTACAGCTCCTCGTACTCCTTGGTGGTCTTGCCTCGGGCCTCGAGGTCATCCTTCTCGTAAGTACACAGACGCTCGGTCATGGCACTCTGATCAAATGAATAAAGATGATGCCATTAGCTGTGTGCATCTACGACGACCCAACATCTCTCGCCGCACTCACCTTGAGGAAGACGTTGGGAGCAGTCAACCCGTTCGGGAAGGTGACGGGCTTTCCGAGCACGGTAACATCGACGTCAGAGGTAGTCATTTTGTTCGTTATAGTTTCTTTTAGTGGTATATGGGGTATGTTATGAAATGGTTGATGGATATAATGTCACGACAACGCCTCCAAGGACATTTCAAGCATGCTAGTCACTTTGGACCTGGTCTATATAGGGTCTGGCTCGTCAACAATCAACAACCACGACGAGGCCAACCAAAGAAAAAAAGTGGAGGCCTCCACGACCTCGTCATCGACTTTTGACAATCTCGATTGATAATCTTCTTCCTTTCTCTCCGGGAATTGCTACCGAGAACTCGGCCAGTTTTATTTGGCAAGTTGCCGGTTCGTAACAGCCGCGGAACGAGATGGAAACCCGGTTAATCTGTTGTCCCGCTGGTCTGATTGAAGATTCTCGATTATTCCACGATTTCAGATATGATCTGTGGCCTGTGGCCTGTGGTCAAGCGCATGAGGTGATTAGGGGCTACACCCTGCCTTCGACCAAGCGTGCATTGTGTCAGAAGGCGGTAGTCGACGAGATGGCGGAAGGGATTGCGCTTTGCTCTCGTTCTGACATCGTTTGCCGCCTAGCAGCGACACCGATGCCGAAGCCAAGACCCTCTGTGCGTCAACAGGCTCAATAGCTGCAAGATTGTCGTCCCGGCCGAACGTCCAATTGTTATAGTAGTTAGAATCGCAACCTCACTATAGCTATCTTCATGTGATAATCAAAGGAAGAAATGGGCGGATGCAAAGCCGGAAGCAAGCTCGGATGCTATTTTTCGAGCGCCGGCCGCGGATCCTGCGTCGTGCAACCTTCTTGATCACTT
>Ga0308160_10002705_pt1 | contig 20897 bp, 21 predicted proteins | sample PhyFR1_FD_201036 | JGI IMG/M metagenome (GOLD analysis project Ga0308160, IMG submission 201036) | Phyllosphere microbial communities from UC Gill Tract Community Farm, Albany, California, United States - DLSLF.R1 | ecosystem: Host-associated > Plants > Phyllosphere > Unclassified | place: USA...
TCAGTTCAATTCCAGTGGTGCGCATCGGATTCGGACATGTGATGAGAGCAAAATTCAGCCGCGAGCATACAACAAAAAAGGCGGCCCGCTTGCGCTGCCGCCTTTTTCATTTGCCTGGACCAACTTGCCGCCCCGTCTACCGGCTTACTTGAGGCCGGCGATGTAGTCGGCCACGGCTTTCATTTCCTCGTCCGACATGCCCTTGGCCAGCGCGCCCATCTGCGGGCTGTTGCTGCGGCTGCCGCCCTTGAAGTTCTGCAGCTGGGCGACGGTGTAGTCCTGGTACTGGCCGGCCAGGCGCGGATACTGGGCCGGCAGGCCGCCGCCGGTGGCGCCGTGACAGCTGGCGCAGGCGGCCACGCCGCGCTCGGCGATGCCGCCGCGGTAGATCTTGCGCCCGAGCTCGAGCGTGTCCTTGTTGCGCGCCGCGCCCGGCTTGGCCTGCTGGCTGAACAGGTAAGCCGCGATGTCGGTCTTTTCCTGCTCGGTCAGCATCTTGGCGTAGGTCGTCATGATCGGCTGGTTGCGCGCGGGCGTGGTGAAGTCGACCAATTGCTTGTGCAGATAGGTATCGACCTGGCCGGCCAGCTTGGGATTGGTGACGATGGCAGAATTGCCGGCGGCGCCGTGGCAGGAAGCGCAGGCCGGCAGGCCGCGCGCGTTGTCGCCGGTGTCGTACAGCGAGCCGCCCTTGGCCGGGTCGGCTTTGGGGGCGGCGGCGTGGGCTGCGTCGGCGGCCATGGCCGGGTTGAACGTCATAGTACTGGCCAGGACGAAGGCGGCCAGCAGGAAACCACGTTTCGACACACGATTCATTCAAGCACCCTGAAAAAGTCAAAAATCATCCGGGAAATCCGCCGCATGCGGCTCATTCAAGACCCTTTTGCTGTTGCAGTGCAGCGGTGATGCTCGTGCCCCGCCGCGGCGCAACTCCGACGGCAGGTAACTCCCTATTGTACAATGGCTTTGTTTCCTGACCGCTTTTTTGTTGTCTTTTTCTTTATTCCCCGGTTGACCCTTCCCCATGTCCAAACTCTGGCAAGCCCGTTTTTTCACGACCGTCAACCAGCTGCGCGATCTGCCGCGTCTGCAGGTGCCGGAAATCGCCTTCGCCGGACGCTCGAACGCGGGCAAGTCGACGGCGATTAATATCCTGACCAACCAGAAGGGCCTGGCCTTCGCGTCGAAGACGCCCGGCCGCACCCAGCACATCAATTTCTTTTCGCTCGGCGGCGCTCACGTGGCGATGCACCGCAAGGACGCCACCAACGTCGACGAGATCCGGGCACTGCTGGTCGACCTGCCCGGCTATGGCTACGCCGAAGTCTCGGGCGACGCCAAGCTGCACTGGCAGCGGCTGCTGGGCGACTACGTGCAGCGCCGCGACCAGCTGGCCGCGCTGGTGCTGATCATGGATTCGCGCCGCCCCTTCACCGACCTGGACATCCAGATGCTGGAATGGTTCGCCCCTACCGGCAAGCCGATCCACTGCATCCTGACCAAGGTCGACAAACTGAACCGCAACGAGTCGACCAATGCCTTGCGCCAGGCGCGCCAGATCCTCGACAGCTACGTGGACGAAGACGGCAACGGCTTCCCGTTCACGGTGCAGCTGTTCTCGGCACTGAAGCGCGTGGGCATCGACGAAGCCGACGCCAAGATCATCGAACTGCTCGGCCTGGACCAGGATCCCGAAGATCCGGCCCAGGACGCAGCCGAACCTGAAGGAACCTGAGATGCCGATCATCATCCCCTCGCAGCAATACCCTGCCGTCCGCATGCGCCGCATGCGTCGCGACCCGTTCTCGCGCGCGCTCATGCGCGAGAACACCGTCACCGCCTCCGACCTGATCTACCCGGTGTTCGTGCTCGATGGCGAGAACCAGCGCCAGCGAGTGGCGTCGATGCCGGGCGTCGAGCGCCTGTCGATCGACCTGCTGCTCAAACTGGCCGAGGAAGCCGTCGCGCTGGGCATTCCGGTGCTGGCGCTGTTCCCGATGGTCGACGCCTCGTTCAAGACTTATGACGGCGTCGAGGCGACCAACCCGGACGGCCTGATCCCGCGTGCGGTGCGCGCGCTCAAGAAAGAGTTTCCGCAGTTGGGCCTGATGACCGACGTCGCGCTCGATCCTTACACCACCCACGGCCAGGACGGCCTGCCGGACGAGAACGGCTACATCGTCAACGAAAAGACGATCGACATGCTGATCCGCCAGGCGATGGCCCAGGCCGATGCCGGCGTCGACATCGTCGCCCCGTCGGACATGATGGACGGCCGCATCGGCGCGATCCGCGCCAAGCTGGAAGAAGGCAATTTCATTCACACGCGCATCATGGCTTACTCGGCCAAGTACGCCTCCGGCTACTACGGTCCGTTCCGCGACGCGGTCGGCTCAGCCGCCAACCTGGGCAAGGCCGACAAGAACACCTACCAGATGGATCCGGCCAACACCGACGAGGCCTTGCGCGAAGTCGCGCTCGACCTGGCCGAAGGCGCCGACATGGTGATGGTCAAGCCGGGCATGCCCTACCTGGACGTGGTGCGCCGCGTAAAAGACGAGTTCAAGGTGCCGACCTTCGCTTACCAGGTCAGCGGAGAATATGCGATGCTGCAGGCGGCCTTCCAGAACGGCTGGCTGGACCCGGACAAGGTGGTCATGGAAACCATGATGGCGTTCAAGCGTGCGGGCGCGGATGGCGTGCTGACCTATTTTGCGATGGATGTGGCGCGGCGTTTGAAGGCTGCAGCGTAATCAGCTGTCGCTCCGGCGCAGGCCGGAGCCCATGCGGCGTACCAGAATTTGGAAACGTTCCATGGACCCCGGCCTTCGCCGGGGCGACGAAAACAAAAACCGCGCCTCGGCGCGGTTTTTGTTTTCGTCTTCGGCCGCTCAACCGCGCGGCGGCTTGTACTCCGGGAACATCTCCTTGTACAGGAAGTCGGTCAGCGCCTGCGTATCCTGCGGCCTTGCCGACATCGTCACGACCTTGTTCAGGCGGTGCGAATCCCATTCGAAGTCGCCGGTCTTTTCCTTGCGGATCAGCTCGATCATCTTCTTGACGATCGCGGTCTCGATGTCCGGTTCGCTGCCGCGCTCGACCGTCACGGCGGTGAGCCAGCGCCGCTTGAAATTCTGGTTCCAGCCGCGGAACTTCAGGTCGGCCGAGTTAAAGGTCTTGTTGGTGACGCTGAACACGCCGCCGCTGTCGTTCGGGTCCTGGCCGCCGCGGCCGTTGATCGCGGCGATGTTGGCCAGCGCGTTGCGCGTGCCCTTGGAGGCTTCACTTTCCTCCGGTCCCGGCGTGTCGTCCATCTGGCCGCGCTTGGCCTTCTGTGCGCGTACGTGGGCCATCATGTCTTCTTCCTGCGGCGGCGCTTCTTTCTTCTCTTCCTTGACCGGCGTCGGCTTTTCCTGGACCTGGACCGGTTTTTCGTTCGGCAGCGTGATCGTGTCCGGCAGACGCTGTACCTTGGGCACGCTTGGCGGCGGCAGGGTCTTGATCGGCACCGGCTTGCTGGTTTTTTCCGGCGCCTTCTGCTGCGGTTTCACCGCCTGCTTGCTCGGCGGCTGAGGCGGGATCCAGACGATCGCTTCACCGGCCTTGTGCGCCGTCTTGTTCAGCACGATCTTCGGCTGCAGGAAGTAGAGCCCGACCATCAGCAAGTGCAGCGCGATCGTGACGATGATGCCGATGCGGTTCGGCTTGCGCTCGCCATAGCTCACCGTTTTCCGCCCAGGCAGGGGCTGACCGCAATGCACGCAGACATCGCTGTCGTCGACGGAAATGTGGGAATGGTCACGCAAGATAATCGAACGGCTTTCCAAGGAGCATCAAATAAGGTGTCGTGCGCAGTCTAACCGGAATGACGCACGTGCGCACGCTCTTGGGCATCGAGGACAGCTTACAAGCTGACCTGGTTAATGGTTGTTACAGTATGTATCAGGCACGCCACACCGATCGCTGTTTGACCGATGCGGCGCACTGTATCACATGCCGCTCATCATATGCCGCCTGGGCTACGCGGCGCGCCCTACGCGGCCCGAGTCAGCACGACATGCACGTCCGGCTGCTCCAGCTTGGCCAGCTGCGCATCGGTCATCGGGCCGGTGCCGCTGTAACGGTCGAGGTAGAGATAGATCACCGGCGTGATGTACAAGGTGATCACCTGCGAGAAGATCAGGCCGCCGCACACCGCCAGGCCGAGCGGCTGGCGCAGTTCGGCGCCGGCGCCCAAGCCGAGCGCGATCGGCAGCGCGCCCATCAGCGCCGCCAGCGTGGTCATCATGATCGGGCGGAAGCGCAGGATGCAGGCTTCGCGGATCGCGTCGAGCGGCGTCATGCCCTGATTACGCTGGGCGTCGAGAGCGAAGTCGATCATCATGATCGCGTTCTTCTTGACGATACCGATCAGCATCAGGATGCCGATCATGGCGATCATCGTCAGGTCCATGCCGAACAGGCGCAGCGTCAGCAGCGCGCCGACCGCCGCCGACGGCAGGCCGGCCAGGATCGTGATCGGGTGGATGAAGCTTTCGTACAGCACGCCCAGCAGCACGTAGATCACGCCGACCGCCGCGACGATCAAAATCAGCTGGCTCGACTGCGAGGCCTGGAACACCGCCGCGTCGCCGCCGTATTTCGTCATGATCGTCGACGGCAGCTTCATGTCCAGTCCCATCTTCTCGATGGCGGCGGTGGCGTCGCCGAGCGAGGCGCCGGGCGCCAGGTTGAACGCCAGCGTGACCGCCTGCAGCTGGCCCTGGTGGTTGATCGCCAGCGGGCCGACCGTGCGCTTGATGCGCGCCACGCTCGACAGCTGCACCAGCTCGCCGTTCTTGGCGCGCACCGACAGGCGCGACAGCGCATCCTCGAACTGGCGGTCTTCGGTCGCGGTCTCCAGGATCACGTAATAGCTGGCCGCGGTCGAATAGATGGTCGAGACCTGGCGCTCGCCGAAGGCCGCGTACAGCGCGGTGCGCACGTCGCTCATCTGCACGCCGAGCAGGTTGGCTTTATCGCGGTCGATGTCGACGGTGGCTTGCAAGCCCTTGTTCTGGGTGTCGCTGGTGACGTCGCGGAACAGCGGGTCGTTGCGCATGCGCTCGAGGTACTGGTCGGCCCACCCGCCGATGTCGGCGCCCGAGACGCTCTGCAGCGTGTACTGATAGCGGCTCTTGGACTGGCGTCCGCCCAGCTGCAGGTTCTGCACCGGCGACATGTAGACGTTGATGCCGGCGATCTTGCGCGAGGCCTTGCGCAGGCGCTCCATCACCACCGCCATCTTGTCGCGCTGGTCGCGCGGCTTGAGCACGACAAACATGAAGCCGCCGTTGCCGCCGCCCGAGAACGCGGTAACGTCCTTGATCGCCGGGTCGGCCTGGAACACGGCGGCGACGCGGGTCTGCAGCTTGGCCATCGCGGCGGACGAGATGTCTTCCGACGCTTCGGTGCTGACGCGCAGCTGGCCGATGTCTTCCTCGGGGAAGAAGCCTTTCGGGCTGGCCGCGTACAGCACCGCGGTGAGCGCGAAAGTGCCGAACGCGATCATCAGCACCACGAAGCGGAACTTGAGGGCGATGTCGAGCGTCTTCTCGTAACCGTTGCGCAGCCAGGTGAACGCGGCCTCGAAGTGGCGGCCGATGAAGCTTTTCTCTTCATGATGATCGTGCCCTTCGGCCGGCAGCAGGCGCGAGGCCAGCATCGGCACCAGCGTCAGCGACACCGCCGCCGACACCAGGATCGCCAGGCCGACGATCACCGCGAATTCATGGAACAGCAAGCCGATCACGCCCGGCATGAAGAAGATCGGGATGAACACCGCGATCAGCGAGACCGAGATCGAGATGATGGTAAAACCCATCTCGCGCGAGCCTTCGAGCGCGGCGCGCATCGGCTTCTTGCCCATCTCGATGTGGCGCACGATATTTTCCAGCACCACGATCGCGTCATCGACCACCAGGCCGACCGCCAGCGTGATGCCCAGCAGCGAGATGTTGTCCAGGCTGTAGCCGAGCGTGTACAGCAGCGACAAGGCGCCCAGCAGCGAGATCGGCATCGTGATCGCCGGAATGAAGGTCGCCGAGACGCGGTGCAGGAACAGGAAGATCACCAGCACCACCAGGCCGACGGTCAGCGCCAGCGTGAAATTCACGTCGTGGATCGCTTCGCGGATCGAGACCGAGCGGTCGTTGACCAGATTGATCTTGATCGAGGCCGGCAGCTGCGCCTGGAAGCGCGGCAGCATCTTGCGCACCGCGTCGACCACCTCGACCGTATTCGCGTTCGGCTGGCGCTGGACCTGCAGCACCACGGCGCGCTCGCCGTTGTAGGCGCCGAAGGCCTTGGTCGACTGGTAGCTGTCCTCGACGGTGGCGACGTCGCGCAGGCGCACCGGCTGGCCGTCGCGGGTGGCGACGATCACGTTTTCGAAGTCGGCCGCATGCATCATCTGCTGCGGGCCCTGGATGGTCAGCGTCTGCTGCGGGCCGTCCAGGATGCCCAGCGCCGAGTTCGAGTTGGCGGAATTCAGTGCGGTGGCCAGTTCGTCCATCGTCAGGTTACGCGCGTTCATCAGGTCGGTCTTGGCGCGCACGCGCACGGCGAACTTCTTGCCGCCCTGGACCTGGACCTGGGCCACGCCCGGCAGCGTCGAGATCGCCGGCGAGACGAAGTTTTCGGCGTAGTCGTCCAGCTCCGACAGGTTCATCGACGGCGAGGTCATGGTCATGAACAGCACCGGCGCATCGGCCGGGTTGACCTTGCGGTAGGACGGCGTGGTCGTCATCTCTTTCGGCAGCTGGCGCTGGGCCGACAGCAGCGCGGCCTGCACGTCGACCGCGGCGGCGTTGACGTCGATCGACGTGTCGAACTCCAGCGTCAGGTTGGTCGAACCCTGGCTGCTGGTCGAGGTGATCAGGCTGATGCCGGCGATGGTCGAGAACTGCTTCTCGAGCGGCAGCGCGACCGAGGACGCCATCGTCTCCGGGCTGGCGCCGTCGAGGTTGGCGTTGACGTTGATGACCGGCGTGTTGTAGCTCGGCAGCGCCGCGACCGGGATGTGGAAATAGGCCAGCACACCCACCAGGATCAGGCTGAGCGACAGCAGCACGACCATGGTCGGCCGGCGGATGCACAATTCGGACAGGTTCATGCTCAGCCCTTGGTGGTGTTCGGGGCCAGGCTCACCTTGCCGCCCGGGCGCACGTTCTGCTTGCCTTCGGTGATGATCTTTTCGTTGCCGTTCAGGCCAGACACGGCGGCGTCCGCGCCGGCGGCGTACAGGCGCTGCACCGGCACCAGGTGGGCCGAATCCTTGTCCAGCACGTAGACGAAGGTGCCCTGCGCGTTGGTGACGATCGCGTTCTGCGGGATCACGATCGCGTCCTTGATGGTCTGCACGGTCACCTTGGCGTTGACGTACTGGCCCGGCCACAGCGTGGTCTCGCGGTTGGCGAATTCCGCTTTTACCCGGATCGTGCCCGACTGGACGTCGACCGTGTTGTCGATGAAGCTCAGCAGGCCCTTGACCGGCGCCAGGTCGGCGCCCGGCGCGACCTGCACCTCGACCTTGCCGCGCTTTTGCGCCGCCAGCAGCGCCGGCAGGCTCGATTCGGGCAGCGTGAACGCGACCGTGATCGGGTCGAGCTGGGTGATGGTGGTCAGCGAGGTCGTCGGCTGCACCAGGCTGCCCGGATACACGCCGATGCCGCCGACGCGGCCTGACATCGGCGCGCGGATCGTGGTGTAGCTGTTGGCGACGCCGCTGGCGCGCACGGCGGCGCTGTCGGCGTCGAGCGTGGCGTGCGCCTGGTCGACCTGGGCGCGCAGCGTGTCGACTGCGCCCTGGGCGACGAAGTGCTGGGCGAACAGGTCCTGGCTGCGCTTGAGCTGGCGTTCGAGGTCGGCGATCTGCGCGCGGTCGTGCTCGACCTGGGCATTGGCCTTGTCGAGGTTGGCGCGGTCGGCGCGGTCGTCCAGGGAGAACATCAGCTCGCCCTCTTTCACGAACTGGCCTTCCTTGATGTGCACCGTGCGGATGGTGGCGGTGGTCTGCGGGTGCAGGTCGACGGTGCGGATCGGGGTGACGGTGCCGTTGGCCTGCTGGACCACCGGGATGTCGTGGCGCTGCGGGTCGACCACGTTGACGACTGCCGGCGGCTGCTCCATCTTGCCGTCCCTGGCGCCGGGCGCGGCCTCGGCATGCGCACTGGAGGCGCCGGTCGCGCCGTTCAGGTACCACGCACCCGCGCCGGCGACGATCACGAGGCCGGCGATGATTCCAACTTTGCTGTTCTTCATTCCACTCCCGGGGCCGCCGTTGCGGGCAGCTTCTCTCTTTTGGTTTTTGATATGGCCGCTTGAAGACGGCTCGATTATTCGATGAGATGCGGCGGAGATTGTCTCACGCTAACATGACGATTGGATGTCGACTGTTGTTTGTTGGCGCCTGTTTAGCGTTCCGGCGCTTAGGTTTTGCCGCTTACTTTCCCGGATAGTACTCGGGCAGCATCAAGGTCACTTCCAGGCCGCCTTCCGGATGGTTGGCCAGGGTGATGCTGCCGCCGTGCTGCTCGGCGATGTTGCGTGCGATCGTCAGGCCCAGGCCGGTGCCGCCCGACTCGCGCGAACGCGAGGTCTCGACGCGGTAGAACGGGTCGAACACGCGCGCCAGTTCGGCTTCCGGGATGCCGGGGCCGGCGTCGCGGATGCGGATGCGCGCCGCGCCGTTGATGCGGTCGACCGAGACCTTGGCCGAGTGGCCGTACTTGACCGCGTTGTCGATCAGGTTGACCAGGCAGCGGCGCAGGTCCATCGGACGGCCCAGCAGCGCCATGCCGGCGTGGCCGCTCAGCGAGACGTTCTGGTTGGCGTCGGCGGCGTCGGCGCAGACCGAATCGAGCAGCGAGTCGAGGTCGAGCATCTGCATGGTTTCGCTGGTGTCCATGCTGCGCGCCAGGTCCAGGCCCTCGCGCACCATTGCCTGCATCGCCGAGAGGTCGCCGATCAGGCGCTCCTGCAGCTCGGGCTCGTTGACCTTTTCCAGGCGCAGGCGCATGCGCGTCAGCGGCGTCTGCAGGTCGTGCGTGATCGCGGCCAGCATCTGCGTGCGCTGGAAGATGTACTGGCGGATGCGCGCCTGCATCGCATTGAAGGCGGCGCTGGCCTGGCGGATCTCGTCGGCGCCGGTCAGGTCGAGCGGCGGGTGGTTGATGTCGTTGCCGAGGTTTTTCGCGGCCTGCGCCAGTTGCTTGAGCGGGCGCGTGGTCATGCGCGCGACCAGGTAGGCCAGGCCGCCCACGCTGACCAGGAACAGCACGATGGTGCCGGTGTAGTCGGTGCGTTCGGGCGAGATGGCCGAGCGCGGCGGCAGCACCGACAGCACCAGCTCGTCGCCGTCGCGCAGGCGCACGGCGAGGCTCTCGCAGGTTCCGTGGTACTTCATGCGGAACAGGCCGAACAGCACCGGCTGCTCGCGCGCGAGCGCGCACGCGGCCGGGTGCGCGAGCAGCGAGCGCAGCGTGTAAGCCTTGCCCATGCGCGCGGCCAGCGCCTGGGTGAATTCGGTGTTGTTGTTGGTGAAGGCGGTCGGGTGGTTGTCGGCCACGTCTTCGAGGCGCATGCCGGGCCGGTTGGCCACGCTCAGATAGGCGGCGCGCGCCGAGACCGGGACGATCTCGGTGGCCATGATCAGCTGTTCGGCGCGGTCGAGCGAATGCAGGTCGCGGAACTCGTCGATGACGCGCTGGCGCTCGGCGTCGGCCAGCAGCTGGGTCAGCGCGGCGGTGATCAGGATACCCAGCAGCAGGGTGGCGAACACGCGGCCCGTCATCGAGCCGAGGAAGGCTCTCACGCGGCGGGCTCCACGGTCACCTGGCCGGCCAGCACGTAGCCGCCGTTGCGGACGGTCTTGATAATCTGCGGCATGCGCGCGTCTTCGCCCAGCTTCTGGCGCAGGCGGCTGATCTGGATGTCGATCGAGCGGTCGAACGGGTCGGCGTCGCGGCCCTGCGTCAGGTTGAGCAGCTGGTCGCGGTTGAGCACGCGATTCGGGTGCTCGAGGAACACGCGCAGCAGGCGGAACTCGGCGCCCGACAGCATGATGATCACGCCTTGCGGATTGACCAGGTGGCGCGCGGTCAGGTCCAGGGTCCAGCCCGAGAACTTCATCTGCTGCACGTTCTCGGTTTGCGAGTTGGGCGGCATCGCATGGCTGCGGCGCAGCACGCTGCGGATGCGCGCCAGCAGTTCGCGCGGCTCGAAGGGTTTGGGCAGGTAGTCGTCGGCGCCCATCTCGAGGCCGAGGATGCGATCCAAAGGCTCGTTGCGCGCGGTGAGCATGATCACCGGCAGCGTCGAATGGGCGCGCAGCTTGCGGCACAGCGTCAGGCCGTCGTCGCCCGGCAGGTTGAGGTCGAGGACGATCAGGTCCGGGCGCGCCTCGTCCAGGGTTTTCCACATCGCGTTGCCGTCGGCCGCGGCCAGTGCGCGGTAACCGTTCGCCTCGAGGTAATCGGCCAGCAGCGAGCGGATGTCCCTGTCGTCGTCGACAATCAGAATGGTAGATGGTGTGTCCATGCTCTCATTATCCTGACTTGGCGCAGCCCTGAACAGCCACTTTGTATCGGTATGTATAAGGATTGCGTGAGGAAACAAATTGATACAAAGAACGACACAGCGGACACGCTGCGGTTACACCTTGAATCGATGATGAACCCATGCCGCATGCCGCTGGCGGCACCTCGAACGGAGTAGCCCAGCGACGTCAACCTGACTAGGATAAGAGATGAAAACCTTCACCAAAACCTTCTTGAGCAGCGTGGCAGCATTGTCCATCGGCGCCGCCGCCATCGGCGCGCACGCGCAAACGCAAGCCCCCGGCCAGAATGGAGCGACTGCGCAGAACGCGGCCCGCCCTCATCTGACGCCAGAACAGCGCCAGGCGAAAATGGCCGAATTCGCGGCCAAGCGCGAAGCCAAGCTGCACGCCGACCTCGGCATCACCTCGGGCCAGGAAAGCGCCTGGCAGTCGTTCGTGGCGGCGATGAAGCCGGCCGCGCACGAGCGCCAGCAGTTCGACCGCGCGGCCTGGACCGGCCTGTCGGCGCCGCAGCGCATGCAGAAGATGATCGACATGCAGAAGCAGCATACCGCGCGGATGGAGCAGCAACTGTCGGCGCTGAACAGCTTTTATTCGGTGCTGAGCCCGCAGCAAAAGCAGGTGTTCGATACCGAATCGGCGCAGCTGCAACGCTACCACTTCGGCCACGGCCGCGGTGGCCGGGGCGGGCATGGCAACTGGCAGCGTGGCGGACAGACGGCGCAGGGCTGATCCGGCGTTTGATGCTTGCCTGATGCTTGCCTGATGTGAAAAAGGGGCGCTGCGGCGTCCCTTTTTGTTGCGCCCGTGCTGCCTGATTCAGCGCGCTGCTGCGAGCTGCAGGCCGGGCCAGGTGGCAAGCCAGCGCTTGGCGCGCACGCGCTCCAGGAAGACCGGGTACTTGTCGGTCGCGAAGCGCGGCGTCGGCCGGACGACGGCATCGAACAGGTCGTCCAGGCCGAACGGCGCCGCTACCTCGATCGCGCCATCGTGGTCGAGCCGTACACCGACCGAGGTGGCGGTGTCGGGCCAATGGCGCATCGCGTCCAGCGCCGAGCGGTAAGGCAGGTCGCCGTTACGGCCGTGCATGCGCGCCTGGTTCTTGACCGACCAGGCCAAGGTGGCGTCGCGCGCGCACAAGGCAGCCTCCAATGCGCGATCGCGCTCGGGTGTGCCGTGCTCCGGGTCGTACCAGATGACGTCGATGTCCTGCGGGAGCGGCGACACGGGACGCGCATGCAGGTGGTCCCACACGCGGTTGCGCACGAAGCCGGCGCCGACCCAGCAATCGGGCAGATCGAGCGCACGCACCAGGGTCAGGACCCGCATGCGCTGCGGATCCGAGGCGATCAGGGCCTGCAGCGCGGCCAGCCGGTCCATCTGCCTGGCCGTCGCTTACTGCAGCTTGCCGAGCGAGGCCAGGAACTTGCCGCTGTCCTGGTAGCCGATCACGCGGCTGTCCGGGATTTCCTTGCCGGCCCGGTCGAACAGGATGATGCCGGGCGGCCCGAACAGGCCGAAGCGCTTGAGCATGGCGCGGTCGGCGGCGTCGTTGGCGGTCACGTCGACCTGCAGCAGCAGCGTGTTGGCCAGCTTGGCCTTCACGGCCGGATCGACGAAGGTCAGCTTTTCCATTTCCTTGCAGGAGACGCACCAGTCGGCGTAGAAGTCGAGCATCGCGGTCTTGCCGCCGGTTGCGGCCAGCGCGGCGTCGAGCTGGTCGACGGTCTTGATGCGGGCAAACGTCAGCTTCGGCTCGGGCGCGGCGCCGCCGAAGTGAGCCAGCGGCGCAAACGGATCGCGTGCGCCGCCGGCGACGCCCACGAGCTGTGTCGCACCGAACACCACCGCTGCCGTACCGAGCGCCATCGCGGCCCAGTGCCCACGCGCGCGCAGCAGGTACCAGCCGTAGCCGAGCAGCAGCGCGGCCCACAGCAGCATCTGCGCCAGGCCGGGCAGCACCGGCGTCACCATCCACAGCGCCATCGCCAGCATCAGCACGCCGAAGAAGCGCTTGACCGCCTCCATCCACATGCCGGCGCGCGGCAGCAGCGAACCGGCGGACAGGCCGACCAGCAGCAGCGGGATGCTCATGCCGAGCGCCATCGCGAACAGCGCCGAGCCGCCGACCAGCACGTCGCGCGTCTGGCTGATGTAGACGAGCGCGCCGGCCAATGGCGCCGCCACGCACGGCCCGACGATCAGCGCCGAGATCGCACCCATGACGAACACACCGGCCAGCTTGCCCGACGCCTGGCGGCCAGAGGCGCTCGACAGGCGGGTCTGCAACGCGGCCGGCACCTGCAATTGGTAGACGTCGAACATCGACAGCGCCATCAGCGCGATCAGGAGCGCGAAGGCGGACAGCACCCACGGGTTCTGCAGTGCCGCCGACAAGCCCTCGCCGACCAGGCCGGCGGCCACGCCCAGCGTCGTGTAGACGATGGCCATGCCGAGCGAATACGCCAGCGACAGCATGAAGCCGCGTCCGCGTTTCGCCTGCGCGCCCTCGCCGACGATGATCGACGACAGGATCGGCACCATCGGCAGCACACACGGCGTGAACGCAAGGCCCAGGCCGAGCAGGATGAAGGCGGGGACGATGGCGAGCAGACGGCCGCCTTTCAGCAGGGCGGCGATGCCGGACAGGTCGGAGGTGGTGGCCGAGGCGGCGGCAGGTGCGGCGGCAGGTGCGGCGGCAGCGGCGGCGGTGGATGCAGCGGTGGATGCGGTGGGGTTGGCTTGTGCGCCGGCGCCGTCGGCCGCTACAGCTTGCGACGCGCCCGGCGCCACGCCCGATTGCGCAGCCGGCGTATCGACCTGCGGCGCAGCAGCCTGGCCCGGCAGCGAGAACTGCGGCGTTCCGCCCTGCCCCGGCGCCACGCTCATCTGCAGCGGGCCCGGGGGCGTCGTGGCGCCCGCGCCGGCAGCCAACTGGATCGTACTGTCCTGCGGCGGATAACACAGCCCCTTGTCGGCGCAACCCTGGCCGGTGGACGTCAGCGTGAACGGCCCGTTGCCGTCGACCGGGATGCGGATCTGCACGCCGTGGTGATAGGTCTCGACGTTCTTCTGGAAAGTGTCGTCGAACTTGATTTTCCCCGGCGGGATGCTTGGTGCGCCAAGCTTGGCGCCGGCGGCGCTGAAGTGGAAGCGCTCGCGGTACATGTAGTAGCCGTCGGCGATCGCATAGTCGACGACGACGGTATGCGCGCCATCCATGTGGGCGGAAAACTTGAAGGCCTGCTCGGGCGGCAGGAAATCCTCGTCGGCGTGGGCTGGGGCGGCGCACAGGCAGCACAGGGTGGCCAGCAGCAGCATGAGGGCCGCGAGAGTCGGGGACGCGAAATTCGGTAGTCGGAACATGGTCAGCATGGGTTGGTCAGCGCAGCAGCAAGCATGGTACACCGGCAGGTGCCGTGGTGCACGAGCGCAAAAAAGCCGGGCGCACAGGCCCGGCCGTCGCGCGCGCGAACGCGGGTGAGCGCATGCGCGCGCGTGAGACCTGTTTATTGGATGCCGAGCAGCTCGACGTCGAAGATCAGGTTGGCGTTGGCGGGGATCGGACCGGCGCCGTCGCTGCCGTAGCCGAGTTCCGCCGGGATGATCAGCGTACGCTTGCCGCCGACCTTCATGCCGGCCACGCCCTGGTCCCAGCCGGGGATGACGCCGCCGCTGCCGAGGCGGAAGGTGAACGGCTCGCGGCCGATCGAGCTGTCGAACTTGGCGCCGTGGTGATCGGGCGCCGCCGGCAGGTACAGCCAGCCGGTGTAGTTGACGGTGACGCGGTCGCCGGCCTTGGCGACCTGGCCGTTGCCGACGGTGGTGTCGATGGTCTGGAGCTTGATAGCCGAGCTGTCGACTTGCACCGGCGCCTCGGGTGGTTGCGGCGCGGATTGCTCGGCGCGCTTGCAGCCGGCCAGCGACAGGCTCAGGGCCAGCGCGGCAGCGCAGGCGGCGAATACAGTTTTATTCATGCGATTCTTTCGATAAAAAAAATGCCAGTCAGATCAACTGACTGGCATTCTGCACGAGCTGGGCTCTTGCGAGATCCGATCGATTACTCGGCGGTCGGTGCGTTCTCGTCGACGCCGACTTCCGGACGGTCGGTCAGCTCGACGAAGGCCATCGGCGCGTTATCGCCGACGCGGAAGCCCATCTTCAGGATGCGGGTGTAGCCGCCTTGACGGTTCGCGAAACGCGGACCGATGTCGGCGAACAGCTTCTGCACGATTTCGCGGTCACGCAGGCGGGCGAATGCCAGGCGCTTGTTGGCCAGGGTATCGCTTTTGCCCAGGGTGATGATCGGCTCGACGACTTTACGCAGTTCCTTCGCTTTCGGCAGCGTGGTCTTGATCGCTTCGTGACGCAGCAGCGAAACGGTCATGTTGCGCAGCATGGCGAGGCGGTGCGAGGAGGTGCGGTTCAGCTTACGGAGGCCGTGACGGTGACGCATGGTAGTTCCTTTCGATTCAAGTTTAAATCCAGCTCTTCGATCGCCTTTTCATGAAGGCGCGGGCCGGTTAGGGTTTAAGACTGCCCGCGCGACGATGCGCGGGCAGGTACAACAATTACTTTTCCAGACCAGCCGGCGGCCAGTTTTCCAACTTCATGCCGAGGGTCAGACCGCGGGAAGCCAGGACTTCCTTGATCTCGTTCAGCGACTTGCGGCCCAGGTTCGGGGTCTTCAGCAGCTCGTTTTCCGAACGCTGAATCAGGTCGCCGATGTAGTAGATGTTCTCGGCCTTCAGGCAGTTCGCCGAACGGACGGTCAGTTCCAGGTCGTCAACCGGACGCAGCAGGATCGGATCGACCAGCGGTGCGCGCGACGGGGCTTCCGCAGCGGCTTCGGTGCCTTCCAGGGCGGCGAACACGTTCAGCTGGTCGACCAGAACGCGGGCCGACTGGCGAATCGCCTCTTCCGGGGTGATGACGCCGTTGGTCTCGATGTTGATGATCAGCTTGTCCAGGTCGGTACGCTGCTCGACGCGAGCCGATTCGACGGCGTACGACACGCGGCGCACTGGCGAGAACGACGCATCCAGGATGATGCGGCCAATGGTCTTGTTGGTGTCTTCCGACAGGCGGCGGACGTTACCCGGCACATAGCCGCGGCCCTTCTCGACCTTGATCTGCATGTCCAGCTTGCCGCCGGCAGTCAGGTGAGCGATCACGTGTTCCGGGTTGATCAGCTCGACGTCGTGCGGCAGGTCAATGTCCGATGCCAGGACCGGGCCTTCGCCTTCCTTCTTCAGGGTCAGCGTCACGGAGTCGCGGTTGTGCACTTTGAACACGACGCCTTTCAGGTTCAGCAGCAGGTCGACCACGTCTTCCTGCACGCCGTCCAGCGACGAGTACTCGTGCACGACGCCGGCGATCGTCACTTCGGTCGGCGCGTAGCCGACCATCGACGACAGCAGCACGCGACGCAGCGCGTTACCCAGCGTGTGGCCATAACCACGTTCGAACGGCTCCATCACGACTTTGGCGTGACCGGCGCCCAGCGCCTCGACGTCGATGATACGTGGCTTCAACAAACTATTTTGCATGAAATGTCCTTTATCAATACCCTCGGCTCGTTACACCGATAAGGCTGATGGCATCAGTGAAAACGCCTGCTACGGTGAGCAGGCGGTACGGCAATTCGGTATTTCGTCGCCGCCCCAAAGCTGCCGGGGCGGCGTTGCACTCATTAACGCGAGTACAGTTCGACGATCAGCGCTTCGTTGACGTCGGCAGCGATCTCGTTACGCTCCGGGAAGGTGCGGAAGGTGCCTTCCATCTTCTTGGCGTCGACCGAGACCCAGCTCGGCATACCGCTCTGCTCTGCCAGCGACAGGGCTTCGACGATACGGGTCTGCTTCTTGGCCTTTTCACGCACGGCGATGACGTCGCCGGTCTTGACCTGGTACGAAGCGATGTTCACGACCTGGCCGTTCACGGTGAAGGCTTTGTGGCTGACCAGCTGGCGCGCTTCGGCGCGGGTCGAGCCGAAGCCCATCCGGTAAGCGACGTTGTCCAGGCGAGCTTCCAGCAGCTTCAGCAGGGTCTCACCGGTGTTGCCCTTGCGGCGCGACGCTTCTGCGAAGTAGCGGCGGAACTGGCGCTCCAGGATGCCGTACATGCGCTTGACCTTCTGCTTTTCACGCAGCTGGTTGCCGTAGTCCGAGGTGCGGGCGCCCGACTTGACACCGTGCTGACCCGGCTTGACGTCCAGCTTGCACTTCGAATCGAGCGAGCGACGTGCGCTCTTCAGGAACAGGTCGGTGCCTTCACGGCGCGACAGTTTTGCTTTTGGTCCGATATAACGTGCCACGTTAAACTTCCTTTTTTCAAATGATCACGCCCCAGATGAACCGGCTCTTTGAGCCAGCGCAACAGGCGCTAGTCCGATTCTGCAATGAGACCGGACGTGGCTTACATGAAATGCCCAGGACAGGACGTCCAAGGCGACAATAGCCGGGCAGTATAACCCATTTCTGGGCTAACTGCACCGGCGATTTTTACGCCACGGCGTGGCGTATCTGCAACCTGAGCGGGCGAACCCGCTGTCGGATATTAGATACGACGACGCTTCGGCGGACGGCAACCGTTGTGCGGAACCGGCGTCACATCCTGGATCTCGGTGATCTTGATACCCAGGTTGTTCAGCGCGCGCACTGCCGACTCACGGCCCGGGCCCGGGCCCTTGATGCGCACTTCCAGGTTCTTCACGCCGTATTCCTGAGCGACCTTGCCAGCTGCTTCGGCTGCGACCTGAGCCGCGAACGGGGTCGATTTACGCGAACCCTTGAAGCCAGCACCGCCGGAAGTCGCCCACGACAGAGCGTTGCCCTGACGATCGGTGATCGTGATGATGGTGTTGTTGAACGATGCGTGGACGTGTGCGATGCCTTCGGCGACGTTCTTTTTGACTTTCTTGCGGATGCGGGCTGCAGCCGCCGAGCTTTGTTGCTTAGCCATGGTCGGTTCCTAGATTATTTCTTCAGCGATTGAGCGGCCTTGCGCGGGCCCTTGCGGGTACGTGCATTGGTACGGGTACGCTGACCGCGGACCGGCAGGCCCTTGCGGTGACGCATGCCGCGGTAGCAGCCCAGGTCCATCAAACGCTTGATGTTCATGGACAGTTCGCGACGCAGATCGCCTTCGACCGTGAACTTGCCGACCTGGTCGCGCAGTTTCTCGAGTTCGTTGTCGTCCAGGTCCTTGACCTTCTTGTTGGTTGCAACGCCCGATGCCGCGCAGATCTGCTGCGAACGGGTGCGGCCGATACCGTAGATCGCCGTCAGGCCGATCACGGTGTGCTGATGATTGGGGACGTTAACCCCTGCAATACGTGCCATTCGATATTCCTCGTATTAACCTTGACGCTGTTTGTGACGCGGCTCGACGCAGATAACACGTACCACGCCCTTGCGCTTGATGATCTTGCAGTTGCGGCAGATCCGCTTGACTGAAGCGTTGACTTTCATTTTTGGACTCTCTTCCAGATTCGATTACTTAAATGTTTTACTTGGTGCGGAACACGATGCGGGCCCGGGACAGGTCGTACGGCGTCAACTCCACCGTCACCTTGTCGCCTGGGAGGATGCGGATGTAATTCATCCGCATTTTACCCGAGATGTGTCCCAATACCACGTGCCCGTTTTCCAGCTTCACGCGAAACGTCGCGTTCGGGAGATTCTCGAGAATCTCCCCCTGCATTTGGATGACGTCGTCTTTTGCCATTCGCTGTGCTCACTCCTGGTCCCAGCCGCGCTCAGCGCGACGGGATGCCGCCCTTGAAATTTGCCTTGCGCAGCAGCGATTCATATTGCTGCGACATGACATAGTTCTGCACTTGCGCCATGAAGTCCATCGTGACGACCACGATGATCAGGAGCGAAGTACCGCCGAAGTAGAAAGGTACTTTCCACTGGCTCTGCATGAACTCAGGCAGCAGGCAGACCAGCGTGATATACACCGCACCGGCCAGGGTCAGGCGCATCAGGATCTTGTCGATGTAGCGCGCAGTCTGCTCGCCCGGACGAATACCCGGAACGAATGCGCCGCTCTTCTTCAAGTTGTCCGCCGTTTCCTTGCTGTTAAATACCAGCGCCGTATAGAAGAAGCAGAAGAACACGATCGCCACCGCATACAGCAACGCATGGATCGGTTCGCCGGCGGTCAGCGACGCGGCCAGGTCCTTCAGGAAGCCGATGAACGGATTCGAAGTATCCTTGCCACGGGTGAACCAGTCGACGATCGTGGCCGGGAACAGGATGATCGACGAAGCGAAGATCGGCGGGATGACCCCGGCCATGTTCAGCTTCAGCGGCAGGTGGCTGGTTTGGCCACCATAGATCTTGTTACCGACCTGGCGTTTCGCGTAATTCACCAGGATCTTGCGCTGGCCGCGTTCAACGAACACGACAGCGTAAGTGACCAGGGCCACCAGAACCACGATGAAGATTGCGGCGAAGCTGCTGATCGAACCGTTCGACACCAGGGTGAACAAGCTACCCAGTGCGCTCGGCAGACCGGCTGCGATACCGGCAAAAATGATGATCGAGATACCGTTGCCAAGACCGCGCTCGGTAATCTGCTCGCCCAGCCACATGAGGAACATGGTGCCGGTCAGCAGCGTCACGACGGTCACGAAGCGGAACGCCATGCCCGGATCGATCACGAGGCCTTGCTGGGCTTCGAGAGCGACCGCGATGCCGAACGCCTGGAACAGAGCCAGCAACACCGTGAAATACCGGGTGTACTGGGTAATCTTGCGACGTCCGGCCTCGCCTTCCTTCTTCAGTGCTTCCATCTGCGGCGAGACGATCGACACCAGCTGCATGATGATCGAAGCCGAAATGTAAGGCGTGATGCCAAGGGCAAACACGGCAAAGCGGGACAAGGCGCCACCCGAGAACATGTTGAACATGCCCAGGATACCGCCCTCGTTCTGCTTGAACAGCTGGGCCATGGCGACCGGGTCAATCCCGGGGACCGGGATATGAGCGCCGATACGATACACGACCAACGCGCCAAGCAAGAACCACAACCGGCCCCAGGGGAAACCGGATGCTGCACTTTTACCAAGTTGTGAATTAGTCGCCAATTTTTGCTCCGATCAGGCAGCGGTCGCTTTAGGCGACCGAACCGCCAGCTGCTTCGATCGCGGCTTTCGCGCCTGCGGTCGCCTTGATACCTTTGAGGTTCACCGCCTTGGTGATCTCGCCGGACAGGATGACACGCACGTCGCGAGCGACCACCGGCAGCACGCCGGCTTGCTTGAGCACCAGGATGTCGATCTCGCCGACGGCCAGGGCGTTCAGGTCCGACAGACGGACTTCAGCCTTGAAGCTTGCGTTCAGCGACTTGAAGCCACGCTTCGGCAGACGGCGCTGCAGAGGCATCTGACCGCCTTCGAAGCCGACTTTGTGGAAGCCGCCCGAACGCGATTTCTGACCTTTGTGACCACGGCCGGCAGTCTTGCCCAGGCCGGAGCCGATACCGCGACCGACGCGACGCTTGTAGTGCTTGGCGCCGTCAGCAGGTTGAATGGTATTGAGTTCCATTGATTTTCTCCGTAGACCGAGCCGCGGCTCAGTCGACAACTTTCACGAGGTAGTTGACCTTGTTGATCATACCGCGGACCGACGGGGTGTCTTGCAGCTCGGAAACCGAGTTGACGCGACGCAGACCCAGACCGCGCACGGTGGCGCGGTGATCCTGACGGGTACCGATCAGGCCTTTGACCAGCTTGACTTTGATGGTGTTTGCCATGGTAATTCCCCTTAACCCAGGATCTCTTCGACCGACTTGCCGCGCTTGGCAGCGATGTCAGCCGGGGTGCTCATTTTCGCCAGACCGTCGAGGGTAGCGCGAACCAGGTTGTACGGGTTCGACGAACCGGTCGACTTGGCGACCACGTCGGTCACGCCCATCACTTCGAAGATAGCGCGCATTGCACCGCCGGCGATCACGCCGGTACCCGGCTTGGCCGGGGCCATCAGGACGCGCGAGGCGCCGTGGCGGCCGGTAACGGTGTGCTGCAGCGTACCGTTCTTGAGGGGCACCTTGATCAGGTTGCGACGGGCTTCTTCCATCGCTTTTTGCACGCCGACCGGAACTTCCTTCGACTTGCCCTTACCCATGCCGATGCGGCCATCGCCGTCACCGACAACGGTCAGTGCTGCAAAACCCATGATACGACCACCCTTGACCACTTTGGTCACGCGGTTGATCGCGATCATTTTCTCGCGCATGCCATCATCCGGCTTGTCGCTTGCCATTTTCGCTTGCATTTTTGCCATGACGA